>Ga0315912_10003100_pt1 | contig 16861 bp, 12 predicted proteins | sample VfabasoilMG_FD_204469 | JGI IMG/M metagenome (GOLD analysis project Ga0315912, IMG submission 204469) | Garden soil microbial communities collected in Santa Monica, California, United States - V. faba soil | ecosystem: Environmental > Terrestrial > Soil > Garden | place: USA: California... | reverse complement strand
TTTTCCTATCAGTACTTCATCTCCTCCATTTTCTGCGTAAAGGCCTTTATGTGTCCAGTGAAAAATATCATGACTTCCGGCAAAATAAACGGCCAGCATAATTAATCCCGCAAACGGAATCCAGTGTCCTATGGCTAATGGAATTCTCTTTAGAGGAGCAGACCATCCGGCTGAGGCGGCATATTGAATGGCAATAAAGAAAAGACCAATAATGCCCATTCCGGCAAAGAATACATTGTTATGCCAAAGGGAGGTAACTATTCTTTTCACTAAAGGATTTCCTTCCTCGTGATGACCACCTTCTTTTTCTGCTTCCGCTGGAGCATTCTCAACCGATGCCATTAAACTGGAAGATGATGACACCGAACCATGACCACCACCATGCTCCTCGTCCCCGCCCAAGCTAGCGAGATAAACACCTGCTGCAAAGAGTAGCACACCAAGCACCCCCACCAAAATAATTTTGGTTCGGGCTCCCGATGTAAACTCAAACCGCTCGTCTGCTATTGTATGGGATTCGTGCATAACTGATATTATGGTTCTCGTTAAATTATTTTTGCAATGTTTTTACATACTTGGCAATCTTCCAACGGTCTTCGGGGCTCACTTGCGAACCGTGGGGCTGCATTAAACCTGCTCCCTTCGTGATCACATGGAAAATATGAGCTTCCGTAATGTTCACATACGCTGGTCCCCTCAGGTTTGCCACTCCTGGAAATTTGTCTGCCACCTTTCCATCGCCTTCGCCTTTGGGGCCGTGGCAATGTTTGCAGTACATGTCGAATAAAATTTTACCGTCTGCAACAACAGCTGCTGTCGAGTCCAACGGGCTTTCAATACCTGCTGTAACAATCGGGATGCTATCTTTAGGAACAGCATTTTGCCTGTATGGCAACCAACCATATTTGTTCCTCTTCACTGTATTGGGAGCTGGCTCCCGCATGTTCATCCAGTATGGATTGAATTTATTTGAGTTAAAAAATTCTCCCTTTCTATTGTCTAAGGCATTTACAATGGCGCCTGCGTTTTCATTAGTGATTTGAGAAAGAGGCTCATAAGCCACGGAATGGTACATATTAGGAGCATACTCGCGCCCGGCATAATCACCCTTTGCCGCGCAGCCCACGAGAATAATGGCCACCAACAGGGAGAATGCTAAACTTTTTATTTGTTCAAATCTGCGCATAGCTTAAAAGTTCTTTTCGTTTACTTCTTCTGCACCACTTTCCTTCAATATTTTGGCAATTTCATCTTTACTTAACTTGTTGGATTCTAAGTCAACAGCCATCACGTGCTTATCGTTGGTGCTGCGGATGTCATACATGCGTGGCCATTTATAAGGCTTCATGTCGGAGACGATAAAGAAAGTTCCAACCATGCCAAAGGCTGAAAGTAATACTGTGAATTCAAATGTTACCGGAACAAAGGGAGGAAGGGATGCAAAGTTCTTTCCTCCAATAATCATAGGCCAATCAAAGCCAAGCATCCAGATTTGAGTAAACAAAGCCAGTATAGTTCCGGTCATACCAAACATAAATGCTGCAATTGGCAAACGGGAACGCCTGTAGCCGAGTGCTTCATCGAGCCCATGAACCGGGAAGGGCGAATAGACTTCATGGATTTTAACACCCTTCTCACGGATATTTCCAACAGCATCCAAAAGAATGTCTTCATCTTTAAAAATCCCTACCAAAAAGTTTTTATGTGAACTCATGTTATTTCTTCTTTTCGGATGTTGCCTTGATAATACTTTTCACCTCCGCCATATTGATCACAGGAAAGAACTTGGCAAAAAGGAGGAAGCAGGTAAAGAAAATACCAAATGTAAATAAGTACTGCCCTATGTCGAACCGAGTGGGGTGAAACATGGTCCAACTGGAGGGCAACCAATCGCGGTGAAGCGATGTGGCGATAATTACAAACCGCTCGAACCACATACCAACATTAACTATTAATGATAGTATGAAGGTAGCCATCAAACTTGTTCTGATTTTTTTAACCCAGAAAAGCTGTGGAGAAATAACGTTGCAGGTCATCATTGACCAATATGCCCACCAATAAGGGCCTGTTGCCCTGTTGTAGAAAGCATAGAATTCGGCATCTACCCCACCATACCAGGCTACAAAAAACTCAGTGATGTAAGCAATACCCACAATGGAGCCTGTTACGATGATGATAATGTTCATCAACTCAATATGATAAATCGTAATGTAATCTTCGAGTTTGAAAACTTTCCGGGTAACCAATAGCAATGTTAACACCATAGCAAATCCTGAAAAGATAGCACCTGCCACAAAGTATGGTGGGAAAATGGTGGTGTGCCAACCGGGTATAACCGAAGTGGCAAAGTCGAATGACACGATGGTGTGAACTGATAACACAAGAGGTGTTGAAAGTCCCGCTAATATCAGCGCTACCGATTCGTAACGCATCCAGGTTTTTGCGGCTCCATCCCATCCAAAACTTAAAGCATTGTAAATGCTGGCCCGGGTTTTATGGCCTGTCAACACCGCCCGATCGCGAATTACCGCGAAATCGGGAATCAAGCCCATGTACCAAAATACCAGGGACACAGAGAAGTAAGTTGAGATCGCGAATACATCCCACAGCAGTGGTGAATTGAAATTTACCCAAAGAGAACCGAATGCATTGGGAAGCGGGAAAGCCCAATAAAATCCAAGCCACAAGCGCCCCATGTGGAAACCTGGGAAACTAGCCGCGCAAATAACAGCAAAGATGGTCATGGCTTCGGCTGCCCTATTGATGGACATGCGCCAACGCTGACGGAACAACAGAAGGATGGCAGAAATTAAAGTTCCTGCGTGGCCAATACCAACCCACCACACGAAGTTGGTGATGTCCCAAGCCCAACCGATGGTTTTATTCAAACCCCACACCCCGATACCATCCCACAACAACATCCAGCAGCAATAGCCACCATATGTTAAGAGCGCCAGCGAAATGCCAAAGGCAGTCCACCACAAGCGAGTGGGTGCGCCTTCTACCTGGCGGCTGATATCGTGCGAAACATCCGCTACAGTTTTCCCTCCAATTACCAAGGGCTCGCGAATGGATGAAGTTACTTGCATTTTGTTCGTTGTTCGTTAATTGTAATTCGTTCCTGGTTTCGTTTTTAGTTGATGGCTTACCATCCACTGCTAACTAACTATTAACTTTTTCTTTATTCTTAATTTTTGTCAGGTAAAAAATATTGGGCTTCACTCCTATTTCATCCAACACCCTGTAAGCCCTCGGATTTCCTATTTTCTTATCAATTCCATAGTCAACAACTTTTTCGGTTTTGCCATTCCTGGTAACCTCTTTGTACTGGGTTTCTATCTTCAATAATTTGCTGAGCTTGCTTTCAGGATCATTCATATCACCAAATACAATAGCACCGGAAGAACAGGCAGTTTGACAAGCAACAACTACTTCACCATCTTGTAAAGTACGTTTCTCTTTTTTCGCGGTGAGCTTGCCTGCCTGAATGCGTTGCACACAGAAAGAACATTTCTCCATTACTCCGCGGGAACGCACCGTTACATCAGGATTCAAAACCATGCGCCCAAGATCGGTGTTCATAGCCGGGTTTACTTCCGCAAACTTTTGATTATCATGATACTTAAACCAGTTGAAGCGCCTTACTTTATATGGACAGTTGTTGGCGCAATAGCGTGTGCCAATGCAACGGTTATAAGTCATTTGGTTAACGCCTTCTGTGCTGTGGGTAGTAGCTGCAACCGGGCAAACTGTTTCGCACGGGGCATTATTGCAATGCTGGCAAAGCATAGGTTGAAAAACCACTTCGGGATTTTCAGATGCTTTTTCCAATCCCTTTAAATCTTCTATGCCTGCATCACTACTGTAATAGCGGTCGATACGCAGCCAGTGCATTTCGCGTCTGCGAATCACTTCATCTTTACCTACAAGGGCTACGTTATTTTCTACATTACACGCAACAACACAAGCGCCACATCCGCTACAGGCATTCATATCAATAGACATGCCCCAATGGTGGTTGTTATAATCGTGGCCTTTCCAGAGACTTAAAGAAGATGGTTCAACTTTTTCATCCCACTTGGAAATTTTTGGTTCGTCTCGCCCTGCCTTTGGATCTTTAATGTATTCACTGAGAATAGATTCCTGAATAACATTATGCCGACCCATGTAGGTGTTATGGGTTTGTGTTTGCGCCAGCTGAAATTCCTTTCCTGTTGTCTTAATATTAACTCCGCCAGTAACGCTAAGGTTAACGGAGCCATTCATCATGGAAAGGAATGGATAAGCATTCACTCCCTGAACACTTTTTCCAACCAGACCTACATTCGTGCGACCATAACCAAGAGAGATACCAAGGGTGCCTTGTGCTTGCCCTGGCTGAATTAAAACAGGAACTTCAACAGAAATTTTTCCGACCGTTAAAGTTGCCAATTGGGTATTGCTTTCACCATCATTGGTTATTCCTGCAGCGACTGCATCCTTACTTGAAATAGTTACCGGATGATCCCAAACCACTTTGGTGATTGGGTCTGGAAGTTCCTGAAGCAGAGGGTTATTTGCCTGCGAGCCAGTCCCAACTCCGTAGCTTTCATAAATTGCAACTTCAAGGCCGGTGTTATTTGCCTTATAGTTTGCACTGATGGATGCTGCAGCTGCACCTACATCGCCATTGAATACTAAAGGCGCTGCTTCCTCACTTTTTACTTCGAAGACGCCATCATAGAGGCACTTGTCCCAAAACATTTGAGCGTTTCCGGAACCAGAATCCTTAAAAAACCAACTGTTCCAATTCGATTTAACAAACTTAAAATAATCAGTGTCCGCTTCGCCAGCCCATGTTAAGAAACTGGATTGCGCCTGACGTGAATTAAAAATGCGGGTAATAGTAGGTTGCGACAAACTGTAGCTGCCTTTTTTGGGCTCCGCATCGTTCCACGATTCTAAATAATGATGATCTATAGCAACAAACTGACAAGCAGATGCTGTTTCGTCTGGGGTGTTAGATGTCGATACAGAAAGTGCAATATTTTTTAGTGCGGGAACCAACGCGGCTCCATTAGGATGATCGTAAACCGGATTACAATTATAGAAAATAACAGCATTCACTTTCCCTGCAATAGCTTCACTTACAAAAGCGGCCATGGTTTCATCATTGCCTTGGCGATAGTTTACAGAACTGCCTGGCAAAATGGTTACTCCATAGTTACTTAGCATGTCATTAATATCGTTCACCAAAAGCTGAACAGCCTTATCGTTAGAACCAGCCACTACTAAACTAGCACCTTTGTTGGCCCAAAGTTCTTCAGCAGCTTTTGACAACGTCTTGTTTATCTCTTTGTCTTCAATGCCCGCACCTACACTCTTTCCAACTTTTGCTCCTATCAGATTAAAGAGTTGAGCTACTACTAACCCTTCCTGTGACGGGCGAATAGTGGTGCGGTAGTCGGCATTGGCACCTGTCAGGCTAAGATTACTCTCAAACTGATAGTGGCGCGACATTTCTTTTTTATCATCGCCCAACTCACGGGTTGCCGCATACTGTTTTGTGAATTCAATCGGGGCGACCCATGTGCCAAGGAAATCGGCAGCAATGCTTACAATGGTTTTGGCTTTGCTGAAATCGTAGGATGGGATAAACCCGCTTCCAAAAGATTCTTCATTTGCCTTCCACATTCCATACGAAGAATTGGGATCGTATTGAATATGTTGAGTAGTTGGGAATTTGGTTTTGAATTTTTCGATTGCCGCTTTCGTGCTGGGGCTAAGGATGGAGTTTGATACAATCCTGATCTGACCTCCCTGATTTGAAACTTCATTGAGCTTGGCAATCACCTGGCTATCAAGTTCTTCCCATGTTGCTTTTTTAGCTCCGGCCTGCGGATAGCGCAAGCGGTAATCATCATAAAGGGATAGAACGGAAGCCTCAACTTGAGCGCTCGTGCCCCCCTTTGTTACGTTTGATAACGTGTTACCGTCAATTTTAATTGGCCGGCCTTCACGGGTTTTCACCACGATACTGCAATAGTCGCCACCATTAATATAACTTGAAGCGTAGTAGTTGGCCACACTTGGGTCAACATCAACGGGCTTGTTTACATAGGGAAGGGCGTAACGAGTGGGGGCTTCGCAAGCGGCCAACGTGGCGGCACTTACACCAAAGCCCATCATCTTCAAAAAGTCCCTGCGCGAGTGGCCAGGATCCGGAGCCTCTTCGGTGGCAGGAAATTCATGGTTGGCATTTTTAATAAAAGCCGAATCATTCTTTAGCTGCTCAAGGCCTTTCCAGTATACCTTTTTTGTTTCGCTCATAAGTTCGGTAAATCGGTGTTCAGTATCGGTTATTCAATAATTTTAATAGTGACACTTGGAACATTCCAAGCCGCCAATGTCTTGCACTTTCATTTTACTTCCACTTCCCTTCTGCGATTCATGCAACTGTACCAGTTTATCATAGTATTCGTTGCCTTTCGTATTCACATCAGTTTTTCGGTGACAGTCTATGCACCAGCCCATTGTTAGTAAGGAGTATTGTTTTACCACTTCCATTTCCTGAATCGGACCGTGACAGGTTTGACACTCAATGCCTCCCACTACCACATGCTGAGAATGGTTGAAATAAGCTAAATCAGGCAGGTTGTGAATGCGCACCCACTTAATCGGTTCGTTTTTTCGAATGGCCTCGTAAATTTTGGCGATCTCTTTTTCACCTGTATTGGTACCACTCTTGATCTGCGAGTGGCAGTTCATACAAATATTTGGTGATGGAATATTCGCGCTCTTGCCTTTTATAGTGCCCGTGTGGCAATACTTGCAATCAATCTCAAACTGGCCTGCGTGTATTTTGTGCGAGAACTCAATTGGCTGGGTTGGCTGGTAACCCTGCTGAACACCAATAGTATAAAGTCCATCTACCACCGTTTTAAATCCAACTCCTGCGATAATAAATATGACTATAAAAATAAAACCCGGGCTAGTGAAAAATGTGGTGGCCGTTATCGGTGAGTTAACAACTTCCCTGTCTTCTTCCGACAAATCTTTCTGGTCGAGGAATTTGCGGAGTGTTGTAGAAATGAATCCTAATATAATAAGGAGCAGAAGTAGGATAACTACCATCCCAATAAGAATGAGATTCAGGTATTCGGATGGAATGCCGCTGGAACCGGAAGCGGCTGGGCCAGCTTCAGTAACTTTTACCTCTTCAACTTTTGTTTCTTCGGCTTTAACATAAGCCAGTATCGCCAAAATCTGCTCGTCCTTCAGGGAAGTGAAGGCCGTCATCTGACTTTTCTGATTCTCTTCAAACACCTTGTTGGCATATGCATCTCCACTGGCAATAACCTTAGAAGAATTCTTTACCCAACCTAAAACCCATTGAACGGAAGGCACTCTTGAATCGAAGCCAGCAAGGGCCGGGCCTACGGATTTTTCCTTCACCTTGTGGCAGGATTTGCAATTCATTTTAAACAAATCCTCGCCTTGCTTAATAATTGCTGGGTCTTTGGATATTTCCTGCGCCTGGGTGATGAAAGAGGTGATGATTAGAATTGCAAGAGCGAATATCTTGCTTAGTCCAGGCATTCGATGATTCATCTATAGATAGTTTAGGTCCTGATTTTCTATCAAGCAGCACAAATCTACACCGGTAACCCATTTTTTCAAATTTATTTTAAGGAGTCCATACAATAATTTATAGGTGGAACTAAACCCTATTAAACCTGATGCTGACCCAGCAATTTAGTGCTGATAAAAACGGGAAATGATACTCTTTTTAAAGGGTTTTTTCTAATTTGCATAAGTCGCTGAAAATGACCCTGATCGAGAGGTTGCTTGAACTATCTTAAGCTGAATGAAGTCGTGAAGCAGGCATTACCGTTCAGAACCAAACCTCCAAAAAATTCTTAAAAAGCCTATTCGTCTCTCAAGGTATTCACCGGGTTCATGGTTGCCACATTGAACACTTTGAACCCGATCGTAAGAAACGATATGACAAAGAGCAGGGTAACAGAAAGCACGCAAGTGAAGATTGTAACTTCCTGGTAGTATTTCCAAATGCTATTCATTAGAGCATTTGCCATTTTGAAGCTAATCCACGACCCGAATATTGAAGCAATACTTAGAATGATTATAAATTCGGTGTTGATAATGCGGGTAATGTTGGACACAGACGCACCTAAAACTTTTCTTACACCTATCTCTTTCATTTGCTTAATGATGTTGAGTGACACCAATGTGAACAATCCTGTGGCAGAAAGGAGCATAGCAATAACACCCAGAAAAGTGTACATGTAAACAATATTGATATTTACATCCATCACCTCCTCGTGATCCGTTACCAGCATATGCCCATTATACAATCTGGCTGGGAATACTTTCAACCATTGTTCATTCATATAGGTGTTTACAGCAGGCACATCCTCAACCTTTGCACTCACTACTATCTGAGTGTATTTATCGGGCAAAACAAAACGGATCATCATTGGCTGAAGCTCTCTCCATAGTCCCTGGGTGTAAACGTCCTTCACCACACCGATAACAAAAAGTTTAACCGTGTCCCGTAAAATTATTTCTTTGCCAATCGGTTTATCCCAACCGAAAAGGGTAGCCATCTTTTGTGTGATGATGACTGATTCTTTCTGGTCTGTCTCAGAATCCTTTATAAAGTCCCGTCCTTCCACTAATTTCAAGTCCATGGTTTTCAGGTAGTTATCGCCTACATCAATAATATCCACCTCTGCTTGTTTAGATTGATATACTACCGGCTCATGAGCATGGTTAGAAAAGATGCCGCTTCCTGCACCTGCCATCGACAAAATTTTAGGGTTCACCTGCAATGCATTCCAATAGGTATCAAATTCACTTCGATTATATACCCAGGCTATTACCGAACGCTTCATATCAAAACCTAAATCATATTCGCGCTGATACCTGGCGTTTTGAAGAAACCCAATAGCGCTAATTATAGCGATGAGTGAAATAGCGAATTGTAATCCTAACAGGATACGGGTAAAATAATTAGTGCCTCCAAATTTAAGTTTGCCTTTTAAAATGTTTACTGGTTCAAATTTGCTGATATAAAATGCCGGGTAACTTCCAGCCAGAATTCCTGTGAATACTAAAACTCCGATCAGGAAAAACAGGAAGGCCGGGGCATCGAGGTAATGCGGAGTAAGTCGCATGTAATCCCACATCAAATTCCACCCGCCAATTAAAAAATCAGCCATGCCAACCCCAAAAAGTAAAGCCAAAAAGCAAATGAAAGTGGTCTCCCCGATAAACTGAATAATAAGTTGAGTGCGCATGCTGCCCATTACTTTTCGAATGCCAATCTCTTTTAATCTTCTTGATGAAATAGCAATGGACGTATTGGTTAGATTAAAACAGGCGATCAGCAAGATTAAAAAACCCATCATCAAAGAACCGATAATGGCCGATTTAGGAGGAGCAACTCTGGTCCATGCCCGCACTTCTTCAGCCCTGTCCCGATGAGCCATGGTAGTTAGAGGGTCAAGAACAAATTCTTTTACCTGAAAATCATCTCTAACCTTATTGTTATTTTCTTTATAAGGTTGAAGTTGCTTATAAACGCTGCTTACCCTCTGGGCATCATTGATTTGAACAAACAATGTGCACTCCTCTTTCCAATCATCAAAACGAATATTGTGTTCGTCTTTTACATTTTCAAAATTCATGAAGGCTGAGCCGTCTTTACGGTAGAAGCTGGAGTTCAATGGTTGATCCTTATAAACGCCAGCAATTTTTACTTCCTTGAGTTCGGTTCCATAAACCTGTGTTATCGTTTTTCCAAAAGCTTCCTCGGGAGTGTGGAATAACCGAGTGGCCATGGTTTCACTTATAAATACACTAGTTTTATCTTTTAGTTCTAACGGGTTGCCTGAAAGAAAATCAAATGAAAATATTTGAAAAAAATCTGGGTCAACATAATAGAGATTGGCCGAGAACAGGTCGCTCTCTTTTTTGAAATTCGACCAGGAGTTATAATATCGAGTGGATTTATCTACATCCTGAAAAGTTTTATCTACAATTTCCCCCAGTGGAAAGGAAGCGTACCCAAATCGGGTGAGGTTGCCTTCAAATTCGCGAATGGCGCTTACCCTGTAAATATTTTTTTGATTTTTATGAACAGCATCAAAGGTTGCGTCATGTTCATAGGCAAAGTAACCTACGATACAACAGGCAATGGCCACGCCCATTCCGAATATGTTTATGAGGATAAACAGTTTGTTCCTTAGCATGCTGCGGAACGTGATGAGGAAGTAGTTTTTTATCATGCCACCCTGCATTGCTACAAACATGCCACACAGCCAAAAGCTAAAAATTAGGGCAATTTCAAATAAAAATGAAGATTAACCGTTCGGAAGTGAACGTGTTCGTCCGGATATGAAGTGGAAGTAAGAGTTAATATTTTTACAAAAAAAGCTGAGCGAATAATGCTTTCCTTTCAGGCAAAAATATTAATCATAGGCGTAAACCCATATGTATTGCTTCCGGAGCGAGTACTCAAAGAAATATTCAGGCAAGCCAATAAAACGAAAGGTGCAATTCCCATAAGGGGCACACTTGATGGCCATTCATACATTCAAAATTTAGTGAAATACAGTGGCCAATGGCGACTCTATTTGAACACACCAATGCGAAAGGCAGCGGGAAAAGATGTGGGCGATCGCATCCAAGTAAAAGTTGAGTATGATCCGGAGAAACGAATAGTTCCCATTCATCCCAAATTTTTGAATGCGCTAAAGCGCAATAAAAAAGCCAGAGAGACTTTTGAAACACTTAGCCCATCACGTCAAAAAGAAATTGTACGCTATATCGGGTTCCTTAAAAATGAAGAGTCGGTGGATAGGAACGTGAGAAAGGCCATTCATTTTTTACTTGGCCAGGTTAGATTTATTGGCCGCGATAAACCTTAACTACTCATTTGCAAAAAATATTCAACTCCCATGAAAATTTATATAACACAGTTAATCTATATCAAGCCTGGACAGGAGGATACGTTTAATCAATTTGAAGAGATTGCCATTCCAGCTATTAAAAATTATAACGGTCAGCTTTTGTTGCGGGTACGGCCAGAAGAAAATTCATTTGTTGAGATCAGTATAGAAAAGCCTTATGAAGTACACATCGTAACTTTCGATTCAGAAAATGACTTCCATAATTTCTTGAATGATGAAACCAGGAAAAAGTTTCTCCATTTAAAAGAGCAATCTATTAAGGCATCAATAATTATAAAGGGAGAAGTGGCGTAATTTTAAATTAGGATCGAAGGAGAGCGAGATTGACAGATGAACCTATCTGTTACAACATGCATTAAATCTCCGTTTTCAACGCTTAGTCGATTTTTGCTAAGTACTGTCGTATACTTGCCGCTCATAACGATTCTGTACACAATTTGAATGCAGTTTGCATTACTTTTGTGCTAACACCTGTCTATAACCTTAATGGCTTTCCGTTCTGCAATCGTGTATTGCTTTTTGTTGCTTGCTCATTTTGTATGGAGCCAGCCTGTGGCAATGAAAGGGCTAATGGATGCCCGATCCTTCAACTTTTCCTCACAGCGATTATCCCTTACCGGTCAATGGTTATGGACCGACAATAAGTTGCTTACGCCAGGGAAATGGCAGGGCGGTGATGTTGTTGATTTTCCTAAACCCTGGAATAAATATCATAACCCCGAAAGCGGCCAGGGTTATGCTACTTACTCACTTACAGTTTTGGTGCCGGCAACGATAAAACAATTTGCGATAGAACTCCCCCAAATTTATAGCAGCTATCGGCTGTGGGTAAACCAAACTTTGGTTGCTTCAAATGGAACTCCTGGAAAATCAGAAGCCGAAACGATACCACAGTGGATGCCTCAGACTTGCCCCTTTAATATAGCGGGCGATACGATCCGCCTCACACTCCAAATTGCCAATTTTCACCATAATAAAGGTGGGTGCAAAGAGCCGATCTATCTGGGCGAGAGTGCAACTATGAAATCAAAACGGGTATTATCGACAACAAGTAAATTGATTGAGTGCTCAGTTCTCTTGGTGTTGTCCATCGTCTTTATTATTCTCTATTTTCAACGCGGCAAGCGAAAGGCAGTTTTCTATTTTGCCTTGCTTTGTCTTACCTGGTCTATCCGCTCGGTGTTTTCCAATGAATACACTTTCATATCTTTTTTTCCGGATTTCAATTGGACACTCATGATCAAGATTGAGTACCTGACCTTATACCTCACCATGATTTGGGCCATTCTTGTTTTGAGTCATTTATTTGCCAGTGAAAGCAACCCGATAATTAAATACTCGCTGGTTGTATTGAACAGTTTGTTCATTGTCTATACTGTATTTGCTCCTCCTGTTCAATTCACCATTTTTCTCCAGGTGTACTTGGCGACCTCTGGCATCCTGTTGGCCTATTGTTCACTGGTTGTTATACGGGCATTTACCAACGAGCGGATTGGATCCAATTTTCTCACGGTTTCTGTTTTGCTGGCGTTGCTCCTTTTCGCTTACGATGTATTCGCTTATGAAGGCATGTTCGCTTACAATTCGATCGTATTCAGTGCAGGCTATGTTACTATATTCTTACTGCTCGGAATTGCCCTACTCTATCACCTCGGGATATTCAAAAGATCATCATCTTCTTCCACCATGCTAACCTTTAAGGATTTGTATGGAGATGGGAAGAAGTAGGTATTTAACTTAACCTTGAGTTTTTCTGGTGATTTCTTGATGTTCAGTTAAATTTAACTGAACACTATCCGTGTTACATATCAAATTTTACCGTCAAAAACATTATCTATACTTATACTATAATAAAGTTTGTACGGTTGAGCCAACAAAGCTTAGTTAAACCTTTAAACGCTTAAACCATAATTTATTTATGAGATACATGTTGATTTTCACTTTTTGTCTGGCAGGGATAGTATCCAATGGACAGCAAAATGGTGTTGGTATTTTTAAGTACAATAAAGACATCGGTAAACCAACAAATCCTGGTGGTGCCTCTTACGATGAAGTCACCCAAACTTATACATTGAAAGGTGCCGGTTATAACATTTGGTTCGAAAGAGATGAGTTCAATTATGTTTATAATAAAATGGGTGGTGATTTTGTTATTACTGCCAATTTTGAATTCGTAGGTGCTGGAAAGGATCCACATCGAAAAATTGGTTTGATGGTAAGGGAGTCTGATGATGAGAAAGCAGCCGGTGTTAACGCTACGCTTCATGGAGATGGGCTTACTGTTTTGCAATGGCGCGAATTGCGAGGAGCATATATGCGAGATCCTGAGGATGAGATTTTTTCACCTAAATTCAACTATACCATATTACAATTGGAGCGCAGTGGTAAAACCGTTACCATGCGTGCCGCACACCCAGGCGAACCCTTACAAACTATAGGTTCACACACAATGCCTCACTTGCGTGATTCAGTTCTGGTAGGATTGTTTATTTCTTCACACAACAAAGATGTGGTGGAACAAGCGAAGGCATATAATGTGCGCATCGATCGCCCCGTTCCTGATAACTATAACCCTGGAAAAGAAGGTTGGTTGGGTTGTCGTTTAGAAACTATGAATGTTTTCGATGGTAAACGAAAAATCATCTATGAAAAAAATAGTCGTTTCGAAGCCCCTAATTGGATGCCCGATGGCAAGAACTTGCTTATAAACATGGATGGTTCATTGTACACAGTACCTGCTCAAGGAGGAGAACCTTCGAAGGTGAATACAGGAAGCACCAATAGACTTAATAACGATCACGTAATTTCTTTTAACGGCAAGCTCATTGCTATTAGTCATCATCGTGAGGGGCTGCCAGGTGGTGGTTCTTCCGTTTATGTTTTACCTGTTGAGGGGGGTGAACCGAAACTCATTACAGAGGAGACTCCATCCTATCTGCATGGATGGGCTCCCAACAACAAAGAAGTTGTTTATGTAGCTACGCGCCTTGATAATCCAACCTACGATATTTACAAAAAGGCGATAGATGGTAAGTCGAAAGAAGTCATTCTTACCAATACAGGTAAGAATGACCACGTTGACGGTTGTGAGTTTTCTCCAGATGGTAAATACATTTACTATAACGGAAGTGCATCGGGTACAATGCAATTGTGGAGAATGAACCCTGATGGTAGTGGAAAAGAACAACTAACATTTGATCAGTATAATAATTGGTTCCCACACATATCTCCAGATGGCAAATGGATTGCTTACATTTCTTTTCCTTATGATATTCCAGTAAATAGTCACCCTTCTTATAAGAGAGTGACACTAAAGTTAATGCCAGCGGTTGGTGGTGTTCCTAAAGTACTCGCCTACCTGTATGGGGGCCAGGGAACAATCAATGTTCCATCCTGGTCGCCCGATAGCAAGAGCATTGCTTTCGTAAGTAATTCAGGCAAATAGGCAAAAGATCAGTGATGAATTGGAACGGTTGCCAATAAATCCATCATTTACAAACCAAATTTATACCCTGCCTTATGAGAAGAAGATTTTTAAAGACCCTGCTAACACTACCAGTTACAGCTTCCATTTTCAGCAGCTATGCAAGCCAGAAAACACCCACTCAGAATAAAACCAACCAGAATCTCAAGATCAGTCTGAATGCATTTTCCTTCAATGCTCCACTCATGGATGGCACGATGAACCTCGATGATCTGCTGGAATTCTCTGCGCATACAGGTTTTGATGCCGTAGATATTACCGCCTATTATTTTCCTGGTTATCCTAACGTTCCACCTGATGAATACCTGTACCACATCAAGCGCAAAGCATTTAAACTTGGCCTTGATATCAGTGGAACAGGTGTGAGAAATGATTTTACGGACCCTGACAAGAACAAAAGGATAGAGCACATCGAGCTTGTGAAAAAGTGGATTGACGCTGCTTCTAAAATTGGAGCTCCCGTGCTCCGGATTTTCGCTGGCACTCAAAATCCTAGCGGATATTCAAAAGATCAGATATTGGAATGGATGCTAATGGATATAAATGAGTGTCTTCAATATGGGAAAAACCATGGTGTAGTTGTTGCTATCCAAAATCATAATGACTTTATACAAACTGCCGCTGAAGCTATCTGCATCATTGAGAAGGTAAATTCTGAGTGGTTCGGGCTTATTCTTGACACTGGCAGCTACAGAGTTCATGATCCTTATGAAGAGATCGCAAAAACCGTACGTTATGCTGTTAATTGGCAAGTCAAGGAGAATGTTTTTATCCATGGTTCAGAGAAAGAGACGGATATGAAAAAATTGATGAGCATCATCAAGGCATCGGATTATCGGGGATACCTTCCTATTGAAACCCTGGGGCAAGGTGACCCTAAAATCAAAGTTGCAAAACTCTATAATGCAGTAAAGATGGCATTGAAGGAAAGCTGACGAACAGCTAAACAACTAACCACCACTTCTGCCAATCTGCCACAATTTCTTGGCTATATATGCCAGATTAAATTTTGATTGGCTAAGTTCGCAGCCCGTTCTGGAAAATTTGGCCGAATACCGCTTAAACATGCGAAAAAACGGGTATTGGCACAATTATCGACAGGCCGGGAGAGGTCAAGATTTTAAAATCATTGTAAAACCAAAAAACAAATTAATCCCATATGGCAAAAATCACTTTTAAACCCAACGAAGACAGGGTTCTGGTAGAACCAGCAGCAGCCGAAGAGAAAACCGCTTCCGGCATCATCATTCCCGATACCGCCAAAGAAAAACCTCAAAAAGGAAAAGTAATTGCGGTGGGTGAAGGCGTTAAAGACAAACCTGTGACCGTTAAAGTTGGCGATCAGATTCTCTACGGAAAATATTCGGGCACCGAGCTTACCATTGATGGTAAGGAATATCTCGTTATGCGTAATTCTGACATTTTCGGAACCATTTAATTTTCATTTTTAACAACCTAAATTTTTAAGATAATCATGGCAAAAGAAATTACATTCAGCAGCTCGGCCCGCGACAGGATTAAGCGTGGCGTGGATAAGTTGGCAGATGCAGTAAAAGTTACCTTGGGTCCTAAAGGCCGTAACGTTATTCTTGATAAAAAATTCGGAGCACCTACTGTAACGAAAGATGGTGTTTCCGTTGCAAAAGAAATTGAACTTAAAGACGCCATCGAAAACATGGGCGCTCAATTGGTGAAAGAAGTTGCTTCTAAGACTGCTGATGCAGCAGGTGACGGTACAACAACAGCTACTGTTTTAGCGCAGGCAATCTTTGGTCACGGAATTAAAAACGTGGCAGCTGGTGCCAACCCGATGGATTTGAAACGTGGTGTCGACAAAGCTGTTTTAGCAGTTGTTGAAAACTTACAAAAGCAATCCAAAAACATTAAAGGCTCTCAGGAAATTACCCAGGTAGCTACTATTTCGTCCAATAACGATGTGGCCATCGGTAAGATGATTGCCGAAGCGATGGAGAAAGTTGGTAAGGATGGAGTGATTACCGTAGAAGAAGCTAAGGGCACTGAAACCGAAGTGAAGACCGTAGAAGGTATGCAATTCGACAGAGGTTATTTGTCGCCTTATTTCGTGACCAACACTGAGAAAATGGAAGCAGAGTTAGAGAACGCACTTATCCTTATTTACGATAAGAAAGTTTCTTCCATGAAAGAACTTCTTCCAATTCTGGAAGCTAGTGCTCAAACCGGCAAGCCTTTGGTAATTATTGCCGAAGAAGTTGAAGGTGAGGCACTTGCAACATTAGTTGTGAATAAAATCCGTGGCGCTCTCCGTGTAGCTGCTGTTAAAGCCCCAGGCTTTGGCGACCGCAGAAAAGCTATGTTGGAAGACATCGCTACATTAACTGGCGGACAAGTAATCAGCGAAGAGCGTGGCTTTAAGTTAGAGAAC
>Ga0315912_10003099_pt1 | contig 16876 bp, 26 predicted proteins | sample VfabasoilMG_FD_204469 | JGI IMG/M metagenome (GOLD analysis project Ga0315912, IMG submission 204469) | Garden soil microbial communities collected in Santa Monica, California, United States - V. faba soil | ecosystem: Environmental > Terrestrial > Soil > Garden | place: USA: California... | reverse complement strand
GCGGGCTGATCGATACCGAAGAAGCCGGTCATATTGGCATTGCGTTATTTAGCGGGCAGACCTATAGCGAGGTGCTGTCTGCCGCCGACCTGGCACTGCGCACGGCCCAGCAGGAAGGCCCGAACACGATGCATCTGATTGACCCCGGAAAATCGGGTGCGAATGCCACGAATACATCGACACAATGGGGCGAAATCTTGCGCGAGGCATTGCACAGCAATCGGTTATCTGTGCTGTTGCAGCCACTCAAGGATGCTACCGATCCCGACCACAATATAGTTCTGCACTATGAATCTCTTATGCGGCTGACGGATAAAAAGGGCGAAGTGGTTCCCGCTGTGGTTTATACCCAGATGGCCAAGCGTCATGGCTTGTCCGCGGATTTCGACATGGCGATGATCACCGAAGTGCTTGCACGGCTGGTCAGCAAGCGCTACGGAAATATGCCGATAGCAGTCAATATATTCCCGGCTGGTTTGCAGAACAAGGAGTTCATTGACTGGCTGTGCGCCAGTCTGGCGAAAGTCCCGGATGCGGCCTCGAGGTTGCTGATCGAGATCCCCGAGTATGGTGTCATCGAGAATATCGATGCGCTGAGCGAATTCATCGCCAGGCTATCCGTGTATGGCACCCGCGTCGGTCTCGACCACTTCGGTCGCGGCTTCTCATCCTTTGGTTATCTGAGCAAGCTCAAGCTTGGTTACATCAAGGTGGACGGTAGTTACGTGCGCGGCATTCTGGAAAACAGGGACAATCAGTTCTTTATCGAGTCGGTCACCAAGGTGGCCCATGGGCTGGATATCAAAGTCTATGCCGTATCTGTCGAGACCGAGGATGAGTGGAGCCTGCTGACCAGCTTGCGGCTGGATGGGGTCCAGGGCTTTGGCGTAGGCCGGCCACAGAGCCTCTAGGTTTTTGTGGCGCGGGCGATTCGCCTGCGCCACGGGTCGTTGACGGCAGCAGCAGTTTTGCCCGCCCATAAACTGGGTCTGGCTCATTTTCTTCCATAGAGTTAATTCAAGATACTTTGGAATGTCAGCTTGATTTTTGCCATCAATGCAATTTTGGCAGCCTTAAGCGACTGCATTTCATTGGAAGCGCAGCGCCTCTTAAATTCAGCGCAACCAATCGCTGTCAAAGCTACAGCGAAGCGCCAACCCCCCATGTGCTAATTCCATAGCCAAGTGATAGAATACGCCCCGCGATTTAGTGATTGCACGCAGACTATCCCACAGTAGTTTTTCAAAACCCATCCGCCCGGGTGGTGAAATTGGTAGACACAAGGGACTTAAAATCCCTCGACTTTAATCGGTCGTGCCGGTTCGATTCCGGCCCCGGGCACCACTCCTAGACCGATTGCAGTCTTGGGCGAGTTTTGTTTTGTGCCGTTTTTGTGCCATTGGTCATTTTATCCACAGCTTTTCTCATGTCTTCGAGTGCCAGGTGTGAATACCTAGAAGTGACGCTGACATTGCAGTGGCCGAGAACGTCGCGTATGGCCACCATGCTGGCACCACCCTTGACCATAAACGAGGCTGCGGTGTGTCGTAGATCATGAAAGCGCACGCCCTCCATCTCGCACACCTTCCTTGCGTGCTCAAAGTCCCGCCTCAATATGTGATAGGGTAGAGTGAAATCCATCCGATCCGCAGCGCATTGGGCCGGTGCATTTAATGGGACCAGGCGCGGTTTTCCGTTTTTTGTATCAGTCAGTGACGCGGCTCCTTCAAATACGTCGCCCGGATCCATGGAAAGGATCTCGTTCTCGCGCATGCCACTGAAGGCCGCAAAGATGACGTGCCATTTGGAGCGCCTTGCGTGCTTGGCCAGCTTTATCACCTGGGGGATAGTCAGGTAGGTGTGCCGTGATGTTTCGCCACCATTGAGCTTTATTTTGATGGGCGCCTTTATCCAGCCCCACTCCCATGAGAGATTGACTACCCTGCGTAATATAGCCAGCCGCCGGTTGACCGTTGCTGGGTCAAGGTGAGCGTATGCCTCACGGATCCGCTGCGCTGCGTCAGCGGCTTTCAAAATCGGGGTGTCGATCAGGTGTTCGCGGATGATTGTAACGGTTTGCAGGATCTTGACGTAGCTTTTGAGCCTTACCGCTTCGCCTTCCAGCCACCTGGCCATGGCGTCTTCTATCGTGTAGACGTTCTGGCCAAGGGTCTCTGCGATAATATCCTGTCTAACTTTTGCTTCGAGAGCCTTGGCCTGCTCATAGGTAGCACCTTTGCAAGCTTGGGAAATTCGCTGGCCGTTGACTTGCAAGCGGATGTGGTAATGGTCGCCTCTTTTATGTACTGGCATATATCCACCTCGTTAAATCGCATGAGCTTACCGATGCGAACATACTTTAATTTTCCGGATGATACAAGTCTCCTCACTGTTGCCGGTGATATGGCCAGTTCTTCGGAAACCTCTTGAATGGTGCGCAGGCTCACGTCGCCCTCCTGTAAGTCTTCGTAAATGTCCGGTCGACGGTGTGGCCACGATCGCGCACGGCATTGGCTAGCCTGGTGCGGTCGTGATGGCTGTGGCTTGCCTGGCGCAGCAGGCCAAAGTAGCTGTTGGCCACCGATAGCAGTTCCTCTGCCGGCGTGGTTCTGACTTTGCGTATTGCCTCGCTCACCGTGCGCTTGCGTGTGACGCGGCGCCAAGGTTTGATGACCTGGCCAACGAAGTCAACGCCGCGTGCTATGGGCTGTAATATCGTTTTGCGTGGGTTGAGCTCGGCGCCTAACTGCGCAGGAAGGAAGGCGGTAATGTCTGCCAGCGCGGCACCCAGCCATTGTGGTGATTTGTGCAGCAGCACCATGTCATCGACATAGCGGATATAGTGCCTGGCCTTGATGCGGTGCTTGATGTGCTGGTCGAGCGCGTCCAGGTAGATGTTGGCAAAGAATTGCGAGGACAGGTTACCGATCGGCAGGCCAAGGTGCGGCGGCTGGCTGGTGAGCCGCTTGTGCATCGGCACCAGGTTCAGCGAGCCGGCATGTCCTAAGTATTCATAATCGAGGCGTGGATCATGGAACAGGATCAGCCCGGCGAGCTGCAGCCACCACGGCTCGGTCACCTTGGCTGCGACCTGCTCAAACACCACGCGTTTATCGATGGCGACAAAGAAGTTGGCGAGATCCAGCTTCAGATACCAGACAGGCCGGCTCCAGTTCTGCGTGATGCTACGCACCTTGGACTCCAGCCGCATGGCGGCATAGAGCGTGCCACGCCCCGGTATGCAGGCGCAGCTGTCGGCAATGAACGAGGCATAGAACCTGGGCGCTATGTGGTTGTATAGCAGGTGGTGGACGATGCGGTCACGGAACTGGGCAGCCCATACTTCGCGCACCTTTGGCCGCGTGATGATGAAACAGATGGAAGGCCCGGGCTTGTAACTGCCTTCTTTCAGCTCTTCATAGAGCGCGTACAGGTTGCGTTCGAGATCCAGCTCGAAGGCCAGGGCGCTTGCGGTGTTGCGCTTGGTGCGCCTGCAGTCGAAATAGGCCTTTACCAGCTCGTAGAAAGAAAAATCAGCATGGTGGCGTGCGGAGTAATCTGCGGACAGCACGGGCACGATATTCGTTGTCCTTGTGGTTGTTGTTCTGATTGCCATTGCCGAAGTTCTGCATCCAGGCATAGCTCTCGTTGGAGGCGTGCTGCTTACCATTTTGCTATCTACGTCGCCCGGCCGAGTGCTCAGCAGGGTGACTGCGCCGGACGCGGCCTGATCATTCATCAGCGGTATCCTTATCGCGCATGGCGGTGGCTTTACTGGCCAGCGGCAAAACCAGATTAAATTTGCGCACAGTCGTGGTGGCCTTGACCATCATGAAGCGGGCGCGTTTGCGAAGCGCCATCCATTGGCTTGCTTGCCGATGCTGCCGGTGATCTCGATAGCCTTTGAATACCAGGCCAGTGAGATCAGTTTCTTGTCACAGGCAAGGCGCAGCAGCAGGTTCGCTACTTCCACACGCTCGACCAGGTCAAGCAGGTGGGGCGCCTTATTGCGCGAGACATTGGCACGGAAGACGAGCACCACGATCTCCACGCACTCGTCACGCAACTTGCCGCCGATGGACGCCTTGAATTCTCGCGGCATATTCTTCGTCAAGTCTGTGATGATGCTGAGGAGGCCGTAGGCCGCCTTGTAAATCGGCAATGTGGTATGGATAGCCATGCTGAATAAAAGCTAAATAACTAAATTACTCAATTGGCAATCTGCGGACAGCACGGGCACGATACTCGCTGCCCTTGCGGCGGCTGAGCTGACTGCCATTGCCGAAGTACTGCATCCAGGCATAGCTCTCGCTGGAGGCGCGCTGCTCTTGCGACCAATACCAGTTCTCTGAAAATTCTTCCTTGAGGTTGGCAAACAGCAGGGATTGCTCACGGCGCGTCGGCAGCTCGCCACCCGCTTTCTTCGCCCATGTGCCCGCATCTTTCCAATTCACGTCCTCTGCCTCGTCAGGTAATAGCACCAGGTGGTAACTGGACTCGCCATTCTTGCCAAGGATCAGGCCGGCGTAATGTTCGCCATGGCTTAATTGGATCTCGGTTTCAGGAAAGGCAAATTCAGTTTTTGCCTGTGCTACAAGTTGCGCGATCATTGCGTCGAGCTTTTTCTGCTCGGCCTGGACGCTTTCGAGTGTTAGTGTTTTGCTCATTACGGGCTCCTAAAAAAATAATTAAATTACTGAATGATTAAAGAGGCAATCTGCGGACAGCACGGGCACGACATCCGTCGTCCTTGTGGTAGTAGTCCTGACCGCCACCGCCGAAGTCCTGCACCCAGGCATACCTCTCGCTGGAGGCGTGCTGCGTGGACGTCCAGTACCACGATTCTTCAAGCGCTTCCGGGCCGCCTTTTTGAAACAGCTCAGCATTGGTTTGTGCCGGCAGATCTGCGGTGTAGGGGTAAGTGGGTGGTATGGCCGATGCGTTGATGCCCGCGCGCGCATAGAGATAGTTCTCGGCATTGGTAGGCTTGAGGCTGCGGTAGATGATCTCCAGCTCGTCCTGGGACGGGATATACCAGTCATCGTGGCCTTCGATGCGCAGACCACGCGCCCACTTGGCCAGCTTGCTGCCGGCAGCGGCCATGGCGTCGGTATTGACCAAGCCGTCGTTGTAAGTCAGCGCGCCTTCTACCTTCTTGTATGAATCGTTCCAGGCGATGGCGTCGTGGTCACCTTCTGCCTTGGGAGATACGATCAGCGCGAATTGCTGCTCGCCGATACGGAAGTCGCCGGCGTAAAAGCCGCCCTCGAATGGGCTGCCGATGGCGGGTCTGATGGCTTTAACTAATGGTGCGTTCATGGTGTTCCCTTTCGTGGTTGATAACTGCTGGGTATGCCTAACTTGCCTGCTAATTTCCTGCATTCCTCTGTCGTGAGTGCCTGCCGTTTTCCGGTGGCCACATTTAGCAGAACTGCCTCCACCTCGGCACGACGATTGAGATCCTCCGCATAGCGGTGAAAAATCATCAATCGTGCAAAAAAGCGTCTAATCACTGGATTTCATCCACTTGCGATGGCAGGCCATGCTGGCCACGATGGCCAGCGGGCCGGCGGTAAGATAGGCGAGGATCTCGATCCAGTCCGCCTGCGGCACGGTCTTGAACAGCACCAGGTTGCTGACTGCGATGGCGAAGCTGGTGAGGAATGCTGCTTTATAGTGGCCGTTGTTGACGTTCAGGCTCTGGAAGCCGAGCGCGAATACCAGGATGAAGGTGCTGGCGAAGATGACGAGGGCGGTCATTGTGTTTTCCATGGCGGCGGCTTCCAGATGAAGTCCGGCGCGTTGCAATAACCAAACACGTCACCCAGCGCGGGGTCGATGATGCGCCACTTGCAGCGCGTGCCCATGACCATGGCGATCATGGCCACATGGTGCTCGATATCGTGTATCTGCTCGGCGGTGGCCTGCAGCACATTGCGCCAGCCGCCGGCGTCATTCACCTGCAGGGCGAACTTGCGGTCGTTGCTCATACTGTCGCTTCAACCTGCCCTGAAACCAAAGCCCTGCCTTTTTCGGTGAGCCGCCACAGGCCGCGCGCAGGGTAGGTGCCCGGCACGAAGCTGTCTATTTCCACCTGCCCGCGCCGCTTCATGTGCTGCAGCTCAATCGTGATGTCGCGCGCAGTCGCCCAGGTCTTGGTCAGGTGCAGCAGTTCTGTGTTGTCCAGCGGCTTTTCAGCCTCGGCCAGGTTGTCGATGATGTCCTGCTGCAAGGTTTTTGGCGCAGCCATCAGCTGGTTTAGCAGGGCGGGATTAAACATTTATTCGACCAGATTGAGCTGCGGGCCGATGAAGTCGAACAGCGCTTCCGTATCGTCCCGGCTCAGTTCAATCGGTTGCCAGGCGACGCCGAACAGCATCAGCGTGCCGTCGCTGGTGTAGGCTGCCCTGAACGCGCCGTAGCATTTTGCTGGGTCAACAGCAACGAGCGGCTGCACCTGTATGGTTCCTGAGCTTTGTCGAAGGAGGTTTTCTTGTGATACTTTCAGGGCAACATCTTTCACTATGCCATTCGATAGCGGCTGGGCAGCTGGCTTGATCCTGCCGCTGCGCCCCTTGCGATGGGCATCGTATATCTGCTGCGCGCTCATGCCGGGCTTGAGCGACCACACAAATTTTGTGCTACCTTCCGGTCTTTCCTTGATGACCTCGCCGCCTTGCAGGTAGCTGGGAATATAGCTATCTACGCTCAGCACGCCGGTGGCCTTCATAATCACGGCGGCGGATGATTTAGGGTTCTGTTCCAGGAATTCCAGTATCTTCAGCGCCTTGCTTTTTTCCTCGATCATGTTGTCGTTCTCCGGTGGTGGGGTGATGAAGGCGGGGATCACGTCTGCGCTGCCGGGCAACCAGAACACCTGCTGGGTGATGCCATCCAGCGTAGCGAAATCCTTTTCGATCAGCTTTTTGCCGAGCATGGAAAACAGGGTGTCGTCCAGCGCCTGCGTGGTCATGCCGCACCTTTCACCGAGCAGCTTGCCCCGCACCGGCGTGAGCCGGCTGCTGCCCTTAAGAAGCTCCAGTATTTTGTCCTGGCCTGTCATCAGCCGGCCTTCCGTATGCTGGTGACATTCTTGGCAACCGGCTCCGGTGCTTTTTTGAAGGCCACATTGAGGTATTTGCCGCCCATGCGCCTGATCAACTGCCTGACCCGGCGCGCGCGCTTTGCGCTGGCCTCGGCTGACGGCGGCGACAGGTGATATAAATTGAGCTCGGCTTCTTCTATCGTGCCGTGCCACAGGCGTTTCAAGCGTTTTATGATGTCATGCACCATAGTCTTCCCCTTCCAGGTCGTCCTTCTTTTTTGAGAAATAACAGGACAGCCAGTCCACCAGGTGCGCCAGCGCCAGGAACAAAAGCGCCGCGCCGAATATCTTGACTGCCACCAGGGCGATTTCACAGGTCATGCGGCCTCCACTTGCGCAATCAGCGCATCAATGTCGGGCCAGATATTCTTGTCTGCTGCGGTTACCTTTGTCCGGATTGATTTGAGCATCTGCAGGAGGGCATCACGTTGCTTGGCTGTCTTTTCTAAATATTGCATCACCACACCAAAGCCATTGGCATTCAGGATGTCTTCGATCTCTTCCGTATCCATGCCGGCACAGGCATTCACGCAAGCAACGATGCGCCGGGCGTTGTGGGCTTGAGTTGAATTTTCATCAATGCCAGCGCCTAGCGTGGCGATTAGCACCCCATTTGGTGTATCAGGCTTAACAATATCCCAAGAATGGTCAGATGCGGTTTGATGGTTGACGATCCAAGGCTCCTGCGTATGTAGTTGTTTGCTCATTTTTGCCGCTCCTTAATCATTTCATCAGCCCACGCTCCTGGCCATTGGATGAACCGCTGTTTGCCAAACTCCGAATCCCACTCGTCGATAGCTTGCTGGTTCTTGTTACAAAAGCAGTCGCCACATGCCCTTTCCGCGTCTAAATGTGATGCGTATTCCTTTCCGCCAACATCAGCCACCCACACCGGAACTGGGCGTGACGTTGGCATGGTTGGGATAAACCAGTGTTGAGGGTCTGCCGGTGCGTGGGCGACGAAGTAGTCCCTGAGCGTCATGCCTGGCTCGCAACCACGTTCCTCACGCCCGAAGTCGTAAACTATTGGAAAAGCTGAACCGCCTGTATTTTTGCTCATGCGACCTCCGGTTGATGAGCCAGTCGAATCACCGGTGCTGGTTTACTATTGGCCAGCCGGCGTTTTTCCTGCTCGGCGCGCAGCTGCACGATGTTGCTGTCCCTGGACACCAGCCGCAGCCCGAGTGACTGTAGCAGCGCCTTTACGTCGCCCGCCTTCATGGCGGGGTGGATCAATAGGTTGTTCATACGGCCCCCAGTGGCAGGGCTGCCTGTTCCGGCAGCGTGTGTGATTTGTGCCTGGCGATGATGCCCATGCGCAGCGTCTGCAATATCACCGGCACCTGGATGTCTTTCTCGAAGGTGTGGCCACGCCGCCATAGCCCGGTGCACTTCCACGCGTCCTGCAGTTCTGCGGTTGTTGGTTCGTAGGTGGTTTGCATCGTTTCGTCTCACCAAAATTGAGTAAGTGGAGAGTAGAATATAACTAATGGTTGTTTAATGTCAACAACTGAAAGTTATATTTATGATATTATTTTTCAAATTGCCGGAAACGGGCAACAAAAAACCCGCTCGAGGCGGGCTCAATGGAGGCTATATGTTAAATTTTAAGTCTGTTGTTTTTCTTAGTGCATGGGCGGTTCGGTCACGAGTGCGTCGGCAAAGCCTCTGGCCATCTTGGCAACAGTGGGTTCACCGCCACGCTCAATGTCATCGGCCAGCGCATAAGCATGGTCACGAATCTGTTGTTTAAGGGCTACCGGAAGCCCTTGGCCAAAGCACATCAGAAATGCTGCCATTGCTTTATATAGGTCTTCATCATTATCCATGATCAGCATCCCTTCCTTTCCCATTTGTCCTTGGCCTTGCCGTCCTCCACCGTCTGCCACTGCATGTTGCTGGCATCGTCCGCGCCGCCACATGCCAGCGGCTTGATATGATCCACCACCCATCCGGGGCAGGCGCCACGGTTTTTATTGGTGGCAGGGCAGGGATGTGTGTGCATGAAGGCCGCGCGGTTAGCCGGATCTCTCGGCGTTTTGACAATCGATTGATGGCCACAACCGGCCAGTAGAAATAAAACAATTAAGCTACTCAGTATCCTGGTGGTATTTTTCAAGCAGCTGTTTGCCAGCCGGCGAGACCACCGGCACTTTGTTGGTTGAATCGCAAGACACACATACAGTGCGTCCGGAGGTGATGCGCCAAAGCGTGTACCCAATCGGCAGCAGGATAAAAGCCCAATGTGCCGTGGCTGCCAGCAATACCCCGATGAAAAGCAAAAAGACCTCTACGATGAAGGATCCGCTGACCTTGCGCTTGAAATCATCGATCACACCGCAATTGGTGCAGATATAACGTTCTGAGTGGTGGCCGAAAAAGCCCATTTTTACCCCTTAATCGAAATTGAATTTCAACTGGATTTGCAAATATATCACATTGTTAGTTGGTACCGTCTTTGGTTGGTTGCGCAGCCGCAGCAAGAATTTTTACCGCACGTAATTTCTCCGCTGGCGTCATGTCCTGCATTATCTTTAACGCGTGCGCTTCTGGAGTGTTAGCAGCGACCCCATAGCTAATGCGTTTTTGACCCCTGCCAGACATTACCCATTCATAACTGACGTCCCACTTCTTGCATATTTCATATATTCGCTCTTGGCTGGGAACCGACTCACCCTCCAGCCATTTTCTGGCTGCCTCCTGGGAAACCCCGAACATCTTGCCAACGATGGCTTGCCTGTTTTTTCCCTTGGGCGGCACTCCAGCATCGTCGCAGAGCTCATTAAGTCTGTCTTTGAACGCATCCCTGTAATTATTGTTTGTCATGCAACCAATAGTAATATTTTTAGATACACTAATCAGTTGTTGACATTTTATAACTTTCAGTTGTAAATTATCGGACATCATGGAATCCAATCCAATTACAGAAGCAAGAGAGTTGATCGGTTTGCAGAATTTGGCGACCGAATTAAAGGTGAGCTACCAGGCCGTGCGTAAGTGGGAAGACGCCGAGCGTCTGCCCCGCACTGAATATACCGGCGAGACCAATTACGCTGAAACCATAGAGCGCCTGACCTCCGGAAAAGTAACAAAAGCTCGATTGTTGGCAATGCTCGGCAAGCAGCTTGTGACTTGATTTCATGCCGACACTATATTTTTTTCGTTGGAAATAGTCTTTCCGAAGACTTCCGAATTTTTCGTAAGGGGATGTAAATGCAGAACGGATTTTCAATGGGTTGTGCCGTGAGTTTCATACGCAACAAGGTTGGCGTATTGCATACGTGCATGGGCATTGATATCCAGGCCGCGAGACCTGCACCAATCGGCAAACGTTTTGGGGTCGATATAGGCGCGCACGATGGTATGCCCATCGCTTCGCAGCTTTTGCTCGCCAGTCTCGGCTTTAAGCAGCCATTCACTGAATGTTCTGGGGAGCTTATCGCCATCGGCCATGATCCTGCGGATGGCGTCGTAATCTTCGGGGTGGTACCAGACCATGCCGGTAACGCGGACAGGGTTAGTCATGGAGCGCTCCTTTCATGTTGAGTATTGAACGTGAGAAATTTAATACTAGCATGGAAGGTTGCGTTCCCCATTTTTCGCAAGGGAGGCGTTAATGCAGAACGAGATGCCATTTTATGAAGGCCCGGAATCAGCACTGACGGCCTGTGTGCAGGCGCTTGGCGGGGCAAAAATAGTCGGCCCCATGTTATGGCCGGAGGCACACAAGACCACGGAGCAGGCACACAAAGCCCTATTGGACTGCCTCAATCCGGAGCGTTCCGAGAAGCTGTCCTATTCACAGATCATCTATCTATTCCGCAAGGCCAAGCAGGCTGGCTTTCACGCTGGCTACGATTGGTGGAGTCAGCAATGTGAGTATTCAATCAGTCCCATAAGCCAGGCCGATCAAGAGGACAGGGCGCTTGAGATCATCGAGAAGGGGACTAAAGCGCTTGAGACCGGCATGGCCATGCTGGCACGGTCACGGGCAAGCACATGATCAACCTCGCTACCAACCAGCGCTGTGGTGCGATGCGCTCAAAACTAATCGTACCAGGCAGCAGATTGCCTGTTCATTTTATTCCTCCGCTTGACCCCGCCGCGCCGGTTAAAAACACCGCTGGCCGGCGGGCATACCCCTCATGACGGACGTCATCGACCAGGCCAACGACAGGGCAGAGCTGCTGCTGAGCGCCGCCCTGTATCGGGTGGCCATCGCCACCCCTGCGCTTGCTGCCAATGGTCGCTGTTTCAACTGTGGCAACCCGCTGGGCCAAGGCCTGCGCTTCTGCGACACCGACTGCCGTGATGACTATGACCACAGACACCGCACCCTCTAGCCCCGCACCCCATTATTGATGGTGTTGCAAATGCAGATGAGGAACAAAGTGAAACGAAACAAGCGTCAACCACATCAAGCCAGTGCAGCGGGTCCTTCTGGGCTGGTACGCATCACGGGTAATGCGAAGCCCGAATTGCCGCTAGGGTATGGCTGCCTGGCATAGTGAAATCAGTACGGATTTGACGGGGAACAATGATCACCATCGGCATTAAGCACAATATCGGCGAGACCATCGCGCTGCTGAACACCAGGTTCCGCAAGCAGGTGCCGTTCGCCACGGCCAAGGCGCTGACCAAGACCGCGCAGCTGGCGCAGGCGGCGGTGGTGGGCGAGATGAAGAAGAAGTTCGACCGGCCGACGCCGTACACATTGAAGTCGCTCTACATCAAGCCAGCCACCAAGCAGAAGCTGGAAGCGCGGGTATTCCTGAAAGACAGCATCTTCGGCGGCAACCCGAATTCCCTGGCGGAGATTCTTGGCCATCAATACGCAGGCGGCACCCGCATCCGCAAGCGCCTGGAGAAAGCACTCAGCAGGGCAGGGCTGATTTCGGAGGGCGAGTTCGTCGCGCCTGGTGCGGCGGCCAAGCTGGACCAGTACGGCAACATGAGCCGCGGGCAGATCCAGCAGATTTTGAGCCAGCTGCGTGCCGGCCTCGACCCGTATTCCTGGTCGAGCACAAGCGCGCGCAGCAAGGCCAATGTCAAAAAGTCCGGCGGCATGTTCTGGTCGCGTGGCGGCAAGCTGCCGCGCGGGGTATGGATGCGCGCCGGCTCCGGCGTGAAGCCGATTCTGATTGTGATTGCCAAGCCCAGGTACCGCCAGCGCATCAATATGGACCGCATTGTGCGGCGTGTGGTGGATACCCAATTCGATGCCGAGTTCCGCAAGGCCATGGATGAAGCGGTGAGGACGGCGTTTTGAAAAACCTGAACCGCGCAATCAGGTGGGGCGTCGCTGGCACCATCGGGCTTTTCGGTGTGCTGCTGGTCGTCATCGGCGGCGCCATCTGCGCCGTGGCGAGCTGGGTGCTGCATGAGTAACGCGGTCAATTATGATGACGTAGTCAGCCAGCTGAAATCAGCCGGGCTGCTGCTGGATAAGGACCTGTTTTTTGATGCGCAAATCCAGCGCTGGAAAGTGGAGGGCGAGACGCGGGAGCGGCGCGGGTGGTCCAGGCTGAAGGAATGGACATCCCAGGCAGGCAACACCTATGTCGTGGGCTGCTTCGGCATCTGGCGCGGCAGCGATGATGGCTATACCAAGGTGGAGATGCCCGCCAAGAAAGGCAATCTGCCGGCACTCAGCGCCGAGGAGAAACAGGCGATCAAGGTCGCGCAGAAGGAGGCGGCCAAAAAGGTCGCCGAGGTGCGCAAGCAGGAGGCGAAGGTCGCCGCCGCCTGGGCTGCCACCGTCTGGAGCAAGTGCGAGCCATGCACAGAGCATGAGTATTTAACCAGGAAGCGGATACAGCCGCACGGCACCCGCGTCCTGGTGGCCACCGATGGCATGCGGCTGGACAGGCTAGACGAGTCGAACCAGTACCGGCTGCACCAGGCCATCGGGGCGCTGGTGGTGCCGATGCACGATGAGCACGGTAATGTCTGCGGCATACAGTTCGTCTACCCCGCCGGGCACCCGCGCAAACAGAAGCTGGAGCGCGACAAGGAATTCTGGCCGTCCGGCATGGCCATGGGTGGCACCTTCGGCGTCATAGGCCCGGTGCGTCGATCCGGCGTCATGCTGATCACAGAGGGCTTTGCCACCGGCGCCAGCCTGCATGAAGCCAGCGGGCAGAGCGTCGCCTATGCCTTCAGCGCAAACAACCTGGCCAAGGCCGCCAGGATCATCAGGAAAAAGAACCCCAAACTGCGGCTGCTGTTCTGCGCCGATGACGATTACCTGACAGACGGGAATCCCGGAGTATCGGCGGCGGTCGCGGCGCATGCCGAGTTCGAGCACTCGTCATGGGTCAAACCGGACTTCACAGGGCCGGACGGCGACCTGCGCGGCGGTAAAAAACTCACGGACTTTAATGACCTGGCCATATTGAGCGGGTCAAGCCTCCCCTTGGCAGATCAGATTAACGCAAAGCTGGATTTTCTTGAGTGGCGCGACTCGGCCATTTTCCGCAGCGAACCCTTGCAAGACGGGGGCGGGGGGAATGGCAGGCGCGCTGCGGTCTCCGTGATGTCGCTGGATGATGCCGTGGCGCGCTTCGTGCCGCTGGATGACGGCACCGGAAAATACATGTTCGACTGCTGGACCAACAAGGTCGCCCATAAGGACCAGATGCTCGCGCTGCTGCCAGCCGGGGTACGCGGGGATGATGTCAAGCGTCATCCGGAATGGCAGTCGCGTGGCGCCTATTACCTGGACCAGGTCGGGTTCGATCCGTCGGGCAAGGACACAAACGTCAAACTGAATACCTGGCAGGGCTGGGATATGCAGCCGGTCAAAGGCGAGTGCAAGAAAATACTGCAGACGCTGGAGCACCTGTGCGGCAATGAAGCCAACAGCCGCGAGATCTTCATGTGGGTGCTCAAATGGATGGCTTACCCGCTGCAGCATCCTGGCGCCAAGATGGCATCCGCGCTCATCCTGCATGGCCCGCAGGGCACCGGCAAATCCCTTATATTCAGGACGCTGGCCGCCATCTATGGCCGCTATGCGACCGTCATCGGCAACCGCGCCATAGAAGACAAGTTCAATTCCGACTGGTCTGACAGCAAGCTCTTCATTCTGGCGGAAGAAGTGGCCACCAGTGCCGACAAGTGGAACATCAAGAACGAGCTGAAGGAGCTGGTTTCCGGCGAAACGGTGCGCATCAACCCCAAGAACATTGCGGCCTACGAGCAAAAAAACCAGATGAACATCGCGTTCCTGTCGAATGAGGACATGCCGCTGCCGGTGGAAAATGACGATCGCCGGCACCTGGTGATCTATACGCCGCCGTGCCTGCCGGAAGAGCACTACATCGAGGTGCTGGATGAGCGTGACAACGGCGGTGTGGCTGCCCTGTATGACTTCCTGCTCAATATACCGCTGGGCGATTTTGGTCGTCACAGCCGACCACCGATGACGGAGGCCAAGCGTGATTTGATTTCACTGTCGCTGTCCAGCGACCGCAGGTTCATCAAGGAATGGGTGGAAGGCGATACGATCTGGCCGGTCACCGCCTGCATGTCCATGGACCTGTACGACGCCTATATCAAGTGGTGCAAGCAGAATGGAGAGTCACGACCGCGTGCCTCGAATATGTTCCTCGGCATGATCAGGAATATGACGGGCTGGACCGCCACCAGGCTGCGCATCTATACCAACACCAGTTTCGTTGGCAAGACCAAGCCTGAGCGCGTAGTGATACCGCCGGATGATTTGCTGCAGATAAGCGGCTCTGCGCGGGCGCCCGATGTCGAGCAGCCGCGCTGGCTGACAGAGTGTATCGAAGCGTTCAAGAGCGCCGGGAGAAGTGATGACAATGGTTACTGAGGAGGTATCGGGTACGGGCTAGCTGTTCCATATGTGCAGCCGTGTTCCAGCAGTATGGAACACATACAGCCAATAGCCACGCTGCTGTTCCATATGTTCCATGTGTTCCATACCTTATCGCGCGTACGCGAGTGATGGCGAATTATTGAACACGCATGTGTGTATCTCGCGCGCGTATTTTAAATATGGAACACATGGAACATATGGAACAGCACTGATTATAAAGGTAAAAACCTGTTCCATACTGCTGGAACAGCTGCTTAAGGTATGGAACAGCATTGATTTTATAGGAGAAATTGAATTGGCAAGTAACCTGGCCACAAAAAAAGAGTTTGCTGAATCGCAGGGCTGGTCGCCTAGCTATGTCTCGCGCCTGAAAAAAACCGGGCGCCTGGTATTCGACGGTGACCTGGTGCGGGTAAAGGAGTCGCTGGAGCTCATCGACCAGACCAAGGGCAATCGTGGCGATGTCGCAAAGCGCCACGCAGAGTCTCGCCATAGCCCCGTCAGCACGCCCGAGCTGGACGAGATCAGGACCGCCAGCCGCATGAAGGCGCTGGCGGAATCCAGGAGCGCGCAGGCCAAGGCAGACCAGGACGAGATGGATAGAGACCTGAAGGCGGGCAACGTGATCGCCCGCGAAGACGTGGATGCCGCGATGAAATTCATCGGCGCCACGGTCAGGGGGCTGCTGGACGTGTTTCCTGACCAGGTCGCTCCGCTGGTCGCGCCGATCTCCACGCTCGACGGTTGCCACCTGACGCTGGGCGACCAATGCCGCAATGTGCTGGTGAGCCTGGGCGACACGATAGAGAAGCAGCGCAGCCAGCTGCAAAAAGACGAGGGTAAATGAACGGTCAGGTACAGCTGCAGCGTTCCGTTGGCCACTGCCTCAATGTATTCTGGGGCGCGGCAGCACCGCGCAAGTCGCTGTCTGTGTCAGAGTGGGCAGATACGCACCGCGAGCTGTCAGGCAAGCAGGCCGGCGAGCGCGGGCGCTACCGCACCAGCCGCACTCCGCTGATGCGCGAGATCATGGATTGCTTTTCGGCGAACAGCAAGGTCTCGGATATCACCATCATGAAGCCGTCGCAGTACGGCGCATCGGAAGCCACGGTGAATATCATCGGCTATTCCATGGACCATGCGCCATGCCCGATGATGGTGATGCTGCCGACGCTGGAAAGCCGCGACTCATGGAAGACGCAGAAGCTCAACCCGCTGCTGCAGGATACCGCCGTGATAAAGGAGCTGCTCGGCGGCGTGCGCAGCCGTGACGCTGCCAACCGGCAGGACCTGATCGATTTCCCCGGCGGTGTGCTGTTCCTTGCCGGCGGCAACTCACCGAACAGCTACGCGCAGAAATCGGTGCGCATCATCATCCTGGACGATTTCGACCGGTTCCCATCCGAGGTCGGGGACGAAGGGGATGTGGAGACGCTGGCGGATGGGCGCACCAAGGCATTTGCGCGCGCGATCCGCTGCAAGATCAGCACGCCTACGGTAAAAGACAAGAGCCTGATATGGCGCGCCTACCTGGAAGGCGACCAGCGCCGCTACCATGTGCCGTGCCCGCACTGCGGAGAATTCCAGTCGCTGGAGTGGGGCGGCAGGGATAAGGGCTACGGCATCAAGTGGAACAAGGAGCTGACGCAGGCATGGTATCTGTGCAAGGTCTGCGCAGCTGAAATATACGAATACCAGAAGCCGCAGATGCTGGAGGGCGGTCGCTGGGTAGCGGGAAATCCGGCATCCACCAAGCGCAGCTATGGCTGGAGCTCCGTCTATTGCTCAATTGGCCTTGGGCCGAGCTGGCTGCACCTGGCGCAGCAGTTCCATATCGCCCAGCAGGACAGCGCCAAGCTGCAGGCCTTCATCAACACGCAGCTTGGCGAGCCATGGGAGCAGATAACCGAAGGGGCCGACCCCGGCGC
>Ga0315912_10003098_pt1 | contig 16877 bp, 12 predicted proteins | sample VfabasoilMG_FD_204469 | JGI IMG/M metagenome (GOLD analysis project Ga0315912, IMG submission 204469) | Garden soil microbial communities collected in Santa Monica, California, United States - V. faba soil | ecosystem: Environmental > Terrestrial > Soil > Garden | place: USA: California... | reverse complement strand
GACTGAAGCGGGAGCTCCCGCGCCACGCGCTGCTGCACCTCGCGACGCACGGCGACTTCCAGGAGGCGGCCGGCGACGCGCAGGCCGACCGGCTCGTGGCCGCGCTGCCCGGCCTGCTCTCGGCGCTGGTCTGCGCCGGCGTGAACCGTCCGCTGCCTGCCGCCGGCGACGACGGCTACCTGACGGCCGACGAGGTGGGCTGGCTCGACCTGTCGGGCGTGGAGCTGGCCGTGCTCTCGGCCTGCGACACCGGGCTCGGTCGCGCGCAGTCGGGCGAGGGGCTGCTCGGGCTGCGGCGGGCGTTCCTGAACTCGGGCGCGCGCACGGTGATCGCCTCGCTGTGGGCCATCGACGACCAGGACACGGCCGAACTGATGGACCGCTTCTACCGCAACTGCTGGCAGCGCGGCCTGGGACGCGCGGCGGCCCTGCGCGCCGCGCAGCTCGAGCAGCTCGAGGAGTGGCGTGCGGCTCCCGGCGGCGACCCGCGCCCCGAGAGCTGGGGCGCGTTCATCCTCGACGGAGATTGGCGTTGAGCGCGCGCGGTCGGCGCGCGCGTCGCGGCGGTCGGCACGCATCGCGGCGGTCCGGTTCCGACGTCCGGCGCGGGGGCCGCGCGTAAGATGCCGCACGTGCCGACCCTCGACAGAACCCGCGTCCCGCCCGACGTGCACTCGATCTGCTCGCGGCTGCGGGCCGCCGGCCATGCGGCCTGGATCGTCGGCGGCTGCGTGCGCGACATGCTGCGCGGCGAGACGGCCGCCGACTGGGACGTGGCCACGTCGGCGCTGCCTGAGCAGCTCGTGGCCCTCTTCCCGGCCGCCATCCCGACCGGCCTGGCGCACGGCACGCTGACGGTCGTGCTCGGCGGGCGGCACTACGAGGTGACGACGCTGCGCGGCGACGGCGACTACTCGGACGGCCGGCGGCCGGACAGCGTGCAGTTCGTGGACGACATCGTCGCCGACCTGGCCCGCCGCGACTTCACCGTGAACGCCATGGCCGTCGACCTGCAGCGCGGGGTGCTCATCGACCCCTTCGGCGGGCAGCGCGACCTGGCGGCGCGGGTGCTGCGCGCCGTCGGCGACCCGCGCCAGCGCTTCGCCGAGGACGGCCTGCGCGTGCTGCGCGCCGCGCGCTTCGCGGCCACGCTCGAGTTCGAGCTCGATCCGGCGACCTTCGCGGCCATCGAGCCCAATCTCGACACCTACCGCAAGGTGGCGGCCGAGCGCGTGCGCGAGGAGTGGCTGAAGGCCATGAAGGCCGCCCGGCCGTCGCGCGCCTTCGAGATCATGCGCACCTCCGGCATCCTCGGCGTGAGCTGTCCCGAACTGCTGGCCGGGGTGGGCATGGCGCAGAACCACTACCACTCCTACGACGTGTGGACGCACGCCATGGCCTGCATGGACGCCTGCGCCGGTGACCCCGGCCTGCGCCTGGCGGCGCTGCTGCACGATGTCGGCAAGCCGGCCACGCGCGCCTTCAGCGAGAAGACCAACGACTGGACCTTCTACGCCCACGACAAGGTGGGCGCCGAGATCGCCGACCCGATCCTGGAACGCCTGCGCTTCTCGAACGACGAGCGCGCCCGCATCGTGCAGCTCGTGCGCCACCACCTGTTCCACTACGACGGCTGGAGCGATGCGGCCGTGCGGCGCTGGATCCGGCGCGTCGGCCGGGAGCGCGTCGAGGACCTGTGCGTGCTGAGCACGGCCGACCTCATCGCCAAGGGTCCCGTCGGCGACCCGGCGTTCCTGGGTTCGATCGAGGCGCTGCGCGAGCACGTGGCGCGTGTCCTCGCGGAGGGGGCGGCGCTCTCGCGCCAGGCGCTCGACGTGGACGGGAACGTGCTCATGGAGGCGCTCGGCCTGCCGCCCGGCCCGCTCATCGGGCGCCTGCTCGACGGCTTGCTCGAGGCCGTGATCGCGGAACCGGCGCTCAACGAGCGCGGCGCGCTGCTCGAACGGGCGCGCGCCCTGGCGGCGCGGGAGTCGTGATGGCGGGCCGACTGCGTGCGTATCATGCCGCCATGTCGGAGCGGGCCGCCCGATCGACGACCGTGCCTGGCCATCGTCACCACCGGAGGACCGAGGATCGATGAGCGCGATCGTGCATGGCAGTGACCTGTCGGGCCGCGAGAAGACCCTGCTCTTCTGGGCCAGCTTCCTCTCGCTCGTGGCGGCGGGCTTCGGCTTCGCCTTCCGCGTGGCCAAGGGCGGGGCCTACGCCGCCGAGCTGGGGCTCACCGAGCAGCAGCTGGGCGAGGTCTTCGGTGCGTCGCTCTGGCCGATCGCCATCACCATGATCGGTTTCAGCTTGGTGGTGGACCGCACCGGCTACAAGCTGCCGATGTACGTGGCCTGCGTGCTGCAGGTGGCCTCGGGTGTGGGCACCTACCTGGCCACGGGCTACGGCAGCCTGTACCTCGCCGCGCTGTGCGCCGGACTCGGGCACGGCATCGTGGAGGCGGTCATCAACCCGATCTGCGCCGCGGTCTACCCGACGGAGAAGACCAAGCGTCTCACCATCCTGCACGCTTCGTGGCCGGCCGGCCTGGTGGGCGGCACGCTGTTGGTCCTGGGCGCCGACTCGCTGGTCGAGGGCGGCCTGGACTGGAAGGTGCACGCGCTCTGGATCCTGTTGCCGGCCGCGGCCTACGCCGTCATGTACCTGCCCTGCCGCATGCCGGTGGACGAGCGCGTGCAGGCCGGCGTGCCCTACCGCGAGATGCTGCGCCAGGTGGGCTTCCTCACCGCGGCGCTGGCCAGCTTCCTGCTGCTGTACGAGATCGGCAACCAGGTCGACCAGCTCACCGACTGGGTCAAGCCCGAGCGCTGGTTCGAGACCAGCCTGGCCCTCGGCGCCGCGGTGGGCGCCGTGTTCGGCCTGGCCGTGAAGAGCGTCGGCCGGCCGCTCTTCTTCCTGATGTGCCTGCTCATGATCCCGGTCGCCACGGCCGAGCTCGGCACCGACGGCTGGATCAAGGGGCTCATGACGCCGGTGCTCGCCGGCTACGACATCGACCCCGCCATGGCGCTCGTGTTCTCCGCGGCCATCATGCTCGTGCTGCGCGTCTTCGCGGGCGGCATCCTGGCGCTGTTCAGCCCGCCGGCGCTGCTGTTCGTGAGCGGCGTGTTCTCGTCCGTCGGGCTGTACTGGCTCTCGAGCGCCGACGGTCTGGCGGTCTTCCTGGCGTTCGTGCTCTACGCCCTGGGGCAGACCTATTACTGGCCGTGCGTGCTGGGCTTCACCTCGGAGCGCTATCCGCAGGGCGGCGCGCTCACGCTCAACACGGTCTCGGCCATCGGCCTGCTGTCGGCCGGCGTCATCGGCACGCCCATCCTGGGCATGGCCTTCGACCGCTCGATCCACGCCACCGTCGCCGAGCAGGCGCCGCTGGTCGCGCAGCAGGCCAGCAAGCCGGGCGGCTTCATGTGGATGCACCACGAGACGATCGACCCCGCCGCCGCGGAGGCCGTCATCGCCGCGCAGCCGCAAGCCGAACGGGCCGCCCTCGCGGCGATCTACCACCGCGGCGAGCCGCAGGGCAGCGCGCAGGTGCAGGCCGGGCGCGACGTGCTGGCCTACTCGGTGCGCTTCCCCGCCATCCTGTGCGTGGTCTTCGGCGCCATCGCGCTCTCCTTCCGCATGCGCGGCGGCTACAAGCCCATCGAGCTCAAGAGCGCCGCGGAGCGCTGACCGGCGGACGAGTCCGGCGGTCACGGCCGGCTTCGCCAGCCCGCGCGGGCCTGAGGATGGTCCGGGCCCCGCGCCGGCTCAGAGCCAGTGCCTGGGGTACTTGCGGTGGTGCACCACGTTGTTCGTGAACAGCGCGGTGGCGAGCAGGATGAGTGCGCCGGCCAGGACGGGCACGAAGATGAAGCCCGGTCCGGCCGCACCCTGCACGCCGATGAGCGCCGTGGCGCCGCCCGGCGGGTGGGTGGTGTGCGTGAGGTTCATGACGAGCAGCGCCAGGCCGACGCCGAGGGCGATCGTGAACGGGCTCGAGCCGAAGAGCGCCACGACGAGCACGGCCATGCTGGCCGAGAGCACGTGGCCGCCGACCAGGTTGCGCGGCTGGGCCAGCGGCGAGTCGTTGGCGCCGAAGAGCAGCACGGCCGAGGCGCCGAACGAGCCGATCAGCAGCGGGCGCCCGCACAGCTCGGTCACGTAGGTGATGGCCAGGATGCCGAGCGTGCCGCTCAGGAAGCTCCACACGGCGTACTTCGCGGTCATCGGGCCGCGCGGGCCGCGCAGCGGGGCGCGGCAGCGCCGCGGCACGTTCGTGAGGCGCTGGCGCAGGGCGCGGCCTCCACGGAGCAGGCCATCGCGCACGGGCATCGTCGGTCGCTCGCGGGGAACGGAGCGCCGGAGTGTACGCAGCCGCCGCCGGCCGACCCAGCGGGTGAGGCGCCTCAGGCGCTGGGAAGAGAGCCCTGCCCCGTCGCACGGTGCGCGGCCGGGGGCGTCGCGGGCGTGCCGGCGGCCGGCGGCGGCGCGCCGGCTGCGCAGCTGGCGGCGGCGAGGCCCGTGGCCGCGGCGAGGCCCGTGGCCGCGGACGGGGGCGGCGGAGCACCGGCCGCGCAGGCGCCGGGCGGCAAGACCCCGGCCGCACAGGCGGCGGCGGGCACGCCATCGGTCGGGGCCGCGCCGCCGCGCTGGTTCCAGGGCATGCGTGCGAGCAGCAGGCCCAGGCCGCAGAAGTCGGTGATGCCGGCCACGACCAGGCCCGCGCCGATGAGCCCCGCGCCGACGAAGAGCGACGCGTGCACGAAGTAGCCGCAGGCCACGCAGAGCACGACCAGCGCGCCGGCGGCAATGCGCACCTGGCGCTCGAGCGAGATGACGCCGTGCCCGCGCCGCGTCGCGCCTCCTGCAGCCACGTACGCCTGCAGGCCGCCTTCGACGACGGAGAGGCCGCGCAGGCCCTGTGCGGCGAGCGCTTCCCGGGCCAGTTCGGCGCGCGCGCCCGAGCGGCAGAGCAGCAGGCGCGGCGCCGGCACGGCGGCCAGGCGCGCCGCCTGACCGGCCAGCGCGTCGAGCGGCACCGACACCGAGCCCGGCACGTGCTCGGCGGCGTACTCGGCCGGCGTGCGCACGTCGATCAGGCTGCCGGCCCCTCCGGCGCGCACCGTGTCGACCACGGCCGACGCCGGTGTGCGTGCGGCGGGTTCCACGCCCTCGCGGTTCCAGCGCAACAGCGCGTCCATGTTGGCCGGGCGCGGCGGCGGATCGGCCATGAGCGCGGTCACGAAGGCCTGACGATCGGCTAGGGCCAGCCAGGCGTTGGCGGAGCGCTCGGCGCCCAGCGTGCTCTGCTGGCGGCCGCCGTAGTCGTGTCCCGGATGGAGCACGGTCTCGTCGGGCAGCGGGTCGACGAGGGCGCGCAGGCTGTCGAAGAGCTGCCCGGCGTCGCCGCCCAGGAAGTCGGTGCGGGCCACGCCGCCGATGAACAGCGAGTCACCCGAGAAGAGCGCGCCACCGGCCAGCAGCACGAGGTGATCGGGCGTGTGGCCGGGTGCGTGGCGCACGACGATCGGCACCTCGCCGAGGAGCAGGCGTTCTCCGTCGGCGGCATGGCGGCTGACGCCGCGATGCCCGGCCCGCGGATGGGCGATGCGCGTCGCACGGAAGCGGGCCGCGAGCGCGGCCGCACCCGAGGGGTGGTCGGCATGCGTGTGGCTGTCCACGACATGGACCAGCGTGAAGTGCTCCTGGCCGATGCGCTCCGCGAAGGCCTCCACCAGGTCGAGGTGCACGTCGAGCGCCAAGGCCTGCCGGCTGCGCGGGTCCGCGAGGAGGTACCCGCGGCAGCCCTGCGGGTGTGCGAAGGGGATGACGACCAGCGGGCCGACGGCGGTGGCGGGGGTGGGCTGCAGCAGGGCCTGGCTCATGGTCTTGTGCTCCTCGAGCATCTGACTTCGGACAGCGCCCAGCATCTCCTTTGCTGGGCCATCGGCCAGGGGCGATAGGGCGTACGGCTCAGCGCTGGACGGGTGGTCGCGGCGCGCAGGCATCGACGACCCAGGACGGTGCGGCGGGGAGCAGCGGTGGGCCGAGCGATTCGAGATGGAAGCCGCGGACGGAACCTACTTTCTGCTCTCCGATCAGGTCCCCGAGATAGCCCTCGAAGACCACATCGCCGGGGTAGCCCACGACGAGCAGGTCGCCCGCGAGGGCGACCGCGGAGCCGAACTCGTCGAAAACGATCTCCAGCCACTCCTGCGGGTCGAGTCGGGCCTCCACGCTCCAGACGTCGTCCGCGCGGTCCAGTGTGCCCAGGTCGTTGCGTCGGTAGATCCAGGCCGCCCCGGCCGGCTCCTCCTCTGGCGAGCCGAGGAGCGCGCGCTCCCCGCTGAGTGCCACGTACAGGCCGAACGACGGCAGGCCGTGCAGGGCCGACAGGGTCTGGTGCTCGACCCAACTCACGTCGCCGGATGGTCCCGATGCGCTGCGGCGGTAGAGCTGGGCTGAGCCGCTGAGCGCGCCGACGAGCAACCATCCGTCCGCCACCGCGACCGTCTCGCCGAAGTGATGCGCTGTGCCCGGGGTGGGTTCCTGCAGCTTCTGGTGCTCGGCCCACGTGTCGTCGGCGTGCATGCCCGGCGTGTCGTTGTCACGGCGCCGGAAGGTGTACACCGCTCCGGTGTAGTTGCCGACGCCGCCATGATCGCGCGGCGCGCCGACCACCAGGTCGTCGCCCTCCAGGTCCACCCACCAACCGAAGTGCTTGAGTGCGCCCGCGTCGCCCGGCACCAGGCGCGCTCTTTCGCTCCACACGTCGTCGGCAGGCTGCGCGGGCGTGCCGGCATCGTCGCGATGGAACACGTGCACGGCGCCCTGCTGGCCGACTGCATCGGGTTCGCCGATGACGGCCTCGTCGCCGGCCAGGCACACGGACCAGCCGTAGTGCTGGTTGAACACCGGGCTGCGCGGAAGGAGCTGCTCCTGGAGGACCCAGGTGTCGTCGTCCAGCGCATGCGGGGTGCCCGCGTCGTGTCTCCGGTAGACGTACACCGCCCCTCCATTCAGCCCGGCCCCGTCGTCCTTCGGAGCGCCGATGAGCAGCGTGTCGCCCGAGATGGCGAGCGAACTCCCGAAGAAGTCGTCGGAGTCTGGATCAGGTGCGCCGAGTTCGGCTTGCAGCGTCCAGGTATCGTCGCGCGTGACGAGCGGCGTGCCGGAGTCGTCCCGCCGGTAGTAGTGCACCCGCCCCTGGTTGAAGTGTCCGCGCGGGTCGCCGACGACGAGCTGCTGCCCGTTCTCGTCCAGGGCCACCGTGGTGCCGAAGTAGAATGCGGCTTGGAGATCGGCCGGCAGGAGGCGACCGAGGCAGGGCGCGGGGCCCACGATGCTGGCCAGCACGTTCGAGATTCGCCCCGCGGACACCGCCTGCAGATAGGCCGGCTGTCCCGCGCTGGGCTGCGCGATGTCCACCGCGAACACGGCCAGCCCGCTCGCGTCCGCGACGGCCGTCAGCAGCGCCTCGGCGGCTTCGAGCTCGCTCACGACGCCGAAGTGCGGGAGTGGCGTGCTGCCGTCACCCAGCGTGCTGGCGAACAGCACGACCTGCGCGCCGGCGGCAGCACCGCTGACACGCACTTCGTTCGCCCCGACGACGAGCGGCTCGAACTCGAGCAGCAGGTCGTAGAACTCGATCTCGAGCTTCGGTCGCAGCGCCGGGTCGAGCGCGTACTCGCGGCTCGGATAGCGCGCGTGCTCGTCATCTGACGCCTCGCTGCCGAGGCGCAGCAGCCAGCCATGCGCAGCCAGAGTGCCCTCGGCTTGCTTCACGACGAGGTTGTGCACGTCCCAGGAGTCCCAGTGCGGGCTCGCGGAGGCGGCCACAGTGGTCTGGGCCCAGGGCGACCCGATGTTCGCAGTGGGAGCTGCGTTCCACGTCACTGCGCCCTCGTCCCAGGGCTCGGTGCAGGGTTGCAGGATCGCGTTGGCGCCATGTCCGGTCACTCCGCCGAGGAACCACAACGACAGCGTGGCGCGGCGCAGGTTGGTGTGCGGCAGCACGTCCAGGTCGAAGTCGAGCAGGATGCGATGCGGGCCTGCGGGCGGCGTCGGTTCGGTGCCGAGCAGCAGCTCGTCGTCCGCACCGAAGTTGCTGTCGGGCGTGTCGCTCGCGATCTGCGCGTCCTGGTTGGGCGCCAGGGTCCATACCGTCTGGGCAGCCAACGGGGTTGCGCCGAGCGCGAGCACCAGCGGCAGGCAGCACGACCTGCACGCGCGACGGATCGCCGTGATGGGCTCCAGGATCTCCATGGGCTGCTCCTTCCCTCGATCTCGCGGCGGGCGTGTCGCCAGGCAGCGTCGGCTCCCCTTCGGCGGCCGACCACCCGCGCGCGCCGCGAGTCTATCCGGGTGGGCACGCGCTGCGGGGCCGGAATAGACGGGGCGGGGCAGCAGTCCGCACGCCAAGTGGCGCGTGGACCGGAGTAGGATGCCCGGCCTGCCACACGTTCTGGAGCCGACTGCATGTCCAGGTACTGGTCCCCGTCGCGAAACGCACCGGCCCCACCAGCCCTTGCCACCCTCGCCCTGCTGGCCCTCGTCTGCCTGCCGGTCTCGCGCGCGGCCGCCCAGGTCTGTTGCGACCCCTGGGTGGACCTCGGACATGCGTTGCCCGGCACGCACGGTGCGCCGCTGCTCGACCTCTCGGGTTCGCTGGCCGACGCGACCCTCGTCACGCTGGACCTCGACAACGCGCTCGAGAACTCGCTCGTCTGGCTCATCCTCGGCCTCGGCCAGGCGGACGTGCCCTTCCTGGGCGGCGTGCTCGTGCCGTCACCGGACATCGTGCGGCCGTTCGCCACGAACGGCCAGGGCATGCTCGGCTTCTCGGTGCCCTGGCCGAGCGGCCTGCTGGCTGGCACGGCGGTCGTGCTGCAGGCCTGGGTGAACGACCCGCTGGCGCCGCAGGGCTATGCGGCGAGCAACGCGGTGCTGGGCGTCACGCCGGACCCGCCGCCGCCGGGCAACTTCCCGGCCGACTGGATCTACGGCGGCAACTGCGGCAGCGACCCGTCCATCCAGGTGCAGCAGTACGACACCAACACCTACATCCTGCGCCAGTCGCAGTGCACCAACTTCGAGGGCCCCTTCATGTTCCTGCTCTTCGGGCAGGACAAGGTGCTGCTCTACGACACGGGGGCGGGCGGCATCCCCATCCGCAACACGGTGAACGGCATCATCGCCAGCTGGAAGCTGGCGCACGGCGTGACGGCCACGCTGCCGCTCGTGGTGGCGCACACGCACGGTCATGGCGACCACATCGCCGGCGACAGCCAGTTCGTCGGACAGCCGGACACCACCGTGGTGGGCACCTCCGCCACCGCGGTGATGAACTTCTTCGGCTTCCAGGACTGGCCGAACGACATCGTGAGCTACGACCTCGGCGGCCGCGTGCTCGACGTGCTCGCCATCCCCGGGCACCAGTCGGCGCACATCGCGCTCTACGACCACGAGACCGCGCTGCTGCTCACGGGCGACACGCTCTACCCGGGCTTCCTGTTCATCAGCGGCGCGGTGAGCGGGGGCAACTTCGCCAAGTACCAGGCCAGCGCCCAGCGCCTCGTGGACTTCATCGCCGACAAGCCCGTGCAGTGGGTCTTCGGCACGCACGTCGAGATGAAGAACACGCCCGGCGAGGCCTATCCCTACGGCACGAACAACCAGCCGCTGGAGCACGATCCGCAGCTGCTGCGCAGCCACCTGCTCGAATGGAACGCGGCCGTGCAGGCCATGGGGAGCTCGCCGCACGTCGAGGTGCACGACGACTTCATCATCCAGCCGAGCGGCTGAGTCCAGCCGGGCGCGCCCCTGCGGCTTGGACCGGGGCCGGCCCGATGCCACATTGCGTGCTGCCGGGCGCGCGCGAACTGCCGCCGGCCGTTCCGCGAGCGCATTGGATGCAGCGCATGCCCCAGAGCCCCACGACCGGTGGTCCCGCAACGGAGCCGCTGCCGAGCCTGACCGCGGCGCTGCAGGCCGGGCGCGTGGCGTACCGGGTGCCGGGGGCCGACAAGGCGTCGGTCCTGCGCGCGCTGGTCGCGCGGCTCGAACTGCCGCCCACGATCGATCGCGACGTGGTGTACGAGCTGTTGCTGGCGCGCGAGGCCCTCGGGTCGACCGGCGTCGGCGACGGCATCGCAGTGCCGCACGTCGGACGCCCGCTCGTGCCGGAGGTGCCGCGCTGCACGGCGACCGTGTGCTTCCTCGAGCGGCCGATCGAGTTCCAGGCGCTGGACGGCAAGCCCGTCCACACGCTGTTCACCATCCTGTGCCCGTCCGTGCGCACGCACCTGCACCTGCTCTCGCGCCTGGGGTTCGTGCTGCAGGACAAGCAGTTCAAGGCCGCCCTGGCCGGGCAGGCAACGGCCGAGCGCCTGCTCGAGCTGCTCGGGCGCGCCGAATCCTCGATCGTGGGCGGCGCCGCCGCGGCCCGCAGGCCCGTGCCATGAGCCGCGCCACGCCCGCCCCCGCGCCGGCCGGCGCGGCCTGCCGCCAGTCCTCCGGGTTCAGCCGCCCGCACCCCTAGCGCCCTCCGCCCATGCTCTCGGCCAGCGCCTACTCCTTCCGACAGCAGTGCCGCCTGGCGATCTCGCTCTCGTGGATCGGCGGCTACACGAACGTCGTCGCGCTCATGGCGTTCGGGGTCTTCGTGTCGCACGTCACCGGCACGATGACGGGCATCGGGCGCTTCCTCGTGAGCCGCGACTTCGGGCACGTGAGCGTGCTCCTGCTGCTCGTGGCATCCTTCTTCGTCGGCACGTTGCTCTCGGCGTTGCTCACCGAGGGGGCGCGCCGGCGCGGCATGTCGTCCAAGTTCGTCATGCCCGTCGCGCTGGAGCTGCTGCTGTTGCTCGTCTTCGCCTTCGGTTTCTCGCCGCACGCAGCGGTCGATCCGCTGCAGGCCAGCGGCTGGGAATACGCGCTCATGGGCATGCTCTCGGCGGCCATGGGCATCCAGAACGCCACCATCACGCGCATCTCGGGCTCCGTGGTGCGCACGACGCACCTCACCGGCGTGGTGACCGACTTCGGCCTCGAGGGCGTGCAGTACCTCTACTGGTGGTACGACAACTGGCGTGGGCGCGGAGCCGATCCGGCCAGCCGCCTGCCGGCCGTCTCGCGCCAGCACCCGACCGGCCTGCGCCTGGCGCTGCTCGTGAGCATCTTCGGCTCGTTCCTGTTCGGCGTGACCATGGGCGCGCTCGTGTTCACGGAATTGCCGGGCGCGGCCATGGTGCCGCCGGTGCTCTTCCTCGGCTGGATCATCTTCGTGGACGTGCGCACGCCCATCGCCGACGTGCGCGAGCTCGACCTGCGCAGCGACCCCGAGGTGCAGGCGCACGGCCTGATGGAGGCGCTGCTGCCGCCGGAGATCGGCATCTACCGTTCGACCGGGATCAAGGAGAACCGCGCGCACCGCGCGCCCGACTTCCAGCTCTGGCTGGACCGCGTGCCGGCGCACTACCGGGTGGTCATCCTGTGCATCCACCCCGGCATGCAGTTCACCGCCAACGCCGTGCTCGACCTGGAGGTCGCCCTCATGCGGCTGCACCAGTCCGGGCGCAAGCTCATCATCTCGGGGGTCACGAACGCGCAGTTCCGCGCCCTGGAGGAGCACAGCGTCGGACGCATGATGGACGTGTCGAACCTCTGCCCCGACCTCGAGTTCGCCATCGCGCGCAGCATGGCCGCGCTGCACCACCTCGACGAGGCGGAGCGCCGCCGTCAGCGGCTCGGTGGCGGGGGGGCGGAGGGCGCCGCGGGAGCGGAGGGGGCCTCGGGGGCGGACGGCGCCGCGGGAGCGGACGTCGCTTCGGGGGCCGAAGCCCCCACGGGCGCCGACGGGGCCGGCGAGACGCACGGCTCCGCGCGTGCCGCGGCGCAAGGCGCCCGCAGCCAGCCTTCCGGCGACGGTCCGGCACGGGCTCGGGACGAGGACTGAGTCGGCAGCCACGCCGCGGGCGGCGGGCGCGGCGGTCTCAGCGGCAGGCCGACTCGAGCGACAGGTTCTCGAGCTCCACCTCGAGCGCCGCCGGGTCGAAGCCGAAGGGCCCGGGGCCGCTCAGCCAGCGCAGCTTGCCGTCGCGGCCCACGAGCACGAGACGCTCGGGCCAGGCGCAGTAGGCCGCCTCGGTGGCGTCGTCGAGCGTGTCCACCACGGCCGGGAAGCCGGGCGCGAGCTGCACGGAACAGGTCTGCGCGAGGGCGTGGCGCTCGTCGTCGCTGCGCGGCGCGGCGAAGACGATGCCCTCCTCGACGTTGCTCGCGCTTTGCCAGGCGTCGCTCGGATGCGCTTCCCGGATGTAGACCATGAGGAAGTCGGCCGTCGCGCCGAAGCGCCGGTGCAGTTCCTGGACGGCGGGAAACTCCCGCCGGAAGGGTGGTCAGGTGTAGCTGCCGAACACGAGCACCACGGGGCGCTGGCCGGCGAAGTCCGAGAGCCGCACGCGCGCGCTGCCGTCGAGCAGGGGCAGGTCGAAGTCGGGCGCCACGTCGCCGGGGCGCAGCGTCCCGGCCCGGGCCGTGCGCCAGAGCGTCTCGAACGGCAGCAGCAGATAGGCCGGGCCGGGCACGTGCGGCATGACGGCCTCGATCGTCGCGGGGCCCTGGCGCAGGACGACGTAGGCCGCACCGACGAGGGCGAGCCAGCTCGCCGCGAGGACGCACGCGCTTCGCCTGAGCAGGCGCAGGGAGGGACGCATGGGGTGACTTCCGCCAGGATCTGGAGCACAGCGGCGATCCGGAGCAGGCGGCTGCCGCGCGGCCGGCCATCATAGGCCAGGCGGCGCCGGACGCGGGAAGCGTGCGGTGCTGCGGAGGCCGGGAACCCATGCCCCCGAGCGCGGGCTTCCGCTGCCATGCGCTGCCGCGGTGCAGCCCGGGCGGCCCGCGGCGGCCCGGTGCGCGGCCTCGGTGCGCGGCCTCGGTGCGCGGCCTCGGTGCAGCGCGGCAGGGCCAGCGGCCGGAACGCGGGCCCCACGCCCGGCGCCCGGCGTGTTAGCCTTCTGCGCGAAGAGTACAGGGAGATCCGAGGGGAAGCCCGGGATGAGGGTCCCGGGGTCCTCGCCACGAACGGGAGACCTGGCGACCCGACTGCGCGTGTGCGCAGCGCCGCCTCCTGCGCGTGGTCCTTGCCTCCCTCGAAGTCCGTCTCAGCATCGACGGTCGGAGAAGAGGTCGCCCCATGGGCATTTCAGGGTCAGGGAACTCCCGGCTGGAGGTCCGCGCGCCGGGGATGTGCGCGGCGGCCCTGTGGCTGGGTTGCCTGCTGGCGGTCTCGTCCGTCAGCCTGCTCGCCCAGGCGATGCTGCCCGGTCCGCTGGACGACGTCCGTCCTCCGTCGGCGCCGGCTCCCGACCCGCCCGCGCAGCCGCCCACCTCGCTGGCCTTCCGCGACACCCGGCTGTCGCTCGACGCGCGCGTGGACGACCTGCTCACCCAGATGAGCGTGGCCGAGAAGGCGGCCCAGCTGCTGGCCTTCCCGCACGAGCTGTTCCGCGCGCCGGAGCGCGCCGACGTCGACCTGGTGGAGCGCCTCGGCCAGCAGCTCGCGCAGCAACCGTCGGGGCACCTGTCCGGCGTGCTCAAGCCGTATCCGCTCGAACGCGGACTCGAGATCGTCAACGGCCTGCAGCAGCGCGCGGTGCAACAGAGCCGCTTCGGGCTGCCGCTGCTCGTCAGCGAGGAGTGCCTGCACGGCTGCATGGCGCACGGCTCGACGACCTTCCCGGTGCCCATCGCGTTGGCCAGCACCTGGGAGCCGGCGCTCGTCGAGCGGACCGCCGCCGCCATCGGCCGCGAGGCGCGAGCGCGCGGCATCCGGCAGGCGCTGGCCCCGATCGCCAACCTGGCGCGCGACAGCCGCTGCGGTCGCACCGAGGAGACCTACGGCGAGGACCCGCTGCTCGCCTCGCGCCTGCTCGTGGCCTTCGTGCGCGGCCTGCAGGGGCAGGGCGTGGCCGCCACGCTGAAGCACTTCGTGGCCAACTTCGGCGGCGACGGCGGGCGCGACAGCAGCGCGGTCTACACCAGCGAGCGCCTGCTGCGCGAGGTCGACTTCCCGCCCTTCCATGCGGCCATCGTCGAGGGCGGCGCGGCCTGCGTCATGGCGGCCTACAACTCGCTGGACGGCGTGCCGTGTCACGCCAGCCCCTGGCTGCTCTCGGATGTGCTCAAGGGCGAGTGGGGCCTGCGCGGCTTCGTCGTCTCGGACTACTCGGGGGTGGCCGGCCTGCAGACGCGGCATGGTGTCGCCGACAGCCCGCAGGCGGCCGCGCTCATGGCGCTGACCGCCGGGCTCGACGTGGACCTGCCGGCGGCGCGCAACTTCCGCCTGCTCGAGGCCTTCCCCGCCGACCGGCTCGACGAGGCCGTGCGGCGCGTGCTGCGGCTCAAGCTCGAACTCGGCCTGCTCGAAGCGCCGCTGACCGACCTCGCCGAGGCGCAGGCCGTCGTCGGCTGCGCGGAGCACGTCCAGCTGGCGCGCGAGGTGGCGGCGCGTTCGATGGTGCTGCTCAAGAACGAGGGCGGCCTGCTGCCGCTGCCGCGCGACCTCGGCACGCTGGCCGTGCTGGGACCCAACGCGGCCCAGGGGCGGCTCGGCGGCTACAGCGCCTCCGGCGGGCAGGTGGTCTCGCCGCTCGCAGGCATCCATGCGGCCGTCTCGCCCGACACCGTCGTGCTGCACGCCGAGGGTTGCGAGATCTCCGACTTCCTCGAAGCCGACCGGCTGGCGGGGCGGCCGCGCATGCTCACGACCGGCCCGCGCCCGCGCACGGGCTTCGGCCAGGCGCTCGAGGCGGCCTCGCGCGCCGACGTCGTGCTGCTCTTCCTGGGCAACATGCCGGGCTCGGAGGGCGAAGGCCTCGATCGCTCCGACCTCGACCTGCCCGGCGTCCAGGAGGATCTGGTCCGGGCCGTGTGTGCCACGCACGAACGCGTGGTCGTCGTGCTGGTCAACGGCAGCGCCGTGACGATGGAGCGCTGGATCGACGAGGTCGAGGCGGTGGTCGAGGCCTGGTACCCCGGCGAGCAGGGCGGCCACGCCATCGCCGACGTGCTCTTCGGCGCGGTGGCACCGGCCGGCAGGCTGCCGGTGACCTTCCCGCGCAGCGCCGGGCAGCTGCCGATGGTCTACAACACGCGCCCCTCGGGGCGTGCGCTCGAGGGCTACATCGATCTGCGCGGCGAGCAGGCGCGCTTCCCCTTCGGCTTCGGGCTGAGCACGACCACCTTCAGCTACGAAGACCTGCACATCGAGTCGACCGGCAGCGAGCAGGCGCCGGAGGTGCACGTGCGCCTCGTGCTCGTGAACAGTGGCAGCCGACGCGGCGACGAAGTCGTGCAGCTCTACCTGCACCAGCGCGTGGCCGAGGTGTCGCTGCCCGATCTCGAACTGCGCGGCTTCCGGCGCGTGACGCTCGACCCGGGTGAGCGGCGCGAGCTGGAGTTCGTGCTCACGGCCGCGGACTTCGAGTATCTCGACCGCCGCCTGCAGCCGACGCAGGGACAGGGCGTCTTCGACGTGCTCGTCGGGGCCTCGTCGGCCGACTTCCGCTTGCGCGGCGAAGTCGATCTGTAGACGGCAGCCCGACCGACTGACGGCCGTCGCGCGCCGCGCGGTCGTCGGTCGACGGGCGACGGTCGACGGGCAGCGCAGGCGCGCGGCGGCTCCTCGTCGCGGGCTTGCGCGGCCCACGGGGTACACCTACGGTACCGCGCGTCCGTCCTTCCCCTCGTGGTATCGCCCATGACGCCCGCTCCGCTCCGCTCGCGTTCGCTCCTGTGCCTGCTGTTCGCCGGCGCCCTGCTGGCCGCCGCCCCGTCGCCCCCCGTGTCCGACATGCGCGCCTCGCCCGCCGCCGCGCCGGCAGCCGCGCTGCCCGATCACGCCACGGTGACCAAGGCGCTGCGCGGCATCGTGGGCGAGGTCAACGGCGGCTTCGGCCTGCAGATGTGGGCCACGCTCGTCGACCGCGACGGCACCGTGCGCGTGGTGGCCATGTCGGGCCAGGCGCGCGGCGACCAGTGGCCGGGGAGTCGCGTCATCTCGGCCCAGAAGGCCAACACCGCCAACGCCTTCAGCCTGCCGGGCCTGGCGCTGTCGACGGCCAACCTCTACGCCGCGGTGCAGCCGGGCGGCAGCCTCTTCGGCCTGCAGGAGAGCAATCCGGTGGACACCGCCGCCGCCTACGCGGGGCGCGCCGAGGACTACGGCACGGCCAGCGACCCGCTCGTCGGCAAGCGCATCGGCGGCGTCAACGTCTTCGGCGGCGGGCTGCCGCTCTACGCCGCCGACGGCACGCTGCTCGGCGGGATCGGCCTGTCGGGGGACAGCTCCGTGGCCGACCACATCATCGCCTGGAAGCTGCGGGCGGCCCTCGGCCTCGACCACGTTCCCGCCGGCGTGAGCCCCACGCAGGACGACAACATGGTGCTCGACATGACCGACGGCAAGAGCCAGAGCGGCTGGGGACACCCGGCGACGACGCCCGAGGCGACGGCCCTCGTGAACGCGTTGCCGACGAGTCATCCGGTGCGCAAGAAGGGCTGAGGCGCTGCGAGCGGTGGCGCGCCCGAGGTCTCGCGGGTGCCGTCTTTCCGCGCGGAGCGTCGTCCAGTCACACGGCCGTTCGGCGAGACGACTGACGCATCGACGGGCGGGCCTGCTCTTGGAGTGGCTCGCGCGGGGGGCGATGGCGCGCGGCTGGGACGGCCCCTTGGGGCGGCATGACGAGGGGTCTCGTCTTGTGTCCGTCCAGGCACATCTGTCCCAGTGTGTCCGGGCACATGGGTGACATTCGTGCCCGGACGGCCGACGTGCTGATGTTGCATGTGGGAGCCGCGCGAAGCCA
>Ga0315912_10003097_pt1 | contig 16882 bp, 19 predicted proteins | sample VfabasoilMG_FD_204469 | JGI IMG/M metagenome (GOLD analysis project Ga0315912, IMG submission 204469) | Garden soil microbial communities collected in Santa Monica, California, United States - V. faba soil | ecosystem: Environmental > Terrestrial > Soil > Garden | place: USA: California... | reverse complement strand
CGATGCGGCCGGCGTCCTTGGTCGCCTGGCGCTGCTGGTCGTTGAAGTACGCGGGCACCGTGATGACGGCCTCGGTCACTTCCTCACCGAGGTAATCCTCGGCGGTCTTCTTCATCTTCATGAGCACGCGAGCGGAAATTTCCGGCGGGGCCTTCTTTTCGCCCTGGGCTTCGACCCAGGCGTCGCCGTTGTCGGCCTTCACGATCTTGTAGGACACCATGTTGATGTCCTTCTGCACGACGGCATCGTCGAACTTGCGGCCGATGAGACGCTTCACCGCGAACAGCGTGTTCTGCGGATTCGTGACCGCCTGGCGCTTCGCCGACTGACCCACGAGGACTTCGTTGTCCTTGGTGAACGCGACGATGGACGGCGTGGTGCGGTCACCTTCGCTGTTCTCGATGACGCGCGGCTTGCCGCTTTCCATGATGGCGACGCAGGAATTGGTGGTTCCCAGATCGATGCCGATTACCTTGCCCATAAAAACTCCACTCACTCTTTTTGGGTATTGACCGTTGGCCCCTTTCTGGAGGCCACGTTCTTATCTTTCAAGACGCCAGTCTTTCAGACGAATATTCGTCCCGCTTTTTCTGCTTAGCCCTTCGGTGCCGACACGATCACGCGCGCCGGCCGCAGCAGCCGCCCGTTCAACTGGTAGCCGCGCTGGACGACGTTCAACACCGTGTTCGGCGGTGCGTCGCTGGGCTGCGTCATCATGGCTTCGTGCAATTCGGGGTTGAAGGCGGCGCCTTCCGGATTGATCTCTTCGATCTGCGCTTTTTCGAAGGCCTTCGCGAGTTGGCGCAGCGTGGCGTTCTGTCCTTCGATGAGGCTCGGGACGTCGGACTTCGGCTGGCTGACCGCCATCTCGAGAGAGTCCTTCACCGCGACGAGGTCCTGCGCGAACTTCTCGACCGCGTACTGGCGTGTGCTCTCGAGGTCCTTCGCCGCGCGCTTGCGCACGTTCTCGACGTCGGCCAGCGCCCGCAGGTACTGCTCCCAGTGATTCTTCGCACGCTCTTCCGAGGCCGCGAGCGCCTGCTGCAGGCGTTCCATCTCTACCAAGGCCACCGCCGTCTCGGGCAGCACCGTGGTCTTGTCGTCAGGGCCGGCGGTGCCGTGCTCGTTCAACGGTTCATTCATCCAGAAACCTCAAGTAAAACAGCGGATTACTGCCGAATTGGGCGGCGTAAGGCGTTGCAGGTGGGCGCCAGTCTGGGGCCGGCCGCGGGATTATCAAGGATCGCGGTGAAAAATCCTTCGCGCCGAGCGAATGGGGATCTTTTGGTACTGCCCATAGGCGCCCGCCGCCAACTCGAGCACTTCGGCGCGCGTCGCCCCGGTGAACCAGCTCGCCACGACCGCGTCCAGCGTGTACGCCTCAGGCGCCATGAGGCTCGCGGTCGTCACCAACGGAGCGGCGTGGGGGCGAATCACTTTCGAGAAATAGGAATCGCTCAGGCAGGCGAGGACCACGACCGCGCGAGGCAAACTCGTCTCGACGCCGGGCTGCAGCGCCGGCACTTCGAAGTCCATGAGGCCGTTGTGACCGACGTACGCGACGAGGTGGGCCGCACCACCGGCGGCGATGTCGCGACCGTCGACGCGAACGGTTTCGACGTGCTGACCGCGTGTCATCTCGAGAAACCGGGCTATCGACGCGGCGATCTCCCTGCCCCGCCAGGCTTCCGCCAGTAGATAGACACGGGCGGGCTTTCCATCCCGCATCACGTCCCGGTGGAACAGCACCCGTTCGAGAACTCGCGGATCGCGGGACGCCGGCAATGTCGCCGTATGCCAGTCGGCGCTGCGCTTGAGGAATCCTTTGACGCCGTACATCGCGCCCCAGTAGAGGTTCGATTGCGGCCGGTCGCCGTCACCCAGCGTGGCAGGAATGGGCACGATGCCCTGGTACTCGTTGTCGGCCAGGGCAACGATCACGTGCGCGACGAGCGGCTTGCCGGATTTGAAGTCTTCGAGAATTCTTCGCGCGGCGGAATCGGTCTCGGCGGCGATCACCGCGCTCGACGTCAGCAGCCACAGAACCGCGGCCGCGTGACTCCCTCTCATCGTCTCGCGAGCGCGGCGCCCAGGATCTTCGCCGTGACATCGACGATGGGGATGACGCGCTCGTAAGCCATGCGCGTCGGCCCGATGACGCCGATCACGCCGACGACCTCGTTGTCCGCGCTGTACGGCGCCGTGACCATGCTCACGTCGTCGAGAATCCGGAAACCCGACTCCTGCCCGATGAAGATCTGCACGCCATCGGCGCGCAGGCTGTGGTCGAGCAGATTGAGGATGTCGCGCTTTTCGTTGAACGCCTCGAACAGGCGGCGCAGCTTGTCGACCGACGACAGTTCGCCCGCTCCCATCAGGTTCGTCTCGCCGGCCATCACGTATTCCATGCGGCTCGCTTCGTCCGCCTTGAACACGTGCTCCGCCACGTTGATGGCATCCTTCATGGCCACGTTCATGTGTTCGCGCGCTTCGTGCATCTCGCGCAGGATGTCCTGGCGCACCTGGGTCAGCGTCTTGCCGCGGCAGCGCTCCGTCAACAGGTTGGCCGCGCGGCGCAGTTCGTCCGCGGAGTGATAACGCTCGAGCTGGATGATGCGGTTCTGGACCTCGCGATCGTTGAACACGAGCACGACGAGTGCGCGATTGTCCGAAAGCCCCACGAACTCGATCTGCGAGATCGACGCCTGCCGAGTGAGCGGCAGCGTGACCACGCCCGCGAGGCGCGTGACGTTCGACAGCAATTGCGACGCAGCCGCGACCAGCGCCTTGGAATCGTCGCGCGAGGCATCGAGCTGATGACGCAACTCGGTGAAGGCCGGATCGTCTTCGATGGGCGCGCGCGACTTCAACAGCGAGTCGACGAAGAAGCGATATCCCTTGTCGGTCGGAACGCGGCCTGCCGACGTATGGGGCGAGCTAACAAAGCCCAGCTGCTCCAGGTCGGCAACGATGTTGCGGATAGTGGCCGAGGACAGGGCCAGGCCCGACTCGCGGGACAGGGATCTCGACCCGACCGGCTGGCCGTCGCGGATATAGCTGCCTACGAGCACCCGCAGCAGCAGCTGTTCGCGCTCGGAAAGTGCATCGTCGGTGGGCTCGTTCACGAGGCGAAGCTACCTTTGTGCCAATCGATGCGTCAAGAAAACCTCGGACTGTGCGATTCGACAGTTTTCGAAGTGATTCAGTGCATTGGCCGCGTGTGTGTCCCATGCTACAAAGCAACATGGCTCTACCGGCGCAAGCTTGCGCGCTAATAGGCCGATTCAGCGACCCGCGCGTTGCCGAGTCCGCACTAACCCTCCTTCCGCATCTGCGGAAACGCGGGGTCCGCGCCCTTTTATCGGAGGGCGATCCCCTCAGCGCTCCCGCGGACCTCGTCGAACGCATTCCCGAGGAAGAAATCGCCAGCCAGGCCGACCTGGTCATCGCCATTGGCGGCGACGGCACACTTCTTTATGCCGCCCGACTCGTCGCCCATCGCGGAGTCCCGCTGGTAGGCATCAACCGGGGCCGTCTGGGGTTCCTCACCGACGTACTCCCGCAGGACATGTTCGCCTCGGTGGACGCGGCACTCGAAGGTCGCGCCGAACGCGACGAGCGATCGATGCTCGAAGCACGCATCGTCGGCGCCAACGGCATCACCGTCCGGGCGCTCGCCCTCAACGACGTCGTGCTGCAGAAATGGGAAACGGGCCGCATGCTCGATTTCGAAACGTGGATCGACGGCGCCTATGTCAACACGCATGGCGGCGACGGCCTGGTGGTTGCGAGTTCCACCGGCTCCACGGCCTATGCCCTGTCTTGCGGCGGCCCCATCGTTGCGCCGCACCTGGACGTGCTCGTGGTCGCCCCCATCTGCCCGCACACGCTGTCTGACCGCCCTATCATCGTGTCGGGGCGCTCGGTCATCGCGGTGAAGCTCGTAGACCGGCCCGATACCCGGGCGCAGATCACCTGCGACGGAGTTTCCCTGGGTGAGCTTTCCCCCGGTGACCGGCTCGAAGTGCATCCGACTGCGCAGAAGATCACGCTTCTTCACCCGAACAAGTTCGACTATTACCGTCTGCTGCGCTCCAAGCTCCATTGGGGGCGCGGCGGTTTCAACAAATCCGAGTGATCCATGCTGACCCATCTGCAGATACGTGACTTCGCCATCATCGATCTCATCGATCTCGAAGTGCGCGCCGGACTCACGGTGCTCACCGGCGAAACGGGTGCGGGCAAGTCCATCATGGTCGACGCGCTTGCGCTGCTCGCCGGCGGCAAGGGCGGCGCCGAAGTCGTGCGCGCGGGAACCGAACGCGCTGAACTGTCAGCCACGTTCGACATCAGCAAGAGCCCGGCCGCGTTGCGCGAAATTCTCGCCGAGCAGTCGGTGGATGCGGACGACGAACTCACCGTGCGCCGGGTCATTGCAAGCGATGGCCGCTCGCGCGGTTACCTCAACGGCGTGTCGGTGCCGCTGCAGCTTCTTCGCGACGTGGGCGCGCTTATTGTCGATATCCACGGGCAACACGAATTCCAGTCCCTCACGCGCGGAAGCGCGCAGCGCGAATTGCTGGACGATTTCGGCGACAACCTCGAACTCGCGGAGAAAGTACGCGAGGCACACAAAGTGTGGATCGCGCTCGTAAACCGCACCGTCGAACTCGAAGGCAAGGCGCGCGACCGCGACTCACGCCTCGAACTGCTTCGCTTCCAGGTCGGCGAACTGAAGGCGCTCGATCTCAAGGAAGGGGAAGTCGCGGAGCTCACCGAAGAACGCACGCGTCACTCCAATCGCGGCCGGCTCGCGGAAGCCGCGCAGGCTGCGGTCGGCCTGCTCTATGACTCCGACGACGGCAACGCGCATGCCACGGCGTCGCGCGCCCTCGCCGGCATCAAGACGCTCTCGAGCGTCGATCAACGGCTCGCCAAGGTCATTCCGATGGTCGACGAAGCCACCATCCAGATTCGCGAAGCCGCGCGTGAACTGTCGCGTTACCTCGAAACGCTCGACATCGATCCGGCCCGCCAGGAAGAAGTGGAGCGCCGGCTTGCTGCCGTCGAAGAACTGAGCCGCAAGCATCGCATTCCGGCCGCGGAACTCGCGGGTCGCGCCGCGACGCTCCTGGGTGAACTCGCCGAACTCGAAAGCGCCGACAACAATCTCAGCGCGCTCAAGAAGGCGCAGACGGACGCCCTCGAGGCGTATCGAAAGCTCGCCACGCAACTCTCCGCTACGCGGCAGACGTCGGCGCGCGCACTGTCGAAAGACATCACCGCTCGCATGCAGACGCTGGGCATGGCCGGCGGCCGCTTTCTCATCGACATCAACCAGGCCAATGCCGAACCGGCCGCGCATGGTTTCGACACCGTGGAATTCCGGGTCACCGCGAATCCCGGACAGCCCCTTCGTCCGCTCGCCAAGGTCGCATCGGGCGGCGAACTGGCGCGTCTCTCACTCGCCGTTCAGGTCGCCTGCGCCGCGAAGGACGTGCGCTGCATGGTGTTCGACGAAGTGGACTCAGGCGTCGGCGGCGCGGTGGCGGAAATCGTGGGACGTGAATTGAAAGCGCTGGGCTTCTCCGGCCAGGCGCTGTGTGTCACTCACCTGCCGCAAGTGGCTAGCCAGGGTCATCACCACCTGCGGGTCGCCAAGTTCACCGATGGCAAGACCACGCGCACCACCATCTCCGAACTCACGATGGATGAACGCACCGAAGAACTGGCGCGCATGCTGGGCGGAATGGAAGTCACCGGCAAAGCGCGTGAACACGCGCGCGAGATGCTGCAGATGGCGGGAAGCTCGGATCAGAAGGCCCGCAGCAGCAAGCGCAAGGCCTGACAACGGTCAGCGGTCAGCGGTCAGCGGTCTGGCTGCCGGTTGACTGCTCTTCTCGACTATTCTTTCTTAACTATTCTTCTGGGGCTTCTGGGCGCGTTTGACCGACGGGCAGCCCGGCTTGAGGCAATGTCCGTAAAGCGTCATCGCGTGGTCCACCAGCTGGTACCCCAGGCGGGTGGCAATCTCTTCCTGGCGCTCTTCGATCGACTCGTCGATGAACTCTTCGACGCGGCCGCAGTCCAGACACACGATATGGTCGTGATGTGTTCCCTGGTTGAGCTCGAACACGGCCATGCCGTCTTCAAAATGGTGCCGCGACACCAGGCCAGCGGCCTGGAACTGCGTGAGCACGCGGTAGACGGTGGCGAGACCGATGTCCTCGTTCGATTCGAGAAGGCGCTTGTAGATGCCCTCAGCAGACATATGACGCGTCGCGCTGCCCTCGAGGATCTCGAGGATCTTGAGCCGAGGTCCCGTGACCTTGAGCCCCGCCTTGCGCAGGTCTTTGCTTTCCAAGCAGTCAGTCTCCAAAAAATGTTCGGGTATGATGCGCCACCATGAAACGCCTTGCACTACCAACTATTTTTCTCGCCTTGGGCGCCGTTCTTGCGTCGGGCTGCGTCTACAAGATGAACATCCAGCAGGGCAACTATCTGGTGCCGGATTCGGTGTCGCAGCTGAAGGAAGGAATGACGCGCAGCCAGGTGCGTTTCCTTCTGGGCACTCCGATGGTGCCGGTGGCGTTCGATGACAGTCGTTGGGACTATTACTACTACTTCAACTCGCGGAAGCTGAAGGAACCGCTGAAGCGCCGACTCACCGTCTATTTCGAGGACGAGAAAGTCGCGCGTTACGAGAACCAGGGTGTTCCGACACAGGCCGACCTCGATCAGCTCGAGCGTGATCTGCGCCGGGCACAGGCGGAGAACAAGACCAAGAAGAAAGGCAAGTCCGGCGACAAGCCCGCTGAGAAACCTGCCGCTACCGGCGCGGAGGCTCAGAAGGAAGGCGAGAAGGCCCCCGATCCGGTGCCGCCTTCCGAGCCCGCGCCCGCTCCCGCCGGGACTCCTTCGGGTCCGACGTAAGCGGTCGGTAGAGCTCGATGCGGTCGCCGTCTCTCGGCACCGCGCTTCGATCGCACAGTTCGCCGAAGATTCCGACGTCCGCATCCCAGGGCACGTTGCCCTGTGCGGATGCGGGATCGGCCGCGTAAAGCGTGCGCGCCTGTGCCAGTGCATCCGCCACGGTCGCCTCGTCTTTCAGCGACACCTGCCACAACCACTGCCGTGAGGGAGTGGCGAACGCCACGGTGCACTTCTTCATCTAGCTAGCCTTCGTCTCGCGGGCGCGTTTGACGAAGGCATCGACCAGCGACGCCGCCGTGCCTTCGAACAGGGGCTCGAACAGCGCGCCGGCAACGCGATTGGAGAACTCGAAGCGCATTTCCAGCTCGACGCGGCACCCGAGGTCACCCAGGGCCGTCAGGGTCCAGAGCCCCTCGAGCACGCGGAACGGGCCGCTGACGAACTGCATGAGGATGCGGCGATCCGGCTCGAGCAGGTTGCGGGTCGTGAATTCGGCGTGCAGCGGCCCGCGCTTGATGTTGAGCGAGGCCACGATTTCGCCGTCCTTGCGCGAGTCGATGCGCGCGGCCGTGCACCAGGGCACGAAGTCCGGGTAACGCTCGATATCGTTGATGAGCGCGTACATCCGCGCCGGCGTCTCCGCGATCAGCGCAGATCGTTTCACTTCACGCATGGCGCCAATTTAAATCAACCGCGTGTCCCGCGGGTACAATGCCGGCCAGGTACATGAACAAACCCGTCAAAAACAAAGCGGACAGGAAAGAGACTCCGCGGCTCATCGCCGAGAATCGCCGGGCGCGGTACGACTACTTCATCGAGGAACGGCTCGAAGCCGGGCTCGTTCTCCAGGGCTGGGAAGTCAAATCGATGCGCGCGGGAAAGGCGCAGGTGACCGAGGCCTACGTCTACCTGAAAGAGGGCGAAGCCTTCCTGTTCGGTGCGAACATCACGCCGCTCAAGACCGCGTCAACGCACGTCATTCCCGAGGCGGCGCGTACGCGAAAGCTCCTGCTGAACAAGTCGGAGCTGTCGCGGCTCGTCGGCAGCGTCGAGCGCAAGGGTTACACGCTGGTGCCGCTCGATCTGCATTGGAAAGACGGGCGGGCCAAGCTGGAAATCGGCCTCGCCAAGGGCAAGAAGCAGCACGACAAACGGGCAACTGAAAAAGATCGCGACTGGCAACGCGACAAGGCGCGAATACTTCGACGAAGCTGAGCACGACGTTCTGGGAGGAAATCGTGACGACTGACTATCGGAAATCGACCTGGACGCTGGCGCTGTCCACTCTCTTGTTTTCGGGTGCCGCCGCCGCCGGCCCACCGCCCATTGAAGCCTTCGGCCGCAAACCTGCCGTCATCGATGTGGATCTCAATCCGGCCGGCACGCGCATCGCCATGCTGGAGGAAAACGGCAAGACGTCGCGGCTCGTCATCCTCGACCTGGCGACCGGCAAGGAGCTGCGCATCGTCTCGGCGCCGGAGGGCGTGAAGCTGTGGGGCGTCTCCTGGGCCAGCGACGAGACCGTGCTCATCAGCAAGACCGAGACGCAGAACGTCCCGGGTTCGTTGAAGAAGAAATTCGAAATGCAACGTTGGGCGGCGCTCGACGTCGCCGGCGGAAGCGATCGCATGATGCTGATGCGCGAAGGCAATCAAAACCTCGTCAGCGGCTCCACCCTGCTTCGCAGTCGCACCGGGAATGCCGGAAAGATCTACATGTCGACGCTGGATTTCTCGGATGCGGCTTTCAGGCAGGAAACCGGCAGCCGCCTTTCCGGCAAGCGAAAGGATTCGGGCTGGGTACGCAACGCATACGAAGTCGATATCAAGGACGGTGACGGAAAACTGATTGCTTCGGGCTCACCGTTCACCCAGGAATACCTGGTGGACCATTCGGGCAAGGCCATCGTGCGCAGCGACTTCGACCCGGCGAGGCAGGAACAATCCATCGTGCTGAAAGACGGCATCAGCTGGAAAAAGCTGTACGCCGCCGGAAAGTGCGGGCAGCTCGACCTCCGGGGTTTCAGTGCCGACGGAGCTTCGGTACTCGCCCTCGGCCCCACTTGTGCCGACAACCACAACCGCCTCTGGTCCATCCCGCTCGATGGCTCCACGATGAAACCGGTGATCGACGATCCGGACGTGGAAATCGAGGGCACCATTCGCGACAGCGTCGATGGCCGGGTGTTGGCCGTGTCGCTCGGGGGGCAGGAACAGACCACCCGCTGGCTGGATCCCGATGCCGAGCGTCGCTCCCGGGCGCTGCACAAGAGTTTCGGTGCGCAATGGATCACCTTCGTGAGCCGGTCTGCCGACAACCAGAAAGTCGTGGTGCTCGTCGAAGACCAGACTCATGCGCCCATACACTACCTTGTCGACTACTCCGCGAAGAAGGCCGACATCATCAACGAGGCCTATCCACTGCTCGAAGGCGTGAAGCTCGGACCCGTGCGCGACTTCCATTACGAGGCACGCGACAAGTACGCGCTGGACGGCTACCTGACGATCCCGCCGGGCGCAGAAGAGAAGAACCTTCCGCTCGTCGTGATGCCGCATGGAGGTCCGGAAGCGCGCGACGAGAACGGGTTCGACTGGCTCGCCCAGTTCCTCGCTTCGCGCGGTTACGCGGTGCTGCAACCCCAGTTCCGAGGCTCGACCGGTCGAGGTCGCGCGCATTCCGATGCAGGCCGAAACCAATGGGGACTGCGCATGCAGGACGACGTCACCGACGGAGTGCAGGCGTTGATCGCACAGGGCATCGCCGATCCAAGACGCGTGTGCATTGTCGGCTGGAGTTATGGCGGCTACTCGGCACTGGCGGGTGCCGCGTTCACTCCTGACTTGTACGCCTGCGCGGCGAGCATCGGCGGCGTCACCGACCTGCCCGTCATGCTCGCCTACGTCGGCCGTGACGACCGTGAGTCGGACACCTTTGCCTACTGGCGCGATCACATCGGATCTCCGTTCGACCCGAACGTCGTCGGCAAATCACCGGCACGCGCGGCCGCGAACGTGAAGGCTCCGATACTGCTGCTTCACGGATCGAACGACACCGTCGTTCCCATCGAGCAGTCGCGACTCATGGCGTCGGCGCTGCGCGCCGCGAGAAGGGAGGTCGAATTCATCGAGCTCACGGGAGAAGACCACTGGATGAAGACGAGTTCGAATTCTCGTATCCGCACGCTGACCGAACTGGAGTCCTTCCTCTGGAAACACATCGGGGGCGCGGCGCCGGCCACCGCCTCAGCCGCCAAATAGCACACAGGGCCTGATTTCGTCGGTATGTGAGCCCGTCTTGCAGACTCCCGCGCGCCCCCCATGTATGCTCCGCTGACCTTTACGGGGGCGACCGGTTTCGACGTGGGTTGCGAACCGTGAGAGGCGTACCGAGGGTGTAAGGACCTCGTAAATCCCTTTGCAAATCATAGTTGCGAACGACGACAACTACGCTCTGGCTGCTTAATCGCAGCTGACCCCGAGACCAGCTGGTGCCTATGCCACTGAAACTCGGGTCGCGCTCATAGGATCGCGGTTCCGTGTGCTACGGGCGGAACCGTTAAGAGTCACCGTCGCTGGTCGGACGTTTTCCCTGCTCTTCGGGTAGCGCACGGCGAGAAAACAAAGAATGAGCTACGTACGTAGATTCTCATGTCTAGTGCTTGCGGACGCGGGTTCAATTGATGCGAAGGATCGCAATGGTTGCCTTCACTCGTAAGGGTGAAGTGAATAACGGGGCTCATTCGGTGAACCCTGTGTCGCGAATGCGACGTGGCAACGCCGAGCGGTGGAAGGAGGCCAACTCGTTCTGCCGTGTAGAGACTCATGGACTGGCTGAGATGCGCAAGCATCGGAGCCGGCCCCAGGATCCGGAAAGGTCACGGGACTAATCCGGATAACACGCCCCGCATCCGACTCACCGCATGAGCGGTAAAGGATGAAGGCATAGTCCAGCCCGTCTCGAAAGAGATGGACAAGCTGTCCCGCCGCCTCCACCAAAAAGCGCAGGTTCCCCGGAGAAATCCGGGGAGCCTTCCCTTGCGCGTGTAGGACGCTCTCCTATCCCCTCTCGCGGCTTGTGCGCGCAGTCAATCCGACGCGCGCGACTTAGCATCCACACGCCCGCAAGCAAATGCCTACATCCGGGGAGAGCCTCTTGGCGAGCACTTTTCAACCCTACCGCCGCAACGTGTATTCACAGAACGGCGAAGATGGCGTGATCGCCGAAATCGTGCGCCGCATCGGCCTGGAGCCGGCGTGGACCTGCGACGTCGGCGCGTGGGACGGCCGCTACGGCAGCAACTGTTACGCGCTGGTCAAGAAAGACTGGCCGTGCCTGATGATCGAGGCCGACGGACGCAAGTTCCAGTACCTGCAGCAGCTCGCGCGCACCGCCGGCGGCCTAATCCGCCCGATGCAGGCACACGTGGATCACACCGGTGGCCCGCAGTCCCTCGACGCGTTGATCGAGCGCGCGGCGTTACCGGGAAAGATCGAGCTGGTGTCCATCGACATCGACAGCTTCGACTACTTCGTGTGGCAGGGACTTTCGCACCGGCCCGCCATCGTGGTGATCGAGATCACCAGTTCCACGCCACCCGGCGAGCACTACATCTTCGGACAGAACAAGGGCAGCAACCGTCTCACTACTTTCTCCGCGATGCTCGACCTGGGGCGGCGCAAGCAGTACACGCTCGCCTGCCACACCGGCAACATGATCTTCGTGCGCGACGAAGACGCGCCGAAACTCGGGTTGAGCCGCGAAGAGCTTGAACATCCGGAGACGATGTTCGTCTCGGACTGGGTGCGCCCGACGCGCGCGCAGGTGTGGAAGCGCAAGCTGAAGTTCATGACGCCGCAGCGCGCCTGGGTGAAGTGCGTCAACGCCATTCATGGGAATGGCCCCGCCTGATCAGTCGCTCAGCCACCAGGCGCGGAATTCGTCGATATTGATGCGGCCATTGCGATCCGCGTCGGACACTTCGAAACCGACGCGCAGCGTGTCGGCGTCGAGGTTCTCGTCGAGCTCGCGCACCAGCGCCTTGAATTCCTTGAAGGTGATCTGCCCGTCGTCGTCAGTGTCCGCGCGCGCGAACAACGCGTCGATCTCAGCCAGTTCTTCCGCCTTGCTGACCATGGGTCCCTCCGTCGTATGTCGTCAGCGCGCCGTACAACTCCGGCCGCCGGTCGCGGAACACGAACCAGTTGTTGCGCAGCTCAGCGATCCGTTCCAGGTCGAACTTCGCGGTGATCACCGCTTCGTGTTCCTCGTCCGCCTCGGCCACCTTGGCGCCGGTGGGGTCGGCGATGAAACTCGATCCGTAGAACCGGATGTAGACATTGTCCGGATCCTGCAGCGCGCGTTCCGTGCCGATGCGATTGGAAACCACCACCGGCATCAGGTTCGCCGCGGCATGTCCCTGCTGCGTGCGTTGCCAGTGATCGCGTGAGTTCACGGGCAACGCCGGCGGCGGCTCACTGCCGATGGCGGTCGGATAGAACAACAGCTCCGCGCCCTGCAGCGCCATGGCGCGCGCGCACTCGGGAAACCACTGGTCCCAGCAGATGGCCACGCCGATGCGCGCGAAGCGCGTGTCGAACACCCTGAAGCCGGTGTCGCCGGGGCTGAAGTAGTTCTTCTCCTGGTAGCCGGGACCGTTGGGGATGTGCGCCTTGCGATACACGCCGAGATTCCTGCCGTCGGCGTCGAGAATCGCGATCGAATTGAAGAACGAGTTGTTGGCCTTCTCGAAGAAACTGATCGGCAGCACCACGCCGAGTTCGCGCGCCACCTTCGAGAAATGATCGATCGCCTTGTTGTCCGCGACCGCGGTCGCGATCCGCAGATGGCGCGAATCCTGCTCGATGCAGAAATACGGCGTCTCGAACAACTCCTGGATCAGGATGATCTGCGCACCGCGTTTCGCCGCCTCGCGCACCAGGCGTTCGGCGGTCGCGATGTTCCGCTCGACGTCCCAACCGCAGGCGAACTGCATCGCCGCCACCGTGACTTCGCGCTGGCCACGTTGCAAATGGGCCGGCTGGCTCATGTGAACACCTTGCCTGGATTCAGGATTCCCCGGGGGTCGAGGGCCTGCTTCAGCAGCCGCATCGTGGCGATCTCCGCCGGCGTGCGCGACAGCGGCAGATAGGCGCGCTTCTCGAGACCGATGCCATGTTCGGCGGACACCGAGCCGCCGATGGCGGCCAGCGGCCGGTACACCATGTCTTCCACCCGGGCGCGCGTCGCGGCGTCATCACCCGCTGCGATGACGATGTGCAGGTTGCCGTCGGCCATGTGCCCAAAGATGAAGGCGCGGTTCTCGCCGGCAAACCCGCGCACCGAATCGCAGACTTCGGCCGCGTAGGATTTCATGTTCTCGATGGGCAGGCTGACGTCGAAGGTCAGCAGGGCGCCGATGTTCTGCACCTGCCAGACGTCTTCGCGGATCGCCCAGATGGCGCGCCGCTCGGTCTCCGAGTTCGCAATGACCACGTCGCTCACCACGCCCTGCTCCAGCGCCTCGCCGAGCACCGTCTCGAGCCGCGCGCGATCCGCCTCCGGATCTCCACCCAGCGTCTCTGCGATGACGTAGAACGGCGCGCCGCGCGGCAGCGGCGCCGAGTTCGGCGCAGGTGGCGCGGTGTTGTAGTCGTAGTAGTTGCCCCACAGCGCCTCGAATGCCGCGAGTTGTCCTCCCAGGCCGGAGTCGAGCCGCCCCAACAACTCGACCATGGCATCGAAGGTGGGCAGTGATGCCAACAACGTCTCCTGGCTGCGGGTGCGCGACACCAGTCGCAGTTCCGCGCGGGTCACGATGCCGAGCGTCCCTTCGCTGCCGATGAACAGCTGCTTCAGGTCGTAACCCGCATTGTTCTTGAGCATGCGGTTCAGCGAGGTGAGCACCGTGCCATCGGCGAGCACCGCTTCGATGCCCAGCACCAGGTTGCGCATCATCCCGTAACGCAGCACCCGCAGGCCGCCGGCGTTGGTGGAGATGTTGCCGCCGACGGTGCAGCTGTCACGCGCGCCGAGATCCAGCGGAAACACCATGCCGTGTTCTTCGGCCGCGCGCTGCACGCGCCCGAGCTGCACGCCGGCCTGCGCGCGCAGCGACCGGCCGGGCACGTCGACGCGCTCGATCGAATTCATCGACTCGAGTGACAACACGATGTCGCGACGGTCCGCGTCCGCGCCCTGCACGAGCCCGGTGAGACCGCCATGGGTGACCACCGACTGGCCGCGCGCGTGGCACAGCCGCAATACTGCGGATACCTGCTCGGTGGATCGGGGCCGGACCAGGAGCTCGGCTTCGACGCGTCCATGAAACAGGGCGCTGCCCCGCTCGCGCACCGCCGAGCCCGCGAGCATGCCCTGCTCGCCGACGATGGCGCGCAGATCGGAACCGAGATCGGATTTCAGGATGGGCTGCGACATGCCGGCGCTAAGGTAGCGCCTCTGGCACGCAGCCGCCATAACGGCGGCTGCGTCGCCCCGACTTCAATGCAGCGTCGGCTTTTCCTTGGCCTCTTCGTCGTTCACCGGGAACAGCGCCTGGTCGAGCGCATGCACGTAGGTGTCGACGTTCACGGTGCCGGGGACCAGTACGCGTCCACCGAACAGCAGGTTCGGCACGGTGCGCACGCCGAAACCGCGCAGCCTTTCTTCGCTGCCCGCGAGGGCCGCGTCGCCGTCGCGGGTCTCGCGGAACGACTGCAAGGTCTTGTCGCTGAGGCCGGCCTCGGCGCCCAGCTCACTCAGTACCTGCACGTCACCGATATTGGCGCCGCGTTCGAAGTAGGCCCGGAAGATCGCCGCCGCGACGTTCGCGTGGCGGCCCTCGCCCACGGCGAGCTCCACCAGGCGGTGGGCCTCGGAGGTGCTCGGCAGGGCACCGAGTTTTTCGAAGTGGAATTCCAGGCCGAACTCCCGGCCGGCTTCGGTCAGGCTCTTCTCGGCGAACGGAACGCTGATACCGGCCGGCAGACGTTCGGCGAGGTATTCGTGAAAGCTGCGCGGATTCTTGCCGGCCGCCGCGGGCGCCATGCGGAACGGGTGCCAGCGCAGGCGTGTCTCCACGTCGCCGGAAAGGCTGCCCAGCGCGCGCGTGAGCTGCGCCATCCCCAGCCAGGACCAGGGACAGGTGAAGTCGGCTACGAGGTCGATATCGAGCGTCTTTCGCACGTCATTCAACGGTCGGATGAGGTTGTTCATGCGGCATATGTGGTCACGCCGCACCTTCCTTCAAGCCAGGACCCTCAAGACGTCTTGTGACGCTCCAGGTTCGCATGTACCTGCTCGGTGATGCGGATTGCGGTCTCCAGTGCGCGCAGCCCATCTTCACCAGACACGATGGGTCGGCGGTCGTTCCTTATGCACTCGAGGAACGACTCGATTTCACTCTTCAGGGCATCTCCCTGGGCGAGATTCGCCTCCTCGATGCTGACCGGCAGCTGGCCGGGAGCCGGCGGGGTTTCGCGGCGGCGTATCAGCGTCAGAATTTTCTGCTGCAGATCGAGGGAAATGTAGGCGGCGTCTTCGAAGATCCTCAGCTTGCGTTCAGTTTTCATGCTGACGCGGCTCGCCGTCGTGTTGACCACGCAGCCATTGGCAAAACGGATGCGCGCGTTGGCGATGTCGATTTCGCCTGAGAACACCGGGGTGCCCACGGCGTCGATGCTGACGATCTCGCTGCCGGCCAGCGACTGGATCAGGTCGATGTCATGGATCATGAGATCGAGCACGACGTTCACGTCGGTGCCACGTTCCTTGAATGGGGCAAGGCGTGTGCACTCCATGAATCGCGGCATCCGGATGTGTGGCTCGGCAGCCAGGACCGCGGCATTGAAGCGTTCAAGATGCCCCACCTGCAGGATGCGCTTCTGCGCCGCCGCGCGTTCGATCAGGCGGCGCGCCTGCTCCGGTGTCTCGGTTATGGGCTTCTCGACCAGCACGTGCGCGCCAGCGCCGAGGAAGGCATCGGCGATTTCGAAATGCGCGGGAGTCGGCGTGACCACGCTGACCGCGTCGACCTTGCCCAGCAGCTCGCGGTAGTCGGACATCGCGTGACTGTGGACTTCGGCAGCCACGGAGTTGCGCACGTCCTCGCGACCGTCGACCACGGCAACCAGTTCGCAGTCGGAAAGCTGCGCATATTTCTGCGCATGAAAGCGACCGAGGTAACCGACACCAACTACCGCCGCCCTGATTTTGCTCATGCGCTATTATGCGCGCGCTTTCCCGCCGATCGGCGGGCCACGGGGGCTTGGACACAAGTTGTTCACCTGGTTCACTCGCGCGCGCGACTGGTACTTTTCGCAGCCGCGCCCGACATTCGAGGCGATCACATTCGGGCTGGCACTGCTGGTCGGGTTGCTGGTCATGCCCGGGCTGATCTACCTGGCGGGGCGGTACACGCTCATGCCGTATGCGCACGGCGGCGTATTCGCGCTGTACGGCGACTTTTTCGCGGGACTGGTGGAACCGCGGCCGAGCTGCTGGATCGTGGTCGCCGGACCGTTCGTCTTTCTCAGCCTGTACCGGATGTTCCGGCTGATTCTTCGCAAGTTATAAGTAAAAGCACCCGTGGCGAAACGTGAACCCGGTCACGATATTTTCGCGGCCGGGCCCAGGGTGTGACGAAATCTGTGACGCAATTCGGCGACACTGGATTCCCGGAACCTCTTGCGAGCCAGGGGACGAGTCGAATGAGCGAGTATTACCTCGCGGACCAAAGGGCCAAAGAACGCGCCAGTCAGCGCTCTCTGGACCGACAAGAAAAACAAGGATCCGCGCAGAGTCAGAACGTGAAGGTCACCTTGTTAGGTGACTTCCTGTTTCCCACGAGCGAGCCGCAGGGCTGTGACCCCTACAACAGCGTGCACGGCAGATCCTCGCGGGAAGCCTGGGCGTCGCGCCGCGACCGGCGCTGAACTCACCGGCAGGAGTTCCC
>Ga0315912_10003096_pt1 | contig 16887 bp, 13 predicted proteins | sample VfabasoilMG_FD_204469 | JGI IMG/M metagenome (GOLD analysis project Ga0315912, IMG submission 204469) | Garden soil microbial communities collected in Santa Monica, California, United States - V. faba soil | ecosystem: Environmental > Terrestrial > Soil > Garden | place: USA: California... | reverse complement strand
ACCGCACGCGATGGGATGCCTTCTACGTGCAGGATCAGTGGACGCGCAACAAGCTGACGCTGCAGGGTGCACTGCGGTACGAGCGCGCGTGGAGCTTCTTCCCCGAGGGGTTGAACGGTCTGCTCACTGACAGCGTGTTCGGTGGACCGGCGCGGACATTGCCCGAGGCGAAGGGCGTCAACAGCTACAACGACATCGCGCCTCGCCTTGGAATGGCGTATGACGTCTTCGGCAACGGCAAGACGGCCATCAAGGTGAACCTGTCGAAGTACTGGCAGTACGCGGCGAACGACGGTGTGTATATCGGGACCAACCCGGCATCGACCTTCGCGCAGACTGCCAACCGGGCGTGGACCGACCAGAATCGCAACTTCAATCCGGATTGCGATCTCCAGAACCCACTTGCCCAGGACAACCGCGCAACGGGTGGCGACCTGTGCGGCGCGCTCGACAATCAGAACTTCTTCAGGTTCAAGCAGGACGGGTCAGTCACGAGCACCGCGACGCGAATCGACCCCGCGCTGTTGAGCGGGTGGGGCGTGCGTCCGTACGACTGGCAGTTCGCCGTGTCTGTGCAGCAGGAATTGCTGCCGCGCGTGGCGGTGGACATCGGGTACAGCCGGCGGTGGTGGGGCAACTTCACTGTCACTGACAACCTGGCCGTCGGGCCGACGGACTTCGATCTCTACACGCGGACCTCACCGGCGCACGCGGATCTGCCGGACAGCGGACAGCCGGTGTCCTATCAGCTCAGGAACCTCAGAACGCCGTTCGGCGCGGTGGACAACTACCTGACGCTCGCCAGCAACTACGGCGACATGACGTATTACTGGCACGGCATCGACATGACGGCCACCGCTCGCACGAACAACAACCTGACGCTGCAGGGCGGCTTCACGACCGGCGCAGGCACACGCGATCAGTGCGATGTCTGGGCGGCGGTGCCGGAGAGCATGGTGGCGCTCGGTGTGAACCCGCGCGTGGACGCATGCCGCATCGAGGAGCCATGGCTGTGGAACTGGCGCGGTCTTGTGAGCTACGTCGTTCCGAAGGTTGATGTGCAGGTGAGCGGCATCCTCCGCTCGCAGGCGAACATCCAGTCAACCAACGACCCGGCGTCGAGCGGTCTGTCGCAGCAGGCTCAGTACTTCGAAACGAACGCGGCCGTCATGGCAGCGCTTGGTCACCCAATCGCCGGCGGTGGCACGACGACAACCCTGGACCTGGCGAAGCTCGGTCAGGTGTATCCCGATCGTCTCAATACGGTGGACATGCGGTTCACGAAGATCATTCGCTTCGGCCGCACGCGCACCAATGTGGGCGTCGATCTCTACAACCTGTTCAACGCCAACACGGGCACGACGTTCAATCAGAACTACGGCACGGATGGCTCGACCTACCTTCGTCCGAACGCGATTCTGAATCCTCGCTACGTGCGCTTCAACGCGACGATCGACTTCTAATCGTGCACGGTCTTCAGTCCACGATCCTCAGTCTCCGTATACCGGAGACCGGGGACTGTGGGCTGGGGACGGCCTGGCCCTGCACGACGTCGGTCGCCTTGCGCCGCCCGAACTCGCTGAGGATCGATTCGAGGACCGGCAGCATCATCCCCGCGCGTTTTGCGCGAATCACGAAATCCCAGAGCGGTTCGAACTTCTTCCAGCCGGACGCGTAGGCGAAGTGCCGCAGCCCCGCGACGTAGTCGTCGTGCGCCGCAGCGCCGCGTGCGATCGATCCCCACGTGTAGAACTGCTGGTACGCCCACCGATAGCCGTGCTCGAGTTGATCGCCTGTCAGTTGCGCCGGACGAAATACGGTGTGCCGAGTGTCGTAGAGATCCCAGTTGTGATCCGTGATACGTCCCTGTTCGGCAAGACGCTTGTATAGCGCAGTGCCCGGATAGGGCGTCAGGATGTGAAACGTCGCCGTCTCGATTCCATTCTCAATGGCCCACTCGACCGTGCGCTCGAACACCGACCCATCGTCACCATCCATTCCGAACACGAAGCTGCCGTTGATCATCACGCCGAGGTCGTGCAGGCGACGGATGGCGGCGGAGTAGTCGCGACGGAGGTTCTGATACTTGCGCTGCTCCGTGAGATTCACAGGGTTGAGCGTTTCGAACCCGACGAAGAGACTCCGGAGCCCACAATCGACGGCCTTCTCGAGCAGGTTGGGCGCGAGGACCGCGTTGACCGTACCAGCCGCCTGCCACAGCCGACCCATCCCACGCATCCCGTCGAAGAGTGCCGACGCGAAGCGGCGATCGCCGAACAGGTGATCGTCGAGGAAATAGAGGTGCTTGCCCGGCAGTCGTTCGATCTCTGCGAGCGCCTCGTCCACTGTCTGTGTGTAGAACGACTTGCCACCCTCGAAGAACGCTTCCTTGTAGCAGAAGTCGCAGACGTGCGGGCATCCGCGCGACACGACAATGGAATTGGGCACGAGGTAGAGACGCCGCTTGATCAGATCGCGGCGGATCGGTGGCAGGCCTGCCAGCGTCCGCGTCTGCGAGCGATACACGCGCTCGGGGCTGCCGCGGCGGAAGTCATTCAGAAAGCGCGGCCAGGTGTCCTCGCCGGGCCCGATGAAGATCGAGTCGGCGTGTGCCGCGGCCTCGTCGGGCAGCGACGTCACGTGTAGCCCTCCGAGCACGACGTACGCGCCACGGGCGCGATAGTGATCCGCGATGCGATACGCACGGTACGCGGACGTGATGTAGACCTGGATCACCACGAGGTCGGGGGAGTCGTTCAGATCGAGGACCTCGACGTGCTCGTCCTGAATCTCGATCTCGTCATCGCCGAGATATGCGGCGAGCGTGGCCAGGCCGAGCGGTGGAAACAATGAGTACTTGATCGGACGAAAGAACGGGCTCTTCGCTTCCGTGAGCGCCGGAAGGATCATCTTCACCTTCACTGCGCGGCCTCCCCGATCACGAGCACCGAGATGTCGCGGCTGCGTGGTCCATCGAGCTCGGCCAGGAATACACGCTGCCAGCGGCCGAGCATGAGCCGGCCGTTGACGATGTTCAGGCAGGCGGATGTGCCGAGCACCAGCGCGCGACAGTGCGACGAACCATTCGGGCGTTCACCCGGGCTCAGGTTGACGGTTCGAATCGTCTCGTCGTCGTGCAGGTACGGCACGTCGTCCGGCGCGGTCTTGCGCAGGAAGCATTCGAAGTCGTCGAGGAGCAGCGGCTCGCCCTCGTTCACGACGATGGCCGCAGTCGTGTGGAGGCTTTGCACGTTTACGAAGCCCGTAAGAACCCGGGACTCGGCGAGCAGGGCCTCGAGACTCTCGGTCAGATCAATGAACTCAGTGGGTCGTTCGGTGGTGATCCGAACCTTGGTGTGCCGGTAGATGAACGCGGACGCGAGCGTTTCCATCGAAATCCTCCTGTCTGGAAGGATCGACGTTCACGCGCGGGAAGTCCTCAGCGGGCGGTGAGCATTCAGTGAGATGTTCCTGAACGCCGCGTAAGCCCAATAGAAAGGCCGATTCCGAAGAGTGCTCCTTCGCCGGTTCCAATGACCGCAGCGGTCAACGGGCCGAAGTCAGGCTCGCCGACGAGCCGCGCGATGGGCGTGAGCGCCGCCTGCGATCCGCGCGACGCCTGCGCAATGGAGTGGATGGTTCCTCCGACGAGGGGACGGCCCGCGAGTGTCAGACCCAGCGCGGCCACACCGCACGCGACCGCTGTCAGCGCGACGGCGCGAAGTCGCTTGCGACCGCGGGGCGCAGCGAGTCCGCCTTCTGCCTCGAGCGTGCTCAGGCTGTAGCCGAGGCCGGCGGCGGCACCGATGACCAATCCTTCGAGGCCCCCGCCGGTGCTGACGTTCACGCCGACCAGCGTCGACAGGCTCCATCGGCTGAGCCACTGGGCGACGAGGCCGACAAGGCCGCCTCCGAGCGAGGCGCCGCAGACAAGTGCGTACGCCCGGCGCGATCGCGCGATCGATTCGGCGATGGAGAGACCGGCGCCGACACCAGCACCGCCGGCCGCGCCGCAGCATCCACCGATGACCGCGAGCACAGGGGCGAGGTCGAGCGTCGCATTGCTCGAGGGCGCGGACGCGAGAATGATCCCGCCCACACCACCAGCGATCACACCCGCGACTCCGCCGCCGACAGAAGCGCCAGCCCATCGGGCGGCGGCGAACGCCGCCGCGCGTCGCAACCTGAGCCCCACCAACTCGCGTGCCGTCGCGAGGGGAGAGGGTTCGCTCAAGATCGGCACCGGTCCCGCTTCTGCGGCATCCCAGCGTGTATCTCTCAAGAGCGCGCGGGCGAACTGATGACGGGGACGAGTGCCGAGGCGACGCATCGCTTCCGACGTGCCCAGCGCGTGGAGCAATTCCGCAGCCTCCCGCTGATCCTCTTCGTCGCTCGCGGCGCCGGCGTCGCGCGTGATCCGCTGCAGGAGCGGCTCGAACGGATCGGGAGCCGCCGTTGGCTCGGCGGGTTGAACCGGCGCGACAGGCCGATCGCTTTGCCAGTCGCCCTCATCGTCTTCCTCGACCACGTCCGCGAACACGAACCGGTATCCGTGACGCGAGACCGTACGCACGAAGCGCGGCTCACGCGAGTCGTCTTCCAGCACCCGCCTGATGGTGCGGATTGCCTGGCTGAGCGCGCTGTCGGAGACGATGACGTCGCTCCAGATGCGTTCGAAGATCTCGCGCCGATGCACGGCTTCACTGCGGCGTTCAACGAGGAAGACGAGCAGATCGAAATAGCGCGGGATCAGCGGCAGTTCACGTCCGTTGCGGACGAGAACCCGGCGGCGAGGCGACAGGATGAATTCGTGGAAGCGATACCGTGGCACGTAGAAGCTAATAGTAGGTCAAAGGGCAAAGGTCAAAAGGCAAAGGTTAGGTCTCAGGTACTCAGGTACTAAGTACGAGGTCCCGGTTTCAAGATTCAAGTCTCAAGTCTCGATGTCAGGCGTGGCAATTTTTCCTCTACATTGGGCGCTCTGGGCGTCGACGTTCTGCACCGTCTCAGAAGTAAATTTGTGGTGCCCATGTCTTTCTCGCCCTGTTTCCCTTCGCTCTGATCCGGCATCGGCCCTGCACTGAGGCCACTTGTGGATCGCAACGACCCGAATGGCATCGATGAGCGCTCGTTTCGTTTCTTTATCGACGTTCTCGACTTTGTCGACACCATTCCGAAAGGACCCAAGACGAACAAGATCATCGAACAGCTTGTCGACTCGGCGGGTTCGATTGGAGGAAATCGAGAGGAAGCGCGCGGCGCCTCGTCAAGGAAGGAGTTCATTCGATTCAATGAGATAGCCTTGCGAAGCGCCAACGAAAGCGTGAGGTGGCTTCGCGCCTGCGCGGCGAAACAATTGGGCGCGCACCGCAAATGCATTGCGCTTCTGGAAGAAGCACGCCAACTAGCACGAATTCTGGGTCAGATCGTGGTTTCGTCAAAGCGGAACGACGCGTCGTAGGTTTGGACCTGAGAGCTGACACGTGACACGTGATACCTGATACGTCGTACCTTTGCCCTAACCCTTGATTTTTGACCTTTGACCTTTGACTTTCAGATCGCAAGAAACATCAAGACCACCATCGTCGGCCCGGCTATCATTCTGTCGACCGATGCCCTCGAATCGTGACCTGCTGGACGTCGTACGCGAGATCCGTCATCGCCCCACTGATGGCGCGACGCTCGATGGGCTCGCCGCGCGCGCGGGATGGTCGCCGTTTCACCTTCATCGCTCATTCCGCGCGATGGTCCGCGAGACGCCGAAGCAGTACACCCTTCGTCTGCAACTGCAGCACGCCGCGACGCAGTTGGCGTCGAGCGACGCCTCTGTTCTGGATGTCGCACTGGGTGCCGGCTTCAACAGTCACGAAGTCTTCACGCGGGCATTTCGTCGCTACTTCGGTGTGACACCGGCCGCCTATCGCGCACGCGCGCTGGCAGGCGTGCCGGCCGATGTCCGCACACGTCACGCCTCGCTCGTGCACACATCGGGACCGTGTTTCGGTCTCTATCACCTTCCTGTGCCTACACGTCGGAGAACTTCGATGCCCACGTTGTCCATCGAGCGTCGCGAGATCGCGGCGCAGAACATCCTGTTCGTTCGATTGCGCGTGGCGCGCAACGAGATTTCCAACGCGATTGGCGAAGGGCTCGGCAAGGCCTTTCCGTACTCGCAGCGGCTTGGCCTCGCGATCGCGGGCAGACCCTTCACGCGTTATCTGTCAACTGGCCCTGGGCTGTATAGCATCGACGTGGGGATGCCGGTCGCGACTGCGGCGACGGGTGAGGGTGCTGTCGAATCAGGCACGCTTCCAGCGGGTCCTGTTGCCGTCGCGATGCACGGCGGGCCGTACGATCAGCTCAGTGAAACGTACGCCGAGCTCGAGCGCTGGGTCGAGGCGAACGGCTATCGCGTTGGTGGCGCACCGTGGGAGTCGTACATCACCGACCCGGCCGATCATCCCGATCCTCAGGATTGGCGGACCGAGGTCTACTGGCCGCTGGAGAAGTAGCCCGCCAACCACGTAGACTCCTCGAGGGAGTCCCGTGGGTTGCTGACATCGCAGGACATCAAGCAGAAAGCCGCGAGTCTCGGCTTCGATCTCTGTGGCATCGCGAGGGCCGAGCCGTTCCCTGAGCTCTCGTTTCTGCAGGAGTGGCTCGATCGCGGATATGCCGGCGACATGACGTGGATGGCTCGCTCGCGCGATCGACGGGCTGATGTGCGCAACGTCGTGCCTGACGCGCGCAGCGTGATCGTCACGGGCACGCTCTACAACACCGATCGCCCCTACACCGAAGACGTGCCGTCAGATGTCGCGCGACTCTCGCGCTATGCCTGGGGCGACGACTATCACGACGTGATCAAGTCACGGCTCGATGTGCTGCTGGCGTGGATGCATTCGTCAAGTGATGCCGCTTTCGAGGGGCGAGCGTACGTGGACACAGGTCCGGTGCAGGAACGTGTCTACGCGCAATACGCAGGGCTCGGCTGGATCGGGAAGAACACGTGCCTGATCAACAACGCGATCGGATCGTGGTTGTTTCTTGGTGAGATCATCTGCACGCTGCCGCTCGAGCCCGATGCGCAAGGGCTGGAGCAGTGCGGCAGTTGCACGCGCTGCCTCGAGGCGTGCCCGACCGATGCACTCGTTGAACCGGGCGTGCTCGATTCGAATCGCTGCCTCTCGTATCTGACCATCGAATTGCGGTCGTCGATTCCGGAAGCGCATCGTGAGTCGCTCGGCGGTCACGTCTACGGCTGCGACATCTGCCAGGAAGTCTGTCCTTACAATCGGCCGGCGCCACACACCGACGATGCGCCGTGGCAGCCGCGCAGCGGGCTGGACCTGCCGCGCCTGGTCGATCTCTGGCGGCGTTCTGATCACGATCTGCGTTCGCTGGTGAAGGGCAGCGCGATGACGAGAGCGAAGCTCGTGGGCCTCAGGCGGAACCTCGCGGTCGCCATTGGCAACAGTGGCGAGGAAGAAGCAATCGCGGCACTTCGCGAGCACGACGCCGACAGACCCTCTGTCGACGATTCGATGGTGCAAGAACATGTCGAGTGGGCGCTGAAGAACCGTGCGGTGCGACGGGACGAGGGTGCGAAGCGCGACGGGTCCGGTCCGATAGTACGGCGGTCCGACGCTCCAGTCCGATAGTGCGACGCACCTCGGACCGTCAGGACCCTCGCACTGGACTCTCGCACTTTCGCTCCGTCGCCCCGCCGGACCGTGGATTCTGTTTGTTTAGCAACTATCCCATAACCTGAAAGCAGTAGCTCGTTCAGGTATCATTCAGGGCGACACTTTTGGAGGAGAGCATGGCCCGTCGCACAGGTTTGTGGTCCATCGTCCTGGCGGTCCTGGTGGTTGCCCCCGCGCTCGCGCATCACTCGTTTGCCGTCTACGACCACACGCGGACGCTCACGCTCCGCGGCACGGTCACGAAGTTCCAGTGGACCAACCCTCACGGCTTCATCGAGATGGATGTGCCGCAGAGCGACGGCTCAATGAAGCATTACAGCGTCGAGCTCACGAGCATCAACATGATGCAGCGCGTCGGCTGGCGCTCGAACATGATCAAGGCGGGCGACAAAATACAGGTCGTCGTGGCGCCGCTCCTGAGCGGCGAGCCCGTCGGGCTTGGAATGGAAGTCGTCCTGGCCGATGGAAAGACGATGGCCCTGCCGGTGCCGGCGATCGGCAGCTTCAAACGGACGGACGCACAGCAGTGAGCGGCACGCGCGCACTCGGACCGTCGCTCGCCGTCACTGGCGCGTTGCTGGTCGTCGCGACGCACGTGCTCGTCGCGCAAACGACGGCGCCAGACATCACCGGGTCATGGTTGCGCCAGGGGTTCACCGTTGGCGTGCGGCCCACCGGTCAGCAAGGCCCGACTCCACCGCCGCCTGCGCCGCCGCCGCCACTCAAGCAGCCCTACTTGAAAGAGTGGCAGGACCGGATTCAAAAGATCCGGGAGGCCGACGCGAAAGGGCAGCCGATTGCCACGAACGCTGTTGCGTGTCTCCCGGAAGGAATGCCCGGCATGATGACGGCGACCTTCCCGATGGAGATCCTTCAGAGCCGCGGTCAGATCACCGTCATCGAGGAAGCGTATACACAGGTGCGCCGCGTCCTCATGGACCGGCCGCAGCAGAAGCTCGAGGACATCGAGCCTGGCTTCTACGGTCACTCCGTCGGCCGTTGGGAGGGCGACACGCTCGTCGTTGACACGATCGGCGTCAAAGAAAACGTTCGCTACCAGAACGTCCCGCACTCGACCGAGATGCGCATCACCGAGCGCATGCAGCTGAAAGCGCCGGACGTGTTGTGGAACGAGATCACGATCAGCGATCCCACTGTGCTCGAGAAGCCGTGGACGTTCACCTTTGCCTATCAAAAGATGAAGGACTACACGCTGCTCGAGTACATCTGCGAAGACAATCGCGAATTTGCCGACGATCAGGGACGCCAGAAAATCCGCGTCGATCCGGCACGCTGAGCGAGTCCACGGTCCGCGGTCTCTGGTCCTCAGTAAAGATGTAGCGGCGGGTCTTCAGACCCGCCGAGGGTAGAATGGAGTCATGTCCGGGACGGCACCGCTCCTCCTCCTCTCGATGCCCCAGATGGCGGATCCCAATTTCGCCAGGACGGTTGTGCTCCTGTGCGATTACACCGCTGAAGACGGAGCGTTCGGCCTGGTCGTCAACCGTCAGATGAGCGAACCAGCGTGCGAGATTGTTCGAACAGAGCCGCCCGTTCGTGTGGACCCCGATTTGAAACTATGGGTCGGTGGACCGGTTGACCCGCAGAGCACGTGGGTGTTGATGGCCGAATCGCAGGGCCCGGATGAAGAGCAGCGCGAGATCGTTCCGGGGCTGTTGCTCTCTGTCTCACGTGCTCTGACGCTGCAGTTGCTGCAGGAACCACCCACGTCTCGCACGAAGGTTGTCGTCGGTTACGCAGGCTGGAGCCCGGGGCAGCTCGAGAACGAAATCGCCTCGTCGTCGTGGCTCACCACCGAGGTCGATCCGGGCCTCATCTTCGGCGTGCCGCCTGAACAGATGTGGGAAGAAGCGATTCGCCGCCTGGGAGCAGACCCGGCGAATCTCCAGACAAGCTCCGGAGTGCACTAAGTGAAACCGACGATCCTCGTGCTTGCAGCCATCAGCGTGGCGTGCGGAACGATCGGCTGCAGCAGAGAGACGCCACAACCAGCCGTGCAGACCACCCAGACGACAACCGACCCGGAAACTCAAAAGCTGCAGACGATGGCCGCGCGCTTTGCGCCGGTCGATCTGACTGCGGACATCAGCAAGTTGCCAGACAACGAGCGCCAGGCTTTGGCGAAGCTCGTCGCGGCATCGAAGATCTTCGACGCGCTCTTCCTTCGCCAGGTATGGGAAGGGAACGAAGCGATGCTGCTCGATCTGGCGCGCGATGACTCGCCGCTCGGGCGTGCACGTCGCCATTACTTTCTGATCAACAAGGGGCCCTGGTCTCGACTCGATTCGAACGAAGCGTTCATCCCCGGTGCGCCGAAGAAGCCTGAAGAGGCCAACTTCTATCCCGCAGGTGCAACGAAAGCCGAGCTCGAGTCGTGGTTCAAAGGCCTGAGTGGGGCAGAGCGCACGCGTGCAACCGGCTTCTTCACCACAATCCGGCGTGGCCCGGATGGAAAGTTCATCGCCGTTCCTTATAGCCTCGAGTATCAGGGCGAAATCGCCAACGTCGTTGGACTGCTGCGTGAGGCCGCGGCGCTGACGACGCAGCCGACGCTGAAGAGCTATCTCGAGAAGCGTGCTGCGAGTCTGTTGAGCAACGACTACTACGACAGCGACGTCGCGTGGATGGAGCTCGACGCGAGCATCGAGCCGACCATCGGCCCGTACGAGGTCTACGAGGACGAGTGGTTCAACTACAAGGCCGCGTTCGAGTCGTTCATCACGCTGCGTGACGATACCGAGACTGAGAAACTGATGCGATTCGGGTCGGAGCTGCAGGAGATCGAGAACAACCTGCCGATCGATCCGAAGTATCGCAACCCGAAGCTCGGAGCGCTCGCGCCGATCCGTGTCGTCAACACCGTTTTCTCAGCGGGCGACGGTAATCGCGGCGTGCAGACGGCGGCCTACAACCTGCCGAACGATGAGCGCGTGATCTCCGAGAAGGGCTCGAAGCGCGTGATGCTGAAGAACAATCAGGAGGCGAAGTTCACGATGGTGCTTCAGCCGATCGCGCAAGTCGCGCTCGCGTCTGACGACCGCCAGCACGTCTCCTTCGATGCGTTCTTCACGCACATCTTGATGCACGAACTGATGCACGGTCTCGGTCCGCACAACATCAACGTCGGCGGACGCGCCACAACCGTGCGGCAGGAGTTCAAGGACACCTACAGCACGATCGAAGAGGCGAAGGCCGATATCTCAGGGCTCTTCGCCCTCCAGTACCTGGTCGATCATCAGAAACTGGACAAGTCGCTCGATCAGACCATGTACGTGACCTATCTCGCGTCGATGTTCCGGTCGATTCGCTTCGGCATCACCGAGGCGCACGGCCGCGGCGTCGCGATTCAGCTCAACTACTTCCTCGACAACGGGGGAGTCAGCGTCGCCCAGGACGGCACGTTCGCCGTCAATCCCGAACGCATCAAGCAGAATGTCATCGAGCTCACGCGCGACCTGATGACGATGCAGGCGGTCGGGGACTATGCGGCGGCAAAACAGATGATGGAGAAACTGGCCGTCGTCCGGCCGCAAACGCAGGTCGTCCTCGACAAGCTCAAAGGCGTTCCGGTCGATATTGAGCCGCGTTTCGTCACCGCAGACCAGCTGCTCTCGAAGTAGGCGGTCTACAAAGCAAGACCCGCCCTACGCTTGCCCAAAGCCTAGAGCCAAGAGCCCAGAGCCGATATAATCGCCCCGCTCCAAGGAGGCTCCCGTGCGCAAGAGGCTGACGAACGGCAGGTTTGTCCTCGTTCTGGTTGTGCTCACCGCGGCAGGCGTACTCGTCGCGCGGGAGTTGGCAGGTCAGAGCCGCGGCTCGGTTCAGGCGCCCTATTTCGAAGTCGATCCGCTGTGGCCCAAGCCGCTGCCGAATCACTGGATTCTGGGATCGACAATCGGCGTCTCCGTCGATGAACGCGATCACGTCTGGATCATTCATCGTGGGTCCGCGACGCTCGGCAACAACGAAAAGGGTCTCGAGCTGAACCCGCCGACCGGCGAGTGCTGCGCGGGTGCGCCGCCTGTCCTCGAGTTTGATCCGGAGGGCAACCTCGTCGGGCACTGGGGTGGGCCTGGCGAGGGCTACGAGTGGCCGGCGTCGAATCACGGCATCACGGTGGACTACAAGGGCAACGTCTGGATCGGCGGCAACGGCGATATGGACTCGCAGGTCCTGAAGTTCACGAAGCAGGGCAAGTTCCTGCTGCAGGTCGGCAAGTCGGCCGCGCGCAAGGGACCGAACAACGCCCAGGGCAATCCCACCTACGTCGGCGGCAGCAACGATCCGGTGTCGTTTGGCCGCGTCGCGAAGATCTTCGTCGACCCAACGGCGAACGAGGCGTATCTCGCTGACGGTTATCTGAACAAGCGCGTCGCCATCATCGACGCCGATACCGGCAAGCTGAAACGGTACTGGGGCGCGTACGGCAACAAGCCTGACGACACCAACCTCGGTCCCTACAAGCCCGACGCGCCACCCGCGCAGCAGTTCCGCAATCCCGTGCACTGTGCCGACCTGTCCCGCGACGGCCTCGTGTATGTGTGTGATCGTCAGAACAACCGGCTGCAGGTGTTCACGAAGGAAGGCAAGTTCGTCAAGGAAATGGTCTACGCGAAGAACAGCCTGAGCGAAGGCTCGGTGTGGGACGTGGCCTTCTCGAAGGATCCGCAGCAGACGTACATCTTTCTCGCCGACGGCCGCAACATGAAGATCCGCGTGCTGCGTCGCGACACGCTCGAGGAGCTCACCAGCTTCGGCGATGGTGGCCGCCAGCCCGGTCAGTTCTACGCCGTGCACAGCATCGCAGCTGACTCGAAGGGCAATCTCTACACGACGGAAACCTACGAAGGAAAGCGCGTGCAGAAGTTCACGAACAAGGGAATCAAGACGGTCGCGAAGAAGGAACAGGGGACGGTGTGGCCGCGATGAACATTCGAATCAAGGCAACGCTCGGATTACTCCTGGGGGCAGCGGCTTTCGCAGGTCATTGGGAGTTGGGAGTTGGGCGTTGGCCTTCGACTATCGCTCAGGCCACCCTGAGCATCGTCGAAGGGTGGGAGTTGACCGCGCCGCTCGCAGCACAGGCGGCGGCCAACGTTGAATGGCGCACGTACGGATCGACGCTTCACAGCACGCGCTATTCACCGCTCGATCAGATCGGCGCGACCAATTTCAACTCGCTCGAAGTGGCGTGGCGGCTCAAGACCGACAACCTCGGTCCGCGACCGGAGTTCAACTTCCAGTCAACGCCGCTCATGGTCGGTGGCACGTTGTATACGACCGCCGGTTCCCGCCGTGCGGTCGTCGCGCTCGACGCCGCCACGGGCGAGATGAAGTGGATGCACAGCCTCGACGAGGGCAAGCGCGGTCAGGAAGCGCCTCGCCAGCTGTCAGGGCGCGGGCTCGCGTACTGGTCCGACGGCCGTTCATCGCGCATCGTCTACGTGACGCCGGGCTACCAGATGATCGCGCTCGATGCGCAGACCGGCCAGCGCATCACGTCGTTCGGCAAAGGCGGCATCGTCGATCTGAAGCAGGAAGACGATCAGGAGATGGACCCGATCACCGGTGACATCGGGCTGCATGCCGCACCGATCATCGCGAAGGACGTCGTCATCATCGGCGCCGCGCATACCGAGGGAAGCCGCCCGGTCAGTAAGCGCAACGACAAGGGCTACGTGCGCGGTTACGACGTGCGCACTGGCAAGCGGCTCTGGATCTTCCACACGATTCCGCGCCCGGGCGAAATGGGCTACGACACGTGGGAGCAGGGCTCCGAGGAGTACACGGGGAACAACGGCGTCTGGGGGCAGATGAGTGCCGACGAGGAACTGGGCCTCGTGTTTCTGCCGACCGAGATGCCGACCGGTGACTATTACGGTGGACACCGGCCCGGGAAGAACCTGTTCAGCGACAGCCTCGTCGCGCTCGATTTGAAGACCGGCAAGAGAAAGTGGCACCACCAGTTCATCGAGCACGACATCTGGGATTGGGATTTGCCGTGCGCGCCGATCATCGCGGACGTCACCATCGATGGACGCCTGCGCAAGATCATCGCGCAACCGACGAAGCAGGGTTGGCTCTACGTTTTCGATCGTGTCACCGGCGAACCGATCTGGCCGTTCGACGTGCGCAAGGTCGAAGCGTCCGACGTGCCGATGGAGAAAGCAAACCCGACGCAGCAGTTCGTCGTGAAGCCTCCTGCGTACGAGCGCCAGGGAGTCGCGATCGACGATCTGATCGACTACACGCCGGAGTTGCGCGCCGAAGCAGTGAAGCTGGTCTCGCGCTTCAAGATCGGCCCGATCTTCACGCCTCCGGTCGTGAGCAAGTTCGATGGCCCGCTGGGGACGCTGATGCTGCCGGCCGCGACGGGCGGTGCCAACTGGCAGGGCGGTTCCTTCGATCCTGAGACCGGCGTTTTCTATATCTTCACGAACACCGAGGTCACGCCACTCGGACTCGTCCCTGGCTCCGAGCGGCCGAGCGAGCCGTCAGACATGGCGTACGTCAGAGGGCAGGCCAAGAATCCCGCCAACCCGAAGGCGGCGGACATTCCGGTGACGGTGCAGGGCCTTCCGCTGATCAAGCCGCCGTACGGCCGCATCACCGCGCTCGATCTGAAGCAGGGCACGATGCTCTGGCAGATTGCGCATGGCGAGACGCCAGACAACATCAAGAACCATCCGCTGCTCAAAGGTCTCAACATCCCGAGGACGGGACGTCAGGGACGCATCGGCACGCTTGTCACGAAGACGCTGGTCATCGCGGGTGAAGGCGGCTTCTTCACGCTGCCCGATGGACGCCGCGGCGCGATGCTGCGCGCGTACAACAAGGCGACCGGGCAGGAAGTGGGATCGGTCTACATGCCCGCTCCGCAAACCGGATCGCCGATGACGTACTCGCTCGGCGGGCAGCAGTACATCGTCGTCTCGATCAGTGGGCCTGGTTTCCCTGGGGAGTTGATCGCGTTCAAGCTCCCGAAGACGTAGAACCACGGAGTTCACGAAGGACACGAAGGTCACGAAGATCTAGCTAGGTTTCGTACTTGGAGCTTCAGGTTTGAAATTTCCGAAATTCGTGTTCTTCGCGACCTTCGTGGTCTTCGTGGTTTCGATCGGCGCGGCACCACAAGAGAGAGAGAAGACCTTTCCGGCGCCCGCCGTCGGGGTCTCGTCAGCGGGACTCCGCCAAACCTTCATCGACTACTGGCAATGGCGGCTCGCTGAGTCGCCGGAGCTCGCCACGCGAGTCGGGAACACAGAGCACAACGATCGATGGCAGGACTGGTCGAAGGCCGCGCGCGATCGCAGTCGCGCCAGGCGCGAGGAGTTCCTGCGACAGGTCCAGTACGTCAGCCCCGGCAACCTCACGCTCAACGAACATCTCAGCGCGGATCTGCTCGAATACGAGTTGAAGACGGCGCTCGAGGCGAAGGCGTCACTCGATCTCGTGCAGCAGGTCTCGCAGTCCGACGGCCTCCACAACGAAGTGTTCGAGATCGTCGACCAGATGCCCGCGCGTACGGTTCGCGACTACGAGAACATCATTGCGCGGCTGCGTGCGCTTCCGACGTACATCGATCAGTCAATCGATCTCATGCGGGAGCAGTTGGTCGCGCGCCGGGCGCAACCGGCGGTCGTCGTCAACATGATGCTCGAGCAGGTCGTCGCGCAGGCGAGTGCGCCACCCGACGCATCGCCGTTGCTCGCGGCGTTCAAGGCCTTTCCGAATGACATTTCAGCGGCCGATCAGAATCGGCTGCGCGCAGACGCAGCATCAGCGTACTCACAGCAGTTCGTTCCGAGCTGGAAGCGACTCGAGTCGTTCCTGCGCGACACGTATCTCAAGCAGGCGCGACCGGAGATCGGTCTCAGCACGGTTCCCGATGGCGCCCACGCGTACGCGAGCCTGATCCGTGCCTACACGACGACCCGGATGCCGGCAGCCGAGATCCATCAGCTCGGTCTGAAGGAGGTCACGCGAATCGAGGGCGAGATGAGTCGCGTGGCGCGCGAAGCCGGCTTCACCGGCACGGTCGCCGAGTTCGAGCGCCGCTTGGCCGCCGACCCGGCGATGCACTTCTCTTCGCAGGAGGAGATGCTCCAGTACGCGCGAAACGTGCTGGCGCGCGTCGAGCCTCAACTTCCACGCCTGTTCAAGAAGACGCCGCGCATGACGGTTGGCGTGCGTCCGATTGCGCCGGACCGCGAGGCGGCGACAGCGTCGAACTACACCGCGGGAACCGCAGACGGTGCGCGACCGGCGTGGTTCAACATGAACACGTACCGGCCGACGGAGCAGACGAAGTACACGATCGACTCGCTCGTGCTGCACGAGACGGTGCCCGGGCATCATCTGCAGGTTGGCCTCGCGCGCGAGCTCGACGGCATTCCCGAGTTCAGGAAGATGTTTCGAGCGGCATCATTCAGCGAAGGCTGGGCGCTCTACGCTGAGTCGCTGGGTACCGACCTCGGCCTCTACCGTGATCCCGCCACGCGCTTCGGACAACTCGCAAGCGAGTTGTTTCGCGCCGTCCGCCTCGTGGTCGATACCGGAATCCACTCGATGGGATGGTCACGCGATCGCGCGCGTGGGTACTTCGCCGAGCACGTGCCCGCGCAGTCGCTGGCAGAGGTCGACCGCTACATCGCGCGCCCCGGCCAGGCGCTCTCGTACAAGCTGGGTCAGCTCGAGATCGAACGTTTGCGCCGAAAAGCCGAGCAGGCGCTCGGCTCGCGCTTCGACATCCGCGACTTTCACGACGTCGTCCTTCGCAACGGTGCGCTTCCGCTCGACCTGCTGGAGCCGCAGGTTGACGCGTACATAGCCGCGGCGAAGGCCGCCGAATAGCCGGAAACGGCAAATGACGGCGAGCGGATTATTTCGCTGCGGACAAAAGAATGAGAAATGGTGCGATTTGTTGTATTCTCTCGTGCGTACAGGCTGCGAGGGCCCCGGGGGATGGTGGATCCCGGTTCCTGACGAAGAATTCAGGGACTCTTCAGGACAGTTTTCCTCGTATGTCGGCTAGGATTCCTTACAGAGTTCGGTTCTGTCAGGGGAGGAACCACGATATGAAGCGTTACCTGGTTGTTTTGGCTGTCGCAGCGATGACGTTCATCGGTGCACAGGCATACGCCCATCACTCCTTCGCGGC
>Ga0315912_10003095_pt1 | contig 16900 bp, 17 predicted proteins | sample VfabasoilMG_FD_204469 | JGI IMG/M metagenome (GOLD analysis project Ga0315912, IMG submission 204469) | Garden soil microbial communities collected in Santa Monica, California, United States - V. faba soil | ecosystem: Environmental > Terrestrial > Soil > Garden | place: USA: California... | reverse complement strand
CTGGCAGCTCACGCTGCCGGAAGGGGCCGGCTCGTACCAAGCCGAGCGGCTCTCTCCACCGCCGCTGGTCGAGCCGATGTAGGACACGCCCGCGGGATGCTGCCGGGTTCTCGATGAGTTTCGGCTTCGTCTTCGTCTGCACCGCCCTCGTCGTCACGCGAACGTGGGGGCCCACTCCTTGATCTCGGCCTCGACGAGCTGGGTCAACAACACCAGGGATTGCTGCCAGCCGAGGTAGCATTCCTCGGCGGGGATCGCGCTCGGTATGCCTTCTTGCACGACGGACAGCTCCGTTCCGACCGCCACGTTCTTCAGCGAAATGGTGGTCTGCATCTGACCGGGCAAGTTCGGGTCATCGAACCTGTCGGTGTGGCGAATGCGCTCGTTCGGCACGAGCTCGAGGAACTCGCCACCGAACGAGTGGCTGTGCCCGGTCGCCAGATTCGTGAACGACATCTCGTAGGTGCCGCCGATCTCGGCCTTGATGTGGTGGACCTTGCCCGTGAAGCCGTGCGGCGGTAGCCACTTCGCCATCGCATCGGCATCGAGGAACGCCCGGTAGATCCGCTCGGCTGGTGCACGCAGTACCCGGTGAAGTCGCACGGTGTTCTCAGCCATCTTGCTGTTCTCCTTGTCGTACGTATGGAGCCACTCGCCGCGAGCGGCAGGTCCAATCCGCCGCCGCGTGTACGAGGGCGACGAACGAGGCTCGACTCGATCGACAGGGCCCGTTCAATTTTTCGGGGCCCAGGTGTCTTCTGGGGCGAAATGCACCGATTCCCGCCAGGTTGACAAGCGTTTGACGCAGCACAACGTTGCGCAAGCTGACCCCAGGGAGGACACGCATGCCTGCGTTTTCTATTTCATCGGATGGGAAACTTGAAATAGCGGCGAGCGCGACCTCGTCCAAAAATGATTTCGATTATTTGGTGGGCAACTGGAACATCAGAAATCGTACGTTGAAAGAACCACTGGCCGGCAGAGACGAATGGGAGGAGTTCGACGCGACCCAGGAATTCCGTCTGGTGTTGCTCGGCTCGGGCAATGTCGATGTTTTCCATACGGAGCTCGAGGGCAAGCCGTTCGAAGGTCTTACCGTGCGATTGTTCGATCGGCAGACGCGGCTGTGGACGATCTACTGGGCCGATACGAAAGGGATGAAGCTCGACGACGGAAAGGTAGGTTCGTTCGATGGCGACCTGGGCGAGTTCTTCGGTCGGGAAGTTGTTGCCGGCAAAAGCGTCATCGTGAAATTCCATTGGGACAAACGCAACCCGGGAGCCCCGATCTATAGCCGGGCATTCTCCGCCGATGAAGGCCGAACATGGGAATGGAATTGGTACTCGAACTTTTCACGACGGTGATCGGCTCGGGGTCGGCGCGATAGCGACGCTCGGGGCCCCCGGAGACGACGCCCTCCCGCCGCGAGCGAGGAGGGCGTTTCTGCGCGTCGTCTGCGTTTGCTCAGGTGAAGTAGAGACCCGCGGGTCCTTCGATGACGGTCGGGGGCGCCGCATTGAGCTCGGACGCGTTTGCTTGGATCCAGTCGCGCGCGACTTGGATGCTTTGGTCGGTGCCCGCCTTGCTGCGGCAAACGGTGACCGTCGCGCCGCCGGTGGACGTCCGGACGAGTGTGTAGCTGACGAAGCCGTCGACGGCGGAGATCCGGCGCTTCACGTCCTCTTCCCCCGCGACGATACGATCGAATACTTCCACCGCGCCCTTGCCGCTGTACGAACGAATCACTGCATAATTCTGTGACATGAGGTTCTCCCTGGTTGAGGGCCGAGCGGTGCTCACCGATGGCCCTTTTCGTGGGGAGGACCTTACGGGAGAGGCCCCGCCGGCCTCCATAGGGTGGACTCCCTATGCAGCGCAGATCCCTTTGTCCATCGCATAGAGGGTCGCCGCCGTGCGGCTCTTGACGCCGATTTTTCGGTAAATGCTCTGCGTCTGGTTGTCGACGGTTTTTGGCGAAACGTCGAGTGAGCTCGCGATCTCCTTCGTCGACAACCCGTGGGCGAGCTTTCGAAGCACCTCCGCCTCGCGCGGCGTGAGGCCGTCGGGCAATGCCGAGCGGCTGAGCTCCCGCCGGTGTCCTGCCGAGTCGAGCACGAGCCGCGCCGCTTCACGCGGCATCTTGCCTGCCGAGACCTCGGCGAGCACGGCCTCCGCAGCGCGATCAGGCGCGAGCGCTTCGCGCTGGGGCTGCGCGTGGGTGAGCTCGTCGTAGTAATTGGCAACGGCGATCAGCGCTGCTCCGCCCTCCGCGAGCCGGATGTGTCGGTGATGCCCGGAGCCGTCGCTTCGTTCCTCGACCGAGCAGGCGAGCTCCCGAAAACGATCGAGGACCGGCGATGCGGCCAGGATTTGCTCCGTGTGGAAGGAATGCGAGCGCAAGCGCACCTCCTCCATGCGCGTGAGCGGCGTCTCCTTTTCCAGGATGCCGGTCGGAATCGCCGATTTTCCGAGGTCATGGAGCAGTGCGGCGTTGAAGACGTCGTCCGCGCTCGAATCCCCTTCAGACGACAGAGCGGCTGCGCCGAAGGCGATGCCGGCCACCCGTCGGCAGTGGCCGCGGGAATAGCGTGACTTGATGTCGACGAAGTCGGCATACGCCTCCGACACCTTACGGATCGCTCCGCTTGGAAGCGCGATCGGCTCTCCGGGCTCCAGCGCCTGAAAGAGCTCGAGCTCCGCCAAGGGGCCGAGTCCTTCGACGATTTCTTGTGGCGCGCGCAAGAAGGCCTGCGCGAGGCGCGGATCGAACTGTCCGCCGGAGCGTACCTGCGCGACCTCGGTCATGCTCTGCACGCCTCCCGCGCGTCGGTGCAGCTCCATGACCGTGGCAAACTCCATGATGCGAGCGTTGAGCGGAAGAGCTTCGCCGTGGGGGTGCAGCGGCGCGGCGCCGTCCCAGCGTGAGTGGCGGAGCGCGACGATGTCGGCCACGCCTTGCGGAACTGGCAGCCTGTTGGCGAGAGCTCGCGCTTGCTCGCAGTGCATCTCGACCAAGGGGTACGCGTCCGCGCCGAGCCCGGCGAGCGCGTCGAGCTTCTGGTTGCGTTCCGCCGCGGGTGCATCCTTCGCCAGGTGCGCGTCGAGGTGGTGACGCATGTTCGCTGCATCGAACGGGTCGCCGATCGTGAAGGCATGGTTGACCGCCTGCTCCACTCCGTACCCCGCGGGGGCGAGCTCGATCGCCGTGGCGGTGCACCCGAGAAAGCGCAGGAGCGTTGCCCAGTAGAGCTCCGTCAGCGCGCCGGGGCCGATGCCGAGACGCCTGCCGAGGCGCGTCGCGATGACCGCCGCACCCATGGCAGACCCTTCGGGCTGGCCGTCGGCGAGATCGGTCCCCAGCGACAACGCGCCCAGAAAGGCCGAGAGCAAGGGGGCATCACCAGTGGTCATCGGGCTCCGGCATCGATCGGCCGCGTCGGATCGTATCCCATGAGCTGTTACTCGGCGCCGCCGAGAGCACTCCGCTCGTCCGCATCGTCATCAGCCTAGCTCGAAAACGCCTTAATCGGGGGCTTTTCCGGCCGTAGAAGAAGGGTAGGGACCACGCTGCGCCACCTGGACGCGTTGGTCGAGCCATGAATATCGGTACTCGTTTCCAAACCGTGCGCGTGATCGCGGCCGCGGCGATCGTCGCGACACTCATCTACGCCGGTCTCGCGAACCAGCGGAACGCGGACGCCGTGGCCGGCGTCGAGCGAGCGCTGGAGCTCGGGCGCAACCTCGAGCGCCTGACCGTGGCGATCCTCGACGAGGAATCCTCCGTGCGCGCTTACCAGATCAGCGGCGACCGCAAGTTCCTCGCTGAGGTCGGCTCGACCCGAGCCGTGTACGAGTCGGCTCTGCGCAGGATCCAGGAACTGTCACGGCCCGAGCCTTCGCAAGCCGAGCGCAGCCAACGGCTCGCGAGACTCGGCGCGGACAAGCACGCTTGGATGCGCGATCAGGTCGAGCTTTGCGCCCAAGGCAAGCTCGAAGCCGCGACGGCCCGCGTCCGAAGCGGACAGGGGGAGGTGCTGATGGCCGAGCTCCAGCAGGTCGTGAGCGCGATGAACGACGAGGGCAAGATGCCGCGCGCACGCGGAGGCAGACGCACGCCGGGATCGCCGTGCTCGTCGTGCTCTTGATAGCGAGCTACATCACCATTCGCCGTCAGTCGAGAGCGCTCGTTCGTGCCGCGAACGACCTCGCGGAGCGGGAGGAACGCTATCGCGTGCTGTTCGAGCGTGCGAGCGATCTCGTGAGGCTGCACACGCCCGAGGGTCGCACCTTCTTCGTGAGCCCATCGGTCGAATCGCTCCTCGGTTATTCGCCGGCGGAGCTCATGGCGATGGCTCCAGCGGATCTGCTCCATGCGGACGACCTCGAGGCAGTTTTCGAAAACTTTCACCGGGTGATGAATGGCGAGGTCCCGCCATCCGTTTCGAGCCACCGACTTCGGCACAGGAACGGCGAGTACCGCTGGTTCGAGGTGCACGTGCAACGGGTAAGGAATGCCGACGGGTCGTTCCACGGCCAGTCCTCGGCTCGAGACGTCACCGTTCATCGCGAGCTCGAGCAGCGCTTGTCGAATCAGGCGGCGGAGCTCCGAGACCTCTCGCTCCAGGACGGCCTCACGGGACTCTACAACCGCCGCGGCTTCCTGGAAACGTCCAAGCAGGTGCTGAAAACCGCCGTACGCGAGCAGCAGGCTGCCGCGGTACTGTTCGTGGACCTGGATGGGCTCAAGCTCGTCAATGATCGTCTCGGGCACGAAGCGGGCGACCGGTTCATCTGCGAAGCAGCCCAGGTCTTGCGCTCGACTTGTCGCGCGAACGACGTCGTCGCCCGCCTGGGCGGTGACGAGTTCGTCGTGCTCGCGCCCCACGTCGTCGGCGCTCCGGATGCCATCAAAACCCGACTCGAACAAACTCTAGCGGAGGTGAACGAGCAACCAGGTCGCGAGTACGAGCTCTCGTTCAGCGTGGGCGTGGCCCTCTTCGACCCGCTTTCGCCAGTCCCCCTGGACCGCCTGCTGGAGCTCGCCGACTCACGCATGTACGATGCCAAGGTCGCTCGCCGTAGGCAGCGGAGCGCGCAGCCGAGCGTCACGGACCCTCGCCAGCTCGCCCCGACCTGACGATGCACCCCTAGGCGCTCAGCGTGACGAGCACCTCGTCCAGTTGCCCGAACGTCTCGCCCATCCCCTCGTACGCGCCGGAGGCCAGGGCAGCATCGCGAACTTCCTTCGAGCGATAGAGCTCGTGCAATACCATCAGCGTCTTGTCGCCTTTTTCCTCGAGGGTCACCGTGCTGACGGCCCCATCCTCGCCGCTCTCGTCATTCGTCCACACGATTCGCGAGTGCGGTGTCACTTCGAGGTACTTGCCGAAGAACGCCATCGTCTTCGTGCCGTCGACGTCGAACACGAGACGGTAGGCGCCTCCAGTACGGATATCCGCCTCGTAGGAGAGGAGGGCCAGCGGCATCGACTTCGGCACCCACCACCGCTTGAACAGCTCGGGCGTCGTCCACGCCTGGAAGACGATGCGCGCCGGGGCGTCGAAGGTTCGCGTGACGACGATCTCGCGCTCGGACTTCGGTTCCACCGTCGTGTGGTTCTTCGTGGTGTCGGGCTCACTAGCTTTTCTTGCGTTCATTGACCTGCTCCTTGCGTTTCAGTTCCGCGATGATCTCGTCCAGCTCGTCGAAGCGTGCGCTCCAGAGCTGGCGGTACCCTTCGATCCAAGCCGTTTCATGCTCCAGCCGGCTCGGGCCGAGCTTGCAGGTCCGCACGCGCCCGACCTTCTCCGTGGCCACGAGGCCGGCCCGCTCCAGGACGCCGACGTGCTTCTTCATGCCCGTGAGGGTCATGTGGAACTTCTCGGCAAGCTCCGTGATCGAAGCGTCTGCGCGTCCGAGCCGCTCCAGAACACCGCGGCGGGTTGCGTCCGAGAGAGCGGCGAAAGAGGCGTCGAGGCGGGCGCCCGAATGATGAACCATGTGGTTCAGTGTGTAGCGCGCCGATTCGCCGCGCGCAAGGGGTTATCCGGCGTTGCACCAAGCGAACACCAAAAAGTAACGACAAAGCGGCTCCCGGTCCCTGAACTAGCCGCGGAGGGCGGTGCGGGCGCTCTGAACGTCTGTTTGCCTAGCCCGCGTGCGACTCGGGGTACGCTTCCATTCCCATCTCCGTCGCGTCGAGCCCTGCGGCTTCGTCGGCGGCGGGTACGCGTAGGCCCAGGCTCGCATCGATGAGTCGCCACACGATCATCGACGTGATGAACGAGAATGCACCGACCACCAGCACCGCTTCGAGCTGTGGTCCGAGTTGCGCGAAGCCGCCGCCGCGAAAGAGGCCGTCGTGCGGCAGTCCGCTCTGGCCCTTGATGCCGAAGAGACCGACGCACACGGTGCCGAGCACGCCATGGACGAGATGGACCGATGTCGCACCCACGGGGTCGTCGACCCGCAGTCGATCGAAGAGGGGCACCGCTTCGATCACGGTGACGCCCGCGACGGCACCGATGAGGAGCGCCGCTTCGGGTGACACGTACGCGCAGGGAGCGGTGATCGAGACGAGCCCCGCGAGGCAGCCGTTCACGGTGAGGGTGAAATCCGGATGACCGTGGCGCCACCACGCGTAGAAGGTGGAGGTGAGCGTTGCGGCGCAGGCCGAAAGGTTGGTGGTGACGGCGATGCGGGAGATGGCCTCGGCATCGACGGCCATCGTCGAGCCCGGGTTGAACCCGAACCAACCGAGCCAAAGGATCATGCCCCCGAGAAAGACGTAGCCGAGGTGATGGCCCGATATCGTCACGGGTTTCTGCCCCGGCCCATAGCGGCCGAGTCGCGGTCCGACCGAAATGGCACCCGCGAGCGCGGCCCAACCACCGAAGCTGTGAACGACCGTCGATCCGGAGAAATCGCGCATGCCGGCCTGCCACAGAAAGCCTCCACCCCAGACCCAATGGCCTACCACCGGATACAGAAGCGCGGTCAGCACGCAGGAAAAGACGAGGAACGAGCCGTACTTCATGCGCTCGTTCACGGACCCGGAAACGATGGTCGCCGAGGTCCCGCAGAACACGAGCTCGAAGAGGAACTTCGCGAGCAACGGGATGCCTGCCCCATCGAGCGCGTGAAAGATGCCGCGGTATCGAGCACCGACCGCCGGGCTGTTGTCGGCTCCCTTCAAGAGCCAGCCGCCGCTCGTCCCGACGAGCCCACCGTCGGAGAACATCAGACCAAAACCGACTGCGAAGAACCCGAGCGTGGAGATCGCGAAAACCACGAAGTTCTTCGACAGGATCATGGTCGCATTCTTCTTGCGACAGAGCCCCGCCTCGACGAGCCCGAAGCCTGCGTTCATGAAGAACACGAGGAACGCCGTCGATATCGTCCACGCCGTGTCGGCCCCGACCTTGAGCTCCGCGATGGTCATCCTGGGACGCCCCTCATGCTTCGAGCTGCGGACGTTCGAGAGTGGATGAGAGAAAGAAAAGGACGAGCCGGGCGTGTCGAATCGTCCGGCTCGTCCTGAGGGCCGACAGGCGCGCGACTATTCCGCCGGATCGGGCTTGATGACGAACTCGGGATACCCGCCCACCCCCATTTCGGGCAGATCGAGACCCTGAAGCTCGACTTCCTTGCTCACGCGGATCGGCGTGATCTTGTCGCTGATCTTGAACCAGACGTACGCCATCACGAAGCCGAACACCGCAACGGTCGCGGCATCGATGCACTGCATGACGAGCTGGGAAGCGTCGCCGTACAGGATGCCGCGTACGCCGTCGGAGCCGTACTTCTTGACCATCTCGTCACGTACGACGCCGTTCCAACCCGCGCCGTACTCGCCCGTCGCGAAGATGCCCACGGAGATCACGCCCCACAGGCCGTTGACGCCGTGGACCGCGATCGCGCCGACGCAGTCATCGACGCCCTTGGCTTCGATGAAGCGCGCCGCGACGACGACCAGCGGACCCGAGATGGCTCCGATGATCACCGCGCCGATGGGGTTCACGAAGGCGCAGGGCGCCGTGATCGCGACGAGCCCTGCCAGCATGCCATTGACCAGCATGCCGGGATCCGGCTTCTCGCCGCGCATCATCATGTACATCATGCACGTGAAAGCGGCGGCCACGCTCGCGAGCATCGTGTTGACCACGACGAACGCGATGCGGAGGTCCGTCCCGGAGAGCGTCGAGCCCGGATTGAATCCGAACCAGCCGAACGCCAGGATGAAGCAACCGACGATCGCCATCGGCAAATCGTGCGCAGCCATGGTGACTGGCTTGCCGTTCACGTACTTGCCGATGCGAGGTCCGACGATGATTCCGCCCGCCAGCGCGATCGCGCCGCCCATGGCATGCACGACGCCCGAGCCCGCGAAGTCCACCGCACCGTGACCCAGGTGCCAGTTGATGCCGCCCTGCGCGAGCCACCCGCCACCCCAAACCCAGTTGGCGTACAGGCAGTAGGGCAGCGCGACCCAAAGGCCGTAGAGGACGAAGTTCTTCCACGACCAGCGTTCGGCCATGGTGCCCGTGGGGATGGTGGCCGTGGTGTCCATGAACACCATCATGAAGAAGAAGAGCGCCATGACCGCGGTGTCATTCACGGATGACCCGAGGAAGAAGCCCTTGGTCCCCATCACGCCGTACTTACCGGCGATCTGGATGCCGCTGTTCAGAACCGCAGTGCCGGGTCCGAGCGACGAGTACCAACCGGGCGCCACGGGTCCGTTGAACCAGTTGCCCCACCCGAGCGCGAAGCCATAGGCCCAAAAGCCCAGGCATCCGAGCGGGTAAATCATGAAGTTCATGGCGAACGTGTGCGCAGCGTTCTTTGCGCGACACATGCCGGTCTCGACCATCGCAAAGCCCGCCTGCATGAACATGACCAGGAAGCCCGTGATCAGCGTCCACACCATGTTGATCGAGAACATGTTGTGGGTAACGCGGTCGTACACGTCCGCGGGTCCCAGGGTGGCGGGTGTGTCGCCCTTGCCGTCACCGGCCGGCGTGGCCCAAACGCCGCTGTTCGCGCCGGTGGGGTCGGGCCAGGTCGGGGGCTTGCCGTCCGCGTTCGCGCCGGAAAAATAGGGAGGAAGTGGTGCGGGCGCCGCCGAGGCCGAAGCGGCGGGCGCTGCGTCGTCCGCGAAGGCAACCGCGCTGAGCGTCATGAAGAACGCCACGAGGACCAGTAGGAGAAGTTTGTATTTTCTCACCGAGTTTCCCTTTCAATCTGCGTTGGTCGGACTTCTAGGACATGCGCGCCCGACGCTGGTGACGAGCGACGAGCAGGATCAGAGCGACGCCAACGCCCACGCACAGCGCTACGCGGGGCAGAAGCGGAAAGCCGAGCGAGCTCAGCCACATGCTGAGAATGACCGTCGGACCGACGACGGCGATGCGCTGGACGCGGGGGCTCAGCAGAGGCTTTTTCGAGGAAGTTCGTAGGAGGGAGTGGAACATGCGGACGCTCGTTCCCGCCAAGTAGCGGGTTCAACGTGTCGGCATTCTTTCGTGGTCGGCGCCGTGTTTCGGAAATCAGATAAAGAAATCCACACGCGCACGCGCTGGGGGGAGGGCGGCCTGCGGCGGTTCTGGCGGCATTTGCGCTCTGTTTGGGCCGGCTGTTAGCGTCCGAGATCGTGAGGTCGGGATTTGGCCGAACCGTACTTCTGGTCTCGCGCCAGCCCGAGCTGCGCCGGCAACTTCGGGTGATGTTGAATCGCTACGGCGGGCGGCTCTTCGAGTGCCGCCGGGTGAGCGAGGTGGGAGAGCTCCTTTTTTCCCAGCAACCGGACCTGATCCTGCTCGACGCGCGCGGGCCCGCCTCGACGGGGGCGGACGCAACGCGATCCATCCGCGCGCACAGCAGCCTGCCGCTCATCGTGCTCGTTCCAGCGCATGACGAGCAGCGACGGGTCGCGCCGCTCGACGCCGGGGCGGACGACTGTATGGCAATCCCATTCGGATCCCGCGAGATGCTGGAGCGCATGCGCAGGGTGATCGAAGGGAGCCAACTTGCTCGGGCTCGAACGCCGCCCGATGCGTTCCACACTGCAGCGCTCGACGTGGACTTTCTCGCGCGCGAGGTTCGGCTACTCGGCAGGCCGGTTCACCTCACGCCGACGGAATGCAAACTGCTGCGGGTGTTGCTCGAATCCGCGGGCAAGGTCGTGACTCACGAGCGGCTCCTGCAGCAGGTCTGGGGCCCAGCAGCCATCCAGAATGTGCGGCGCCTCAGGATTCACATGAAGCAGCTTCAACGCAAGTTCGAGCTTGCGCCACCCTCTGCACTCTACCTGATTGACGTGCCCGCGGTCGGCTACCGCTTGTGGCTACCCGCATGAGCCCCCGCCTGACGCGGGTCGTCGCCGACCTGATCGACCGCGCGGCGCGCGGGCGCTTACCAAGCCCCGCAGAATCGAGAATCAGCGGGGTCCGCGCTTTGCCTTGGTGGGGGCGCCGTCGCGGTATACACACGGGCGACCCCGCTGTGATCTGCGAATGAACGCTGCCCACCTGTTCGAATTGATGATCGCGATGCTGTTCGCGGTCATTGCCCTGCATTACGTCGCGCACCGGCTGCACCTGCCGCCGGCCGTGGCGCTGATCGCCGGTGGCGCCGCGCTGGCGTTCATGCCCGGTCTGCCCCAGATCTCGCTCGATCCGGCGCTGGTGCTCGTCATCTTCCTGCCTCCGCTCTTGATGGATGGCGCCTGGTTCATCCCGTTGCGGCATCTGCGCCGGCACATCATCGGAATCCTGTCGCTCGCCATCGGCGCGGTCGTGTTCACCACGCTGGTGGTGGCCGTGGTGACGCACGCGCTTGTGCCTTCACTTCCCTGGGCCGCCTGCGCGGCGCTGGGCGCCATCGTCTCGCCGCCGGATGCGATCGCCGCGCGCGCGGTGCTGCAGCGCGTGCGCCTGCCGCAGCGGCTGTCCATCCTGCTGGAGGGCGAGAGCCTGCTGAACGACGCCACTGGCCTGGTGCTGTTCCGCATCGCCGTGGTCGCGGCGGTGACGGGCACGTTCAGCACGGTGGAGGCGCTCGGCAGCTTCGCGCTGCTCGCGCTGGGCGGCGCGGCCGTTGGTGCCGTGGTTGCCGGAGCCTGGGTGTCCGTGGTGAAACGGCTGCGCGACGAGTACCTCGTCATCGCGGCCTCGGTCTTGCTGTGCTGGGCCGCCTACATCCTGGCGGAGATGCTGCACGTGTCGGGCGTCATCGCGACCGTGGTGACCGGCCTCATTTGCGGCTGGTACCAGCACCGGGTGTTCTCGGCCGCCATCCGGCTGCGCGGCACCTCGTTCTGGACCGTGCTGATCTTTCTGCTCGAAGCGAGCGTGTTCATGCTCATCGGGTCGTCACTGCGCGAGGTCATTGCTCGCGTCGGCGGCTTCGGCGTGGTGGTCGAGCACATGACCGTGCCCATTCTCGGGATCCTGGTGGCGATGACGCTGGCGCGCTTCGCGTGGATCTTCGCCTGCGACGGTGTCATCGCCCTCCGCCGCAAGTTCGGCTGGCGCCGCTTCGAGACGATGGGCTGGCGGGCGTCGACGGTGCTCAGCTGGGCCGGCATGCGTGGCGTCGTCACGCTGGCGGTCGCGCTGAGCGTGCCCGCGGACCTGAAGGGGCGGGACTTCATCCTGGTCGCGGCCTTCGCGGTGATCCTGGTGACCGTGCTCTTGCAGGGCACGACGCTCGGCGTGGTCATCCGCCGGCTGCGCCCGCCCGAGGCCGGTGCCCACGTCGCGCCACTGACCATGTCGCAGGCGGAGGCCGCGATGGCGCAGGCGCAGGCGAAGCTCATCGAGGCGCGGGCCTACGCGCCGGATGGCACGGTGATCCACCCGCAGCTGCTCGACAGCTATCGCCGCCGCGCCAGCATCACACAACGCTACGCGGGAAACGAGTCGCAGTACCAGCCGGGCCTCCAGGCGCACTTCGATCTGGTGCTGGAAGCGAATGCGGCCGGGCGCGCGGAGCTCTTGCGGCTGCATCGCGCCGGGCAAATCGACGATCGCGTGTTGCACGAGCTCGAGCGGGACCTGGACTTCGAGGAGCTATCGGCGCAATCCGCCAAAGCCACCTGACGCGCTCAGGGCTGGACCGCCAGGCGCGGAACGTGCTCGGAGAGGTGCGCGCAGAATTTCGCCAGCTTGGGCGCGAGCGGCTTCGCGGGCGGATAGACCATGTAGGCCGTACCGCCAGCTGCGCGATGGTCGGGGAGGACGCGCACGATACGGCCTGCCGCCAGCTCGTCGCTCGCGAGAAACCAGGGTAGGGGGCCGATCCCGACGCCGGCTGCGATCGCCTCACGCAGGAAGAAAAAATCGTTGCCGGCAGCGCGTCCGGCCACGGCTACCTTCACGATGCCTTTCGGCCCTTCGAGCACGAGCGAATTGCCGCCCGGATAGAAGACGACGTTGTCGTGTTTCGCCAGCTCTCCTGGGTGCTTCGGTAGGTCACGTTGCGCCGCGTAGCCCACGCCTGCGTAAAGAGCGAGGTTCATGCGCATGAGTTTCCTGGCGATGAGCGTGGACGGAGGCAACCGCCCCAGCGTGAGGCGAATCGCGAGATCGAAGCCTTCGCGAACCAGGTCTACGACGCGCAGGGTGTGCTCGACCTCGACGCGGACGCGCGGATGCCGCGCGAGAAAGGCGGGGAGCAACGGAGCGATCAGGTGTGCGCCGACGTCGGAGGGTGCGGTCACCCGCAAGAGGCCGTACGCCTCGACCGCTTCACGGCCAAGGGCAGCGGTAGCGTCACGGAGCGCCGTGACGTGCGGCGCCGATAGGCTCGCGAGCGCACGGCCCTGTTCCGTCAACGCCGGTCCGCGCGCCATGCGGCGGACGAGTGTCACGCCGAGGTCCTCTTCGATGCGGGCGATGGCTCGGCCTACGGTGGATTTCGGAACGCCGAGGCGGCCTGCCGCCGCGCTGAGCGAGCCCGACTCCGCCACGACCACGAGCACGCCGAGCTCGTCGAAGCGCGTTCGCTGAAGCTGCTCCGAGGGGGGACGCATAGGTTGCATTATAGCAACTAGTGTCAGCTAATGTGCTATCTAGGCAACCTGGCGAGAAGTCTGCATGCTTTCCCCATGCAGCCCACTACCGAACACACCCGACATTTCCGCTCGCTCGAAGGGAGGAGCTACCGGCTGCTCGGCGGGGTGAAGCTCTTCTTCAAGCGGAGCGAGCGTGAGGACGAAGGCGCGTACAGCCTGTTCGAGCTGCTCGAGCCGCCGGGCGTGAGCATCGCCCTCCATCGGCACCCCTCGTTTCAGGAGACGTTCGTCGTGCTCGAGGGTCGTTTCGACTTCCAGGCGGATGGCGAGCTGTACTCGCTGGGTCCGGGGGAGACGCTGGTCATTCCCCGAGGCGCATCCCACGGGTTCACGTGCACCTCGCCAGAGGCCGGTCGACTGCTGACGATCAGCACTCCTGGCCGTCTCTTCGAAGAATTCATCCGAGACATCGGTGCCGCGAACCTCGATCCCTCTGCCGACATCGGTACCGTCTTCGCGCGCCACGGGATCGAGCTCCTCTGAGCGACTTGTTGATGGAGCTCTGCGCCGGCACCTATGGCGTTGCCGTCACCTCGAAGCGCTCGAGCCACAGCTCGCCTTTGCCCCCGAACACTTCGGTGACGAGCTCCACGCCTCCCACCGCATGGGTCGGGTCGACGAGTCCCTTGGCCACGGCATCCTGCAGCACCAATCCGAGATCGAAGCGAACGTCGAAGTGCGGCTCGCGGCTGATGTAGCTCACCATCGTCCAGGTCTGCGTGGAGCCCCCCGAACCGTCCGGGTGGTTCAGGGTGTGCGCCACGTCGAAGGTGATCCCGTCGAGCGTGACGCTTCCGTCCGGCTCGTCACCGGCGGTGTGGAGCGAAGGATTGCTGAACCAGACCATGACTTCGTTGCGAATGTCCGCGGGATTCGGCTCGGCCGTGGCGGTGGCCGACGTCGTGACCCACAGGCTCGCATTCAGGTTGTAGGTGTCGTCGGCCTGGATCTCCGCCGCGAAATCGAGCGTGAGTGTGCGGAGCGCATCCACGCGGCGCGGAAATGAGGGCGTCGTCGACGCGCCACCGTCCCACGCCTTCCAACCGACCAGGACCTCGGGCGCCGCGTACGACGCGTAGGGCCGATAGGCGGGCCAATCCCAGCTCCAACCGTATTCGACGGTGCCTGCGTTCGGTCGCTGCTTCAGACACTGCTCGTACGGTTGTCCGGCGGCCCACTGCTCGTTCCAGACGTTGTTGATGAGCACGGCGTCCGCACCCGGCAGCGCCTCGCGGTGCCACGCGGCGCAGGACAGGATGCTTTCCGCCGGGACGGCTGCCTCGTCCGGCTTCGCGGGCGTCGAGCTCCCACCGCACGCGCTCGAGCCCAGGTTCAAGAGCGCTGCCACCACGCAGCGCCGTACCCACACGTTCATCTTCACCTTCTCCCGCTAAGCAGAAGCTAGCACCGTCCCCTACTTGACGCGAATCGCGGCGGCGATGCTTGCGACTCTGGCGCGGGTCGTGCGATGCCGCTGGAAAGCCGCGTCCGACGGTGTTCTCCGCGGATTGCGCCACGCGCCGTCCGATCGATTACCATGCGTCGCAGAGGGCGATGACCGATAGGACCAAGCGCTGGTGTCGCGTGGCGAGTGCGAGCGCCCTGCTGCTGGCCTGCGCACGGACCGCACCGCGCGAGACGCGACCCGAAGCTTCGGCGAGCTCCGCAGCCGTCCCTCCGAGCGCCTCCGTCGTCGCCGCGTCGGTCCTCGAAGTGACCGCGAAGCTCGGCGTTCCTGCGGAGGTCGAGCGACTGATCGCGCTTTCGAAGACCCAGCTGAGTCCCGAGGAGAAGCGCGCGCGCTTGCAGACCACGCTCGAAAAGTTTCCGGAACACAGCAAACAACGGGAGGAGCTCATCGTCGCAGCCGTCGCGGGAGGAGCCATCGACCCGCCCGAATGGACGACGCTCGTCTCGAACTACCAGGGTAGGCGCGCCGAGCTCCAGGTCACGAAGGATGCGCTCACCATCCTCGGCGTGCGCTTCGACGTGACGGCCGAGGGCGCCCAGCGCATCGCCGACGAGCTGCATGCGATCCTGCCGACGCCGCGGATTTTGCAGCTCATCTGGGAACAAGCGGACGTGCGCCTCGAGCCCTGCACGCTGCCCGCCGACGCAGAGATGGCCAGCACCGCGCGGATGATCGAGCATTCCAAATGCGTCGACCAGCGCATCGCGGGACGAAAAGGCTTGATCGTGAACGTCGGCAAGCACTGGGTGCTCACGAACCGCATCTCGGAGAAGAAGAACCTCGCCGCCAACTACGGCTGGTTCATGAAGGGCCGCCGCCCGATCCAGACCGTGGGGACGCGTCATGACACCGCGCACACCGACTACTCTCAAGTCCTACGGCTCGTGAGGCCCATGATCACGGTGGATGGTCGGGAAGTCGACATTCGTCGGGTCGGCCGCTCTCCCGATCTCTGGGGCTTGGTTTCCGACGAAGGGCCGCTCCTCGTGTGGCGCGTGTCGAGGCCCGGCGTGGCGCCGCGCCCCAACGACAATCCCGTCGCCGCAGCGCCGGCACCCGAGCCCGGGGATCCGAAAAGCGTGCGCGTGAGCTTGAAGCCCTATGGCTTCCCGATCTCCGTCGAACAGCTGCCGAGCACCACGACGGGCCTCAGGCGAACCACGTTCGAGCGCAGGCTCTTCAAGTCGCTGCGGACACGGCAGGACGACGTACCGGAAGAGGCCTACTGGTCCTTCGCCGCTGCGGCGTGCGGGGGGCGCGACATCTTCTTCGAGCTCATGAACCAGGTGAGCGTCGATCTCGACGAGCTCGAGCGGAACCGGGCGGCCATCCAGCAGAGCCTCGCGTGCGGAAAAGCGCTGGCGCCGCACGTTCACGCTGGAACCGGCGTCTACCAGATCGAGTACGACTACGAATCGGCTCCCTCCGGACTGGCGCTGCTCCCGCTGTCGGGCGATTCGTTCCGCGACAAACTGCTCTACCCTCCGCTTTCTCCGACTCCGCCCGGCGTGCACCGCGCGTATTGCAACGACGATGAGGGCGGCCCGCGCTCGGTGTGCGGGGACGGGGTCCGCTCCCGGCTGATCCTGGCCGTGAACGACGGCTACCTGGCGGCCTACGCGCGCGAGGTGCCGAGCCTGCTCGAGACACTGACGAAACCACGAGCTCCCTCTCCGCAAGTGGCCGAGCTCGCGGCGCTCTTCCTCGAACCGTCGGGTGCGGAAGAGGTGGCTGTCGCGCAAGCTGGGTCGTGCGCGTTCGCGATGGACTTCACCGCCTGGGCGCTCTCTGCCGACGAGACGAGCCGGCAACGTGTGCTCGACGCCGTCAACGACAACGCGGTCCTGTGCGGCACCCAGGCCTGGGGCAGCGTCGTGAGATTGAGCCGGCGGCTCGTGTTCGTCGCCAGGGACGAAGCTGCCGCCCGGACGCTGGCTGCGGCGCTGAAGCGCCGAAACGCCGAGGCCAGCCGGCAAGCCTTTACCTCGCTGTCACGGCGCAAGGCGCAGGTGGAATTCGATGGGGCACGGCGCTCGGCGGAAGCGCGCGCGCTTCGAAGCGCCAAGCTCGAGCTGGACGGCCTGCGCGTGTCGATGACGCTCACGGTAGAGCCGAACGATAGCGAATACCGTGCCATGTCGCCCCTCCTCGACGAACGACGGACGACGGCGCGGCGGGCGGCGGCGGTGGTCAAGAACCTCGCCGCAGGCAAGCTGCCGCCCGCCGAAGAGCTCGCGACCTGGATGGCAGCGTCGAGCGACCTGGATACGAACCCCTGAGAACTCGCCGCGCTCGCGAAAATGCGGGGGGGGACATTTTTTTTTGCCTTGCATCTAAACATCTGGTTAGCTAAC
>Ga0315912_10003094_pt1 | contig 16900 bp, 12 predicted proteins | sample VfabasoilMG_FD_204469 | JGI IMG/M metagenome (GOLD analysis project Ga0315912, IMG submission 204469) | Garden soil microbial communities collected in Santa Monica, California, United States - V. faba soil | ecosystem: Environmental > Terrestrial > Soil > Garden | place: USA: California... | reverse complement strand
CGATGCCGAATTCTCCGCCGACGGCCAGCGTGACGCCGGTGCGCAGCGCCTTGAAGTTGGAGTCGACGAAGAGGCGCGTGGCGAACCCGGCGATGATCGTTTTCAGAATGACCATCGCGAGCAGTAGTGCAAAAATGAGCCACAGCTCGTCCCACAACGCATGGAAGTCGAGCAGCATGCCGACCGAGATGAAGAAGAGCCCCAGCAGGATGTCGCGGAACGGCCGGATGACGCTTTCGACCTGATGACTGTATTCGGTCTCGGCGAGCATCATGCCCGCGAGGAATCCGCCGAGCGCCATCGAGAGGCCGGCGAGCTGCGATGCCCAGGCCGACGCGAGCGCAACCAGCAGTACCGCGAGCGTGAAGAGTTCGCGCAGGCGGCTGTTCGCGATGACGTACAGCAGCGGGCGCAGCAGCCAGCGACCTGCGGCCAGCACCACGAGCACGGCCACCGTGCCGGCACCGACGAGTTTGAGTCCGGCGGCGAGGCTGAACGCTTCGGTGCCCGGCGCAAGCGCGGCCGCCAGCGCCAGGAAAGGCACGACCGCGATGTCCTGGAACAGCACGACGCTGAAGGCCAGGCGTCCGTGCGTTCGGTTGAGCTCCGCGCGTTCGGTGAGTCCCTGTACGATGAGCACCGTGGAGCTCATGGCCACGACGCCGCCCAGCACGATGGCCTGCGGCCAGTCGATGCCGAACGCACGGGCGATCAGCGCCACCACGGCGGCGGTACCGAACACCTGCAGCGAGCCCAGGCCGAACACTTCGCGCCGTAACGCCACCATGCGCGGCCAGGAGAATTCGAGGCCCAGGGTGAAGAGCAGGAAGACCACGCCGAGCTCGGCCAGGAGGTGCGTGGTGTCGGATTCGGGGAACGCGGCCATGGCATGCGGACCTAGGACGAGCCCGACGGTGACGTAACCCAGGATGGCCGGTAGTCCCAGGCGGCGCGCGAGCGTCACCACGAACACCGACGCGGCTAACAGGACGAGGATGAGTGGCAGTGGTGAATCGGTCATTCCCGTGAGAAGTTAGCACAGCCATGAAACTGTCCGAGACCTTCAATCGATTCGTCCGCTCCGAACAACTCGGGGGCGTCCTGCTGGTCCTGTGCACCATCGTGTCACTGGCGCTCGCCAATTCTCCGCTCGCCGATCGCTGGCACGGCCTCTGGCAGACCGGCCTGGGCCCGCTCAGTCTCGAGCACTGGATCAACGACGCCCTGATGGCGGTGTTCTTCCTGATGATCGGCCTCGAGCTCGAACGCGGCTTGTACGTAGGCGCGCTCTCGAAGGTCAAGGACGCGCTGCTGCCGGTCTTCGCGGCGGTGGGCGGCATGGTGGCGCCGGCGCTGATCCACTTCGCGCTGAACCGGGGTGCCGCCACCGAGTCCGGATTCGGCATTCCCATGGCCACCGATATAGCGTTCGCGCTCGCGGTCATCAAGCTCGCGGGCCCGCGCGTGCCGGCGGCACTCAAGCTCTTCATCGTCGCGTTCGCCATCATCGACGACCTCGGGGCCATCGTGCTGATCGCCACGGTCTACACGGCCGAGATCTCGTACTTGTGGCTCGGTCTGGCCCTGGCCACGTGGGCCGCGTTGATCGCGCTCAATCGCCCGCTGCGAGTCATGGCGCTGTGGCCGTACCTCGTGGGCGGCGCATTCCTCTGGTACTGCGTCCACCACGCCGGCGTCCACGCGTCGATCGCGGGTGTGATGCTGGCGTTCGCCATTCCCTTCTCTCCGCGCGACGCCGCCGAGGAATCGCCTTCGCATCGTCTCGAGCGAAGCCTGCACAACCCCGTCGCATACCTGATCCTGCCGCTGTTCGCGTTAGCGAACACCGGCGTCATGATCGACAGCACGTCGCTGGCCGAACTCACCCACGCCAACAGTCTCGGTATTGCACTGGGCCTGATCGTTGGCAAGCCGCTGGGCGTGATCGTGATGTGCCTGGTGGCAGTCAAGTTCGGCGTCTGCGCCCTGCCCGCGCAAGTGCGCTGGCCTCACATGGTCGGCGCAGGCCTTCTAGGCGGCATCGGCTTCACGATGTCGATCTTCATCACGAACCTGGCGTTCGCCGACCACGAACCACTGGTCGCGTCGTCCAAGCTGACCGTGCTGATCGCGTCGATTGTCGCAGGCGTGCTCGGCTTCTTGTGGCTACGCCTGGTGCCGGTTCCGAAGCACAGCTGAACGAGGAATGTCCCCATTACGAGTTCATGAAGACTGTGGTGTCGTACCGCTCGAAGTTCTGCAGCGCGCGCCGGTAAGACACCTGCACCATCTTCTCCGCGACCTTGTCGGCACGCGGCGAGAGAATCATGCGCAACACCACGTCGTCGGCGGGCCGGGTCTTGTCGTCGCCCAGGTATTGCTCGATGAGCTTGGTGATCCGGTTGCACATTTCGTTGACGAACCTCAAGTGCGCGGCGTCGTGCACTGAGTCGTTTGCCGCGCCGTAGGTGGCGCGGGCTTCGGTGGTCAATTCGGACAGGAAGCTCGCCATGAGACGGGCCTTGTCCACAATCCGGATCTCGCGGTAGTAGTCGATTTCGGATTGCAGGTTCACGAAACCTCCTCGCGGGCCCTTATGCCGCCGGGAAGAAGTCGATCGGCTTGCTCACCGTCAAAGGCTCCACGTCCGCCGGCTTGAAGCGGATCTGGCGCACGCGCGCCACGATCTTCTTCTCGAGCTCCGGATCGTTGAGCTCGCTCGAAACCACGCGGACATTGGTGATCTCGCCCGAAGGCGCGATGGTGAATTCGAGCACGAGCTTGCCGGCAAGCTCCGGCTTCTCGCGCAAGGCTCGACCATAGAGTGCGTACAACGCGCCCTTGTTGCGGTCGAACACGATCTCGACTTCTTCACGCGCGCGCGAGCTCTTGCCGCTGCTACCGGTGCGCTGAACGCGTCCGCCCGCGTTCGGGTCGAGACCCGAGCCATGCTGGACCTGCGTCGAAGTGTGCGTACCGATGGCACCGGCACCCGAACCGAAACCGGCCGGACGATTGGATGTATTGATGCCGCCAGAGCTGCGACCCGCGGCCGAGGTGATGAGATTGCGCTCCGAGCGCGCATCCTCGACCGGCGTTTTCATCTGCGGATCCTTCAGATCGAGATTCTGGTCGCGAAGATCCGCGAGCTCATCGGCGAGCGCCAGCATGCCCTGGTTGCGCACGTTGGGCTTCGGCTTCTCCTGAGGCTTCTGCTGCTCGGGCTTCGGCTTTTCCGGCTCCGGCTTCTTCTCTTCCGGCGGCGGGGGTGGCGGCGGCGGTTTCGGCTTTTCGACGATGAGCTGGGCCACGCGCTCCTTCAACTCTTCCGGCTTCATGCGTTCGGTCTGCCGCTTTGGCAGCAGGAAGACCAGCAACGCCAGCAAGGTGGCGACGGTGAGCAGGATGCGCAGGAGCCTCTTGAACTTGCGCTCGCTCTCTTCTTCGAGCGACCAGGGAAGCTCGAATCGGCGGAAAAACGGAGCGAGTCCGACGCTCATGCGCCGGCTCCGGCTTCGCGCTCGCGCTGGATGACGGCGAGCGAGACCTTGCCATATTCGGCGGCGGTGGCGGTGGCCATCACGCGCTTCAACACGGCGAACGGCGTGTCCTTGTCGCCCATGATGGTGATTTCACGTTCGGCAATGTCATCCTGCGCCGCGAGCCGCGTGCTGCGGTCGTTCTGCTGCTTGAGCTCGTCGCGCAGGCCCGCGATGACGAGTTGCGCGTCGGCGGACCTGAGATCGGCGATCTTCGCCACCGAGCGGCCGTTCACGAGGATGTCTTCCTTCGTGACCATGATGACCACGGTCTCACGCGGCTTCAGATCCGCGATCGACTGGGGAATCGTGATGTTCTTGGTGTTGGGAAGAATCTCGACGTCCGAACTGTGCAGCAGCAGGAACACCACGAGCATCATCAACATATCGATGAACGGCACCAGCGCCATGTGAGTGTCGTGGTGCGTCCTCTGGCGATGCTTCTTGATGCGATACGGAGTCATTTCTTGGCTCCCGGTGCCGGTGCGGCGGCCGCGGCGCCCACGACCGGCGCATCGCCCACGGAGATGTCCGGGAAGAGCTCGACCTTGGTGAACCCCGGCGCGTCGTCCTTCTCGAACAGGCGCACGTTGTCCATGGTCTGCACCAGCACGTCGTACGGGATGTCCTGCTCGAGCAGCACGCTCGCCGCCACGACGCTCTGGTACTTGCTCTTCACGAACTGCAGGTAGTCCGACAGGCCCTGGTAGTCGTATTCGCCGTTCTTCTTCGGCAACGTGCGCAGGATGCCCGTGCCGCGATCCGCGATCTCGATGACGTTCTGCCGCACGATCACTTCGAGCTCAAGGCCCTTGTTCAAATCCGGCACCGAGGAGTTGGGCGCCGGAAGATTGAGCTCGAGGATGTTCGTATTGGAAAACACTGCCGTGAACAGCAGGAAGAACACGAGGATCACCATCATGTCGATCATCGGCACGATGTTGAGGTCGTTGCGCCCTTTGTACTTCGCGTGGTTGCGAATACTGCGGGCGGCGAGTTTGGACGAGGCCACGTGTCAGCTCCTGTCGTTTGCCTTCGGTCGGTCGACTAACAATCAGGCGGGACGGGGTGCCGGGGCACGCGGCGCCATGCCGGGCTGCGGCGACGGGGCCGCGGGCTCCGAGTAGCGCTCGGTGATCGAATTCAGGAACTTGACTACCGCGATCTCCAGGCTGTCGATGAGCGACGTGGTCTTGGCCTCCAGGAACATGTGCGACAGCAGGAGCACGATGGCGACGAAGAGACCCGAGGCGGTGTTGTTCATGGCTTCCGAGATGGCCGCCGCCAGCAGCGACGCCTTCTCGGCCGGGTTGGCCTGCGAGACGGCGCCGAACGCGTGGATCAGCGCGAGGATGGTGCCCAACAAACCGACCAGCAGGCCGATGTTCGCGAGCGAGCTCAGGTAGTGCGTGCGCTTCTCGAGACGCGGAACGATTTCGAGCAGCGACTCTTCCATCGCCTGCTGGATGTCGTCACGGCGGCGCGCGGTCGACAGTCGCGCGAGACCATACTTCAGCACCGTGCCGATCTGCGCCTGCGAGTTGTTCGCGAGCGTGATGGCCTGCTTGAAGTTGCCGGCACCGAGATGCGGAGCAACGTCGTCCCACAGGGAACGGTTGCGCGCGGTTTCGACGGTCAGGTACACCCAGCGCTCGATGGCGATGGCCACACCGACGACGAAGATGATGACGAGCGGATAAAGGAAGAATCCGCCGTCCTGGAAGAACTTGATTACAGCATTCATGAAAAGAAACTCCTCGGGGAACGAACATGCTCAAGGGCTTGAGCGGGCAAGCGAAGCAAGATTGCGTTACATAACTGACAAAAACTGTTAATCACTTCTCAGGCTTACCGGCAGGCGCTGCCTCATTGGGCTGCAACGCTTCGAAGTAGCGGTTCTGTCGGCGAAATACGTCACGGTCGACCGGCTCCAGCACCTCGTCCAGCAGGCTGTTCACCGGGCGCCCTACGAGGTCACCCATTTCCGCACTGCGCCAGGGCACGATGTACAGCACTTTGGGCAGCTCGCGGTTGCCGGTGATCTGCGTGGACTCGAGGTCCAGGCGATCCTTCGCGTTGCCTTTCGGAGCCGCCGCGGGCTTCGCGGCCGGCTTGTTAGCCGCACCCGCCGCGGGCCTGGCAGCCGCAGGCGTGGCAGCGGCGGGCTCTGCGGCCGGCGTGGGCGCGGACGTGTTCACGCCCGGCTCCATCGAATCCTGCGGCGCGGGCGGCGGCGTCTGGGCCGGGGTCTGTGCCGGAGTCTGCGCAATCGCGGCGCCGGCCAACAACAGCAGTGCGCAGAAAAGTAGTTTGCTCATCAGGCGCCTCCTTCGGGCTTGGGCGCGGGGTCGGTGGTGGGTGGCGCGGCTTCCGGCGCCGGTGCGCGCACCTTGTTGCGCGACCTGAGTTCGGCCAGCCAGCCGCTGACGGGTTTGTCTTCTCCCGTGAGCTGCTTGTAGGTCTCGAGCTCCGCCTGGGCCGTCATCGGATCATCGAGGAAGAGGTCCGTCAGCACACCCAGATTGCGGTGAGCAGGCGCGTAGGAAGGATTCGCCTTGATGGCGCTTTCGTAGGCCGCGCGCGCCTCGGGGAACTTGCCGGCCTGGCGCAGCGTGAGGCCGTATTCGGTCCAGGTCTGCGCGTCCCAGGGTGCGCGTTCGGTGGCCTTCGCGAGCGCGGCTTCCGACTCGGGCAGCTGGTTGGCATTGCGATGCAGGATGCCGAGGTTGGCGTACGGGCCCGAAAGATCCGGATACGACTGTGTGAGCACCTGCATCTCGAGAATGGCCTGCGTGGCATCGCTGCCGCGCATGAGCGTGAGCGCCCGCGTGAATTCTGAGGTGGCGCGTGCCGGCGGCTTCGGAACATTGAAGGCCGGCGCCGCGGGCGCGGTCGCTGCGCCTGTCACTGGCTTCGCCGTGGGGTCTGCTGGCGTAGCGATCGGCGGATCCGGATTCACGGGCGCCGGCGGCAGCGGCGGAACCAGCGCATCGAACGACGCGCTCAGGATTTCTGTCTTGCCGTAGCGGCCCGGCTTGAGTTCGGCGAGCGCGGCGAAGCTCTTCTTCACGCCCTCGTCGTAGACGCCCTCTTTCGTGCGCGCCGTGTTGATCTCATGCGTCTTGATCGCCTGCTCTTCGAAGGGGAACGCCTGCTCTTCGAGCAGCGAGCCGTACTCTTCGATCTGATCCGCGTCGAGCTTCTTCGGACGCTCGGACTTCATGATGTCCTGACCGAGCTTGCGGTAGATCTCCGCGATTTCGTACGTGGCCACCGTGGTGACTTCCGCCACGCGGTAGTCAGTCGCAGCCTTGTAGCCATTGAGCGCCGCTTCCATCGCCTTGCGTTTCTTGGCGAGGCTGGTCTTGAGCGGAAGCACCAGCGCGATGCTGCGGAATTCGTCGCGCGCCGGGCTCGCGAGCGCGAGCTGCGATTTGGCGGCGAGGAACTGCGTGCGGTCGGTACGTCCGGCGCCGGCATTGCGATCCGCATTCACGATCTCGCGCTGCCACGAACGTTGTCTTTCGATGTTGCCCGCGCTGCCCGCGATTTCGGCAAGCTTCCAGCGCGCCTCGACCGAGTCGGCGACCGGCGTCGGGTACGTGACGACGAAGCGCTCGAGCATGGACACGGCCTTCGGCGTGTTGCCGGCCTTCGCGTAGAGGTCGGCGGCCGACAGGTTCGCTTCGCGCTGGATGTCTTTCGACTCCGCCGGATTCATCGCGATGCGTTCGAATTCCACGGCGGCCTGGCCGGCCTGCCCCGTTTCACCGAAGGCCACCGCAAGTTTGCGCGTGACGTCGCCCGAGAATTCGCTCTTCGGGTTGTTGGCGCGGAAGTGCTCGAGCACCTGGATGGCGCGCGGCCATTCCTTGAGGTTGATGAGCTGCGCACCGGCATCGTATTCGGCCTGCGCGGCGATCTTCGAGGTGCCCGCGACTTGCGAGATGCGCAGGAAGTCGTCGACCGCGCCCAGGCTGTCGCCCGATTTCTGCTTGGCTTCGCCCTGGCGATAGACCGACTGCGCGACTCGCTCGGTGAGCTCGCCGCGCATCTTGTCGTTCGGCGGCACGAGTTCGCGCGCGGCGATGTACGCCTTCTCCGCTTCGGCGAACTGCAGGAGATCGAAGTTCGAGTGCGCGATGATGGTGTACGCGATGCGGCGCTTGGGCTGATCGGCGGGCGGCTGGTGCGCCAGCACGAGGTTCGCGACTTCGATCGAGCGCTGCAGGTCTTTGGTCTCGAAGATATCTTCGGCGGCGCGCGTGAGCACACCCGCGCTGTCGGGATGTTCGGGGAAGCTGGTGCCGAACTTCACGCCGGCATCGACGGCGAGCTTGTGCGCCTCGGCTTTCTCCGCGGGCGACAGGGTCGCTTCGTATTTCGCGAATGAACCGAGCGCGGCATAACCGGCTTCCGCGGATCGCGGCGTGCGCGGGTAGTTGTACGCGGTCTTGGTGAATTCGGCGGACGCGCCCTGGAAGTCGCCGGCCGAATACAACGTCTCCGACAGCAGGTAGTTCGTGCCGAAGGACTCCGGATCGTCGGGGAACGACTCGAGATACGTGCGATACCAGCGCGCCGCCTCGAGGTACTGGTCCGCCTTCTTCGTCTTCTGCGCTTCCGCGTGGAAGTACGTGGCGACGTCCTTGAGGTTGATCTTCAGTTCCTTCGCGATGCTCGGGTAGTCCGCCTTGTTGCGTCCCTGCCAGAACGGCGTGCCGTAGTTGTACAACGCCACGTATTCGCGCTTGCCTTCGAGCACCAGCGCCGTGAAGCCGCCCTTGCGATACGCGTCGATGGCCTGCATCGAGAGGCCCGGCGAGAACTCGCTGTTCGGCTCACGCGTGGCGAACGCGCGATACACCGTGGCGGCATCCTGGAAACGTTCCTTCTCGACGTAAAGATCGCCGAGGCGGGAATAGATCACGGGCGCGTAGGCCGGGTTGTTGCGCGCGACCAGGAATTTGTCGATGGCCCCCACGGAGTCATCGTCGTACGAAAATGTGACGGCCATGACACGCAGCGTGTCGTCGGCGAGTTCCTTGCTGGCGCGCGGCAGCTTCTCGAGCGGAATCAGCGCGCGCGAGTCCTTCGCGAGCATCGTGCGATCGAGCACGCCCGCGAACGAAGGCAGGCTCTCTTCGTTGAGACCCTGCTTGAACAGCGACCAGCCATGTTTGTAAAGGCTCTGCGACAGGAACGCGGCCTTGTCGCCCTTGGTCACCACGTATTGATAGGCGTCCTGCGCCTTGCGGTATTCCTTCGCCGAGAACAAGAGCTCGCCGCGGCGGAACTGCACCTCGTCCATCTGCGGCGAGCGCGGATATTTGCGCAGCACTTCGTCGAGCGTGGTCAGCGCTTTCTCGGGCTGGCCCGTGGTTTCGTAGGCACGAGCGAGCTGGTAGAGCACCTGGTCGTTACGCGGATAGTCGGGATAACTCTTGAGCAGGCTCGTGTAGAGCTTGATGGCCTCTCCACCCTGCATGTCGATGGTGGACGCTTCGCCCGCCATGCGCTCGCCCTCGCCCGCCTCCATGTTGAGGTCGCCCAGGCGACGCAGCGCTTCGGCGCGCAGCTGCGGATCGGTCTTCTGCAATTCGAGGAAGCGCCGGTAGTTGTCCATGGCGCGCGCGGTGCTCGCCTCGACCTTCTGGTCGGGCTGGATCACGACAGGACGCGTCGCGAGCTCGCCGATGGTCTTTTCCTTTTTCTTCGGCGGGGACGCGGCCACCGCAAGACCGGCGCACAGCGCTGCCACAGCCGCCATCAGATAAGGAGAGCGCTTCATTTCGGCGCCTCCGCCGGGGGCGGAGTCTCCGTCGGCGGCGCTTCCGTGGGGGGCGTCTGCGTCGGTGGCGTGTCCGTCGGCGCGGCCGGATCGGTCGGAACGACCTCGAGATCGCCCTGCGACTCGGTGGCGCCCTCCGCAGGCGTCGTCACCGTGCCGCCGCCGAGCGCGGCCCGGTCGTAGATGGACGCCAGCGCGAAACGCGCCTGGATCTGGTATGTGCTGATGCGTTCCTTCTGCTGCTCGAGCTCGTTGCGCGCGAGAGATTCCAGCAATTCGTTCTGCTGGGTCGCGACGCCGGCCAGGCGAACCTGCGCGGCATCGAGCCGCTGGCGCAGCGCTTCGACGCGCTCCGCGAACTGGCCGGTGTTGTTAGGCATGGAGCTGCGCGCCTTCTGCACGCGCACCCAGCGGGCCTGCGCCTCGCGCAGTGCCTGATCGAGATCCTTGAGTGCGCGGCGCTCGTTCCACACGCGCGCCTTGAACGATTCGGCGAGCCGCCAGTACAAGACGCCCTTGGCGAGCCGCGTTTTTTCGCGGATCACGTTGGTCTCCGCATCGTTCGGCGCGGTGAGCAGCGCGGCTTCGAGCGCCTGGATGCGCGCCCACTGGTCACGCTCTTCGGCCGTACCGAGCGCGGCGACGTCCTGCGCGGCTTCGACCTGGTCGAGCTGACCGCCGGCGAGAGCACGATCGGCACCGTATTTGTCGAGACGGCCCGAGGCGAGCACCGCATCCGCCTGCGGCACGCGTTCCGCGTAAGCGCGTTCGCGCGTATCGAGCATGTCGTCGAACGCGACGATGCTGTCCTGCCAGTTCGAAAGCGTGTGGCCCATGAACGCGAGGTCGCGATAGTTCTTCAGGCCTTCCTGGAAATCGTGACCGGCCAGCAGGTGGTAGAGGTAACGTGACTGCGCCGCGTCGGGCACTTCCTTCAACTGCCAGAACCAGCCGTAGTGGTCGTTGGCATCGGGCTTGAGCAGCTTGTCGAGCATCGTGCCATCGTTGATCTCGGCGATGGACGCATCGAGGTTCACGGTCTCGCCGTCGAACGACTTGATGGCGAGCTCGTAGTTTTCCGCGGCCTGCGCGTTGGCATTGAGCTTCGCGAACGCGTACGGAATGGCGAGATAGGCTTCCTGCACCGCGGAGTCGAGCAGGTTGCGGTCGCGCAGTTCCATCCACGGGGTGAGCGCTTCCTGGAACTGGCCTTCCGCGGCATCCGCCCAGCCGACACCTAACAAGGCCTTGTTCGAGAACGGACCGTCGAGGCGCACGCGCTGGAGCACGGGCTTCGCGAGCGCGGGCTGGTTGTTCTGCAGGTACGCGTAACCGAGCGCGAGATTGGCGCGATCCCTGAGACTGCGCAGTTCGCGGCGGCCGGACTCGATCGTGCCGACGGTGGTGAGGAACGGATCGGCCTCGCTGACGAGACCCTTGCGCACCAGCGCCACACCGAGGTTGTACTGCGCGTACGCGAGCCAGTCGCTCTGGTCCTGGCGCCCTTTCCAGTTGTTCAGGAGCGCGATGGCTTCATCGAAGCGCTGCTGACGCATGAGGATGTTGCTGAGCAGATGCAGGCGCTCGGCCTCGAGGTCTGGCGAGAGGCGGCCATGCACTTCGTTGATGGCGCGCTCCGATCGGTCGAGATAGCCGCGCGCGTACCAGATCTTGCCCAGGTAGAACCAGGCGCGATTGCGCACGCCCTCGGGCACCGACTGGGTCAGCAGCGTTTCGAAACGTTCACCGGCCTCGTTGTGCAGGCCGAGCGATAGATAGAGGCCGCCGAGCAGCAGGTCGGTTTCCGCGTCGTGGTGGGGCATGCGCCCCCACTGGCGGTAGGCCTGGAGGCGCGTGATCGCCTGCCAGTCGTCTGCCTGGTAGTAATAGAAGAGTGCGTCGCCGAAGTGCAGGTCGCGCACCACGGTGGGCGACAGCTTGTCGACTTCCTTTTTGGCGGCGAACGCGGCGGACGAGAACGCCAGCACGGCGCCCACGGCCAAAGCAATTCGCGTCAGCTTCGACATGCGCGCGAAACCTTATTCCCAGTCCTTGATCGCGAACTCGGGCTGCGCCTTGCGCTGGCGATCGGTGATCTTGAGTTCGAGGTACTTGGCGCCGACGCCCTTCTCGAACTTGAGATTGGCGCCGCGCTTGTAATCACGGGCGTTGGGGCCCTTGCCTTCGAAGAACGCGACCAGCTGGTGCTCGCCCACCTTGAGGTTGCCCAGGTAGATGCGATGCACGCCGCCCTTGAGCAGCGCCTCGGCTTCGCGCGGCGTGTACATGTAGTTGGCGACTTCCTTGTTGTCGATCTTGAGCGTGAGCGAATCGAGCGCGAAGAACTCGCCGATGTCCATGGACACGAACACCGCCACCTGGGTGTTGGCCGGGAACAGCAGCTCTTCCTCGAGCACGAACAGTTCCTTGTTGAGATCGACGACATCCTTCTTGAGTTCCTGCACCGTTTCGTCGAGGGCGCGCGTGTCCGCGGGCGGTTCGCCCGTCACGGCCCCTTCTCCTTCAGAAGAAGTGCCCTCGGCGGGGGCCCCTTCGGCCGGCGCGGCTGCAGCATCGGCGGCCGGCGCGGCGTCCGCCGGAACCGCGGCCGGATCCTGCGCAGTTTCGGCCGGGGGCGGCGCCTGCGGATCCTGTGCGAGTGCCGGCAGCGCGTGCGTGGCCACGGCGAAAGCCATGACCATTGCCATGACATGGCAGGCGCGGCGGAAGGGATTGGTGGTTGGCGACATAGAGGTTACTCGTCGGATTATTCGTCTAGAAGTTTGCGAAGCTCGCGCACGTAGCCGGCTTCGTCACTGGTCTTGAACTCGCGGTGCGCCACGCGCAGCACGCCGGCGCGATCCACGAACACGGTCATGGGGAGACGGTCGACATGGAAGTCGCGCCCGACGCTCTTGGCGGTGGCCACGAGCAGCTGGAACTCGACATCCTGCGCGCGCGCGAATTTTTCGGCGCGCACGGGGTTGTCATCGAGATTGACGCCGATGACGGTGAGGCCGGCGCTGCCATAGGTGCGGCCGATGCGGTCGAGCGCTTCGAGCTGTGCGCGGCAGGTGTTGCACGCGCCGCTCCAGAAGCTAACTACCACGACTTCGCCGCGGTGCTCGGAGAGGCGCACGTTCTTGCCCGAAAGGTCGCGCGCCACGAGGTCGGGTGCCGGTTGTCCGAGGAGCGCGTACTGTTCGAGCGCGTTCGCGGCGACGCCACCGAAAGCGAGCGCGCAGCCGAGTGCAAGCGCAGCAAAACGCACCTGCAGAACGTCGACGGTCCTCACTAACAAAGAAGCGGTCACGGTTGGCTCAACGCTGAAGGGACACGGGGCAAGCGGTCGAAACCATCCCATAGCCCACTTAACAATGTCAACGAAGTGGCCCGCCGTTTGAGAACGTGTTCGCGGCAAGGTTTCGTCTCACATCCGGTGTCGGAAAAGGCAAGGGAGCGTCGGCTCTACGTGTCGCGTAGTACCGACGCTCCCTTGAGTTTGTTTCCGCGCGCGGCGGGTCAGACCGGGTTGCTGACCGTGCCGTTGCAGACCGGAGCGAGGATGGTGAGGGCGTCACGCGCCGCCGAACCACCCAGGCCATGCCGCGGGAAGAATGCGGGCTGGTCGAAGTTGCCCTCTTCCTGATGCAAGGCCATGTAGTTGAGGAGGACGGTTTCCACCAGCAGGTTGACCGCATTGGCCGCGGGGCTGGAGGTCGTGAGCACCGCGCCGCCCATGCTCATGGAGCCTATCTGCCGTCGCGCGTCGTTGCGGAAGGCCGGTGCGCCGCCCGGACGATGCACGAGAATGATCGACGCGGCCGTGGACTGGTTGTCGCTCGCCCAGTCGAGCTTGTTTCGGCCGGCCGCGGTGGTGTTGATCACGCCGTTCGCCGACAGCGAACCGTCGCTGAAGATGTAGACCATCAGCGGTTTGTTCATGCGGCGGGCGTATTCGAGGCAGGCGCCGATGCAGCGACCCGCGCGGAAGTTGCGCGTCTCGCCCGTGTTGCGGCCCTGGCCGTGGTAGTCGTAGCCACCCATGGTGACCGTGCCCGCACCCGCGTAGCCGTTGATCACCATCTTCATGACGGCGGCCGTCTTGCGGAACTCGTTGTCCGCGGCGTACTCGGCCGGCGTGAAGATGCCGGTGGGTCCCACGATTTCGGGATCGAGATCCGGATTGAGCGCCGCAGGCGAACGGAAACGATCGGCGAGGAAGGTCGACTTCACGTAGCCGCACTTCACGAGCTCGCGCAGCGCGTCGTCTTCGGAGAGCGTCGCGAGCTTGGTGCGGGAAAGATCGGTCTTCACGTGCCCCAGGCGCGTCATCGACTCGAGCACCGCGATCGCGTCGTCGGAGTTCGAGAAGAGCGAGCTCAACTCGCCCGTATCGACGAGGCCGGTGACGTCACTCGCGCGGTCGACCTTGGTCGGGCGCGCGGCGGGATTCATCATCGCGATCGGCGCCATCGAGTTGCCGCCGGAATCGGTGTTCTGAGAGCCGATGAGCGTCAGGAGCTGGCCGTCCGCGCCGATGCGGTTGATGCCGTACATCGGGTTGTGCGGGTTGTTGCCCGTGTCGTTTTCCGAACGCGCCGCGATGCCGAAGCCATTGACATTGGCGCGCGTGGCCGGCTGCGTCGACATCTGCATGCCGCGCAGGATCGCACCGTCGGAATGCCAGGCGGCTCCGAACTCGGTGTTGACGAAGTTGTTAGTGGGGCTGCCCGCGTTGGCCGATCCCGGCGTCATGTTGCCCGGCAGGCCGAGCGTGCCGTAGCCCTGCGTCGAGAGGAAGTTGAGCGGATTGCCGTTGGCACCGATCAGCACCTCGGACGCCTGCAGGTTTGCACCACCCGCGAGGTCGAAGCAGATGAACGGAACCTTGCCGGCACCCGCGGAGATGTTGCAGATGTCGCGGGCGTAGGTTTCGAGCGGGTTGCTCATGGCGGCGCGCGAGGTGCGCCCCATGAGCATGCTCAGGAATGCACCGCCGGCGACCACGGCCGGACCGGTCTGGAAACCGCGCGCAATGAAATCACGACGCGATACCGGCGCCGAGTGATTCGTGTCCCTGATGGGCTCGTCGAGACCCAGGGTGCGCGGGCTCTTCTTGAGGATATACATGCTCTACTCCCTACTGAATGAGCGTCGCGCCGCTGCCGAGCACAGCGCCGCAAGCCGATTTCATGACCGTTCGACCACCCGTCGGGCTCGAACCCGTGGGGCCGGAGACCAGGCGATTGATGAGGCCGGCCGTTACCTGGCCCGTGCCCGGATCCGTCACGCCGTTGTGCAATTCGTCGCGAATCGCCGTGCTGCCCACCTGGAAGGCCAGGCCCGTGCCCACCGCCTTGTTGACGAGCGCGTTGATGAGCAGGTCGCGATTCGTCATGTTCGGCGCCGCCTGCGTACCGAACACCGCGGTGCCGGTGCCCGAGCCATCGAGGCTGCCGAAGAACGCGGCGCGCAAGGTGTTGTCTTCCACCATCACGTTGCAGTACTGCATCGCGAGCGGCGCGAGCGCGGTCTGCTGGGCCGGACCGAAGGCGCCAAACTTCTCGATGGCCGGCAGAGCCTGCTTGACCAGCGTGTAGGTGGCGCGGACTCGCGTGTTGGTCTGCGGCACTCCGGTGATCTGCGACAGCGTCGTGTCGAGCTCATCGAAGGTACGCAGGCCGACATCGGACTCGGGCGGCAGGATCGCATCCGGCGGCGCGACCGGGGTCGGCGGCGGCGGACGGTTGTAGCTCAGGGCGCCGATGCGGTCGAACGTCAGGAAGAACACGTCGTCGACCACGGTGGTCTCGAGTGCCATGACGGTGCCGACCGAAGACATCTGCTGTCCCGTGCCCGCGACGTATCCCGTACCGATTGTCTGGACCAGCGGCGCGTAGGCCTGGCCGGTTTCCTCTTCCTGGCCGTTCACGCCGATTCGCAGGCCCTCGAGGGGGACGCTCGGGATCGAGGTGACCGTCGGGTCGAGGCTGATGAAGGTCGGCTTCGTGAACTGCAGGCCGTAGCTGTCGAGCTGGCTGGCCTCGAGCATCACGTACGCCTGCGGCACGTTCGGTACCAGGTGGCTGACGTTGAACAGCATGAAGTACTTCTCGCCGACGCCGGCGTCGAAGTTCTGCTGGATCTGCGTCGGGGTCAGGGCGCGATTGTGGATGGCGACCATGCGGAGCACGCCTTCCCACTGGCGGTTGGTCGACGTTTCGTTGCCGAGCACCAGCGCGAAGGTGTCATCCCAGTCCGCGAGACTGCCGCCACCCTGTGCGTCGGTGTCACCGGTGTACACGCCGTTCACGTAGAAGCGGCGGCCTTCGACCGGGCTGTAGGTCATGACGACGTGCTGCAGCGCTGCCTGGGCATCCATGTCGGCCGCGCGGGTCAGCAGCACCGGGTTGCCGTTCGCACCCGTCTTGTCGCTGCGCGTGTAACCCTCGTACTGGTACATGCGTTGCGCGAGCGTGGCGTTGCGCGCCGTGGCGCCCGCCGAGTAGCTCACGATGAACGCGTCTTCCTGCGCGACGTTGGCATTGTTGGCCCACGCCTCGATGGTGAATTCGCCCGTCGACTTGATGAGGTCGGAGAGCTTCTTCGAGCCGGCCGCAGTGCCCTGCGCCTTGCCGCCCATCTTGACGTTGAGGCCCCAGCCGCCGACCCACGTGATGTCTCCCGACATCGTGAGGTTGAGCGCGGGCTCGAGACCGCTCGTGTCATAGGCGATGTTGCCCATGCCGGTCTTGAATTCGTACTTGGCGATGGTCGCCGCTTCGTAGCGGTTGCCACCGGCCGCGACGGTGCCGTCATACAAGGTGAGTCCCTTGGAGATGAGCAGCTGCGGATTCACGACGTCGATGGGGATCGCATCGGCGATTTCCTGGATGGCCGCGAGCATCGTGTCGGCGTTGGCCGCGCAACCCGCATTGCCCCAGCAGTTGTGGAACTCGTCGCGCAGGCGGACCACGAGGCGCGACTGCGCCGGGTTGTCGAGGTTGATCTTCGACTTGATGGCCGCGTAAGCCGTGTCGATGGCGAGCTGCGTCGGCGTACCCGGCACGGCGGCACCTTCGGCGAAGAACGGCTGCTGCATCGTCGCGGAGGTCGACGAATGGCAGCGCATGCAATTCGCCGTCGCGGCGGTGCGCACGAGGCGATACACCGCGGAGTTGGCGAAGAGCGCCGTGTTGGCCGGCCAGGACTTGCTGCCACCGACTTCACGGATGGTCGGAGCCTGCAGCTGGATCTGCGTGCCGCCCGTGGCGTTCGCACCGGCCCAGTTGCGGATCCACACCGTCATCGTGTCGGCGCAGGCCGAAGCGGCCGGCAGCCAGCAGTTGTGGCCGCCGCCGACCTTGGTCACGAGGCGTGACTGGTCGGGCGTCGTGAGGTTCGCGACGGTGTTCGCCGCCTGGTAAGCGAGGTTCACGTCGTCGTTGCGGGCGAACATCGGGGTCTGGCCACCGGCGTTGTGGCAGCCGCCGCAACGGTTGTTAGCCTTGATGTTCTCCCACAGGTTGATGCGGAAGGCCTGCACGTCGGCGTTGGCCGCGGCCGG
>Ga0315912_10003093_pt1 | contig 16901 bp, 11 predicted proteins | sample VfabasoilMG_FD_204469 | JGI IMG/M metagenome (GOLD analysis project Ga0315912, IMG submission 204469) | Garden soil microbial communities collected in Santa Monica, California, United States - V. faba soil | ecosystem: Environmental > Terrestrial > Soil > Garden | place: USA: California... | reverse complement strand
GTCCGGAGCGATCTCTACTACCTTCGGGCATCTGCGGCGTGCGATCCTATCCACCACACCGGATACCCCACAACGTCCACGATGATCCACCGCCTACGCCGCTTCAGCAGCGCCCTGCTCGCACTCTTCGTATTGGTCGGCGCCGGCCTGTGCGCCTCGCCCCAGGGAGCGCCTCAGGGTCGAGTCGTCGTGCTCGGTTTCGACGGCGCCGATGCGCGCACGGTCGAGCGCCTGATGGCCGCTGGCCAGCTTCCGAACCTGTCGAAGTTGCGCGAGCAGGGCACCTTCGCCGCGCTCGGGACGACTTCGCCGGCCGAGTCGCCGACCGCCTGGGCCTCGCTCAACAGCGGCCAGAATCCGGCCAAGACGGGCGTCAGCGGTTTCGTCAACCGCGTTTTCAACGAGGAAGGCCAGCCGAAGCCGAGGCCGGGCTTCTACTCGAATGCGCCTCGCAAGACGGAGGACATGCAGCTCGCCTTCTGGCAGCGATTCCTCGTCACGCGCTCGCCCGCGGCAGCCGCATGGATCCTCGGACTCGCGAGCGCCGCGCTGTTCGCGCTCGTCCTGCTCGTCTTCCTGCGACTCGCGCGCTGGCTGGCGCTCGCACTCGCGCTGCTGCTCGGAGCGGCGGGCGCCTGGGGCGGCTGGACTGCCTCGCACGCGTTGCCGCGTTCGATCGACGACATCTGGGTCAACTCGACCAAGGTCGGCGGCTTCTGGGAGGTCGCGGCGCGCGCGGGCGTCGCGAGCATCGTGATCGACGGCGCGATGGCCTGGGACCGGCCCGAGGTGCCGGGCGCCAAGGTGCTCGCGGGCCTCGGCGTGCCGGACGCGCGCGGCGACTACGGCAGCTGGTGCCTCTACACCACGCAAGACGACGAGCAGGAGTTCACGAGCCCCCCGCTGCGCCGGGAAACCGGCAGCGGCGGGCGCGTCTTCCGCGTCGAGGAGCGCGACGGACGCATCGAGACGTTGCTCTACGGGCCGAACGACCAGCTGCGCTGGGAGCACCTCGAGTCGGAGATCGGCGAACTCGGGCGCAAGCTCGCCGCGGGCGGCCTCTCTACCGACCGCGAGCGCGAACTCGAACGGCGCAAGGCCGAGCGCGAGTCCGAGCTGCGCGACATCCGCGACACGCGCGAGATGGGCGAGAGCGACGGGTACCGGCTCAGCGTGCCGATGACGCTCACGCGCGTCGGCACGGACAGGCTCGAGGTCAAGATCGGCGAGGAACGCAAGCTGCTCGCCGAGGGGCGCTGGTCGGACTGGTTCCATCCGCGCTTCGACGGCAGCCCGCTGTTCCAGGTGCATACCGTGACGCGCGTCAAGCTGCGCAAGCTCGCGGATCCGCTCGAGCTGATCGTGGACTTCCTGCACTTCGACCCCAGCCAGCCGTCCTTCTACCAGCCGATCAGCCAGCCGCCGGCCTTCGCGGGCGAGCTCGCGCGCTCGATCCAGAGCGCCTACGAGACCGTCGGCTGGGCCTGCCTGACGCACGGCTTCAAGGATGCGGAGCTCGACGCGCAGACCTTCCTCGAGGACATCGAGTTCACGCACGCCTGGCGCCGCAAGCTGCTGCTCGCGGCGCTCGAGCGCGACGACTGGCGGCTCCTGGTCGACGTCGAGAGCACGCCCGACCGCGTCCAGCACATGTGCTACCAGTTCGCGGACCCCGCGCACCCGCTCTACGACGCGCAGGCCGCGGGCCAGCCCATCAAGCTCTTCGGCGAGGACACGACCTACGCCGGAGCGATCGACGCCAGCTACCGCTCGATGGACCGGCTGGTGGGCGAGGCGCGCGAGAAGCTGCGCCCGGGCGACGTGCTGCTCGTGTGCTCCGACCATGGCTTCCAGACCTTCCGGCGCCAGTGCCACCTCAACAACTGGCTCGCAGAGCACGGCTACCTGGCGCTCCAGCCCAACCTGACCGCGGCCCAGGCGAGCTTCCCGCTCTACATCGACTGGTCGCGCACCAAGGCCTACGCGATGGGCCTGGGCATGATCTTCGTCAACCAGAAGGGCCGCGAGCCGGAGGGCATCGTCGCCGAGGCCGACGTGCCGGCGCTGCTCGAACGCATCTCGAACGATCTGCTCGCGACCGAGGACGGAGGACAGAAGGCGGTCCACTCGGTCCAGGTCCTGTCAAAGATCCATCAAGGTCCGTACCTGAAGGACCAAGCCGAGCTGATGGTCGGTTTCGCGGCCGGCTGGCGCGTCAGTTGGGTGACGACGACCGGCACCCTGAAGTTCACCAGCGGCACGAACGACGTTGCGCCCGTGTTCAGCGACAACAAGTCGAACTGGTCCGGCGACCACGTCTCGGTCAGCGAAGAGCTCGTGCGCGGAATCTTCTTCTGCAACTACAAGGTCGAGCTCGGCGCGAACGGACCCGACCTGCTCGACATCGCGCCCACCGCTTTGAAGCTGCTCGGCGTCCCGATCCCGCCCGAGTACGACCGGCCCGCACTCCCCGTCGTCCGTTGAGCCCGCGGGCGTAAGAAAAGGTCGAAATGCGGCCTGCTTCCCTCGCGTAGACGGGGTCCCACGTACGGGAGGGCGCGTTTTTCACGACCCAAGCGAAGGAAATGCGCCCCGCTGGCGACAAAGGCCTGCGGAAAGCGAAGCAGAGGTTGGTCCTTATGGAACTTTTCGAGAAGTGGAGTCATGCCGAGGACGCGGTTGGCACCGGAGCGGGGCCCGATCGCCCGATCCTGCTCTCGTGGACCGACCCCGCTTCCGGCGAAGAGTTGTGGGTCGAGATGTGGGGCGCCGGATCGTTCGTGTCCGAACTCCTGGGCCTGGGCTTCGCGGTGCGTTCGGACCTGCAAGCGCCGTACGCTCCCGAACGGCGGGTCGTGATCCGGCACCAGAGCGCCTGAGGGTCCCGTGCGGTCCCGCTCGCCCTCGCGCGGGCTTGGCACGGCGGCAACCTGTCCCTAGAATCAGCCGCCCCTGACCCCCGCGTCCGGAATCGCCCTTTGGGCGGCACACGATTCGGCCGGAGGATGGCCTCCCAACACCGGACCTCCCGCACCGGGAACGAGTCCGAGCCCTCCCATGACGCATCCCGACCTGATCGAGCGCATCACACGATCGCTCGCGTACATGCTCCGCCACCAACCGGAGCAATTCGACCTCCAACTCGACGAGTTCGGCTGGGCCGACCTGCGCGAAGTAGTGCGCGCGCTCAACGAGCGACTGGGCGAGGCCGTTGCGCTGGAAGACGTGCAGGACGCCGTCAGTTCGGGCGACCGCCAGCGCTACGAGATCGATCGCGGCATGATCCGCGCGCTCTACGGCCACTCGATCGACGTGCAGCCGGGCGAGCCTTCGCAACCGCCGGAGCTGCTCTACGTCGGTGTCTCGCGCCAGGATGCCGAGCGCGCCGAGCGCTTCGGCTTGCGCCCCGGCCGCCGCCGCTTCCTGCACCTCGCCCTTACGTCCGAGGACGCGCTCGAGACCGCGGCACGCTCGGCCGAGGACGTCGTGCTGGTCCAGGTGCACGCGCTGGACGCCTGGGAGGAAGGCATCAGCTTCTACGACCGCAAGGCGCTGTTCCTCTCCGACCCGATCCCGACGAACTACCTCGAGATCAGCGAGATCCCCGAGCGTGAGGACGCGCCGCGCGAGCACGGGCGCGAGGAGTCCTTCGCTGGTGCGCACGCAGGCGCAGCGGAATCCTTCACGGAAGAGGCCCCGGCTGCCGGGGACGCGGGCGCGCCGCGCGCATTCGCGCCGCGGGGTCCCGGTGAAGGCGGCGGCGGGCGCCGTCGCGGCCGCCGCGGCGGACGCGGGCGCGGGCGCGATTTCTCCGACGATCGCCGTCCGCCGTCGAATGAGCCCACGTTCCAGAATCGTCCCCCGCAAGGCGCGCCGCCTGCGAGGCCGTACGAGGATCGCCCGCGCCAAGGTCACGGAGGAGGAGGACGCGACGACCGCCCGCGCCACGGTGGTGGTGGTGGCGGCGGTGGAGGAGGCGGACCGCGCTACGGCGGCGGGGCCCCGAGACCGCAGCAACACGGCGGTGGCCAGGGAGGCGGATACGGCGGCCCGCGCGGCGGTGATCGCGGCGGGTTCCGCGACGATCGCGGCCGCGGTTTCCGTGAGGATCGACCGCGCCAGGATGCGCCGCGACACGATGCTCCGCGCCACGAAGGTCCGCGCCAGGATGCCCCGCGCAGGGACGATCGCGGTCCGGCACCCGAACGTGGAGGTTGGCAGCAGCGCGAGGAACGGCGTCCGCCGCCGCCGCCTGCGCCGCGCAGCGAGCCTGCCCCCGCGCCGCCCCCGCCGCCGCGCGTCGAACCTCCCAAGCGCGCAGCCAAGCCGGCGCGCCGCGAGTCGAGCGGCGACGGCTCGTTCGGCGCCGGCCTCTGATCCGCGGGGAGCGCAGACGGATGTCGGTGCTCCCCGACCTGCCGCCCTTGCCGGCGGAGTATGTGCTCGCCGGCGGCGAGCGCGGCACGTGCGCGCGGCATCGCGACTGGCTGGAGCTGCTCGAGCGCGCCGGCTACGGGCCTGAGAGCGAGCCCGCGACGCGCGCCAGCACGCTCGCCGGGCGCAGGCCGCTCGAGGAACTGCAGACCGCGCGCGGAACGCTGCTGCTGCGGCGCTTCACGCACGGCGGCTTGCTGCGCGCGCTGAGCGGCTCGCGCTTCGGCGACCCTGCGCGACCCTTCCACGAGCTCGCGCTCTCCGCGGCGCTGCTCGAGCGCGGACTCGCGACGCCGCTGCTCGTCGGCGCGCGCGCGCGCGCTGCTCCTGGGGGCGGCTGGCTGCTCGATGTGCTCAGCCTGCGCGTCGAGAACGCGCGCGATCTCGAGAGCCGGCTCGAGGAGCTGCGCCGCGGAGCTCCGCGGCCGGCGGACTTCGCGGCACTCGTGCGAGACGCGGGAGCGTTCGTGCGCAGCCTGCACGATGCGGGCCTGTACCACGTCGACCTGACGACCAAGAACCTGCTCGTGCGCGCCGACGGTCGCTTGCTGGTGCTCGACCTCGACCGTTCCGAGCTCCAGGCAGAGCTGCCGGCGAACTCGCGCGAGCGCAACCTGCGCCGCCTGCTGCGCTTCGTCCTGCGGCGCGAAGAGCGCGGGGCGCGCGCGCTCGACGCGCGCGACTACCTGCGCTTCCTCGCGGGCTACGAGCCGCGGCCCGCGCAGCGCCGCCAGCTCGCGCACGCGGTCTTCGAGGCGCACGGCCGGCATCTGCGCTGGCACCGCATCGGCTGGGGGCTCGAACGCCTGCTCGGCCTGCGGCGCGGCTAGGTTTCCGCCCGATCGGGCTCCAGGTGCGCGCGCGGCCAGACGGGGCCGTCGGGCGAGAGCACGGCCTCGAGCAGGCGCTCGGCGGCCCGGCCGTAGCGCAGCTTGAAGAGCGGCGAGCGCATGCGCGCGGTGTCGGACTCGATCTGCTCGCGCACGCCGCGCACGAGACGCTGCGCCTCGGCCTCACGCCCCAGGCTCGAGCAGAGCAGCGCCTGCGTGCCGGTGATCACGATCCGGTCGTGGAACTCGGCGCCGAAGCGCTCGAGCAGTTCGAGCGCCCGCGTGCCCAGCTCGGCCGCGCGCGGACTGCGGCCCTCCTGGCGGTGCACGCGCGCCTGGAGCGCGAAGCTGACGGCCGCGATGCGGTTGAGCCCGATCTCGGTGGCCAGCGCGCCGACGCCCTCGAGCGTCGCCAGCGCCTCGGGACCGGACTGTTCCCAGAGCAGGATCCCGAGGAACAGGCGTGCGAGCGCCTGGCCGCGGCGATCCTCGATCTCCTCGGCGATGCGCAAGGCTTCTCGGATGCGCGCCTCGGCCTCCGCGGGCCGATCGACGTCGAGCAGTTGGCCGCCGAGGCGCGCGATCGCCTCGGCCTGCAGGCGGCGCTCGCCGGCGACCTCGGCCAGGTGCACCGCGCGACCCGCGGAGGCCAGGGCGCGCCCGGGCGAACCCGCGATGCGGTAGACGCGCGCGCGCAAGAGGTACGCCGCCGCGTGCGCGCCGGGCATGTTGTAGCCGCGATCGTTGCGCAGCAGCGCGAGCGCCTGCTCGGCGTGCGCCAGCGCGCTCTCGAGCTGGTCCTCCAGCACGTCGATCACGCCCAGCGCGTTGTGCGCCAGCGCGCGCTGCGCGTCGGCCTGCGCGGCTTCGAGCGCCTCGCTGGCGAGCTCGCGCGCCTCGCGCAGCTCGCCGACGTGCGCTTGCACCTGCGCCAGGCGCCGCAGCGCCTCGCTCGAGAGCAGCGCGCTCCCCGCGCGGCCAAAGAGCTGCACCGCGTTGCGCAGCATGCCGCGCGCGAGGCCGAATTGTCCCGTGCTGACCGCATAGCGGCCGTGCAGCATGTAGACGCGGCCGACCGACTCCGGATCGACGTCCGGGTCGAAGTCGAGTTCGGCCAGCTGGTCGAGCAGCTCGCGCTGGCCCTCACGGAAGCCCAGGCGGTCGGCGGCGTCCACCGCGGCCTCGAGCAGCTCGATGCGCTGCTGGTCGGTCTCGCGCGTGCGCGGCAGGTGCTCGAGCGAGTCGAGGCCCCAGGACGCGAGCGAGTGGACGCGCTGCGGCTGGCCCGCGCGCAGGAGCCGCGGCAGGAGCTCCTGCAGGCAGTCGAGCAGCTCCTCGTGCCGCCCGGCGGCGCGCAGGTGGAACGCGCGCTGGAAGGCGTCCTCGAAGCCCGGGCTGGTGCCGCTCGGGGGCCGCAGCGCGTCGGCAGCGGCAGCGTGCAGCTTGACGCGCTGCTCGCGCGAGAGGCCGCGGTAGACCGCCTCGCGCAACGCCGGGCGCGCGAATCGGTAGCGCGCGCCGACCGGCACGAGCCAACCGGCGCGCACGAGCTGCGCCAGCACGGCGTCGACCTCGGCCTGCTGTCGCGGCGCGAAGGCGCGCTCGAGGAACTCCGTCTCGATGCGCCCGCCGGCGACCGCCAGGCGTCGCAGCCAGGTGCGCTCGACGAGCGAGAGCCGGCGGTACGAATCCTGGATCGCCTGCGCCAGCGAGGGCGGCAGCGGCAGCTGGTCGGGCGCGATCGCGAGCACGAGGCCGCTGCCCTCCGGATGCAGGCGCGCGTCGCCGCGCGCCAGGAGGCCGCGCAGGATCTCGACCAGGTGCGCGGGGTTCCCGCGGCTGCGCTGCCACAAGACGCGCGCCAGGTGCAGCTGCGGCGCCGTGTGGTGGAACATGCGCTCGACGAGTTCGGTCACGGCGCGCTCGTCGAGCGGCGCGAGCTCCAGTCGCCACAGCGGAAGCTCGGCCGTGAGGCGCTCGTGGAGGCGCGCCAGCGCCTCCGGCGAGCTCGCGGCGACCGCGCTGCGCCGCGCGAGCACGAGCACGCTGCGCGTGCCGGCCAGCTTCTCGGCGGCCAGCGTCAGGACCTCGAGCGTGTCCTCGCGCGCCCAGTGCACGTCGTCCAGGAAGACGACCAGCGGCAGCTCGCGGCCCAGCGCCACCAGCCAGAGCGCCAGCGCGACGTGGATCGAGATCGGGCTCGTGCCCTCGAAGGCCGGGTCGAGCGCCTGGACGAGCGTGTCCGCCACGCTCGGCGGCACCAGCCGGCCGAGCTGCGCGCGCTCGCGCTCGCGCGGCGCCGTGCGCGCGGGCAGGCGCAGGTACTTCTCGACCAGGCGCAGGACCGGGTGGCAGGGACGCTCGTCGTCTAGCTCGCGGCAACGCGAGTAGAGGTACAGCGGCGGGTCGTCGCTCGTGCGCGCGCGCGAGGAGAACTCGTGCACGAGCCGCGACTTGCCCGCGCCCGCGGGGCTCTCGATCCAGACCGCCGCTCCGAGCCAGGCGCGCGGCGCCGCGGGGCGCGAGAACGGCGGCACGGCGAGTTCCTCGAGCGGCCGGCCGCGCACGCCCAGATCGTAGGCCGAGATGAGCGCCTGCATCTCGCTCTCGCGCCCGACGAGCGGGGTCAGGTGCCGCGCATCGGACTCGCCCGTGCCGCCGCGGCGCTCGCTGGCCTCGAACTGCACCTCGGAGCGCCACCACTCGCCGCCTTCCTGCTGCGCGAGGCGCGCGGCCAATTCGTCGCTGCTCGGCCGGCGCTCGGGATCGCGCGCGAGCAGCACCTCGAGCAGCCGATCGAGGAAGGGCGAGATCTGCGGCACCGCGCGCGAGGGCGGCAGGAAGCGCGCGGTCGCGATCGCGGCCAGCAGGCGGTCGGCATCCGGTCGCTCGAGCGCGGCGCGCGCGACGGCGCCGCTCGAGCCGCTGCCCTCGAGCAGCGGATGTTGCGCGGCAGAGCCCTCGCGCACGCGCAGCGCGAACGGATGCAGGCCGGTCGAGATCTCGTACAGGACGACGCCCAGCGCGAAGACGTCGCTGGCGCGTGTCGCGGCTTCGCCGCGCGCCTGCTCGGGCGAGAGGTAGGGCAGGCTGCCCGCCCCGGGAGCCGGACCGTGGCCGCGCGCGCGCCCGCCCTCGGCCAGCGCGCGCGCGAAGCCCAGGTCGAGCAACACCGCGCGCCCTTCGGCATCCAGGCGCAGGTTCTCGGGCTTCAGGTCGCCGTGCAGGTAGCCCGCCGCGTGCAGCGCCGCGAGCGCGCCCGCGATCTGCTTGCCGATCGAGCGCACGCGCGGCTCGGGCAGCGCGCCTTCCTCGCGCAGCACCTCGCGCAGCGAGCGCCCGGCGACGAAGCGCATCAGGATGCAGCGGCCCTTCGCGTCGCGGCCGCTCGCGAGCACGTGCACCAGGCCCGGGTGGCTCGCGGCGAGTCCCGCGCGCGCCTCGGTCTCGAAGGCCGCGAGCGCGCCGGCGTCGTTCTCCAGCCGCGGGTGCAGGTACTTGACCGCCAGCTCCGTTCCGGCGGGCGCGCCGCCGGCCGGCTCGAGCAGCACGCCGTGCCAGACACGGCCCGAGGTGCCGGTGCCGAGCTCGCGGTCGAGCTTGAAGCGGGGGAGGGGTTGCAGGTCCACGAGGGCGCTCTCGGAGCCCCTCATTCTGCCAAGCTGCCCGGACTACTTCTCGCCCGACGCGAGTACGAGCTTCTCCTTGTCCAGGATTTCGAACAGCGTTGATGTGTCGAAGCGCGCGCGCGGCCCGAGCGGCGCCGCCGCGCTCCTCAGCTCCTCGAGCCGGAACTCCGCCGTGAGCACGCGCTGTGTCGCATCGATCGAGCAGCGCAGCACGCCCGGCAGCTTCGCGATCGATTTCTCCGCGCGGCTCGCGGCCTTCGCATCGAGAGGCTCGGCCAGCGTCCAGCGCAGGCCCTCCTCGACGAGCGCGCCGACCGGCTTGCCGCCCACGGGACCGAAGAGCTTCTGGTAGCGGTCCGCGATCTCCTTCGCCCCGATCTTGCCCGCGCCGAAGAAGAACTGCCGCCAGCCCGCGGAGGCCTCGTACCAGCGGATGTCGCCGCTCATCCCCAGGACGAAGTCGCGCATGCCCATGCCGAGGAATCCCGGAGCTTCCGAGTCGCTACCCGGGCCTTCGTTCACGCCCTGGAAGAGCGTCACGCACAGCGGGTCCGCGGTCGTGCAGCCCTTGCGCAAGGCGGGCACGAGCTCCTTCCATCCGATCGCGGCCGGAGCTTCGACCGCGACGAACTGCGCTCCCGGTCGCGCGTCGGCCTTGCGCGGGCCATAGCACAAGCGGCACTCGGCCTCCTTCGTCGAGAGCTCGGAGAGCGCCTTGCGCAACGGCTCGGCCTTGAGCTCGCCCGCGAGCATGAAGTAGAGCACGTGCGCCTTCGGCCGCTCGGGCGGATAGGGAGCCGGGGCCGCTTCCTTCGACTGGGCCAGGGCCGCGAGCAGGGCGGCAAGGAAGAGCGTGGCTGCCATGGGTTCCTCCGGGCTACGCTGCTGAGGCTAGCAAACGCCCACCCAGCCATGCCCTTCCAGGTCTACAACACGCTCACCCGCCAGAAGGAGGAGTTCCGCACGCTGCAGCCGGGCGTCGTGCGCATGTACAACTGCGGACCGACCGTCTACGGCCGCGCGCACATCGGCAACCTGCGCACGTTCCTCTTCGCCGACACGCTGCGGCGCTGGCTCGAGTACCTGGGCTACGAGGTGCAGCAGGTGATGAACATCACCGACGTGGGCCACATCCAGGCCGACGCCGACGAGGGCGAGGACAAGATCGAGGCGGCCGCGCGCAAGGAGAACAAGGACCCCTGGGCCATCAGCCGCGCCTGGACCGAGCTCTTCTTTCAGGACCTGGCCGCCCTCGGCTTCCGCAAGGCGCGCGTCAACCCCAAGGCCAGCGAGCACATCCCGCAGATGCTCGAGATCATCGAGGGCCTGATCGCCAAGGGCTTCGCCTACCAGGTCGGCGGCGACGTGTACTTCGAGGTCGCCAAGTTCCCGCGCTACGGCAAGCTCTCCGGCAACCGCGTCGACGAGCTCGAGGCCGGCGCGCGCATCGACGTGCGCGAGGAGAAGCGCCATCCGGCCGACTTCGCGCTCTGGAAGAGCGACGAGAAGCACCTGATGAAGTGGCAGAGCCGCTTCGGCCCCGACGGCTTCCCGGGCTGGCACATCGAGTGCTCCGCGATGTCGCGCGCGCACCTCGGCGACCAGCTCGACATCCACTCCGGCGGCGAGGACAACATCTTCCCGCACCACGAGTGCGAGATCGCGCAGACCGAGGCCTTCACCGGCCGGCCCTTCGCGAACTACTGGATGCACTCCAAGTTCCTGCAGGTCGACGGCGGCAAGATGTCCAAGAGCCTGGGCAACGTCTACAGCCTCGACGACGTGCGCGCCAAGGGCTTCGAGCCGCGCCAGCTGCGCTACTGCCTGATCCGCGGCCACTACCGCGCGCCGCTCAACTTCACCTGGGAGATCATGAAGGAGAGCGCCGCCGCGCTGGCCAACCTCGACGACCTCGTCGTGCGCCTGCGCAAGGCCGCGCGCGGCGAGGGCGCGAGCCCCAGCGCCGACGACGGCCTGGAGGTGGTGGGGGAGGCGAAGCAGGAATTCGAGGCGGCGCTGAACGACGACCTCAACACGCCGCGCGCGCTGGCGGAGCTCTACAAGCTGCGCACGCTCGTGCTCGAGCAGCAGCTGGGCCAGAGCGCCGCGGCCGCGGCCTTGCAGTTCGTGAAGAAGGCCAACGAGGTCTTCGGCGTGATGCAGGTCGAAGAGGAGCTGATCGGCGACGACATCCAGAAGCTGATCGACGCGCGCCAGGAAGCGCGCAAGAAGAAGGACTTCAAGGAGTCGGACCGCATCCGCGACTACCTGCTCGGGCAGGGCATCCTGCTCGAGGACACGCCTGCGGGCGTGAGCTGGAAGCGCAAGAGCTGAGCGGGCGCGACTACTTCGCCACGACCGGGTCCGGATCACCGTCGGCGCTGCGCCAGCCCGCGACCCCGCGCACCAGTCGATCCTGCGTGTACCACGCCGCGCCGAAAAACATCGCATTGTGCCCGCTCAGGGAACCGACGCCCCAGATCCCCAGGATGAGCGCCAGCCCAGGCAGCCAGCAGTCGAGGGGTCGACTCCGACCGTTGACTTCCGCACAGCGCGCGACGCGCCCGGGCCACTCGACGAGCCAGTAGAAGCTGTAGATGGGGACAAAGTGCCCCACGACAGAAAATGGCGCCGTGTGGGGATATCGACCTCCGGTCGCAATCTGCAGTGCGCGATGGAGGCGATAGACGATTCGCAGGTACTCGAACTTGCAGAGCACCAAGATCCCCACGATGGAGTAGAACCCGAGATAGGAGTGCGGCTCGGCGAGAGGCTGCGTCGCAATCTCGATCGCGATCGAGAGTGCCGTCAGCACGAAAGCGATCCGGAACCGGGCCAACTCCTCGACGGGCAGCGGGTTGACGAAGGTCAACGAGGGCGCCTGTCGGTTCGTTGCCGCTGGGTGACTGCCCCACTCGGACATGGATCCGGCGACAGCGAAATCCAGGTTGCGACGGAGAGCTTCCTCCTTCCCGATCGCCAACGCCTCGTCACGGTAGTTCTCGGCTTCCAGCGTGAGCATGCGCGCCAGCTCCGGGTCGCTGAGCGAAGTGATCCGGGCGCGGAGTTGCGCGTCTTCGTCGGGCACGTTGGCCACTCGCCGCCGTTTCAGAAGGCCTTCAAGAGCTCCGCCGCCTGCGCTCCGGGATCCTTGGTGTCGATCGCCTGCTCGATCTTCCCGTCTGCGCCGATCACGTAGGTGAAGCGCTTGGCGTAGCGGTCCTTCGGCGACTCGATCGACTTGTAGGCCAGCGCCACCGCGTGGTCGACGTCGCACAGGAGCGGGTACTCGAGCTTGAACTTGTCGGCGAAGGCCTTGTTCTCGGCCACGCCATCGAGGCTGATCCCGAGCGTCGGCACGCCCTTCTTGCGGTATTCCGCGGTCACGTCGCGGAAGCCGCAGGCCTGCTTCGTGCAGCCCGGCGTGTCGGCCTTCGGATAGAAGAAGAGCACCACGCGCTTGCCCTTGAAGTCCGAGAGCTTGACGGTGCGGCCGAGGTGGTCCTTCAACTCGAACGGGGGAGCGACGGTTCCCGGTTGCAGCATGGGACGCGATCCTTTGCGGAAGATTTCGCCGAAGAGGTAGCGCAGCACGCGCGCGATCTTACTCGTCTTCGGGCTCGTCGGCCTCTGCGTCTGCCTCGCGGGCGCTTTCGGCGGCCTCGGCGGGGGAGGGCTGGTCCTCGCGCGGCTTGGCGAATTCGTTCTCGGTACCCAGCGCCGGGTTGATCGCGCGATCGTGCTCGCGCGCTTCCCGGATCAGGCGGTCCATGTCGGCCGCCTGTTCGGTCGAGCCGTCGAAGATCCAGCGCAGGTGCGGCACGCGGCGCGTCTCGAGCACGCGCGCCACCTGGCGCTGGATGAAGCCACCCGCGCTCTGGAGCATGTGCTCGGCCTTGTTCTTGTCGGCCTCGCCACCGAGGACGGAGTAGAAGATCTTGGCGAAGCCGATGTCCGGCGAGAGCACGACGCGCGTGATCGTGATGAACGAGGCGCGCGGGTCGTTGACCTCGAACTGCAGGCAGTAGGCGGCGCGCTCCCTGATGCGCTCTTGCAGCCGGGCGATCGTGCGCGGATTGGCCATCGGGAGTCTCGCGGGGCGCGGCGCGCCCGCGGCGGGTTCAGCTGCCGACCTTGTCGCCGAGCGTGCGCTTCTTCTTGACGACCTTGAAGGCCTCGAGCACGTCGCCCAGCTCGTAGTCCTGGAAGTCGCGCACCGTCAGGCCGCAGTCGAAGCCTTCGCGCACTTCCTTGGCATCGTCCTTCTCGCGTCGCAGCGAGGAGAGCGTGCCCTCGTGGATCGTCTTGCCGCCGCGCTGCACGCGCACCTTGCTGTCGCGGAAGATCGAGCCGTCGAGCACGTTGCAGCCGGCGATGTTGCCGACCTTCGAGGACTTGAACACCGCGCGCACCTCGGCGTGGCCGGTGATCTCCTGGGCCATCTCGGGCGCCAGCAGGCCCTCCATCAGGTCGCGCATGTGGTCCAGCAGCTCGTAGATGATCTCGTAGCGGCGGATCTCGATGCCCTCGCGCTCGGCGGTGACGCGCGCCTTGTCGTTGACCGAGCAGTGGAAGGCGATGATCGTGGCGCCGGTGGTGGCGGCCAGCAGCACGTCGCTCTCGGTCACCGCGCCCACGCCGGCGTGCACGACGCGCACCTCGACCTCCTCGTGCTTGAGCGTCGAGAGCGTCGAGCGCAGGACCTCGACCGAGCCCTGCACGTCGGCGCGCACGACCAGGTTGATCGTGTTGCGCTTGGCGTCGTCGACCGCCTTCTGCAGCGAAGCGGCGGTCACGGGCGAGCGCTCGACCATCGAGAGCGCGCGGTTGCGGCGCGCGCGCTCCTCGGCGACCTCCTTGGCCGAGCCGAGGTCCTCGACGACGTAGAAGGTCAGGCCCACGCCCGGCAGCGCCGTCAGGCCCGAGACCTCGACCGGCATCGAGGGCGGCGCGGAGTCGATCGTCTTGCCGCGGTCGTCGTGCATCGAGCGCACCTTGCCGTAGCCTTCGCCGGCCAGGATCACGTCGCCGCGGCGCAGGGTCCCGTCCTGGACCAGGAGGTGCGCCACGATGCCCTTGCCCTCGCTGACCTCGGCCTCGAGCACGACGCCCTGGGCCGGGCCTTCGGGGTGGCACTTCAGCTCGAGCACTTCCGACTCGAGGAAGACGCGGTCGAGCAGCTCCTCGACGCCCTGCTTCTTGAGCGCGCTGACCGGCATGAAGGCCGTCGAGCCGCCCCATTCCTCGGGGTTGACCTCCAGGCGCGCGAGCTGCTCCATGCAGCGCTTGGCGTTGGCCTCGGGCTTGTCCATCTTGGTCAAGGCCACGACCAGCGGCACCTTGGCCGCGCGCGCGTGCGCCAGCGCCTCTTCGGTCGAGGGCATCACGCCGTCGTCGGCGGCCACGACCAGCACCACGATGTCGACCGCGTTCGCGCCGCGCGCGCGCATGGCCGTGAAGGCCGCGTGGCCGGGCGTGTCGATGATCGTGAGCGCGTGCCCGGAACGCGTCTGGACCTGGTAGGCGCCGATGTGCTGCGTGATTCCGCCGGCTTCGCCCTCGGCGACGCGCGAGCTGCGGATGGCGTCGATCAGCGTCGTCTTGCCGTGGTCGACGTGGCCCAGGAAGGCGACGGTGGGGGCGCGCAGCGCGAGCTTCTCGCTCTCGATGTCGGCGCGCTTCTTCTTGATCCCCTCGACCAGCGACTTCTCGGCGCCGCTCTCGTGCGTCACGGCGAGCTCGACCGAGTACTCCTGCGCCAGCAGGATCGCGGTGTCCTCGTCGAGCAGCGAGTTGATCGTGACCTTGAACAGGTCCATGCCCAGGCGCTGGATCGCGATCTTGATCAGCTCGTTGGTCTTGACCGAGAGCACGTCGGCGAGCTTCTTGACGGTCACCGGCATGCTGATCTCGACCTTGCCGCCGGTGTGGGGCGAGACCGCCTCGCCGCGGCGCTGGCGTTCCTGGCCGGGGGCGTAGGGTCCGGTGCGCGGGCCGCCGGGGCCTGCGCCGACGCCAGGCCCGCCGCGCGTGGCGTTGCGCCGCAGGAAGCGCGAGGATTGGGCCTCGCGCAGCTGGCCCGCCGTCATCGTGCCGCGCGCGTTGCGGTCGCCGCGCAAGAGCGCCTTCTTCTTGTCCGCGCCCAGCGTGGGCTGGACGTTCATCGTGACGTCGTCGCTCGAGCGCAGACGCCGCGACTCCTCCTTCTTGGGCGCGGGCTGGCTCTTGACCTTCGAGAGGTCGATGAAGCCCACGACCTTGCCGCCCATCTTGCGCGCCGGCGCGGGGGCCGGTGCCGCCGGAGCGGCTTCGGCGCGCGCCACGGGTACCTGCAGCTCGGGTTCGGCTGCCGCGGGCGGGGCGGGCGCATCGGCCTCGTCCGACTGCGCGACTTCCTCGACAGCCGCGGGCTCGTCGATCACGGGGGCCGGCGCCGGCGCGGGCGGCTCCTCGCGCGCCGCGGGGCGCGGCGGCGCCTCGATCTCCACCGCTGCGGGCGGCGCCTCAGGCGGTTCCTCGACGGGAGCCTCGGCCGCTTCCGGCGTCGCGCTGAGCTTCTTCTTGCGCTTCTTGAGGATCAGGCCGCCCGACGCATCGGCCGGCTCGGCCCCGCCGCGCGCGCCCATCGGTGAATGGCCTTCGGCCTCGAGCAAGCCCTGGATCTGCAGCACCACGAAGTCGTCCAGGGCGGTCATGTGGCCCTTGATCTGGGTGAACCCGCGGTCGCGCAGGTGCTTGGCCAGATCCTGGCCCGACATGCCGTATTCCTTGGCGAGGTCGTAGATGCGCTTCTTCTGCGTCAAGTGGAGTGGTTTCAGTGCTCGGGAGGAGTCGGAGGTCGAAGATTCTCGGAGGCTCTGGGGCGGTTAGCGAGGAAATCCCTAGCTGGCTGCGCTCGCTCGTGGCGAGCCTTCCTCGGGAGTAGCGCCCTCGTCCTCGGGGCCGGGCTCGCCCGCTGCGGAACCCTCGGCGGGTTTCGGCGGCGGCGGCAGGCCCATGGCCTCGGCCTCGAACTCGGCGCGCGTCTTGATCTCGATCTCCCAGCCGCACAAGCGGCTGGCGAGGCGCACGTTCTGGCCCTTCTTGCCGATCGCGAGCGACTGCTGGTCGTCGTCGACGACGACGGCCGCCGAGCGCGAATCGACGTCGGGGTAGATGTTCTCGATGTGGATCGTGGCCGGCTTGAGGCCGTTCATGATCAGCTGCTCGAGCGAATCGCTCCACTTGATTACGTCGATGCGCTCGCCGCGCAACTCGTCGATCACGGCCTTGATGCGCGAGCCGCGCACGCCGACGCAGGCGCCGATCGAGTCGATCTTGGGGTCGTTCGAGGCGACCGCCATCTTGGTGCGGTAGCCGGGCTCGCGCACGACGCGCTTGATCTCGATGATGCCGTCGGCGATCTCGGGCACCTCGAGCTCGAACAGGCGCTTGACGAGGTCGGGGTGCGTGCGGCTGACCAGGATGCGCACCTTCGAGCCCTCCTTGCGCACCTCGACGATGATCGCGCGGATGCGGTCACCGGGGTTGAAGGTCTCGCCGCGGACGCGGTCCTCCTTGCCGAGGTAGGCCTCGACCTTGCCCAGGTTGACGACCTGGTAGTCGCCCTCGTAGCGCTGGACGACGCCGTTGGTGAGATGCCCGACGCGCTTCTCGTAGTCCTCGTAGACGACATCGCGCTCGGCCTCGCGCAGGCGCTGCATCAGGCCCTGCTTGACCGCCTGGGCGGCGATCCGGCCGAGCTCCTGCATGTCGAACTCGTACTCCTCCTCGGCGTCCTCCATCGAGATCTCGCCCGACTTGCGGTCGATGTGCACGACGAGGTCCTCGCCCACCCCCAGGCGCTTGCGCACCCCGGCCGCGATGGCTTCCTCGAGAGCGCGGAAGATGACCTCCTTGGGGATGTCCTTCTCGCGGTGGAGCACGTCCACCATCCGCATCAGTTCTTCGAGGTTCATGTGGGGGCGTGGGTGTTGGAGGCGCTGGCCGTGCGCGGCCGGCACCTTGG
>Ga0315912_10003092_pt1 | contig 16901 bp, 9 predicted proteins | sample VfabasoilMG_FD_204469 | JGI IMG/M metagenome (GOLD analysis project Ga0315912, IMG submission 204469) | Garden soil microbial communities collected in Santa Monica, California, United States - V. faba soil | ecosystem: Environmental > Terrestrial > Soil > Garden | place: USA: California... | reverse complement strand
TGGCCATCGGCAGTGTGGCAGGCGCCCTGGCGGCTGCGCCCACGGGGCTGCTCTGGATCGACGCGCACGGGGACTTCAACACGCCGGAAACCTCTCCTAGCGGGAACGTGCACGGGATGCCCTTGGCCGTCTTGATGGGGCGCGGCGACCCGCGGCTGCTCGAGGTGTGCCGTGGCCACTTCCTCCAGCCGGAGCACGTGGCACTGGTCGGCGTGCGGGACCTCGACCGCCGGGAACGCGAAGAGCTGCGCTACGCTGGCGTGGCCGTCTACACCATGCGCGACATCGACGAGCGGGGCATGGGCAAAGTGGCGCGCGAGGCGCTGCAAAGGGTACGCGGACCCGGGCGCGTCCACGTGAGCTTGGATATCGACGCGCTCGACCCGGTGGAAGCTCCAGGCACCGCAACGGTCGTGCCGGGCGGGCTCGGCTATCGCGAGGCGCACTTGCTCTTGGAGGTCATTGCCGACGAGCGTTTGCTCACCTCGATGGACGTGGTCGAGGTCAATCCGATGCTCGACGTGAGAAACCGCACCGCGCACACGGCGGTGGACTTGGTAGTGTCGGCGCTGGGTAAGTCGATCCTGTAGGTGCGCCCAATGGATCGCTTTCTCGAGCTGGCGAAAACAGTCGACGAGGAGGAGCTCGGCGGTCTCGCCATCGAGCTGGCAAGAGAAGTGCTCGCCTTGGCGCGCCAAGAGGAAGGCGCCTCCGACCGCGCTTGGGTGAAGACCCTCTCGGGCCTGCTGGGCTCGGCTGCGCGCCAGCGCCTCGTGCTCGGGGTGACGGACCGCGCTCAGCGGAGCCAGCGCTCGGCCCGGGTGGTGGACGCCGTGCGCGAGGTGGTCGGGCGCGTGGGGATCGATCCGTCTTGGCCGGTCGGGGATCGACTGCAGTTTGCAGCGCTCGGGCTGGGCCGGCTCGTCCCCAGCGTAGCCAAGCGACTGCTCGGGGCGCGCTTGCGCCAGGAATCCCGGCCCTTCGTGCTCGATGCCTCCGAGCCAGCTCTTACCGAGCGCTTGGCCGAGATCCATCGACATCGGCAGCGCATCAACCTGAATCAGCTTGGCGAGGAGGTGCTCAGCGAGGCCGATGCCGAGCGCTACCTGGAGACGACACGACAGCTGCTCGAGCGACCCGACGTCGACGCGGTCAGCGTGAAGCTCTCCAGCGTGTGCAGTCAGATCCGCCTGCTTGCCTTCGACCACGTGGTCGAGCTGGTGAGCGCGCGCCTGCTTCCGGTTCTTCGCGAAGCCAGCGGCCGCTCCAAGCTGGTGTACTTCGACATGGAAGCGTTTCGAGATCTCGAGCTCACGCGTGCGGTGTTCCTGCGCCTCGCCGCCGAACCCGAGCTCGAGCGGCTGGTGCTCGGCCTCGCCTTGCAAGCCTACCTGCCGGACACGGCCGGGGTGCTCGACCAGGTCCTGCCGGCGTGCCTGGAGCGCAGCACACGCGGCGCCGCCAAGCTGCGCCTGCGCTTGGTGAAAGGGGCCAACCTGGCCACCGAGTCGGTGCTGGCCTCGGCTCGTCGTCACGCGCTGCCGATCTACCCGAGCAAGCATCTGGTCGATGCCAACTACAAGCGGCTGCTCTCCCGCCTCTTGGATCCTGCGCACGCGGGGCTCATCGACGTGGGTGTCGGGTCCCACAATCTGTTCGACCAGGCCTACGCGGTGCTCCTTGCCGAAAGGCGCGGTGTGCGCTCCATGGTCGAGCTCGAGATGCTGGAGGGCATGTCTCGGAGCACGGCGGTCGTCTGGGCCAGGTGGCTCGGCGGCGTGCTGATCTACGCGCCGGCCGTGCATCCCTCGCAGTTCCCGGCGGCAGTGGCGTACCTCGTACGGCGTTTGGACGAGAACACGAGTCCAGAGAACTTCCTGGGGCAGAGCGTCGGCATGGCGCCGGGCGACCCCGCTTTCTCGGCAGAAGCGGAGCGCTTCACGCGTGCCCTGGTGGAGTCGAAACAGCCGACCGTCACCACCTTCCGCCTGCAGGATCGCTCGCGCCCTCCTCCGCTCACGCAGCGACAGGAGCCCTTTTCGCCCTTCGACAACGCCGCAGACACCGACTTCACGCGCGCCCCGAATCGCGCCCTGTTCCTCGGCGCGCTCGAGGAAGTGAAACGCTCCGCGCCCGCGGTACTCCCCTCCATCGCAGGACAGGACGCTCCTGGCCAGCGGCACTTCGGCTTCGACCCATCGCGGCCCTTGCATCAGGCCTACGATCTCCACCTGGCGGGGAGCGAGGACATCGAGCGCGCTCTGGCGGCGGCCGAGCGGGCAGCACCGCTCTGGGCTCGAACGCCGCCCCGAATCCGAGCGTTGGCCATCGACCGCGTCGCCGACGAGCTCGAGAAGGAGCGCGTGCGACTGGTCGCGCTCATGGTGCTGGACGCGGGCAAGCGCATCGAAGAGGCCGACATCGAGCTTTCCGAGGCCGTGGACTTCGCGCGCTACTATGCGCGCTCCCTCTTGGACTTGGACCAGCGCTTCGAGCTCGCCGCGCGGGGCGTGACCGTGGTCACCCCACCCTGGAACTTCCCGCTCGCCATCCCACTCGGCGGCTGCCTGGCTGCGCTCGCCGCTGGCAACCCGGTCATCCTCAAGCCCGCTCCGGAAACGCCGCTGGTCGCCCGCGCCGCGGTCGATGCGTGCCACCGCGCGGGCGTGCCCACGGATGCGCTGCAATTCGTGCCTTGCGCCGATGAAATCGCGAGTCCCTTGATCACCGATCCCAGGGTTTCGCAGGTGATCTTGACGGGCGCGACCAGTACCGCGCGGCACTTCCTGCGCATGCGCTCTGGGCTGCGCCTGATCGCGGAGACGGGTGGAAAGAACGGCGCCTACGTGGCCGATCTTTCGGATCGGGAGGCCGCCATCGGCCACATCGTGCAGAGCGCGTTCGGTCACGCCGGGCAGAAGTGCAGCGCGCTCGGCTTGCTCGTGCTCGAACGCCCGCTCTACGAAGACCAGCATTTCAAGCGGGCGCTGATCGACGCCGCGCAGAGCTTGCCCGTGGGCTCTGCCTGGGACCCCTGGACGTTCGTGACGCCACTCATCCGCCCGCCGGAAGGCGCGCTGGCGCGGGTGCTCGCTCGCGGCGACGAAGGCGCGAGCTGGGCGCTCGCCCCCGAGGTCGATCGGGACAACCCCGCTCTCGTCTCCCCGGGGATCCTGTGGGACGTGCAGGCGGGGAGCTTCGCGCAGCAGACGGAGTTCTTCGGACCGGTGCTTGCGGTCGCGGTAGCGCGCGACCTAGCGCACGGCCTCGAGCTCATGAACTCCACGCCCTACGGCCTCACGGCTGGCTACTTCGGGCTCAGCGAGGCAGAACAGGTGCGCTTCCTCGCCGGCATCGACGCCGGCAACGTCTACGTCAATCGCGGCATTACTGGCGCCGTGGTAGGCCGGCAACCGTTTGGTGGACGCAAGGCCTCGAGCGTTGGACCGGGAGCCAAGGCCGGTGGGCCTGGCTACGTGGGCCAGCTCTGCCACCTGCAGCCACGCGCCGGCCGTACCTTCGGCTCCTTCCGCTTGGCGGACGTGCCGGGGACGGAGGCTTTGGGCGAAGCGAACTGGCTCCGCTACCAGCCAGCGAGCTGCCTCGTGCTCGTTGCCGAGGATGCAGCGGAAGCCGACGTCGCGCTCACGCTCGAGGTTGCAGAGAGCGTGAGCGCCCGAATCGTCCTGATTCGGCCGGGTGACGGCGATCTCGAGGGAGCGCTCGCTCGAGCGCAGACGACGCGAGTGCGCGTGGTCGGCACGCCTCCTCAGGAGCTTCTGCACCTGGTGCAGGAGCTGGGGCTGAGCCTGCTCACTGATCCCGTGAGCGACGAGCCAGCGCTCGAAGCGAGGCACTACGTGCTCGAACAGGCAATCTCGCTCGCCTACCATCGGCACGGCAACCTCAGTTTGAAAGAGATCCACCCGCTGCTCGAGCAAGCACTGCCCGAGCGAGCACTGCCCGAGCGAGCACTGCCCGAGCGAGCAGAGCGCGGGTAGCCTACGCTGCCAGCACAATCGCGCAGTCCATGCCCGCCCGACGTGCCGCCTCGATCCCCAGCGCGCCGTCCTCGAGCACTAGGCAATCGCGCGGCGAGACGCCCATGCGCTCCGCGGCCAGGAGGAACATCTCCGGGTCCGGTTTGCCGTGGATCACGTCCTCGGGCGTGACCAGGATGGAAAACAGGTCGAGAGCGCCAATTTGGCCCAGGCTGCGCAGGACGCTGGGGCGGAGGGACCCCGAGGCGACCGAAATGGGCGCGAAGGTGCTCACTTCCCGCGCGAACTCGAGCACGCCGGGCACCGGCCGTACTTCGCCCTCGAGCGCGCGGTAGGTCGCGCGATGCGCGTCCTCGACGAGCGCCAGGTCGAGCGTTACCCCGAACTGGGCAGAAAGCTCGATCACGGTCTTCTCGTGAGACATGCCTGCTCGACTGACGAACAGGTCCCAGCTGAACTCGAACGAAGCGCCTGCAGCGCGCAGGGCTGCTTGCCAGGCGCGGAAATGGAGCGGCATGGTGTCGGCCAAGGTGCCGTCACAGTCGAAGATATAGCCGCCGTAGCGGCGGGTCGGCGGCTCGAAGCGTGGTTTGGTCACTTTCGGGGTTCCAGAGCTCTGGCCTCTCCGCCTTCGCGGCGGTCGTGTACTCCGCCCGCTGTCCCGGCGAAATAGGCCGCGATGTTGGCATCGCCGATGCTGCGGCGCGTGGGGCGCACGCGATGGCCCAGGCGCTCGAGCTCGCTCTGGATGCCAGCGGGCAGGGGGTGGGAGCGTTCGGTCGAGATCTCGTCCGGAGCGAAACCCTGGAAGATGCGGGGCGCGCCGACGGCATCGGCGAGCGTTTTTTTGTCATCGACCAGCGCAACCACGAGACTGGCGATGGTGCTCGGAATCGTGTCGCCGCCGGGTGAGCCCAGGACCAGGACGTCGCGCTCGCCCAGGAAGACCAGGGTCGGCGCCATGGAGCTCAGCGTGCGCACACTGGGCCTTGGTACGTTCTCGCCGACCTTGGCGAAGCTGCCAACTGCGTTGTTGAGCACGATGCCCGTCTTCTCGGTGACGATCCCGGCGCCGAAGCTGGCTGACAGGGTGACCGTGCAACTCACGGTGCCGCCCTCGGCGTCCACGACGCTGAAATGCGTGGTGTGTTCCGGCTCCGCCATGATCTGGCCGTAGCGCGAGTCGAGCGCGCTCGAGGGTGTCTTGTGGGCTTTGTCGATGGGGTGTGCGCCGAGCCAGGTGTCGGGATTGGTCCAGCGTTTTCTCTGCTCCGCGTCTGGGGCTGCCATCCCGGCTGCTGGTGGCGCGACCATGAGCTGCCGTTCGACTTGCGCGCGCCGACTCGTCTCGGCGTACAGGTGGTAGCGCGCCGCGCCTCCGCTCGGGGTTGTCTGCACTTGGGCGCGGTCGAGCATGGCGAGCATGGCAAGCAGCGCCAGGCCTCCGCCGGACGGTGGCGGCATCGTCACCACGCGTGCACCGTGGTAGTCGAGAAGAAGCGGCGTGCGCAGGCTGGCGCGGTACTCGATCAGATCCGTCTTCGAAAGGAGACCGTGCGGCCCCAAGCTTTCGATGAGATCGTCCGCCGTCGGCCCCTCGTAGAAGCCCGCGGGTCCGTGGTCGCGAATGCGCTCGAGCGCGGCAGCGAGGTTCGGTTGCAAGAGGCGCGTGCCAGCTCCCGGCGCACTATCGCTGGGGAAGAAGGACCTTTTCGCCGCAGCATTCCGGCGCAGCCGCTCCTTGGCCCAACCGAAAGTCAGCGCCTGCCGCGCCCCCACCACGGCTCCCTGCTTGGCGAGCTCGATCGAACCCTCCAAAAGCGTGGCCCAGGGCAGGCGACCGTGGCGCTGATGAGCCAAATGGAGACCCGCTACGGTGCCGGGGACCCCCACGGCCTTGGGCGTCTGAGCCCGCTTTTCGACAATCTCGTCCCACGCCCCTTGGGTCAGCGAAGCGGGAGCATTTTCACGGAAGTCGATGGCTTCCACCACGTCAGCCAGGCGAAGCAGCATGAAGCCGCCGCCGCCGATGTTGCCGGCGCTCGGGTGCGTCACCGCCAGCGCGAAGGCAACGGCAACCGCGGCGTCGACGGCATTGCCCCCTGCCTCGAGCACGCGCACGCCGACCGCGGTGGCCTGTGTTTCGACCGAGGTGACGACCGCCACACCCTGCGCGACTCCGGGCCCGAAGGGTCGGACCTCCGCAGCAGGCGTCGGAAGGTTGCAGAGTGTCTCCTTGCAGGGTGGCGTTTTCGGGAGGGGGGCGCCGGAGCCGACGGGCTCGGCCGCGCTTCTGGCCGGCGCGGGCAGAGTGGCGCTTTTTGCCTCTGGGGGCTCTGGCGTCTGCGCCGCGGGCTTCTCTCGCTGGCACGACCAGAGCGAGAGCGCGAGCGCGAGGACGCCTGCCGATGCGGCGGAAGCCGCGCATCGACGAGCCGACCAACCCATGGCTACCATGGAAGCACAGATGGCCCAGCTTGCCGAAGGTCCGAAGCCAGAGCCGGGTGCCCAGCCGCTCGGTGTCGCCGTTCTCACCGTGAGTGACACGCGCACCGAGGACACCGACTCGAGTGGCGGCCTCCTCGTCGAATACGTTCGGTCTGCGGGCCATCGGCTCGTCGCCCGCGCCATCGTGCCGGACGACGTCGCCCGGCTGCGCCAAACGGTGGAGGGCTGGGTCTCGAGCGGCGACGTCTCGGTGATCCTGATCACGGGCGGCACTGGCATCACCGGTCGTGACGTCACACCCGAGGCGATCGAGCCCTTGCTCGACAAGCCAATCCCGGGCTTCGGCGAGCTTTTCCGCATGCTTTCGTACGCGGACATCGGGGCTGCGACCATTCAATCACGCGCCTTCGCAGGCATTGCCTCTGCGGTCCTCGTGTTCGCGCTGCCGGGCTCGACCGGAGCCGTCCGTCTCGCCGTCGACAAGATCTTGGCACCTCAGCTCGACGTCTCGACCAAGCCTTGCAACTTCGTCCAGCTCTTGCCGCGGCTGCGTGAGCGCTAGGTGCGCCCGGCTTCTGCCACGCCCGAGCTCAATCCAAGAGCCAAAGCTCCGGATCGTGCCGAGACCAGTCGGCGAGGTCGCCCGCACGTTTCGCCACCACCGGCACGCCGAGTAGGCGCGCCTCGCGCACGACCGTTGGGGCGCCTTCCAGGCGGGACGCGCTGAGCAGGAGGTCGGCGGCCCGCATCCAGGTGAGTGCCTGCTTTCGCCCGAGGGCTCCGGTGAACGCCACTGCCTCGTGCCGCTGCGCGAGCTCCCTGGCCAGCGGTCCGTCCCCGATCGCCACCACACGCGCTCCGGGCACGAGCCCGGCGGCCCCGATCGCCACGCTGACGCGCTTGTCCTCGGTCAGCCTGCCCACCACCAGCAGCAGGAGCTCATCGCTCGAGATGCCGAGCTCGGCGCGCGCCAGGGCGCGCGAGGGCAGGTCGGGGAGGTCCAGGGCAGCGGGTGCAACCGACTGCTCCGCGACGTAGTCCTCGAGCTCGGGCCTGCCGGCGGCTGTGGTCATGCGCTGCCGGAGCTCCGCGGAGACGAACTGGATCGTTGCTTGCCGCTCGAGCAGGGTGGACACGATGTGCCGGCGCAGCCACCTCGGCAAGCGTTCGAACAAGCGCACGTCCGAGCCGTGGGCGACGATCATCAAGGGCAATGGCGCCGAGGAGCGACCGCGCCTCGCGAACCAGACACCGAGCGGCCAGCCCGTGAGGAGGAGGAAGTGGGCAATCACCGCCTCGTAGCGGCTGCGGCTGCCGAGGGCCCAGAGCGCGCGCGCCAGCGGCCAGGCCAGACAGAGGGCGCGCAAACGGCGCTCCGCCAAGCGCACGAGGACCCCCGGGGCACCGAAGAGGGCGCCGCCTCCGAGCCAGGTGATCTCGACGCCTGGATCGTCCCGCAGGGGTTCGCCGTCTGCATCGGGCCGGCCGAAGGCCAGGACGCGGACGGGGCGCCTCGCTCGGCTTTCGATCCGGGCGTGGGCGCGCACGAAGTGCCCCGCGAAGTCCTGCTCGCTCCGCGGGTACGACGTCGTGAGCAGTAGGGTCTCCCTCGGAGGCTCGCTCATGGGCTCACGGGGCGGGGGCTCATTGGGCGGGCGCGGCGGCCGGCGGCAGGGTGCCCAAGGCCGCCAGGCCTTCCGCGCCGTGCTCGTCGAGCAGGCGGGCGAGGCGCCACAGGTACTCGAAGGTGTAGATGCCCGAGTCGTGCCCGTCCCCCCAGCTGAAGGAGAGGGCATACCGCCCGACGCCCTCGAGCTCCCGGATTTCCAGGTTTCCGCCCGGCTGGAAGGTGAGCGAGCCCGAGTGACCCTGGCAGCCCGCACAGGGGCAGTATCCACGCAGGATCTGGTGGGGGAGGGCATCTTCGACCCCGTTGGGCCAGACGAGACCCAGCACGCGGGCCCCGTGGGGCGCCTTGATCCGTGTAGGTTGGCCTGGAAATCCGCTCATGACGGTTGCGCTCGCTGGGGCCATCTGCCATATGAGGCGGCCCGTGGCCAATCCTAGTGAATCCGTGCAGTGCCGTCCCCTCGAGGTGCAGGTCGGCGAGAAGGGCATCGAGCGTGCCATCAAGCATCTGAAGCGCAAGATGGCGGGCGAGGGCACCCTGCGCGAGCTCAAGCGGCGGCGCCACTACATGAAGCCCTCAGTGAAGAAGCGCAAGAAGATCGCCGAAGCTGCGCGCCGGCGTCGCAAGCGCGTTCGCGTCGACGACCGCTTCTGAGTGCCGTGCGGCGACTGTATCGCTGAAACCGCTGTATCGCTGAAACCGCTGTATCGCTGAAACCGCGGCGGCGCTGTTTCCCGTCCGCGGCCCCGCCGAACTTGGCCAGGCTTCCGCAGGTGGGGTACGCGGCATAGACTATGTCGCTTGGCCAGCGCCGGTGGTCCGAAGGTCGAAGGCCGATCGAACGCGCGTCGCGCTCCCTGCCGCCGGTGGAGGTTGCTGCGGTGCCCGAGCCGCCCGTGCGACTGCGCTACCTGCTGCTCCTCGCCCTGATCTTGGGCGCGCTCGGCTGGGCCTTCCCGCGCGGGCACGCTGCCTGGCGCCTGCACAACCTGGGTACTGCCCTGGCCGATCACGCGCTCTGCATGGTGGGGCCGACGGGTCCACGCCTGGTGCGCGACGATCCAGCGGCTCTGGGCGAGCTCCTGCGTCGCCGCGTGGTGCTGGCGCCGGGCGAGGCGCGACCGTTCGTGGGCTGCTCGAGCTTCGCCGATCAGATCGAGATGTCCGTACGGTCGAGGCAAGCCTATGCGCGCACTGCCGCAGACTTCCGCGAGCACGCAGGCACGGCGGCCTCTGTGGCCACCTTCTCCGTCGCCGACTTCGAGTTCGGGAGCGCAGCGCTGGAGCGCCTGGCCCAAGCCGCCTGGCCGTTCGTTCGCGGCGTGCCGCTGCGCCTCGTGCAGGGCAGCGCTGGCGCCAAGGAGGCCGCGCACCCCCTGCTGCCACCGAAGCCGGGATTTGGGCGAGGCCTGCCCACGCGCGGCTACGTCGCTCGGGCGACCCTCGTCGACGGGGACACGGTCGTGGGTGCCTTTGGCTCCGGCGTGAATGCGACCATCGTCGTCTCCAAGGACGGCGGACGGACGTTTGCCCCAGGCGGGCGCGAGCGGGCCAGTGAGCTCTTGGACCGCTGCTTGGTCGACCCGGGTGGTCCCGCGTTCTCTCTGTCCCGCACCGACGCGGGCAGGCACGTAGTCCTATCCATGAACGTGGACGGGCCACCGACCGCGGCCCTCTTGGGCGAGGCCGTTGAGCGCGTGGTGGGGATCAGCTGCGATGCCAAAGCGCTCGTGGCCATTCTCCAGCCGGCCGACGACGGCTCTCCGGGTGCAGGCGCACGCCTCCGGCACTGCCCGCTGCGCCATGCCTGTCGAGACCTGCTCGGCCCGCCGGATCTCCTGGCTGGTGCGGAGCTCGACGTTGCGCGCGTCGATGGCGACACGGTGGTCGTGGCGACTCGTGGTGGCGTGAGTCGGGTGGCCTCGAGTCGCGACGACGGCGCGACCTGGACGCCGGTGACGGTGGCATTCGATGCCGTGAGCGCTGGCTTGCCGGCGGCAGCCGCGCCGAAGCGCTTGCTCACGGTTGGGGGCTCCGTGCTCCTGTACGGCCCTGCCAATCGTGCGAGCGGCTCGTACGCCTTGCTGGCTTCCGCGGACCACGGCGCGTCGTTCCACGCGCTGTGATCTCGCTCATTGGCCCAGCCGTGGTGGCGCTCGTCCACGCACGCTGCTGAGGCGCCCGAGCGCGCTGGCGCATTCGTCCGAAGCGCAGAACAAGAGCAGGTCTTTGGCTTCCGCGTGGGCGTCGATCCAGCGGTAGCGCGACGGCCCCGACTCGGGCAGAGGCTTCTTGTCGCCGAACGACATCGCCAAGAGCGCTGCGCCTGGCCCGCCTGCCAGGAGCATGGCTGCACGATTGACGAGCAACCTGGGTGCTTCGGCCAAGCCCTCGGTTTGCCGGCGCAAGGCGCCGATCGTCTCCAGCACGAGCGTAGGCACGTCGGCGTCGTAGCCGGTGCGGGCTAGCCCCTGCTCCACCAGGGCGCGTGCCTGCAGGATCTTGCGCTGATCGACACCCTGGGGACGGTAGTTGGGGGCAAAGATCGTCATCAGTGCCACGATCATCGGCCACGCGTCTTCAGGTCGGCTGCGGGCCAACGCACCGGCGCCGAGTTGTTGGAGCTTGAGCGCCCTCGCCAAGAGGTACTCGATCGAATCCGCCGGAAGCTCTTCGAGCTCCGCGCCGACGATGAGCCTGAGGGGCCTCGTGGTCAGCGGAACCGCCCGGCTGCCGAGTGCGCTCGACACGAAGACACCGGGCCTAGGCTGCCCCAGCTCCTGGCATATCTCGGTCAAGCGCGACACGATCGGCCCGTCCGTCAGCTCGTGTGCGTCGAGTGGTGCCAGATCGATGGGGAACGCTGCGTCGAGCGCCGCGCTGGTCTTCTGGAGCAGGTTGCGCAGGGGTGCGATCAGCACCGGGGGCGCCAAGAGGTCGTCCAGCGCCGCGTCGAGCGCGCGGGGACCGGCTGCAGCGAACGCCCCGCCTTCGCCCAGGTAGGCCGAGCGCGCGGCGGCAATTGCGTCGCGGCTCTGCGGCTTGCCCGAAAGGTCCGCCACGGCCGCCAGCGTGGCCAAGAGGCCCGCGTCCAGCTTCCCGCCCTGCAGCTTGTGCCGCGCCTCCGCCGACGTCTGCTCGACCAAGGCCCGTGCCCTTCCAGAATCTCCTTGGCGTTCGTAGAACTCGGCGCTGGCGGTCAGCACTGCCTGATCGAGCGGCCAGGCGCGGCGTGTGCGTTCGAGTGTGGCGCCGGCTCGGGCCGGGTCCTCTGCCACCTGCTCGTAGAGACGGGAAAGCTCGAGCGCTTCGCGCCTCTTGTCATCCGGGAGTGGCGCTTTCTGGATCAGCTCGGTTTGCAGCACGGTGGCCCGCTCACCCAGGCCGAGGCGGGCGTAGACGGAAACCAGGGTTCGGATCAGGTCGAGGTCCGAGCCATCGCTTTCGAGCGCCGCCTGATACGCGTCCATCGCCTTCTCGAGGGCTCCGAAGTGCTTGTCGTAGAGGCGGCCGAGGGCACGGTACACGGCAGTACGCTCCGGGCCGCTGGGCAGACTCTGCGTGAGCGAGGCCAGCGACTGCTCGCTGGCGCGATGGTCGCCGAGCTCGCCTGCGATCTCCGCGTGCAGGCGCAGCACCACCACGTCCCGTGGGTGCCGCGCCAGTGTTCCTTCGAGCAGGATCTTGGCCTTGGGCGACTGTCCGAGCTCGATCAAGAGGTGCCCGAGCTCGAGCTCGAGCTCCCGGGCCTGCTTGCTCGGCAGGTCCAGGCGCAAACGCCCCTCGAGCAGGTCCACCAGCGCCGACTGAGCACGCGCCTCCTTGTAGAGCCTGCGCAGCGCCAGAAACGCCTCCTCGTCGGCGGGATCGAGCTCCAAGCAGCGCTGGAGACATTCCGTCGCGCGCGCTCCGTCCTGGCCGCGCTGCCAGGTCAGGCCGGCCGCGCGCCAGAGGTCGGTGGCGTGCGCAGGCACGTTCGAGGCCTGAGCCAGACGCTCGAGTGCCTCCGCACGAGGGATCGGATCGTCGTCCTCGAGCAGGTGATAGGCAAAGAGCTCGGTCAGGAAGTCCTCGGGGCGCAGCTCGCGCGCCTGCTCGAGGCAGCGCGTTGCTAGCGAGCGTCGACCCAGGCGCACCGCGGCGAGCGCGGTCTCGTGCAGGCAGGCGACCTGGTCCAGATCGCTGGTGAGCAGCGGCAGGAGGCCCGTTTGCGCCTTTTGGAGCGCGGCATCGTCATCCGGTTCAGGGCTGGCGGCCTCGAGCACGCGGAGCGCGAGCAGGTGCGGCGACTCGCCCTCGAGCAGGGGCTCCAAATGCCGCTGCGCGGCGCGCAGATCCATCCTGCCCAAGGCGGCCGTCGCCAGAACGGTTCGATAGGCGTCCGCTTCCGGCGACGGCAAGGTGTCGGCGAGGCGGGCCTGGATCCCTGCGAGGTCATCCGCGTTACCGCTTCGCTCGAGCGCTTCTTCCTGCGCCAGCAGCGCCGCGATGTCTCGCGGCCACTCTTCGCTCACCGTTTGCCAGAAGAGTAGTGCGCTGCCTGGCTGACCGCGGCTCGCATCGATCTCCGCCAGCTGGCCGTAGGCGTACCGTCGATCGAGCGGGTCTTCCGCCGTCCGAGCAACGTCGAGATGGTCGCGGGCGACACTATCGTGATCCTCGGCCAGCTCCGCCAAGTGGAGCAGGAGCGCTTGCTCCACGCCCGTCGCCTGTCCCTCCAGGTACGAGCGGAGGGTGTTCCTAGCTTCCGCAGCCGGTCGATCCAGACACGCTCGGGCGACGTCGACTGCCTCCAGAAAACGAGCGCCGGCATGCGAAGCGACACTGGCGCGGAAACGCGGGTCGAAGGTCCGCGCTAGGACACCGAGGGCGAGGTCTCCCGGCTCTGCCGTCGCCAGTGTGCCGAACGAGGCCGCCGATCCTTCGTGATCGACGAGAGCCCGCCGGAGCGCGCTGCGAGTGGCCAGGGCCACCTCGAGCGGAAGCGCCGAGTGGGGGCTGCTTTCAGTCGCGGCAGGCGCTGGCGGCGGAACCGAAAGGCCCGCTCCCCGCCCCGCCATGGCCTCGAGCAGCGCCAGCGAAAGCGGGGTCCCTCGCGCCTTCGACCCTGCCAGTGCCGATCGACCAACCTCACTCGTCCCGTGCGAGAGTAGGGCCTGCACGAGGTCCGCAGTGGGCAGACCCGAATGCTCCGCAGTCGTACCCTGCCCACCCTCGAGCTCCTCGAGCGCTCGGGCGATCAGCGCCGAGTGGCCCTCTGGGCTCGCGCCCTTTGGCGCGCGTGCGCGGAGCTCGGCATAGTCGCGCGCGGCTGCCTCGCGGTCTCCCAGCGACTCACGCAAGAGCGCTGCGAAGAGTCGCGGAGCTTCACCCTCCCATTCGGACAGCTCGGTCAGGGCATCCGCCTCCCGGGCTCGGTCCCCGCGCCCCCGCGCTTCGAGGAGCCGCCACAGTGTCGCGAGCGCGCGCTCACTCTGGGCTGTCTCCTCGGAGCTGCGCTGCTCGGAGCCACTGGGCTCGAACCGACCGTGCGCCAGGTCCTCGAGCAGGTCGCCGACGGCCTCCGTCGGCTTGCCCAGCTGCAAGTACTTGATCTCCTTCGAGCCCGGAACTTCCTGCACGTCGCCCAGCGGGGAGAGAGCGCGTGCCAAGATGCCGTAGCGGTCACGGAGCAGCTGCCACTCGTCCTCGGCCATGCTGGGTGCTTGTCCAGCAAGCGAGAGCAGGAGCAGCCGCTCGTCGGTTTCGAACGTTCCGGAACCGGGGTCGCACTCGGTGAGCACACGCGAAAGCAGGTTCTTGTCGCCCGAGGACAGCGCCATGAGTGCCAGGGCGCGCCAGGTCGTGCGAGTCGGAGAAAGCTCGAGCGCCTGGAGCAGGAGCTTCTTGCTGGCGGCTGCCCCATCCCGGCGCGTCGCCGCGTAGGCAGCGCAAAGGAGCAGGACGTCCTCGCTCGCCGGAAGGGAACCGAGCAGGAGCTCCGTCGCTTCCGCCATCCGCCCTGCCCGCATCTCGCGCGCCGCACGCAAGAGCGGCAGATACGGTGCGCGAGCCGCGCTCGCCTCTCCGCCTGCGGCGCTCGGTAGCGCGCTCGCGGGACTGCCCAAGAGTTCCTGGACCGACTGTGCGGCCAGCACCAGATCCTCGGACACCTTGAGACCCAAGATGGGCTCGGCTGCGGCGAGTCGGTGAACGAGACGCTCGAGCTCCAGACGCGCGTCCAGCGCTTGAGTTGGTGCGGCACCTTCGGCGCGCGCGATGTGATCGAGCACCCGAGCGGCGCGATCGGGCTCGCCGGCCAAGCGCAGTCGGTGCGCGAGCTGCAGGCCAGCGTGCAGGCGGGTGGGGCCGGGTTCCGCGAGACGGACGGTGGCCTCCAGGCGTCGCACGGCATTCTCGTCGTCGTCTGCGCGCAGCCGGCGCGCTTCCGCTGCGGCGAGGCTGAGCTTGGGCGCGATCTCTGCCGCATCGCGCGCGTGCTCGGCGGCGGCGGCAGTCTGCCCGAGGTGCTCCTCGAGCGCGGTGGCGACCAAGAGGGCACGCGCTCGGCCAAGCGCCGAAGTCTGCCCCTCGGCTTCGCGCAAGAGGGCGCGTCCAAGCCGCGCGAGGTCGGGGATGTCGGGAGCCGGCGCTGGAAGCGAGCCGGCGGGAAGGTCGGTGTCGAGCTCTGCATCGTGCCCGCGCTCGTCCAGAGCCAAGGCCGGGCTTGGCTCGGCACTGCTCGACTGTTCAAGCCATGGCTCGCTCATGTGAGTTCGAGCCCCAGCTTGCTTCTGAGTGTGAGCACCTCGGGACCGGCGAGGAACTGGATCACGCTGCCGATCATCGCCGAACGCTCCTGCTCGACATCGGGGATCAGCTCGCGCAGCTGTCGCAAGATCGACGGATCGCCGTGAACCAGGGTTGCCACTCGCGCGGCGCTGGTCAGGCTGATCGAGGCAAGGTCGGTGAGCTCCCGGTCGCTCTTCTCGATGTCGGATGCCAGACGACCCAGGTCGGCCCGTTCCTCGCTGCTCAGCATGCGAGAGAGCTGGCGGGCGCGCTCTTCGACTTCGTCCGGCTGTCCGCCAGGAAGCGTGCGCGAGGTCAGGCGCGCGCCCGCAGCAAGCCAGGTGCGTGCCTCATCGAGACCGAGCTGCAAGAGTGGGGCGACACCGAGCGCGTGAGCGAACAGCAGGTAGGCCAGGCGTGCGCGTGCCGCCGGGGAGAGCGGCGACGTCGTACCCGTGCCGAGCACGACCGTCGGGGTCTCGCCCGGTAGGAGCAGAATGGTCCCGCTCTGGACGGCTCCGACGTACACTTCCGGCTGCAAGAGGCCGATCGCCGTGGCCCAGGTCGATACCAGGGTGCCGACGCCATCGCTGCCGAACGGATCCTGGCGCATCGATTCGCTCACACCCAGTGATGCCAGGTCCGGCAGCGTGGCCTTGGCAATCTTCGGCACCAAGAGGCGTGCGACCTCGGCCATGCTCCCGAGCTGGCCAGGAGCTGCGACGAGCTCCCAATCGGCAGTGCTCAGGGTACCTCCGGGCTGGCTTCTCGCGGCGCTGGTCAGGGCCTCGAGTCGCTGCGTGCGGGCGTCCGACAGCCGCCCGGTCAGGGCGATCGCGCCCAGCCAGGCTCGCTCTTCGCGAGTATTGTCCAGGCCTTCCGAGAAGTCCGCCATCTGACCGATTACCGGCAAGTCGAGCGGCTTCTGTCGCAATTTTTCCAGGGTTTTCTCGCGCGCTGGTGCGAGGAGTCGAGCCCGCTCATCCGGGTGGAAATTTTCCCGCACCACGACCGCCGCTGCATCCACGTCCGTCGGTGCGTCGCGCAGTACCAGGCGAGCCGCATCCTTCAGGTTCGCCGACTCGCGCAGGTGGTCACGCTCGATGGCGAGCAACATGCGCGCCGCTTCGAGCCGGGTGGGGATGTCGTCATCCTCTTCTGCCAGCTGGCGAAATGTGGTGGCGGCCACGTCCCAGCGACCGATGCGGGCCGCGAGCCTGGCCTTGCGGCGCCTCGTGCGCACCGCGGGTACGCCGAGTGCTTCGATCGACACCAGGAGGTCCATGGCGTCAGCCGAAGCGCCCAGCCGCTCGAGCAGATCGATCGCGTGCAAGCCGGCGCTTTCCCGCTCCGAAGCGCCCGTCCGTGGGTGCAGAGCGACACGCCGCAAGAGCGGGGCTGCTCGATCGATGCGTTCGTCCTTGAGACAGAGCTCCGCCAAGAGCGCCAAGGCCGGCAGGTGGTCGCCCTCCAGATCGAGCAGCTCCTCGAGCGCACGGCTGGCGACGCTTCGGCGTCCGAGGTGCCGTGAGTGCCGCGCCTTCTCCCACAAGAGCGAGGCGCGCTTCTCTGCATCGGCCGGCGCCTCCAGTCGCGCGTCGATGAGCTCTACCATGCGCGGACGATCTCGCTTAGCGTGTGCTATTTGGTAGAGGCGCACGAACGAGAGCGGGCTCCCGGGTACGCGCCCCATTGCGCTTTGGAAGGCAACCTCGGCCTGCTCGGGCGAACCGAGCGCATCCTGCAAGAGAACGCCCGCACGCTCCCAGAGTCGTGCTGCCTCAGCCGCGTCGGGCTCGCGTCGGGCGAGCTCGATCGAAGAGGAGGCCTCGATATCGGCACGTCCGGAGCGCAGTGCAGCGAGCGACAGACCGAGGTGCACCGCCGAGTCGTCGGGCAAGACCTCGGTCAGCGGCTGCAAGAGGCCGATCGCCGCCTCGTCGTTCCCGGCGATGATGGCTTGGTAACCGGCCAAGAGCCGTGCCACCGGGCCGTCGAGCTCGTCCGGAATGGCGCGTGCCAAGAGCTCGAGCGCTTGCCCTCGCTCCTCC
>Ga0315912_10003091_pt1 | contig 16904 bp, 16 predicted proteins | sample VfabasoilMG_FD_204469 | JGI IMG/M metagenome (GOLD analysis project Ga0315912, IMG submission 204469) | Garden soil microbial communities collected in Santa Monica, California, United States - V. faba soil | ecosystem: Environmental > Terrestrial > Soil > Garden | place: USA: California... | reverse complement strand
CACGCAGCCGAAGCGCGCGGCTTGCAGTTCCACCGCGCCGCCCAGGCGCGCCAGTCTTACGCGGTGCGAGATCAGCACCGGCAGCCGCAGCGCCCGCGCCAGCGGAAAGTAGCGCAGGTTGAACGCCAGCGTTTTGGGCAGGCTCAACAGCAGGTGCCAGGCCTTGCCGAGTTCCCTGAGCATCATCTCAAGTAACGCTTTCTTCGGCGTCCCCCGCGAACTGAATGCGGTAGAGGCGGGCGTAGAGACCGCCAGCGGCGAGCAACGCCGCATGCGGGCCGGTTTCGACGATGCGTCCGCGGTCCAATACGACGATGCGGTCGGCCTTTTCCACGGTGGACAGTCGATGCGCGATCACCAGCGTGGTACGCCCGCGCATCAGGGTCTCCAGGGCGGCCTGGACGTGGCGCTCGGACTCCGCGTCGAGCGCGGAGGTCGCTTCGTCCAGCACCAGCACGGGGGCGTTCTTGAGCAGCGCACGCGCGATCGCGATGCGCTGGCGCTGGCCGCCGGAGAGCTTGACGCCATTCTCGCCCACCAGCGTTTTCATGCCATCGGGCATCGCGTGGATGAAATCCAGCGCATGGGCGGCTGACGCCGCCGCCGCGATCTCCGCTTCCCCGGCCTCATTCATCGCGCCGTAGGCGATGTTGGCCGCGACGCTGTCGTTGAACAGCACCACTTCCTGGCTCACGAGCGCGATGTTGGCGCGCACGCTCGCAAGCCCGAGGCTCGCCAGATCGTGGCCATCGAGCGTGACGCGTCCCGCAGTCGGGCGGTAGAAGCACGGCACCAGATGGGCGAGCGTGGTCTTGCCGGCGCCCGACGGCCCGACCAGCGCGACCGTCTCGCCCGGCTCGATGGCAAGCTCGATTCCCGCCAGCACCGGCCGTTGCGGATCGCCGTAGTTGAAGCTCACGTTCTCGAAGCGGATCTCGCCGCGCGCGCGCCCGATTCCGGCGGTGCCCGGGTCGTGCTCGCCATGCTGGTCGATCAGCTCGAACACGCTTTCCGCCGCCGCCAGGCCGCGCTGCAGCGGCTCGTTGACGCTCGTGATGCGTTTCAGCGGAGCGGTCAGCATCAGCATCGCCGCGATGAAGGACACGAAGCCCCCGACCGTGATTTCGTTGGCCCCGGACTGCTGCGCCGCAAGATAGACCATCACCGCGAGCGCGACGGCCGCGATCAACTGCACGAACGGCACGCTCGCCGCCGCCGCGGTCGCCTGTTTCATCAGAAAGCGGCGCACGTGATTCGCCTGCGCGTCGAAGCGCGCGGCCTCGTAGCGCTGGCCGCCGAAGAGCTTGACGACCTTGTGGCCCTCGATCGTTTCCTGGATAACCTGCGTGATGTCGCCCATGGCGCGCTGCACGTCGCGGCTGGTGTTGCGCAGCCGGACGCTGATGACGCGCACGATCAACACGATGAGCGGCGTCATCACCAGCGACAGCAATGTCAGCTTCCAGTTGAGCCACATCATCCACGCGACGAGCCCGGCGATCGAGATCGCGTCCTTGAACAGTACCGCAAGCACGCTGGTGGCGGCGGAAGTGACCTGCGTCACGTCGAAGGTCAGCTTCGAGATCAGCGTGCCGGTCGGGTGGTCGTCGTAGTACGGCGCGGGCAGATCAAGGAGCCGCGCGAACATCGCGTTGCGCAGGTCCATCACCACCTTGTTGCCGACCCATGCCATGGCATAAGTCGCGAGATACTCGGCTGCGCCGCGCACCACGAACAGGGCGACGATCAGCAGCGGCATCCATAGCATGACATCGGCATTCTTGTCGACGAACGTTCCATCCAGCAGGGGCTTCATCATCGCCGGCAGCGCGGGCGCGGTCAGCGCCACGATTACGGTGCCGAGGATCGCCAGCGCAAAAGCGCCGCGGTACGGCGCGGCGAAGCGCATGAGGCGCAGGTACAGGGCGGTGCCGGTCATGCTGCGAACAATAGCAGACTATGCCCGGGCGGAAAAACCTCCGCTCCAACGGCGCGGACGACTCAGCGGAAACTGTATTCCGCCGTCAAGGTGTAATTGCGCTCGGGCAGCGGATAGGCGTTGTAGCGATCGGCCACGAACTGGCTGCGTACCGCGTAGTTGTAATAGCGCTCGTTGGTGAGATTGTTGACCGCCGCTGCGACGCGCCATGGTCCGCTTTGATGCGCCAGCTTGAGGTCGGCCACGGCGTATCCCGGTATCTTCACCCCGAACGTGTTGCCCTCATCGTTGTCCATGAACTGCTCCCCGACGTACGCAAAGGAAGCATTCAGACGCGTGCGCCGGTCGATCGCCCAGGAAGCGCCGAGGTCGAGCTTGTGACGCGGCACGAGCGGCACCGTCTTGCCCGCGATCACGACATTGCTCTGCGTGAAGCCCCCCCCGGGCAGCATCCCCTCGCGAAAGCGCGCGTCGATGTAGGTGTAGCCGCCGCGCAGCGTGAGCACCGGCCACGGCGACCAGGTGCCTTCCAGTTCGAGACCGCGGCGGCGGGAGCGCGGCAGATTGGTATTGCCGATGCCGGTGGTGAAAGCGTCGAGGTGTATCTCGTCGCGCACATCGATCTCGAACCACGCCGCGCGCAGCCACGCCGTTCCCGCGCGTCGCTCGATGCCGATCTCGGTGGAGTACGCGGTCTGCGGCCGCAGAAACTGGAACTCGCTGCTGAACGACGGCGAGGTCTCGTAGATTTCATCGACGTTCCCGAATCGGTAGCTGCGCCCGGTCCTGGCGATGAGAGCGAGCTGCGGCAGCAACTGGTAGCGCAGGCCGAGCTCGTACGCGTGCTCGGATTCCCGCTGGCTCGCGGCCGGCGCGCCCGAGCCGAATGCGCCACCGGGAGCGGTGGGATCGAAGCGGTCGCTGGCATCGATGCGCAGCCGCTCGGCGCGCACGCCGGCGGTGAGGGTCACGCTGGGCGTGAGGCGCGTGGTGTTGTGTAGGTACAAGGCAACGGTGTCCTGCGAGGCATCGACCGAATTGATCGGCTGGCCGATAGTGGAAGGCGCGTGGGTGCGACGCAGCCGGTAATCCCAGCGGTACCAGTCGAAGCCGGCGACCAGCGTGCTCTCGCCGCCAAATGCGCGGTGCGGGAGCCGCAGGCGCGGCGTGAGCGACCAGACATCCAGATCCACCTCGCGATAGTCGGGAAAGCCGCCGAAATCAAAATACGAGGTCTGCGCCTTGTTGCGCCAGCCCGCGCCGAAGTGGAGTTCGCCCCATTGCAGATTCTGCCGCCAGTCGAGCGTCGCACGCTGGCCGTCCCGCGTCGCATAGTCGAGCGGCGTGTTCGTGCCGCGGCGGTCGGATGCGAGCTGATCGAGTCCGGCGGAGGGTTGCACCGTGCGCGCGCCGGGCAGACGTATGCCCTGATTGTCCGTGCCGAGCTTGAGCGCGACGTCACTGCGCTCGCCGAGCCAGCGCAGGTCCGCCTGGGCGTTGGTCTGGCGGTTGCGGTTGTTGTCCCGGTAACCATCGGACTCGTAGTTACTGGCGCTGACGTTGAACCCGGCGTGCGCTCCGAAGTAGTGGCCGGCGAACTGCGCTTCGCGGGTGGCATAGGAGCCGAGCCGAGCGTCGAGACTCGCGCCGTTGGCGGTGCTGCCCGGCGAGCGTGTGATGATGTTGATCACGCCGGCGGTCGCGCCGTCACCGTAGAGCACGGCGCCGCCGCCGCGCACGATCTCGATGCGCTCGACCGCATTGAGCGGCACCGCCGACCATTGCACCCCGGAGAGATCGATGTCGGTGACGCGACGGCCATCGAGCAGGATCAGCGTATTCTGTCCGCCCGTGGCGCCGAATCCGCGTAGACCCACGGTGCTGGCAGCCGCGTTGTTGCCAAAGAGATCGTGGACCGATATCCCCGCCTGCTCGGCGAGAATGTCCGCCACCGTCTTGGCGCCGCTCTGGCGGATCGCCTCCGCCCCGATCACCGTCATGTTGACCGGGGTGTCCGCATAGCGGTCGCTGAAGCGGGTGGCGGTCACCACGACTTCCTCGGCCGTCAGCACCGGGCGCTCGGCAGCGTAAATTGCGCCCGCGCTCAGGAGGAGCGCGGCGTGGTACCAGTAACGCATACTACCCTCGCGCGGCGCGCCCGCCGCGCACCGCCAAGCAAACGAAACGGGAGCGCGGCGGGTGGGGGGCGAGGAGGCGCACGAGGCACCGGTCCTGCCGCTTCCCCGCGGCATCTCCGATAGCGCGCCAAGGCCGGTATACGGGCTCGCGATACTTCAGGCACCGCCTTCCCGGGCACGCACACCCAGTGGCTTATTGGTACCTCGACGGCCGATGGGGCCGCTCGCTAACCGTTGCGGGGGCAGCACAGGTTTTTCACCTGTTTCCCGTTCAACCCGCGCAGTCCTTGCGCAGGCACCTCAACGCCGGCTTGCGCATCCTCCGCCGGCGGGCGGCGAATGCGTAAACCCGCTGGATTCTACACGCGGCGCGGCGCGCGCCACAATGCCGGGTGGGTGGGTTGCGGCCGCCTCCGCTACCAGGGCGCCGGCTGCGCGGCGGGCTGGCCCAGAGGTCGGCTGTCAAATCACATTCAATAGCGCTCGTTAGCAGTTGACGCAGCGGAATTTTTACCTCTATAGTGTGCGCATGGAAACCGAACTCAAGTCGCTCGAGCAGAAGATCACGCATTTCGTCGAGCTGTGTCAGCGCTTGCGCCAGGACAACCACGAGCTGCGGCAGCAGCTCGCCAGTGCACTCAACCAGAACCGGCTGCTGGAAGAGAAGATCGGCAATGCCACCGGCCGCCTTGAAAATCTGTTGAACCAGATTCCCGAAGACGACGCATGAGCGCCGAACCCAGGGGTTTGCTGATCACGCTCATGGGGCGGCAGTATCGCGTCGCCTGCGCGCAGGAGGAACAGGAGGGCCTGCTGAAGGCGGTGGAGTATCTGAACCGGAAAATGCAGGAAGTGCGGGACAATGGCAAGGTGATCGGGCAGGAACGCGTCGCCATCATGGCGGCGCTGAACATTGCGCACGAATTTCTCACCACCAGGGTCGGCGGCGGTTTTGACATGGCGGAGATAAAGCGTAGAATCGGCGACTTGGAGACCGTTCTCGATCAGGCGTTGTCCGAGCAGAACGAACTGTTTTAGCTTTCCCCTGCGGTGCGCGTTAAGGTCTTACACTCTTTGAACCAATATCGTTAATCAGGTCGCCGACTCAAGCAGCGCCGGTGTGCGCGTCCGACATGGAAGCGCCTGAAGGCCTCGGAAGGTGACCATCTTGGACCATTGGTTCAAGAAGCAGGCCTGACGGCACAGGCGGGGGTCCCAACTCAGAATGCGGCATGCGCCGCATTTTTTTTGGCGAGAGCGGCCGCACTATTCGCGTCCATCGGCGATTTTCATCATGTCCTCGCAAACACGTTATTGGTTGATGAAGTCCGAGCCTTCGGACTACAGCATCGACGACCTCGCCCGGGACCGAACGGCCCCCTGGTACGGTGTGCGCAACTACCAGGCACGCAACTTCATGCGCGACGACATGCGGGTGGGCGACCGCGCGTTCTTCTACCACTCGAGCTGCGACGAGCCCGGTATCGTCGGCATCGTCGAGATATCCGCGCCCGCGCACCCGGACGCCACGCAGTTCGAGCGCAAGAGCAAGTACTACGATGCCGCGTCGACGCGCGAGAATCCGCGCTGGGTCAACGTCGAGGTGCGTTTCGTGGAGAAGACGCGACTGGTGACGCTCGAAGAATTGCGCCGCCACAAGGCGCTGGCGAAGATGCGGGTGCTCCAGCGCGGCAACCGGCTCTCGATCACGCCGGTCCAGCCGGCAGAGTGGAAGCATATCAGCGCCCTGCTGGGCGATGGGTAATACGTGATGGATTGACCCGCCCTCCCATTGCTCATTACCCATCTCCCATTACCGAAAGGAGGGGGCGATGCCTCATCCGAATACCATCGACACGCACGCGCATTACTTTCCCGAGTCCTACATCAAGCTGATCGCCGATCACGGCAGGCGTTGCGGGGCGAGCGTCGTCTCCGATCCCGCCGGCGCGCGCTTCATCCAGGTGGGCCTCGCCCTGCGCACGGGACCGATCACCGCGCCCTTCATCGACTTCAAGGAGCGCCTCGCGATCATGGACCGGCAGGGCGTGCGGATGCACGCCCTTTCGCTCACGCAGCCGATGGTGTACTGGGCCGACGACGAGCTGTCGATCAAGCTCTGCGTCGCGTTCAACGACGCGGTGAGCGCCGCCCACCGCGCGCACCCCGACCGCTTCATCGGTTTCGCCTGCCTGCCGTTCCAGAGTCCGCGGCTCGCGCTCGAGGAACTGGAGCGCGCCGCGAAGCTGCCCGGTATCCGCGGCATCTACATGGCGACCGCCGTGCGCGACCGGGAACTCTCGGACCGCAGCTTCTTCCCCATCTACGAGCGCATTGCCGACCTCGGGCTGCCGATCTTCCTGCACCCGATGATGATCAACAACGAACGGCTGAAGCAGTTCTACCTCATCAACACCTGCGGCAACCCGTTCGACACCGCGATCGCCGCCTCGCACCTGATCTTCGGCGGCGTCCTCGACAGCTTTCCGAAGCTCGAGATCAGCCTGCCGCACGGGGGCGGCGCGCTGCCGATCCTGCGCGGACGGTTGGACCGCGGCTTTCAGATCCGGGCGGAGTGCAAGACCATCGCCCGCCCGCCGAGCACCTACCTGAAACGCTTCACCTACGACACCATCACCTACAGCGAGGAACAGCTGGAGGAACTCGTCAGGCTCGTCGGCGCCGAGCGCATCATGGCGGGCAGCGACTATTGTTTCGACATCGCCTACGAGGAGCCGGTGCGGTTCGTGCAGGGCGTCAAGTCGCTCACCGCCGCGCAGAAGCAGCAGATCCTCTGGGACAACGCCGCCCGGCTCCTCAAGCTGCAATGAAATCACAGACGATCCGGGTGCCGTTGCGCGATGGCGAGATGGGCGCCTACCTCGCGCTTCCGCAGCGCACGCCGGCCGGAGCGGTGATCGCCATCATGGAAATCTGGGGCGTGAACGACACCATGCGTCGGCACGCGCATGAATTCGCCGAGGCGGGCTTCGTCTGTCTCGTGCCCGATCTCTTCTGGCGCCAGGAGCCGGGTGTGGAACTCTACGACCGCAATCCGGAGGACGTGAAGAAGGCGTTCGATCTTTACTACGACTTCGACTACGATCTCGGCGTGCGCGACATGGAGGATGTCGCCGCCTACCTGAAGCCGCTATCGGCCTGCAACGGCAAGGTGGGGGCGGTGGGCTACTGCCTCGGCGGCAAACTCTGCTATCTCATGTGTTGCCGCACCGACATCGACTGCGCGGTCGCCTATTATGGCACCTACATCGAGCATAACATCCGCGAGGCGCCGAACCTGCACCGGCCGTTCGTGCTGCACATGGCGATGAAGGATCGGTGGGTGCAGGCGGAGGTGAACGACCTCATCGAGCGGCGGCTTGCCCCCAACCCGCTGGTGACCCTCCACAAGTATCCCGACGCCGATCACGCCTTCGCGCGCCACGGCGGCAAGCCCTACCGCAAGGCCGACGCCGACCGCGCGCTTGCCCTCACGGTCGAATTCTTCCGCCGGCACCTCGGTTAAGGCTGCACGCCTTTCAGCCCCGCCGCTGCAATGACCTGCGCCCAGCGCGCGAGCTCCTCGCGCATGCGCTTGCCGAATGCGTCCGGCGTCGAGCCGACCGCATCGACCGCCAGCCGAGTGAGACGCTCCTTCGTTTCCGCGGCGCCCAGCGCCCGGAGCAGTTCGCCGTTGAGCCGCGTCACGATCGCAGGAGGCGTCGCGCGCGGCGCAAGCACCCCGTACCATCCCGACATCTCGAAGTCGTAGCCGTTTTCCCGCACCGTCGGCAGGTACGGCACCAGCGCCGAGCGCTGGGCGCCGCCGGTGGCGAGCGGCCGCAGCTTGTCCGACTTGAGGTACGGCATGGTCGGCGGCAGCGCGTTGAACATCATGTCCACTTCGCCCGCCATCAACGCCGTCATCGCCGGGGCCGCACCCTTGTACGGGACGTGAACGATCCTGACGCCGGCGATCTGCTTGAGAAGCTCGCTCGCCATGTGGATGCCGGTGCCGTTGCCACCCGAACCGAAGTTCATCTTGCCGGGCTGCCCCCGGGCGAGGGCCATCAATTCCTTCACCGATTTCGCCGGCACGCTGGGATGCACCAGCAGCACGTAGGCCGCGGCGGCGACTTCCGACACCGGTACCAGATCCCTCAGCGGATCGTACGGCGTGGCGGCCACGAGATTGGGTACGATCGCGAGCGGGCCGGAGAATCCCAGCAGGATCGTGTATCCATCCGGCGGCGCCTTCGCCACCAGCTCGGTGCCGATCAGGCCGGCGGCGCCGACGCGGTTCTCGACCACCACCTGCTGGCCGACCGCCTCGCTCAACCCCTGCGCGATCGCGCGTGCGATGAGGTCGACGGGCCCGCCGGCCGACGACGGCGCGATCATTCTGATCGGTTTGCTCGGATACGCCTGCCCGTGCGCGGGAGCCGACGCGAGCGCCGCCGCCGTCCACGCCGCGAGCGTCCACACCCGCAGATTGTCGTTGGTTTTTCCCATCATGATGCCGCCTCCCGAACGAAAGCCCCAGCCTGCATATTAGCGCGCCACTCAAATCAGGGTGAGTCGAGCCCTTCGGCGCGCCCCCCTCTCGTCACCGCCCTGGAGCGTGGTGGCCGCCAGGATGCATAGTCTTGCGGCGTATCGAGATCGAATTCAAGATCGGCGCGACGCACGATGACCGGGGTCAGTCCGGCACGCCTCGCCGCCTCCTGATGCGCGGCGAAACTCGCGGGGCCGAAGGCATACTCGAAACCGGTTCCGGCTCCGACCAGCGACGCGTTCGTCCCCGTGCCGGACCGGTCCGGCGCCAGAATGGCGCGCGCGCCGCCTTCCGCCGCCTTTGCCAGCGTACGCAGAGCATCAGCGCTAACCTGCGGCAGATCACCGGGCAGGACCAGAACATGCGTCGCGCCTAGCGCTGCGGCTCGCGCGACTCCCAGCCTTACCGCCCGATTCAGGCCGACCGCGCGCGCGCCCTCTCGTACGGTCGTCGCGCCGGCTGCGCGGGCGAATGCCAGGGCGCGGGCGCACGGGCTCACCACGATGGTCCGCCGCGGTGCGCCGCTCCACTCGCTCACCACCGCCAGCGTGCGCACCAGCAATTCGCGATTGAGCGCCTCCCGCTCCGTCGCCGTCAGGACAGGAGCAAGCCGCGACTTGCCCGTAGTCAAGCCACGCGCCGGAACGATCGTCCAGAGCACGGCAAGATCGCGTTGCGCCGCCATTCATCCCCGCGCTGTCGCGAACGTACGGGCGAAGGCGAGGGTCGCCGCGGCGAGCCGCAGGCTCTTGCCACGGTCGGTCATGAGGGTATTCGTCGCAAGCACCCGTTTGCCCTCGCGCGCTATGGCGGCTCCGAGCTTCGAGTCCCGATTATCGATGACCCAGCCATCGACCAGCCTGCCGTAATGCCGAACGACACCCAGCGCGCTTGGCTCCTGCCCCAGTTCGCGCATCATCTTCGCCGCAGGCCCCTTGACCGCAGCCCTGCCGATGATGGGTGAAATCGCAACCACCGGAAAATCGCGCCGCCTGATCCAGGCCCCGATCTCCGGCACGGCGAGGATGGGCGCAATGCTGACGTAGGGGTTGGACGGACAGAGCACGACCGCGGTTACGGCTCCGGCGCGAAACAATTTTCGCAGCGGCGCGGGTGGCGCTGCCTGGCGGCGGTGCGCGAACCGAAAACCGCGCACCCGCGGCCTGCACCGGAGACGAACGAAGTAATCCTGGAACGACAGCTCGCCGTGGCCGGTGCGCACGCGCGTGCGCACCGGCGTTTCGCTCATGGGCAGAATCGCGTGCCGGATGCCGAACCGCGAGGCCAGCTTGCGCGTCACTTCCGAGAGCGGCATCCCGCCATGCGCGGCAAGCGAACGGATGACGTGCACCGCGAGATCGCGGTCGCCCAGCCGGAACCACGTTTCGCCGCCCAACTTGCCCAGCGTGTCCATGAAGTTCCAGCTTTCGTCGGCGCGCCCCCAGCCGGCGATTGCGTTGTTGATGCCGGCCAGCGTGTACATCACGGTGTCGAGGTCGGGACAGATGGTGAGCCCAAGATGCTCGAAGTCGTCGCCGGTGTTGACGACGACGGTGAGTTCGCGGGCCGGCAGCGCCGCCGCGAGACCCGCGGCGAGGCGCGCCCCGCCGACGCCGCCGGCAAGCGCTACGATCACCGGAACAGATCCTCGGCGGGCGGGCGCACCAGTTCTTGCGCCGCACCGGCGCGCAATGGATAAGGAAAGCCCCGCGCCAGAACGGCGGGCAAGCCCTCGTCGGCCTGACCCATGACGAGCGAGGCGGCCGCGGCCAGCTCGTCGGCCGCCGCCACCTGCGTCACGCGCAGTGCCCGGCCATTGCGATCCTGGGCGCCGCGCAGATCGACGAGCGCCGGCAGGCCCGCGACGCCGATCGCGACGCCGGTGACGCCGTTACGCCACGCGCGTCCGAAACTGTCGTTGATCACCACGCCCACCTCGGCGCCGCACGCCCTGCGCACCTCCTCACGGATCCGGCGTGCCGACGCGTCCGGGTCCGCCGGCAGCAGCAACGCGACCGGGTCTCCCGGCGCCGCTACATTCGATTGATCGATCCCCGCGCTCGCCATCACGAAACCCAAGAGGTGTTCGACGATGATCACCCCGGGCTTGACGCGCAGCACCGCGCGCGCTTCGCGCAAAATCAGTTCGACGAGCCGTGGATCCTTCTCTGCAATCTGCCCCAGTTCCCGCGCCCGGTGCGAAGGCGTTACCGCGGCAAGCCTGACGGAACGACCCTCCGCCTTGGACACGATTTTCTGCGCAACGACCAGGATGTCCCCGTCCGCGAGGCTCGCGCCCGCGCGTTGCGCTGCAGCCAGCAGCAGTTCCACGAGCCGCGCCCCACGCTCGACCTCGGGTATCCCGGGGAGCGCGACCAGCGTCAACTGCCGCATCGCGCGCGGATCGCAGGATACGGCGAGCGGGGAGCGCGGCCGACCTTCATCCCTCCCCCTTTTCGGGCAATCCGGTCATGCGGATGCCGGAAGCGGGGACCTTGTAGCGCTTGTTGAGCGCGATCAGTACCGATGTGAGCGCCTCGGCCGCCACCGAGTTCGCCAGCGCACCCGCATGCCAGGCGCGCAGTCCGGCGTCGCGGGCGAGACCGATCACCATCTCGCGCGCGGCGGCGTCGTCGCCACAGACCAGCACGTCGCAGTCGATCGAGTAATCCGCATCCTTGAGGTGCGTCGCGGAGACGTTCTGAAATGCCGAGACCACTTTCACGCCGGCGCCAAGCTGCCGCTGCAGCGCCACGGCCGCCGACTCGCCGCCGGGCAATTGCACGCGATCGACGCGGGGCGGGATGAGCGGCACCGTGACGTCGACGAGGACTTTTCCAGCGAGGCAGTCATGCACCTCCAGGGCGGTCGCAAGCTGCGCGGCGTACGGCACCGCCAGCACTACGACCGCTCCATCGCGAGCGGCCTCGCGGTTGCTCGCGCCGCGCAAACGGCCGCGATCGCCCAGGCGCCGCCCGAGTTCCCGCGCGGCGTTCGCTGCCCGCTCAGCCGATCGCGAGCCGATGACGACATCGTGCCCGCTCCACGCCCAGCGGAAAGCGAGTCCGCCGCCTTCGCTGCCGGTGCCGCCGAGCACGGCGATCACCGTGCGCTCATTCATCGTCCGTTCCATGCTCCACGCCCCATTCAACTCGCCGCCGCCCAAGCGCAGTGGAAGGGAGGTCATGCCGCGCTTTCGGGGCCGATGTCCTGCCCCGATCCCGCAGGGGTGCCGCGCGCCCGCCGGGCGCCGCTTCGGCGCGCGGCGCGCAGGGGTTCGAATCGTCGCGCAATGGCGCGGAATCATAGGATGCTGCGGTCCGTTCCCGAGACGGAACGCCATACAGGGTGGTGCGCTGCTGCGCCTGCCGGCCCAGCGAACGGATGAGATGGTCCATGCGGGCGGGCGCAAATTCCTGGCCGTGCTGCGTGCCGGCGGCACGTGAAATGCTTTCGTTCATCAACGTGCCGCCGAGGTCGTTCGCGCCGGCCTCGAGACAGGCTGACGCGCCCGCCCCACCCATTTTGACCCACGACACCTGGATGTTGCCGATCGCAGGATGCAGCACGAGGCGCGAAACGGCATGCATCAGCACCGCCTCCCTGAATGTCGGCCCTTTTCGCGCGACACCCTTGAGGAACAGCGGCGCCTGCATGTGCACGAACGGCAGCGGGATGAACTCGGTGAAGCCGCCCGTGCGTTGCTGCAGGTCCCGCACGCGCAGCAGGTGCCGCGCCCAGTGCCGCGGTTGCTCGACGTGACCGAACATGATGGTGGCCGTCGAGCGCAACCCCAACTCGTGCGCCGTTTCCATCACCGCCAGCCACTGCGCGGTCGTCACCTTGTCGGGGCAGATGCGCTGCCTCACTTCGTCGTCAAGGATCTCTGCCGCGGTCCCCGGCAGGCTGTTGAGGCCCGCAGCCATCAACTCCCGCAGAAACGCTTCGATCGTGGCGCCCACGGTCGCTGCGCCGTGGGTCACCTCCAGCGGGGTGAATGCGTGCACGTGCATCCCGGGTGCGGCTTCCTTCGCGGCGCGCACGACCCCGAGGTAGGTCTTGCCGGTGTACTCGGGGTGGATGCCGCCTTGCATGCAGACTTCGGTCGCGCCGCGCCCCCACGCTTCGCGCACGCGCCGCGAAATCTCGGCGAGCGGCAGATCGTATGGCTCGCCGCGCAACGAATGCGCATGCCGGCCCTTGGAGAACGCGCAGAACGTGCAGTGATAGGCGCAGATGTTGGTGTAGTTGATGTTGCGGTTGACGACGTAGCGCACGATGTCCCCCGCGACTTCCGCGCGCAAGCGGTTTGCGGCTTCGCATACGTAGTGGAACGCCTCGCCGCGGCAGCGAAACAGCCGCACGATCTCGGGCTCCTCGAGCCGCGCCCCGGAACACGCCTTCGCCACGATCCCGGCAATCTCCGCGGAGGGTGAGGCCACGGGCGCGGATGGCGATCGCCGCTCGGGACTGATGAGCAATCCCGGCGACCACGGATCGCTGCGCGCGTAGCCATCGGCGTCCATGGCGCGCGTGATGGCGCTCGCGATGGCCGGCGCATGCCATCGCGCGGCGTCGAGGCAGTAGGCCGGGTAGCTCGGCAGGCGCTCGATCAGCAATTTTCCGCGGCGCGCGGTGGTCTCTCGCAGCGCATCGATCGTCGGCCACGGCGCTTCCGGATTGACGTGATCCGGCGTGACGGGCGACACCCCGCCCCAGTCATCGATGCCGGCATCGATCAGTTCACCCGCGTTTGCGCCGCTCAGGTTGGGCGGCGCCTGAATGCCGATCGAGCCACCGAGGACGAGACGTGCTACCGCGACCGTCCACAGCAGTTCCTCGTGGTCTGCGTCCGGCGCCGCAGCCATCCGGGTGCCGGCCTTGGCGCGGAAGTTTTGGACGATGACCTCCTGGATGTGTCCATGGCGCTGGTGCAGCCGCGAGATTTCGAGCAAGGCATCGACGCGTTCGCGGCGGGTTTCGCCGATGCCGACAAGGATGCCGGTGGTGAAGGGCACGCCCAACTCGCCGGCGAGGCGCAGCGTCTCCAGCCGTGCCGCGGGAAGCTTGTCGGGCGAGCCGAAATGGGGGCCACCGCGCCGGCAGAGGCGTCCGGCAGCGCTTTCCAGCATGAGCCCCTGCGATGCGCTCACTTCCCTCAGGCGGGCGATGTCGGTGCGCGCCATGACCCCGGGATTGACGTGAGGCAGCAGCCCGGTTTCGCGCCGCACCCGATCGCACATGCGCGCGAGGTACTCGATGGTCGTCGCGCACCCCAGCGCCGCCAGCGCTGTGCGCGCCTGGGCGTAGCGCAACTCCGGTTTGTCGCCCAGCGTGAACAACGCTTCATGACAGCCGGCTGACTGCCCGGCTCGCGCAATCGCCAGCACTTCGTCGGGCGTGAGATAGGCCTGTCCACCCGCCCGTGGCGTCACCGCAAAAGTGCAATAGCCGCACACATCGCGGCACAACCGGGTCAGCGGAATGAATACCTTCTTCGAGAACGATACGAGTTGTCCGTGACCGGCGTCGCGCAGCCGTGCCGCCTCCGGCATCAGCGCGGCGGCGCTTGACAGCAGCCACTGATCCATCTCGCCCGGTTCAAACGAAGTTCTGGCCACTCGTCACCTGTCACGCCTTGCCCATCGCATTCATCACTGCAGATTGACTCCCGTTGCCCGCACCACCTCCGCCCACGCCTTCACATCCCGCTCGAGCGCCTGTTGCAGCACGGCCGGGGTCATAGTCAGGGTCTCGGCCGCGTTTTCGGCGTAGATCTCTCTGGCTCGGGGGCTCTGCGACACCTTGGCGAATTCCGCGTTCAGGCGCTCGATCACGTTCCGAGGCGTGCCGGCCGGCGCGAGAACCCCGGAGATGACCGCGCCGTCCACGCCCTTGATGGTCTCGGAGATCGCGGGAATGTCGGGCAGAAACGATGAGCGCCGTTCCGCCGCCAGGCCCAGCGCCACGAGTTTGCCCTTGCGTACATGCTGGATGCTCGCTGGCACCGTCGCCATCACCATGGCGATCTCGCCGCCGAGCAGCGCAATGACGGGAACGGCCCCGCCCTTGTAACTGACCGCCGTGACCTCGATTCCGGCCCGCAGGCGGAACTTCTCCGCCGTCATGTGGGTAACGGTGCCGATGCCCGAATTGCCGCAGGTGATGCCGGGGTGGCGCTTGGCGAGCGCAATCAGCTCCCGCGCCGATTTCACGTTGACGGAAGGGTGCGCGACCAGCAGGAGTGGCGACGAATTCACCGCGGCGACCGCGGCAAAATCCCGCAGCGGATGGTACGAAAGCTTGGGATAAAGCGAAGACGTGATGGTGTGCGTCGAAAGGTCTGTGAAGAACAGCGTGTGGCCATCCGGCGGGGATTTCGCGACCCATTCCGCCCCGATGGTCGTGCCCGCGCCGGGGCGGTTCTCGACCAGCACCTGCTGGCCGAGGCTTTTGCTCATTTCCGCCGCCGCCACCCGGGAAAACGTGTCGGTCGCCCCGCCCGGCGGGAACGGTACTATCAGTCGGATCGGCTTTGCCGGAAACGTCTGCGCCACGGCGCCGGTGGCGATCAAGACTCCCAGAAGGCCCGCAATCGAGTCGATCAGAACGTGCTTCATCGCTACTCCCCCGAAAGTAGTCATTGGCCCATCACTCCGCGGCGAATGCCGGCGCGACGTCGCGTATGAATTGCTCGAGCTGGTCGACCTGGTCCGTGCCGGCAAAACGCACGCAGAGGTCCGTCACCCCCGCCGCCTCGTAGCGCTTGAGCGTCTCGATGACGCTCGCCGCGGGTCCCAGGCCCATCAGCCCGCGATAGTTCACCCCGCCGCCATAGTATCTCTCGAGAAAATCGCGAGTGAGCGCCTCGGCTCGCGCGGCATCGTTTTCGATTCGCACCGTCGTGTAGACGCACAGCGGAAACTGCGGTAGCGCTCGCCCGTGCCGGGCGAGCGCCTCGTTACCCAGCGCGCGCAGCCTGCGGCAATCGTCGTCCGTCAGGTAGGTGGTGATGATGCCGTCTCCCAGCCGGCCGAATCGATCCAGTTGCGCCGGTATCATCTCGCCACGATTGCCGGCCGTCATCAGGATCGTCGGGCCGGTCTCGTTCCACGGCAGCGGACCGATGCTCTGGCCGGTCAGCCTGAACCCGCTACCCTCATAAGTCACGGACTCGCCGCTCCACAGTTGGCGCCACACGACGACGTGCTCCTCGAGGTCCCGGGCGCGCCGCTTGTGAACGCGCCCGCAGGCCTCCCATTCGAGCTCGATCGCCGGCAGCTTCCAGCCGACGCCGAGGCCGAGCACGAGGCGGCCCTGACACAGCTGATCCAGGTTCGCCAGCGCCTGTGCCAGCACCGTCGGCTGGCGCAGGGCCGGCAGCAGGATGGCCGTGCCCAGCCGCGCCTGCTTCGTGATGGCAGCGCAGTAGGCGAGCGTGGTGAGAGGCTCGAGCCGCGGTTTGGCGACGACGCTGTCCCCAACCCAGATGTCCATCCCTGCCGCGTCGCACAGGCGCGCCACCTGCCAGCATTCCTCGACCGGCGGGCGGCGGGCGGACTGCAGCACGACCGCGCGATGGGGCAGCAACATGCCCAGCCGCATCATGTATCCCCTCCGGGAAGAACGAATGTCGCAGGCTGCCGCGCTGTCAGCGCCGGCGCAGCCGCAGGATGAGAAACATCAGCGCCAGGCCCGCGACCAGGCCGCCGCCAGCTGCGTAATAAACCATTCGTTCGGCCTCCGCGAGCAGAGGATTGGTGAAGACGTTGGACGACAGATGCAGCGTCACGATCCTCCACTGCCCGTCGATCTTCGCCATGGTCGATGACCAGTTCGAATCGAGGCGGAATTCCCCGCGCGCGTGCGGATGGAACTCGTCGGCCGCCTTGCCGTCGGCGATGGCGATGTCGCCGTAGAATCGCGCCGGTTTGCTGAGCGACACCTTGGTCACGTACTTCTTGAGGATGGTGCCCGGACCGCCGACCATGCGCTGGTAATACGCCTTCACCTCGGCCTTGCCGCGCGAGACCTCGGCGTTGAGCCAGGTAACGGTCACGTCCTCCGACATCAGCGCAATCAGGCGGTCGGCGCTTTGCGCGTTGATGCCCGCCTCCGCCTCCGCCATCAACGCCCGGAGAAGTTTGCGGTCGTCCTCGCGCGCGGCGGCGTCCGCGGCGAATCCGGCACCGGCTTGAATGGCCACCGCCATGGCGGCCGCAACCAGAAGAATCATTCGGGACAGCTTCATGGGACCTCCTGTTGATGAAAG
>Ga0315912_10003090_pt1 | contig 16911 bp, 20 predicted proteins | sample VfabasoilMG_FD_204469 | JGI IMG/M metagenome (GOLD analysis project Ga0315912, IMG submission 204469) | Garden soil microbial communities collected in Santa Monica, California, United States - V. faba soil | ecosystem: Environmental > Terrestrial > Soil > Garden | place: USA: California... | reverse complement strand
GGTCGCCGGATCCAGCGGGCTTGCACCCACGGTCAGCAGTTCACCTTCTCCTTCCACTGTCCCGATCCCTTCCCAGCTTAAGAACCGCCGCAGGCGGCCTCTCGAACAAAAGAAGACAGAAACGCCTGAAACCTTACCTCTCGCCGAGCCAGCCATTCCTCCTATCGCCGACCTCATCGCCCCTCTCCCAACCCTTCGTCGAAACAGGAGTCCTGAGCCAGACTTCCCTGTTGGAGTACCTGTTGCCGGCTCCGATAGCCTGGGTGGAACTTGGGTGTACGTACGAGCATCGGAGCCGGCCATTCGGTCGGGATATGTGGCTGAGTACGTCGAACTCCATTTGAAGGAGAGTTCGGGGAAGATCGCGGGAGTTTATCAGGGCAGGTATCGGATTCCCGATAAAGCACTATCTTCGACAGTGGAGTTCCGTTTTGAAGGCATCAGGCGAGCCGGTGACCACTTCTCCTGGTCAGGCAATGGCGGAGCTGAGGGAGAGGTTTCCTTGAAACTACTGCCAAGCGAAAAAATCCAAGTGGATTGGTACACCCGGTCGGCCGGGCGAACGGCTACGTTAACCTCCGGATCTGAGGTGTTGTGGAAGACACCCCAGCCCTAAGCAAATCAGTTTGCAATTGCTGTTAACCCAAAATCACCGAGGAGCGTCCATACTAAAAGTATGAGACTCTCTTGGCGTAGTTTCCTGATTCTTCTTGTGTCCAGTGTGCCCGGGTTGGCGCAGAACTGGGACACCAGTGGCAATTCGATGCTGAATGGGACTTACTACATGCGAGAGGTCACCTATATTGTGGCGTTCGATAATGGTGATCTTTCCAGGGCGCGGTCGGTCAGCGGAACCATTACTTTTGACGGCGTAGGGAATTACACTATTACTGCGCAGTCGTTTGACTCTGCAGTGGGAGTAATTCAGAACTATACTGTCACCCAGACGTACGCGATATCGGCCAGCGGCTTCGGCTTCCTGAATCGCCCAGATGCGCAGGGTGGGGCCGTGTTGGGGTTGGTCTCAAACGGAATCTTTATTGGCAGCAGTACCGAGAGTCCGAACATCGCTGTAAACAGCATGTTCGTAGCGGCTAAGGCCGCAGCCACGCCAGCTACCGTCGCCAACGTAACCGGGACCTATTGGGTGTCTCATATGACTTACCCATCCGGGGCCGTGGCGTTTGCCAGAGATGCTCAGTACAGTTTGGTCGCCGATGGCGCGGGAAACATCGCGACAATGACTGCCAAGGGCTTTATTGGGAACAGCGGTGAAATTACGCAGACCGTTACCGCGCCACGTTACACCATGAATGGGTCCGGAACGCTGACGATAGGTGGTACGCTGACTGCTTCCACTGGCTTGATTGCTGGAACTCCATTGCTTTATGTCTCTGAAGATGGAAATTTCATTTTTGGCGGATCGGCCACTGGATGGGACATGTTTGCAGGTGTGCGATTGCAGCCAAATGAGCCTGCTCCCAGCCAGGTGGGGGGCACCTATTATCAGGCGGGGATTGACCAGGACTTGACAACTTTGGGGAGTGGTTTTTCGACAACGTATTCCTACTATGGAGCGCTCACGCATTTCGGATCCGGCCTCCATCTTGCCCATCAACGGGTTTACGAGTTTTTCTCAAGCACTGCCTATGACTATACGTATCAGGACACGTTTGCAGTCAACTCAGACAACACCTTCGACGATGGCATTCTTTATCGCTATAAGACGGGAGCAAACGGGACCATCCGAATCGGGCAGGGCAGACTCGGATACCTTGGCGTCAACGTCGCCCTGAAAGCACCCAATTTTAGTGGTTCCGGCGTCTACATCAACCCAACAGGTTTAGTGAATGCAGCCAGTTCGATGCCGTTCACGATTGGAGTTTCCAAAGGCATGTTCGCGACCATTTATGGTACGGGGCTTGCATCGACGACCGTTGCCAGCGGCTTGTTCCCGACCACGCTCGCTGGTGTTACGGTGCTGGTGAACAGCAAGGCCGCGCCGATCTATTTTGTGAGCCCGGGGCAGATTTCGTTCCTGATTCCGTACTCCACCCCAAGTGACGTGGCCACCGTTCAGGTCATAAACGGGATCGGCGTGTCGAATGCCGTTTCCGCATTTGTGAATCAGACCACACCAGGGTTCTTTACTCTGCCGCCAGGCGGTGTTGGTTACGCGGCCGCACTTCATCCGGATTACTCGGTGATCACGCCGACAAGCCCGGCAAGACCAGGCGAAACGGTGGCACTGTTTATGACCGGGTTGGGATCGGTTTCGCCCACAATTACAGAGGGAATGCCCGGCCCGGTAAATCCCCTCAGTTTGGCTACCGCGCCTTTGGTCGTCTCTATTGGCGGTAGACAAGCCACTATCGTTTACCAAGGGCTGGCACCGCAGTTATCCGGGATGTACCAGTTGAACTTCACAATTCCGGCCGGGACCCCCGCAGGGGACTTGGCTGTGAATATCTCAGGGCCAGATTCTTACAACTCACAGGCGTTGCTTCCGATTGGGGCTCCCAGTGATCCGGTGTCGGATGCGGCGCAAACTATTGCTCCTCTGACCGAGCAACAGATCGGTCGCAGGTGGACTCGTTAAGTTTTTTTTATCGCCTGAAACCTGCCCCCTTGACACCCGTCGAAAAGAGGCAGAAGATTATCTTCAAGGGAGACTATATGCAGAGACTCGCTGGGATTGTAATTGCAACTGCTGTGGCAACAAGTTCTTGGGGCCAAATACTGGTTTCTTCGAAAGCCGGGATGATTCATCATGTTGACGGCCAGGTGCTGCTGGACGGCAAACCATTTCAAGTGGATAAGACCCGTTCTGCCACAATTCCGGAAGGGAAAGTTCTGGAGACCCAGAACGGCCGGGCGGAGGTGCTGCTTGCCCCGGGAACATTCCTTCGTTTGGCGGACAACAGTTCCATCCAGATGGTATCATCCGATGTCGCGGACATTTCTTTGGAACTGCTCTCGGGTGTAACGTTAATTGAAGTTGTTCAGCTGAGAAAAGATTCTGCTCTCCAAGTCAAGACCGGCAAGTCTACGACCCAGGTGCTGGATAAAGGGCTCTATTCCTTTGACGCGGACTCTGCGGTGTTTCGTGTGTTTGAAGGCAAAGCCCAGGTGTCTTTGAACGGAAATAGTCTGGTTGTGACAAAGGGGCGTCAGACATCGCTTGGCACAGCACTCGCTAAGGATAAGTTCGATGCGAAGAACTCTCAAGACGGTTTGTACCTCTGGAGCCAGCGCCGGTCTTTTCTGCTGGCCAGCGCAAATGCATCGGCTGTGAGAAACGGTTCCTACGCGAGTACTCGATCCAACTACGGCCAATGGCTGTTTGACCCTTACCTGGGTGTGATCACTTATTTGCCTACGCGTGGTTATTATGGTTCACCGTTCGGCGTTTACTACTATGGCACCTGGAGAGATTATCAAAACGCGATGTACCGCTCGGTGAATACCGACAGCTCTTACAGCGCCAGCAACTCCAATGCAGGGTCACAGGCCGCCAGCCTTGCCTCCTCGGCGTCGAGTTCGGCTGCTGCCGCAGCGAGTGTGGTGGCTGTGGCTCCCACTGAGTCCCGACCCAGTAGCACCGCCAGCGCGCCTGTCGAAGTATCTGGCGCGCGCAGCCGGTAACTGCCGGGTGTAAGCTGGTTTGTATGCGCAAACTACTGGTCTGTCTGCTCTCGCTTCCGTTAGCCTTGGTTGCACAGGATATTAACGGTAAGTGGGCTGGTGAGATAAAACATGGCGGTGATTCTAAGAAAGCGGCTATTACTGTCAGCTTAGAGTTCTCGACGACGGCCGGTGTTGTCAGCGGCAAGGGAATTGAGAATAAGGGTGCCAAGCCGGACAAACTCAAGATCCTGAATTTGAAGATTACCGGGCAGACGGTAGTTTTTGAGACGTCCCGTAAGACGAAAGATGGCACCGAAGTCATTGAGTGGGCGGGAACGATCAAGGGCTCTGAGATGAGTCTAAAGAGTCCCAAGAAGAAAAACCCGCTGCTGATGACATTGAAGAAGTCGTAAGGGAAAGTTGAAGTCGTAAGGAAATCTATGCGCCGCCTAGCTCAGGCGTTTGTTCTTTTCGCGCTGGTGAGCGCGCTACCTTTGTGGTGCGCCAGCATTGATGGCACTTGGGTCGGAGAAATGTCGGCTGACCTCAACCAACACTCGGAAAGCCGAAAAGCGGAACAGCCAAAACTCATCCCAATTCATGTGGTTTTGAAAGCCAAGGGCAATGTGTTGGATGGTGTGATGACCATTGACAAAGGGAACAAGCCCGATATCTGGTTGCTTCGCAAAGGTCGGATTGTCGGGAATCATTTGTCGTTTGAGGTGTATCGGCAGACCAAGTCGGGATTGGAAGAGATGCGCTGGGATGGTGTGCTGAATGGTGACGTTCTGAAACTTTCCAGAGGGCTAAAGGGGCTTGGCAGGCAGGTTTTGCTTCACCGGCAGCGGTGATTGTGAATGGACATCAGCGTGAAGGTGGTTCCTCGGAGTAAGGTAAGCGAGGTTTCCGGTGAGATGGCCGATGGCACTTTGAAAGTGAAGGTTGCGGCGGTTCCGGAAAAGGGGCGTGCCAATGAGGAACTCTGTGTTGTCTTGGCAAGGCACTTTGGGGTGGCCTTGGGTGATGTGGACGTGATTTCCGGCCATGCCTCCACTCGGAAACGTGTTCGGATACGTGTTTTGTAGCATTAAGCAATTGGAAGTTATCTAGTGTCTACGATAAGCATTTCTGATGTTATGCTGGAAGGGTGAATCTCGAACATCTCCAGCTTTTTCGTGATGTTGCCCAGACTCGAAGCATGAGCAAAGGCGCGCACCTCAACGGTGTTAGCCAATCAGCCGCCAGCCAGCACATCCAGGAGTCAGAGCGCACCATGGATGTCCTATTATTTGATCGTACAACACGTCCTTTGACGCTAACTCCCGCAGGTAGATTGTATCTGGACTTCTGCAAGGATGTTGTGCGGCGGAGGCAGGAATTTGATGCCGCGCTCGATCAGATGAAGGGCGAGGTTGAGGGAACAGTTCGCGTGGCTTCTATCTACTCAGTTGGGCTCTCGGAGATGACCCGGCTGGAAGGAGACTTTGCGAATCGCTTTCCCGGTGCCAAACTCGAAGTGGACTACTTACGGCCGGAAAAGGTTTACGAAGCGGTGTTGGCGGATCATGCGGATCTGGGGTTGGCCAGCTATCCGGAGCAAAGCAAGGATATTCGCGTAATTCCATGGCGTCAGGAACGCATGGTTGTCGCAGTTGCTCCGACACATACGCTGGCCCCGGCTACGTCCATCGAAGTGAAGCAATTGCGTGGACACCATTTCATCGGATTCGATGAAGATCTCCCGATCAGCCGCGAAGTAAGCCGGTATTTGCGTGATGCCGGCGTCGATGTGGCAACGGTCATGCACTTCGACAACATCCAGATGATCAAGGAGGCCGTGGCGATCGGATCGGGGATCAGCATACTGCCGGATCGTATCTTGCGGCCTGATGTCGAGCAAGGACGGCTCAAGATCATTCCTCTGGAACCGGAGCTATTCCGCCCCCTTGGTATCGTTCACCTTCGAAAGAAGAAGTTCAACCGCGCGGCGCAGTCATTTTTGCAATTGCTCGCCGAACCAGAAGCTGTTGGCTAGTGTCCGGGCTGTTATCATGGGTGGTCTTTTTCGGGAGGGCTCATTCGTTTTAGAGGAATCTCAAACCAAACGGTGACTTGGATTTCTGTCGCCATTGGCATCCTTTTGCGGCTGCGACAGTATCTGTTTGGGCGATCTCTCTGGTTGGATGAGAGTCTGATTTCGCTCAATATTATTCAGCGGTCGACGATGGATCTTCTCAAGCCTCTCGACAGAGCCCAGGGCGCCCCCATCGGTTTTCTTTGGCTAGAGAAATTGGCGACCTACCTTTTTGGTCCCGGTGAACTGGCGCTACGATTGATTCCTTTGCTCTGCGGCATTGGCTCGGTATTACTCTTTGTGAAAATCGCCCGGCGCTTTCTGCCAGCGGATTCAGCTCCGATTGCGGTGGCACTGTTTGCCATTTGTGAGCCGCTCATTTACTACTCCTCGGAAGTAAAACAGTACTCACTGGACGTTTTTGTTGGGCTGGCGTTGCTTCTGCTGACAGCGCCGCTCCTGGATTTCAAACTGGAAAGGAAGGAAATGGCCAGAGTAGCTGCGGCAGGTGCTGTGGCGGTTTGGCTTTCTCACCCATCTATCTTTGTGCTTGCTGGAATTGGGTTGACTGCTTTGTGGATCAGGATTCACCTAATGAAGGTCTCCATTGTAATCGGTGTCTGGTTGTGCAGTTTTTACGGATTCTATCGGGTATCACTCGCAAGTCTCAGTCAGAACCATGCCTTGTTGGATTATTGGAGCCGTGCCTTTGCACCCTTTCCACCTATGACAGCAAATGACCTGTGGTGGTACCCCAGAGCGGCCTTCGGAATGTTTCGAATGCCGGGAGGATTTGAATATCAAGGCATTTTCGCACTTGTGGCCGTAGTGGGTGGCGTCGCGATATTTCGGGAGCGGCGGCGTTCCATTGCTTTGTTGATCCTGCCAGTGGCCTTGACGCTGATTGCATCGCTGATGCATCGGTATCCGTTCGAAGGCAGACTCCTGTTGTTTCTGGCTCCATCCGTCCTGCTTCTGGTAGGGGCAGGCATAGGCAGGATGCTAACGATCTGCGAATCGATTCCTGTCCTGGGTCCTGTTGTTCTTTTCCTGTTGTTTTTTCATCCCTTGATGGACGCAGGTGGCAAGTTTATCTATCCGAATGAGCGCGAGGATTTGCGGTCTGCGATTCAGTATGTGGATAGGAGCGTCAAAAACGGTGATCTGTTCTACTGCCACTACACTGCGGAAGCGTCGCTTGCGTATTACCGATCACGCGGTGTGACGAATTTGATTCCTACCACTACCGGCCCACTGCACCAGGAATGGAGTGGAAAGAAGGAAGATATGGAGAAGTTCCGCGGAAATAAGAGAGTGTGGATCTTATTGTCGTATGCGTGGAAGGTTGATGCGGTGGACGACATGCCCCAATTCCTTGCTCAATTGGAATCCATGGGGAAGCAGATGGACAGCTTTCAAGGAACGGGTGTTTCCGCTTATCTCTATGACTTCAGCGGCAGGGATTTCAGCGGCAGGGAGGAATGACGAGTTCCAACCCGCTTGCTGCCTTCGTGATTCGAACAGTTGGACGGGTAGTATTCAGTACACTGGATACGAGTGGCTATCGATTCCCAACAGTACCAAGCCGTATGCGACGGTTATCAGGAGGAGTTTGAACGCAATCGACGCCTCCACGGCAACCGCATCCAATGCCGTCCGGGGTGCAGCGATTGCTGCCACCAACTCTTCCAAATCACCGAAATCGAAGCCGCCGTGATTTCCAAAGGGGTGGCGGACTTACCACACACCCAGCGCGAACCGCTTCGCAAGAAAGCCGCCGACTATCTGGAACAACGCCGCCTCCTCGTTTCGGCCACAGGTGAACCGGAGTCCTGGGGTAGCCTACCGACATCAGGATCGCGCCTAGCCTGCCCCGCACTCATCGACGGCGAATGTTCTATCTACGAATTGCGCCCCGTCATGTGCCGCAAATTCGGAATCCCACTCTGGAATCCGGACCGCCCAGGACGCGTCTACGCATGCGAACTCAATTTCAAGGAAGGCGAAGAAATCGTCGATCCCGATCTCATCCAGATTCAAACCGTACTCCACCAACAATGGAAACAGCTTCAAGCCGACTACAACCACCAAGGCGGATACCGTTCCAGCGAACCATTAACCATCGCCAAAGCAATTCTCGGAGAGATTAAGTGAGAACCACCGCTCCGAGGTACACTATAGAACTATGGCATCCCGAAGCGTAAACAAAGTCATCCTGGTCGGCCACCTCGGAAAGGACGCCGAAACCAAGTTCACCCCAAGCGGCATCGCGCGCACCAACTTCGCAATCGCTACCAGCCGCCGCTGGAAAGATCAACAAACCGGCGAGTGGAAAGAAGAGACAGACTGGCACAATTGCGTCCTCTGGCGCTCGGAGAATCTGGCCAATTACCTCACCAAAGGCAAACAGATCTACGTCGAAGGCCGCCTGCAAACCAGATCGTATGATGACAAGGACGGCAACAAAAGGTACATGACAGAAGTCGTTGCCGACGAAGTGATCCTGCTAGGCGGCCGCGGCGAAGGCGGCGGAGCCGGAGCACCCAGCGAAGGCGGCTACAGCCAGCAACCTGTGTCCATGCCAAGATCGGCAAGACCAGCCGCCGCAGCACCAGCACCAGCAGCCGCAACCGATTCCTTCGGCGACCAGGGCATCAGCGACGACGACGTTCCGTTCTAAATCCCATGTCCCGCCTCGGCCTGATCTGGTGCCTGCTCTTCTGTACCACCGTGATTAAGGCTGAACTGCCGCAAAAAATAACTGTTTGCCAGTTGAAACTGGATCCAGCGGCATTCAACCATAGCCTCGTGGAAGTTACTGGATTCTTCTCAAAAAGCTTTGAGAATTTCACCTTGAGTGACCCTGGTTGCTCCTCGGGTTCCGACGTTTGGTTGGAGTATGGAGGCACGGTGTCCTCAGGCACGGTTTATTGTTGTACTCCATCCAATGATCGGCGCCGTTCAGCGCCATTTGTAGTGGAGGGTATTCGCATTCCACTCATTGCTGACATGCATTTCCAGGAGTTTGATCGGTCGATTCAAAATCCTGCCCACAAACAACTACGCGCCTCAGTCATCGGTCGTTTCTTTTCTGGTCAGAAGCAGGAGCGGCTGGGGCATTTGACATGGGGCGGCTTTGGGCACTTCGGCTGCTGTAGCCTTCTTGTGATTCAGCAAGTCCTTTCTGTCGGGGTTAGACCCTAGCCGCTCGGTTTCTCAACCGCTCTTGATCTCTGTCCAAATCCTGTCCCGCATCCGTTGTGCATCCGGCGGGAGCGGCTCCACCCATTCGCCACGTGCCAGCACTTGTTGTGTTGGATACAACACGCCGCTTTCCCGTAACTCCGGCGGCAGCTTCTCCCGTGCCGAGCCATTCGCCGTCGCCGTCTTTACCGACAGCACCACATTCGCAGCCACCTCTGGCCGCAACAGATAGTTCAGAAACAGATGCGCCAGTTCCAGACGTCGGCTCTCTCTCAGAATCACAGCGCTATCGCAGTACAACGAGAAACCTTCCTCCGGATACACAAACGCCAACTCCGCCGGAGCATCCATCGCCTGCTGCGATGTCGTGGCCCACAACTGAGACGCAAGCAAATCACCTGCTACCAACTGATCTCGGGCTTCTGCGTTCAAGTACGCACGCAGCAACGGCTTCTGCCGCAGCAACTCCGCTCGTGCCCGGCTGTAGTGTTCTGGCGACGTTGTATTCAGCGAGTACCCGAGATACTTCATCGCCGCGCCAATGCAATCGGCCGGATCATCCAGCATCGTCATTCGTCCGCGCAAACGGTCGGACCACAAGTCACTCCAGGCCTGTAACGGCGGCGTCACCTTTTTTTGAAACACAATCCCAGCCGCGCCCCACATATACGGAATGCTCCACTCCAGACGCGGGTCCCATTTTGGAGCTCGCAATGAACTCTCCAGGTGCTCCACGTTCTTCAGCCATTCCGGACGCAGCCGTGCCAACAACTGGTTCTCCCGCATCGGCTGAATAAAATAGTTCGCCGGAAACACCACATCCCACCCCGAATTGCCGCCAAACACCTTCGCCAGCATCTCTTCGTTGCTCTCGTAGGTCGAATAACGAACCTCGACGTTGTGCTCACGTTCAAAGTTCGAAATCGTGTCCGGAGCCACATAATCGGACCAGTTGAATACATTCAGCCTCGGCCTTGTCGCCCGCGTGCATCCGGCAAGGCCCGATAGTCCCAGAAAGAAACTACGCCGCTTCATGCGTCGGACCTCAACCGTTCCGCGCCCAGGATCAACACTCCCAGCGCCAGTACGATCAACGCTGAGATCGCATTCACCGACGGATTTACACCCTTGCGCGCCATGCCGTAAATCACCATCGGGAGCGTTTCAGAATCGACACCGGCAACCAGACTCGTGATCACATAATCGTCAAACGAAGTCGTAAACGCAAGCAGCGCCGCCGACGCAATTCCAGGCACCAGGGCTGGTAGCGTGACACGATAGAATGCCCCCCACTCTGTCGCGCCAAGATCCATTGCCGCCTCTTCCAACGCCGGGTCCACCGTACGCAATCGCGCCGCAACCACAATCACGACAAACGACAATGAGAACGCGATATGAGCCAGAATCACCGTGTGCAACCCCAAGCGCACATCCATGAACCGGAACAAATATTGAAAGAACGCCAGCATAGAAACCCCGGTCACAATCTCCGGCGTCACAAGCGAAACGTAGAGCGATCCCTTCAAAATAGGAGCATCGCGTTTCCAAAGCCCGTAGGCACAAAGCGTCCCAATCACCGTAGCAAACGCAGTGGCAACAATCGCAATCAGCAGACTGTTCCACGCCGCTTCCATCAACTGCGGATCGTCCGCAATCGCCCGATACCAGCGCAGTGAGAAGCCTTCCCAGACCGTGAACTTCGACGAGTTGAAACTGAACACCGTCAGCACCAGCAGCGGCAGATGCAGGAAGGCATAAGCGAACGTTGCATAGAGAGGAAGTAGACGCTTCATAGGAACGACTCTCCCTTCCTCCGCAGAAACTGCCACAGCAGAACCATCACAATCGCCGTCAGCGCAAGCGACAGTGCCGAACCAAAAGGCCAATCCCGGGCACTGGTGAATTGATTCTGAATCAGATTTCCAATCATGATACTCTTGCCGCCGCCCAATAAATCAGGCGTTAGGTAGGCCCCAAGACAAGGAATGAAATCCAGCAAGGACCCAGCCACCATTCCTGGCCTCGTCAACGGCAACGTCACTCGCCACAACGCGGAAAGCGGTCGAGCTCCCAAGTCCGCCGCCGCTTCCAGAAGAGCCGGGTCCAGCCGCTCCAAGGTCGAAAAGATCGGCAACACCATGAAGGGCAGATAGCCGTACACAAGCCCGATCACCACGGCGATATCGTTGTACAGCAGCGGCAGCGGCTCGTGAATTAATCCTGCCGATTGCAATACCGTGTTGATCAAACCCGTATCCCGCAACAGAAACATCCAGGCGTACGTGCGCACCAGAAAGCTGGTCCAAAACGGCAACATCACCAAATGCAAAAACAGGTTCTTTCGGGAACCAGATCGCGCAATAAACAGAGCCAGCGGAAAGCCCATCAATACACACAACGCGGTGGCGAGACCGGCCAGCCAGAATGATCGCAGCAGGATCGTCAGATACAGCGGATCGGCCAGCCTCGCAAAGTTCTCATCCGTCAATGGAAACGATTGGCCGCCATACGTTCCCCGCGTCAACAGCCCGTAAAAGAAAACAATCGCCAGCGGAGCACCAAACAGCACCGCCATCAACAATCGCGACGGAGCCAGAAACCAAAACCGCAAACGTTCCATGTTAAGACCGCGGCCTCAGCTCATCGGTTGTGTTCCAGGAGAGGTGAACGCTCTGCCCCGCAGAGAAGAGCACCCCAGAACCGGCGATCTCGGCCAGCACTTCTTCACCCGAATCCAATCGCGAAATCACATGCGTACAATTGCCGAGAAACACGACGTCACGCACAACCGCGGCCCGGCTCCGCGAACTCGCTTCAGACTCGACACGCACACACTCTGGACGCACACCAACCTCGCCCATCCAATTCACCGACCCGAGAAAGCCAGCAACAAAACGCGTCGCGGGTTGCAAGTACAACTCTCGCGGAGAACCCACCTGTTCCAGGTTTCCGCGATTCATAATGCCGATCTGATCGGCCATCGACAAGGCTTCATCGCGGTCGTGAGTCACCATCACAAACGTAATGCCCGTGCGCCGCTGCAATGCCTTCAACTCTAAGCGCACTTGCTTCCGAAGATTCGGATCCAGCGCGGACAACGGCTCATCCAGTAGGAGCACATCCGGCTCAATCACCAAAGACCGGGCGAGCGCGACACGCTGTTTTTCCCCGCCAGAAAGTTGTGCCGGACGCCTGTCTTGTTTACCATGCAAACTCAGCAGCTCGATCATTTTCGCAACAGGACCGGCAAGATCCTTCGCACCGGCGCGCTGCAAACCAAACTCAATATTCTCCCTGGCAGTCAAATGCGGAAACAAAGCATAACTCTGAAACACGGTACTGACGTTGCGGCGATAAGGCGGAAGGTCGTTGATCCGCTGGCCGTTTAGAATTACATCCCCGGAATCAGGCGACTCAAACCCGGCCACCATGCGAAGCGTAGTCGTCTTCCCACAACCGCTGGGACCCACAAGGGCAAACAAACAGCCCTTTTCAATAGAGAAAGAAACGTTGTCAGCAGCCCGATGCGCGCCAAATGACTTGGAGACGCCACGCAGTTCCAGCACAGTACTCATCAGAGATTTAAATCTTTCACAAAACGCTGCTCATGCGCAATGTGCATGTGAAGCGAGTGGGCAAGACTGCCCTCAAATCAAATCAACTCAGTCAGGCTGCCAATGCTTTCGCCACGGGATCGGCGTTGCCACAAATCCATCGCCTGCATGCAGAATGCAGTGGATACGGGGTTTGCGATGGGAATACGTTCCCTCTGCTTGCTGCCAAAACTGTAGCCACCGTCGAAACGAATACCCGCGCCACGGTATAAGAAGGTTTCAATTGTAGCAGCCTCCCTTTCGGCGGCCTGTCGGTTCAGACGCACCATTCCGCCTGCATCCGCATATAACCGCAGACGCAACAGTTGAGCGTACACGTCGGACCTAGCAAATTCCGGTGCAAGGTCTCGAAGGTGTTCCGCTGTACGCTCCAGGCCATCGGCGAGTGCAGCGATGCATTCCGGGTTTGCAGGCTCGTGCAATAACCCTTCGAGAAAATAACAGTATGCATGCAATCGATCCATGATGCGCAAGCGTTCTGGTTCGCCGGTTGGGAACGCCTCGTGTCCGGTGATGCATAAACGCAATGCCGTCTTCCAATAAGTTCGAAAAATCGGCTCATCGGAAATAATCGCCAGTTCGTGCCATGCCAAGGCTGCCTTCAACTGGAAGCAGCCTGGTTGCCGGGACCAGCGAGCTTCATACGGCAGTGGCTTTCGGGAAGGCATTTCCACGGCGGGGTGTATTGCCGATGTTGTGAGAAAGTCCCTGGCCATCGAGTGTCCACATGCAAGAGATATCTGCAACAAACTCAATTCCCGCGTGACCCGAAACACCGCCAGCAATCCTCGGACGATGATTCCGCAATCAAAGAAATATGCGGGTGAACCGGGAGTCATCTCAAACGGAAATGTATCAAGCGCTGTGTTCCACGCAGTGCGCGTCAGAAAATGGGCGGACTCCACTGCCGCGTCCAGATAGCTCTGCTCGCCAGTCCGGTTGTAAAGATACGTCAACGCACTGACCGTATATCCGGTGATTTCGGTCGACGCAGGCAGGTTTCGGTTTTCTCGACCGTCGAAGTAGCGGGCCACGGCCCCGCCGGGTAGACGAATACCTGATTGAAGAAACCACTTTCCCGGAGTTGTCATGGGGTGAAGCTCAACATCTTAGCAGAGGCCAATTGTTTTAAGATGGACTCGATGAATCACATCGCAAAGAACCTGATAGTCCTCGCCGCTTGTGCGGTCGCCGTATCCTGGGGTCAGACAAAGGCGGAAATATACACACTAACCAACTCGCACGGCATGCAAGCTGCAATTAGCACCTACGGCGGGATTGTAGTTTCCCTGACGGCTCCGGATCGCGCTGGAAAATTCGAAGACGTCGTGCTCGGATTTTCTGATTTGGCCTCTTACGAAAAACCTGGTCCCTATTTCGGTGCCATCATCGGTCGCTACGGGAACCGTATCGGAGGCGCACAGTTCTCGCTCAATGGCACAACCTATAAGCTTGCAGCCAACAATGGGCCGAACAGCTTGCACGGCGGCCTTGTGGGATTCGACAAACACATCTGGAATGCCAAAGAGTCGAGGAGCGCCAAAGCCAATTCGCTGGAACTGACTTACCTGAGTAAGGATGGTGAAGAGGGGTTCCCGGGCAATCTCGCCGCAAAGGTTATCTACACGCTCACCAATGCGAATGAGCTAAAGATCGAATACTCGGCCACCACCGACAAGCCTACCATCGTCAATTTGACCAATCACAGCTACTTCAATCTGGCGGGCCAGGGCAATGGCGATATCCTCGGCCATCAGCTCATGCTCAATGCCAGCCGCTTCACGCCAGTCGACGCGGATCTGATTCCAACCGGAGTGCTGCGGTCTGTATCCGGCACACCATTCGACTTCACGAAATCAACCGCAATTGGCGCGAGAATTAATCAGGCCGATGCGCAGATCAAACTCGGCAATGGCTACGATCATAACTGGGTGATCAACCGCCGGGGCAATGGGTTGGTGAAGGCGGCTGAAGTCTACGAACCAAAGAGTGGACGTGTGTTGGAAGTGTTAACCACCGAGCCCGGTGTGCAATTCTATACCGCGAACTTTCTGGACGGAACGTTGAAGGGCAAGGAAGGGAAGAGCTACCCTCGCCGCTCGGCCTTTTGCCTCGAGACCCAGCACTACCCCGATACACCAAACAAGCCAGCATTTCCGACGGCTGTCTTGAAACCCGGCGAGACCTACAAATCAACAACCGTGTACAAGTTCTCAGCGCGATGATTGCGTGGTGCCTGTTCCACCTGCGATAATTGATTCACCTCGATCCTTGAGCTTCGTCGTATCCGACAGCGTTGGGCGGTCCTCTTTTTTCCAGGTAGAACCGAGGCCCGAACGTTGCACCATCTTTCTCCCGAATTGAAAACTCCAAGTGTAGGGAGCGCACGCCAGTGAAAAAAGCGCTCAGCACTTCGGAAGTCCTCGCCAGCATTAGAGACTTGATCGTCCATCTCCATCGTGGCAACGGACCCCAAGCCGAACTGATCGTCACCCACGTTGCAGATTATCTGAAGAACGTTATGCAGTCCCCAACCGATCCGGCCAGCTTCGATGTCAAGCGCGCTCAACAGACCAACTTCGCCATCGACGAAGTAAGAATGTTGCTTTCTCAACAGGATTTTCCTGAAGCTGCCAACGCAGCACGCGATGCCGCCCGCGAGTGGAAACAGCAACAGGGCTAAAACTTCAGACGAACAAGGATGCCACCGGGAGTTGGAGTCCTGGCAGCAGCGCTCCTCCATCCAGCGTGTCATCCATTCCGGCAACTTGCGGCGATGCTGCGCCTGGCGTCAGCACAAGTACCGTGTGTTCTTCCGGCAGGATGAGCCAACCGAGCTTGCAACCGTTGGTAAAGTAGTCGCTAAATTTTGCGATCAGGCTGCTGATGGCATCGTCTGGGGAACGGATCTCAACGCACAAGTCCGGCGCGCGCTCCAGATACCGGCCCTCAAAGGATCCTCGCACCACACAAACATCAGGAAGCCGGAATCGTGTCTCGGCCCCAATACGCAATTTGCAGTGAAGTTCTCCGTAAACAGCTCCAATTGGATGCTGCTCCAAGTAGGATTCAAGCTTATATCCACACCTGACGGCAATGCGGGCGTGTTGTTTGGTTCCCAAATTGAGTGATACTATCTCTCCATTCACATACTCGCAGTGCTCGTACGCAGAATTGGAAAGATACTCCTCCACACTGATCGAATTGGTGGCTAGCGCACCCATGTCTTCAGTGTATAGCAGAAGGGATATGCTATACCGGCTGGTTCGCGATTCTCGAAACTATAATGCCGCGTTCGCGGTCATCAGAGGGCTCTCCTTCCAGCGCCTTGTCTAATGCAAAGTCGATTCGAACATCGGTGTCCCCAGTGCAGAGTTTGCCTAGGCTCTGCCGGTATTCATATTGACCTGGTTTTTCGAGAGGATGCGACGGCAAATCGATTCCATTGGCGTTGGCGTGCAATGTTACGGTTCCGCATTTGCTGATCAACGCTTCAGGAACATAGATGTTCATCACAATTTCGTCAGTTGATGCCATGCGGTTGCTTTCCAAGCGCAGAGCAAACCGGCGAGCGGTCCAGCGCCAACCTCCCTCCTCCAAATCGTGCCAGCCTTTGCCAAGCAGCACGTTGACTTTGTCATCGGCAAAACGGCTGCGAAGCAGACAGAATGCGCGGCGTCCGGCAATGTCTCCGACGGGTCGGTCGCCCGTCAGGAGATAGTCGCAGATTTCCCAGTTCGCGCGTTTCAATTGGCGGCGGAGTCCAGTATCGGAGAAGACCCAGTAGTTTGTGCTGTCCCTATTGAGCTCGTAAACGTCGGCCAGATAGGCGACCGAAGTCGCAGTGACCGTATCGTAGATTCCCGGAACGTACTCGGTGACAACAGTGCTCAGCAGGCAATAGCGAGCCTGGCGCGAAATGGTCTCCAGCGCGTAGAACGGGTTCTTGAGGTGATACAGCGTGCCGAGAAAAATGGCCAACCCGTAGTTTTCATCTGGCAGACGAAACTGGGAGTCAAGGTCCATTTCGTGGATCTGGACGCTGGACTTAAGCTCGGTCTTGAGCGCCCGTACCCCGCGCATGGCGTTGAAATTGGCGATAGGGTTATCGATGACGTGGACCGTGGCACCGCGGGATTCCAGGTAGAAAGCGAGGTCGCCGTCTGCACAACCAATGTCAAGGATAGGCTTCCCGGCGGCCAGGGCAAGGAGATCGGCATTGTCTGGACTCAGCAGACGCGCGAGTGTAGTGAGATTGGAGAGCGAGTCGTAGGGATACCAATCAAAGTCGCGCGGGGCGATGTTGGACTTGGCGGATTGGAGGCGTTCTGCAAAATCCGGCATAAGGTATTAATGTAGCGTACTAGGCCGATAAGAACGGTGGAATGACTT
>Ga0315912_10003089_pt1 | contig 16922 bp, 15 predicted proteins | sample VfabasoilMG_FD_204469 | JGI IMG/M metagenome (GOLD analysis project Ga0315912, IMG submission 204469) | Garden soil microbial communities collected in Santa Monica, California, United States - V. faba soil | ecosystem: Environmental > Terrestrial > Soil > Garden | place: USA: California... | reverse complement strand
GGGATAGAAGAGCCTGGACCATTCTAAGATCGCGGCTCCTAGGCCAATTGCGTGCGATGTTTTTTCGAGGTTGCATCGTAAATGCTCAAATCAGCTCTTGACTGGAAAGACAGTTGCTGTCCCCTTTTCTTCTCTCGGATACAACAGGTCGTCCGCATCTGGCGTTGGCCATCGTCGATCATGCCAGCCGCGCGTGCCTGTGTTTGACGCGGTTGACCGACAAGTCGGCGTGGACGATCTGGCGTCAGCTCATCACCGTCTGCCGTCAGTACGGCTGCCCGCAAAGCCTCCGCACCGACAACGAAGCGGTGTTCACCTCGCGGCCTCTTCGTCTGGCGCTGACGTGTGTGGGGATTCGCCTGCAACACAGCGAGCCGGGCTGCCCCTGGCAGAACGGCCGCGTCGAGCGGCTGATCGGCACGATCAAACGATTGTTGCGGCACCATGCAATCGACGATGCCGCCTCGTGTGATCGAGCCTTGCAGTACGTCCAAACGGTCTACAATTACCTCCGGCCCCATCAGCATCTGTGGGGTCGCACGCCCGCCGAGGTCTGGGCGGGGATTGATGTGTACATGTCCACCCGCCAGAGCCGTCGCTGGCTGCGACGGTGGGAACGGCAATGGGAGCAGGCACTGCATGGTCCAGGGTAATGAACCGGAGTCCACGACACCGAACAAGTGCCGTCCGTGCGGCGAACCGTCGCTGCGGGGATTAATCCTGTCCGCCACCAGGTGAGCACCAGATATTTCAGAAATTTTCTTCATACTCGCGGCCTGGCTATGCCCCTCCACCCTCAAAACCTCTGTCATGACACGACTTCCACTCGCCCATTCGTCGAAAAACTTGCTCAACTCTCAGTGCCGCCCCATCGCGGACATGCGGACGGGACAGTCTTCCCTCTGAGTGCGCAGGGGTACCTTTGCGTACTGGACAGTCAAGACAGTTGCTTTTCTTTGCCTCTCCCTCATTTCTTAGGGTTGAGGAATTTGTATTGATCGATAAAGACCTTCAGCATCTCGTCCTGTTCTTGCTCAAGATCAGCGAGACTTAATTGATTTGTCTCATAACCAAACTCCTGCCCGTAGAACCACGTCGTTACGATTCTTTTATGACCAGAACGAACCAACGCCACCTCTTCCAGAAATTCCAATTTAGGCTGATAGATTGCAACCTCCTTACAACGCTTACTTTCTTTCGGCAGTAACGACAACTTTATGCTAGGGAAATTGTTCTCCCCCAGCTTCAATCCCGCATCATGGAATTGCTTCTTCGCTCTCTCCTCTAAGGCTTTGCGGAACTCTCCTGGGACACGAAGATCAAGTCCTACCATGGAGAGATTCAAGCCTCTGAGGACTTCTTGACCATAAACCAGTTTCGGCTCCCCGAAGCTGCTGGTCATCACTACAAGCCAGATCCCCATCAACACTACGCTCCGCCCAATATAGGCTTTGTCGCTCATACTTCCTCCAACAGCTCGACTGGTCCACAATCTCACTGGCATCTGGAATCATAGTTGGTCTGGGGCCGTACGCTTGCCGAGGATCTGACCTGCCCAGGCTTCCCAACGTCAGGCGTAATCACAGGTGCATACGGTTCACGTAGTCGTTGTGGAACTATTTGCACATATTGCATAGGATAGAGGCCACTAAGTGGCATGGAAACAGTAGCTGTTCCATTCGCCTTGACTCGACCTGTCCCGGAAATATAGGGGGTAAAATTTACCGTATTCGGCCCCGTCGGGTTGAAGTCTGATCTTAAGGAACCTGTGTTCACATTCACACTGATCGGAGAGCCAGCTGGAAAGCCCGTCGTATCTAGGTCCACATTAAGGTTGGGTCCGTTAGGGTCGTTGGTAATAGAAATGTTGGATACCGTCGATGATTGCCCTCCAGCTGCACAGCCCTTCTGGTTCTTATCGAAGCCGAATGGGTCCACAAATCCAAGCGGGTTGTTTTCGACATATGCATAGACATTCACACCTCCTCCGAACCCAATGGGATCCTCCCCAAGAAAGCGTTGTCTAGGAGCAGAATAGTACCGTGCACGGAATAAGTGGAGGCCAGTGTTGTCAGCTTCTCTGCTGGTAAACTGGAAAGGGTTAACTGATGCTCCAAGCACCGTCGTCTTGCCGAACGGCTCATAGGTGTAGGTCGTCCCCGAGCTACCCTGAGCATTGCTCAAGGCAAGGCTACTGCCTAATACGTCATTATGGTAGTACTCATTCCCAGTACTGGTCTGCCGCATGAAGGGCTCATCGATACTCAATGCACGCAGATAGTTGGCAACCACGGCCCCACCACCAATCTCGGCTGCGATATCATTCCCATCGTACAAAAACGCAGTGCTGAGTGCTGAGGACTGAGTGCTGATGGTCTTCTGAATGCGTCGTCCGAGTGCATCGTAATTGAATGTGGCTGTCGTCCCGCCACTGATGCCCATCAACCGATTCCGGGCATCCCATTGATAGGTGTTCACTCCGTCGTTGATGAGATTGCCGTTGGCGTCGTAAACAAGCGTGGCACCGGCAAAGGCCGTCTGTTCATTCGCGGCATCGTACGTCGCACTGGCCACCGCGTTCGGCAAGAGGCTCGCGGTGCCGTTCCCCCTGGTCAGGCTGACCCGATTCCCAGCCGCGTCATACTGATAGGTCAAGGCTTCGATCACGCCGCTGGGGCCGTTGTGCGTGATGCCCGTGAGTCGAGAGGCAAGGTCGTAGGCATAACTCGTCGTGGTGTTGTTGGAATAACTCAGGCTGGTGCGACGATTTGCATGGTCATAGCCCAGGGCGGCAAAGAGAGCGCCTTGCTCCACGCGGGTGAGTCGTGACGCCGCATCGTATTGATAGGTGGTCGGCTGCTGACCATTCGCCGTCATCTGCGTACGGCGACCGAGAACATCGTATTGATAGGCGACCGTACCCTGTGGCGTCGTTTCTTGAACGAGCCGATTCAGAATGTCGTAGGCGAAGTCGATCGTTCCAGCGCCGGGAGCCGTATCGCTGGCTTTGATCAATCGACCAGCGGTGTCATAGGTAAAGGTCGTGGTCGCGTCGGCATAGGTGACCTGGGTTCTTCGGTTCAACGCATCGTATTGGAAGTTGGCGACTTGGTTCTTGCGGTCGGTGAATTGCGTCAGATTGCCCGCGAGATCGTATTGGTAACTCTCCGTTCGATTCAGCGCATCTTTCCGCGTGGCGAGCCGATCCATGTTGTCATAGGTATAGGTCGTCGTCTGGTTCTTGGCATCGGTCAGCGTCAGCAGATTGCCGTTGGGGTCATAGGTGAAGCCAGTCACGCCATTGATCGCGTCGGTGATCTGGGAAACCTGGTTCACTGGGTCGTAGGTGAACTGGGTCGTTTTCCCGCGGGGATCGATCACGCTGGTGACGTTGCCACTAGCATCGTAGGTGTACTTGGTGAAGCGGTTCAGCGGATCACGCACTTCCATGACCTGAGTTGGAGCAAATGGCTGGGGGACTAGGAATCGAACCTAGGTAGCCGGCTCCAAAGGCCGGCGTCCTACCGCTAGACGATCCCCCAGCGCGGTACGGAAACGAATGGTAGATCTAGGACAGGCTGGAAAATATTTTTGGCTCGTGAACTAGGCATCGAACCTAGTCGATCAGCTCCAGAAACTGGCATCCCAAAATGACTCGCCCAGTGCGTCCTGAAACATTTCACAACGCTTGAACCGGGATAGAGATTTTTGGCTGGGGGACTAGGAATCGAACCTAGGTAGTCAGATCCAGAGACTGACGTCCTACCTCTAGACGATCCCCCAACCGGCGTTCAACGTAATATACGATGCCGTCGTGCGTCAAGACGGACTAGTATTTGCGCGCTCGATCCCCTTACGGAGACGGAGAAGCGTCCGTTCCCGCCCCAGCACTTCCATGACCTCAAAGAGGCCCGGACTGGCAGTCCGTCCTGTTAATGCTACCCGGACCGGCTGAGCCAGTTGGCCCATCTTGAGGCCTTCTTCTTCGACCGATTGCTTAAACGCCGTTTCCCATTCAGATTTTGAGAAGACCGGGAAGGCCTCAAACCGCTGGACCAGCTTGGACAAAACCGGCGCGGCGGCCGGAGTGAGAAATTTCTTGGCTGCCTCTTCTTCAAAGGGCACCACCGGTCCAAAGTAGGGTTTGACCCACTCGACCATTTCAACGAGCGTCTTTGCGCGTTCCTTGACCAATACCACCAGTTGGGCGAGCCACTCAGCGGTCACCGTTCGAACGTCGTCTCCTAAACCGGCCTGCTCCAGCAGCGGAACCAGCGCCTGAGCCACAGAGGCGGGCGAACTGGTCTTGATGTACTCGGCATTCATCCACAGCAGCTTATCGGGGTTGAAGACTGCTGCCGATGTCTGCACGTGCTTCCACGAGAACTTCTCAATCAACTCCTCGCGCGTGAACAGTTCCTGATCGCCATGCGACCAGCCGAGCCGGACAAGATAATTCACCATCGCCTCGGGCAGATAGCCCATGTCTCTGTAGGCCATGATCGACGTGGCGCCGTGGCGCTTGGACAATCGTGTTTTGTCTGCCCCCAGAATCATCGGCAGATGCCCGAAGTGCGGCACAGGAAACCCCAACGCCTCAAAAATCGGAACTTGGCGCGGGGTATTGGTCAAATGATCGTCCCCGCGTACGACGTGCGTAATGTTCATCAGCGCATCATCGACCACAACTGAGAAGTTATAGGTCGGATAGCCGTTGGACCGGAGAATGATGAGATCGTCCAAGACGACATTGTCGAAGACGATCTTGCCTTTGATCAGATCATCGACGACGGTCTGCCCTTCCTGCGGAGCCTTGAATCGCAAGGCCGCGTCACCGGCGGGATTCATGATACGCAGACTGCGACAGCGACCGTCATATCGAGGGGAAAGTCCTTTGGCTTCGGCCTCTTTGCGCCGGGCTTCCAATTCTTCCGCTCTGCAGACACACCAATAGGCGCGGCCGGCTTCGAGCAGCCGCATCGCATGGCTGCGATAGAGATCCATCCGTTCGGTCTGCCGGTAGGGGCCTTCGTCCCAATCGAGTCCGACCCATTTCATGCCGTCAATGATGGCCTGGATGGATTCATCGGTCGATCGACTCTGGTCCGTGTCTTCGATACGGAGGATAAAGACGCCTTGCTGCTGTCTGGCATAAAGCCAGTTGAACAAGGCCGTACGAACTCCCCCGATGTGGAGAAATCCTGTCGGGCTTGGGGCAAACCGCACGCGAACTTGCGTCATAGGAGGAAACTCTCGCTGAAAGACGGTATCTATAGCATGCACGGAAAAGTGTTGTACAGAATCGATCCCCTCACGACTATTTTCTCTTTTATCTAGGGCGTCCTTCTGATATGAACGTCTCGGAAGGGAGGGGCATGGCGGAATTCACGCAGACAGCTCGGGTGCTCTCCGTCACCGATCTCACTCCCAACGTTCGTCAACTCATTCTTCTTCCCACGACACAGAAGCTCGCGTTCCAACCAGGACAATGGGTGTCGTTGAAGCTGCCAGTCGGCTCCACGCCGCCTCTCAACCGCGCCTATTCTATGGCGGTCCCGGCGTCGCCCTCCGGTGAACTCACCCTCGTGTTCGACCGGGTGCCGGATGGATTGGGGTCCCGTTACCTGTCCCAGATCAGAGCCGGGGACGAATTGTTGTTATCCGGCCCCTACGGCAACTTCGTGCTCCCGCAGCCGCTCGATCGGGAGCTGCTGTTCATCGCCCAATATACCGGTCTGGTTCCGATTCGATGCATGCTGAAGGCCATGTACGCCCACCGCGAAACCGTGCCGGTTCTCGTGATCGCCGTCGGACCGGCAGAAGATGAATTGCTCTACCACCAGGAGCTGCTTTCGCTAGCCCTCATGCGCCCATCGTTTCGCTATCTTCCGCTGGTTGCCTCCGGCGAAGAGTCCGCAGTTGCGTTGACCGTGAGCATGCTGAGCCAACTCGTGAATGACCGATCCAAGGTTATTCCCATGCTCTGCGGAACCAAGGGATTCGTGAGGCCCCTACGAGGCTATTTTGTCGAAACGGGATATGACCGGAAGGACGTGAAGACGGAAACGTACGATTAGCAAACCGTGTATTGTCAACCGTTATGGGTTGTTCGAGACCAGGTCAAATAGTGGGATTCAAAACGAATGATGACGGCGCATGACAGATCACGCACGCTTCAATGTCCTTCTCGGACAAGGTTTTTATTAACGGCCGGGATCTCGACAACGATGTCTTTGGTGCCGTTGGGCACACACTGACATCCCAACCGTGAATGCAGTGTGGTCATCGGCGCTTCATCGAGTTGGTCATATTCGTCATCCGTGCCTTCATTACAGGTATCGAGACCCTGCTTGACCATGACATGGCAGGTTGAACAGGCGCACACTCCTCCGCATACGTGCTCCAAATCCACTCCATTCCCCATAGCAATATCGAGAAGGCTCCCCGGAAGCCCCGTTGAACCATAGGGAATTCTGGCTGGATCTACAGCAACTTTCGTGACCGTCCCGTCCGGCTGAATATAGGTGACGGTATACGCGGTTTTGGGGAGGTCATAGTCGGCCTTTTCAATATAGGGGTTTGTCCCACCCATCGACCTGTTCCTTTCTCGCTACCAGCCTAACTTTCGCCCGCATGATTCATACGGGCAATGGTGCTTGGATCATAATGTTGACAGCCTCGAATTCTGCGTGCTATCTTGAGTCCGACTTATTTGATCGGAGATCATTATAGTCTCCGATGGTATTGATCGGCAATAGTCATGTTGAAAATATCAAAAAAAGCTGATTACGCGCTCATGGCGCTCCAACACATCGCCTTGGTCCAATTCGGCGATGTGACCCCGGGCCGCGTCGTGAATACCAAGGAGATCGCCGAAGAATACAACATCCCATTGGAACTGTTGGCAAAGGTGCTCCAAGCTCTCTCCAAGAACGGCATGATCGAGAGCCATAACGGCCCCAAGGGGGGATACTTGCTCGCCCGAAAAGCGAGTCATATCACAATCGCACAAATTCTCGAAAGCATCGAAGGTCCGTTGGGACTGACCGACTGTTCACATGAAAAGGATGGTGACTTCTGCATGCAACGGGAGCATTGCAACATCCGCACGCCGCTCTTGAAGGTGCAGGACAGCATCTATCAACTGCTTAATAGTATGACCCTGCAAGATATGATGGGCGGCACGCCGCTCATTACGATTCAGTCGCCGTCAACACAAGGAGTCGACCGATGAAGCTTCCAATTTTCCTCGACAACCATTCGACCACCCCGATGGATCCACGGGTTCTGGACGCTATGCTTCCGTATTTTGTCGAAAAGTTCGGTAATGCCGCCAGCCGCAACCATGCCTTCGGCTGGGCCGCGGAAGAAGCGGTGGAGCTGGCCCGCAAGCAAATCGCCAAACTGATCAACGCCGATTCGAAAGAAATCGTGTTTACCAGCGGCGCGACGGAATCGGACAACCTTGCGCTCAAAGGCGTCCTGGAGATGTACAAGGAAAAGGGCACCCACCTCATCACATCTTCCACGGAGCACCGCGCCGTGCTCGACACGGCCAAGTCGCTCGAGGCCAAGGGCCTGGCGACGGTCACCTATCTGCCGGTCAATAAACACGGCATGGTCAACCCCGGCGATGTGCGGAACGCGATCACGGACAAGACCGTCCTGATTTCCGTGATGCTGGCCAACAACGAAATCGGCACGATCAATCCGATCCGGGAGATCGGCAAGATCGCGAAGGAGAAAGGCGTGCTGTTTCACTGCGACGCCACACAGGGTGTCGGGAAAATTCCCGTCGACGTGCAGGCCATGGGCATCGACCTTATGTCGTTCACCGCCCATAAGATGTATGGCCCCAAGGGAGTGGGCGCGCTCTATGTGCGGAAGAAGAGTCCCCGGGTCCGCCTCGTCGCCCAAATGGACGGCGGCGGGCATGAACGCGGCATGCGCTCCGGCACCCTGCCGGTGCCGCTGATCGTCGGGTTCGGCAAGGCTTGCGAATTGTGCGAACAGGAAATGGCGACGGATACGGCGCGCCTGACAGCCATGCGCAATCGGCTCGAAACAGCCATTATGGCGGGATTGGAAGAAAGTTATCTGAACGGCCACCCCACCGACCGGCTGCCGGGCAATCTCAACATCTCCTTTGCCTATGTTGAAGGTGAATCGTTACTGATGGGCATGAAAGACATCGCGCTCTCGTCCGGATCGGCCTGCACCTCGGCCACACTGGAGCCGTCATATGTCTTGCGCGCACTCGGCGTTGGGGTTGAACTTGCCCACTCCTCGATCCGCTTCGGCTTGGGCCGGTTCAACACCGAAGAAGAGGTTGACTACACCATCAAGAAGGTTATGGAGATTGTGACCAAATTGCGGGAAATGTCTCCACTCTATGAGATGGCTAAAGAAGGCGTCGATTTGAAGTCAGTTCAATGGGCAGCCCACTGAACTGACACGACGCGATATACAAGGAGGACGTCATGGCATACAGCGATAAAGTCGTCGATCATTTTAATAACCCCCGGAACATGGGAAGTTTCAAAAAAGACGAAGACGGCGTTGGTACCGGCATGGTCGGTGCGCCGGAATGCGGCGATGTGATGAAGCTGCAGATCAAGGTGCAGGACGATATGATCGTAGACGCCAAGTTTAAGACCTTCGGCTGCGGGTCCGCCATCGCCAGTTCCAGCTTGGCCACCGAATGGCTCAAGGGCAAAACGATCGAAGAGGCCCAGAAGATCAAGAATACCGACATCGTGCAGGAGCTGAATCTCCCGCCGGTGAAGATCCATTGTTCTGTGCTGGCGGAAGACGCCATCAAGGCCGCGCTGGCGGACTATCAGAAAAAGGCCGACAAGACAGAAGCAGCCGGATAGCCCCCATCGCAGAGGCAACAAGCAAAGGGAAGGAGCGCGCCCATGGATACACCGGAAACGACCACAACGCCCGAGCCGGTCGTCACCTTGAGCGAATCGGCATTGAAGGAAGTCAAGCGGCTCATTAACGTGCAAGGCATTGAGAGCGGGGGGCTTCGCCTCGGCGTCAAGGGCGGCGGCTGCTCAGGGCTCAGCTATACGATCAATTTCGACGAGAAGATCGGGCAGTACGACCAGGTTTTCGAATTCGACGGAGTCAGGGTGATCATCGACGCCAAAAGTGCGATTTACTTGCAGGGGACGCAACTCGACTACCAAAAGGATCTCATGGGCGGCAATTTCAAGTTCGTGAACCCGAATGCCAATAAGACCTGCGGCTGCGGAGAGTCGTTCTCGGCGTAGACACCTTGTGCGCTGCACATTCTGGCCGCTCACACAAACTGCGCCGTGCCCACAGCCTGTACCTTCACTTCTCAGAAGCCGGCGGTTTGTTTTCAGCAGCCTGTGCGGGGAGGGCACGCAGCTGTCCCGTCAGGCCAACATAGGCGGAGTGACATATGGATCATCACCACACGCACAACACCGGTTCACGCGATCTTCGGATGGCCAGAAGCATGTGCTGGCACTGCCAATCCGAAATGTCCGGTGAGTATTTCTGCGAACGTTGCGTGAAGGTCCAGCCCGTCTCGAAAGAGACGGATTATTTTACCTGCTTTGGCCTTCCTCGCCGGTTGACCATCGACCTGAAGAAGCTGGAAGCGAAATTCTACGAGATGAGCCGCGCATTTCATCCCGACTTTTATCAGAACAAGAGCGAGACCGAGCAGACTATCAGCCTTGGGAACGCGGCCACTCTCAACACGGCCTATCGCACACTTCGTGATCCGATTCAGCGCGCCGAGTATCTGCTCGATCTGGAGGCCGGATCGGTTAAGGACATTCGCACATCGCCGCCGAGCGATCTCTTCGAGGAAATTCTCGAGTTGCAAGAAACGGTTGAAGCGTATCGGGCAAGCGATCGCACCTCCGAAACAGGCCGGCAACTGCTCACGCGGCTTATGGCAGAACGACAGGCCTTGGATCAGCGCAAACAGGATATGGAACATCACCTCCAACAGATCTGTACCGACTGGGATTCGCTGCAAGACCGAGGCGAAGCCACCAGCCAGGCCCGTACGGAACGGGATCGCCTCCTGAAACAGATGCGGGAGATTCTCTCCAACCGGACCTACGTGAAGAATATTGTCAACGACCTCGCCGCAACGATCGGATAACGGACATGCCACGCATTGTCGGAATCGACCTCGGTACCACCAATTCGCTTGTCGCGTATATGAAGGACGGAAAACCCTGCGTCATTCCCGGACGCACAGGTCGCCCCATGGTCCCTTCCGTGGTGGCACTGACGGACAACGGCCTGATCGTCGGAGACTCAGCGAAGGAACATCTCACCCGCAGCCCGGAACGCACCGTCTACTCCGTGAAACGATTCATGGGCAAAGGCCTTGCGGACGTGCAGAATGAACTGGCTTATTTCCCCTATTCGTTGACCGAACGGGGTGGCGTGATCCGGATCACGCTGGGGGAAAAGTCCTATTCGCCGCCGCAGATCTCGGCCATGATCCTGAGAGAGCTCAAACAGCGGGCCGAAGCCCATCTTGGTGAAAGCATCACGAAATCCGTCATCACCGTCCCGGCCTATTTCAACGACAGTCAGCGCCAGGCGACCAAAGACGCCGGCCTCATTGCAGGACTGGAGGTGTTGCGCATCATCAACGAACCGACCGCCGCATCACTCGCCTATGGCCTGCAGAACAAGACGCAGGGCACGATCGCCGTCTACGACTTCGGCGGCGGCACCTTCGATATTTCCATTCTGAAGCTCAAGAACGGAATCTTCGAAGTGCTGTCTACGAATGGAGACACGCATCTCGGCGGGGATGATCTGGACCGCCGGATTGCCGACTCGTTTCTCGACGAGATCCGAACCGCATCTCACATCGACCTCTCGACCTATCCCGATCACATGCAGGCAGTCCGATTGGAAGCGGAACGGGCCAAGATTCGCCTCTCAGACGAATTGAAAACGCAGATTGCGATCGAGCTCCCGGATGGGAAAGGCCGCTACACCAGAGAACTGACGCGTGATCAGCTCGAGTCCATGGTGATGGACATCATCGAACGCACGCTCACTCCCTGCCGTCTTGCACTGAACGACGCGGAACTCGCACCGGCTCAAATCGACGAAGTCGTACTGGTCGGCGGTTCGACCCGCATGCCGCTCGTCAGACGGCGCGTACAGGAGCTGTTCGGCAAACAACCTCACGGTGACATCAATCCGGACGAAGTGGTCGCTCTCGGCGCCGCCGTGCAAGCGGATATTCTGAGCGGCGGCACGACCGATATGCTGCTCCTCGACGTAACCCCGCTGTCGCTCGGCATCGAAACCATGGGCGGGGTGATGAGCAGTTTGATCCGCAGAAACACCACGATTCCGGCCAGCGCCAAAGAGCTGTTCACCACCTATGTCGACGGCCAGACCGGCGTCGACATCCACATTCTGCAAGGGGAGCGCGAGCTGGTGAAGGACAACCGCAGCCTTGCCCGCTTCCGCCTGAAAGTGCCCCCGCTCCCGGCCGGTGTGCCGCGCATCGAGGTGACCTTTTTGCTCGACGCGAATGGAATTCTGAACGTCACGGCCAGCGACATGCGAACCGGCCAAAGCCAATCGATCGATGTCAAACCGTCGTACGGCCTGTCGGACAACGAAGTGGAACAGATGATCGAAGACTCGTTCAAGTTCGCCCAGGAAGATGTCGCAGCCCGCAAGCTGATCGAAGCAAGACTCGATGCCGAAGCATTGATCGTGACGACTGAAAAATCGCTCTCGGACGGCGCCAGACTTGTCGCCCAGGACATGCTTGCTGCCATTCGTGACGCCCTGACGGCTCTGACTGCAGCAAAAGGCGGCACCGATCCAAAAGCGATCCGCGCACGCATGGCTGACCTCGAACAGACGGCCAAGCCGCTCTCGGTCACCCTGCTGGACGATTCACTCAAACGAAGCCTGCAGGGGAAGAAAGTCTCGGAAGTAACCTGAGAAGAGCTTATGGCTTATAGCTGATGGCTGCTGGTCGGACTCTCCAGCTATACGCTATCGGCCATATGCCATACGCTCCGAAGGAGTTGGACGATGGATCTGAAGTGGCAGGATGCGGAAGAAATCGCGATTCGTCTGGTCGAGGAACATCCGGAAACCGATCCGCTCACCGTTCGGTTCACCGATATGCACGCCTGGGTCGTCGCCTTGCCGGAATTCAAAGACGACCCAAAGAAATCGAACGAAAAAATACTCGAAACAATCCAGATGGCCTGGCATGAAGAATACCAGGACTCAAAATCCTGACTGCGGAGACAATCAGAGCCCGCCCTCGCCAACCGGCGGCCCTTCCGGAATCTGATCCAGCTTATAGAAGTCCGTGGGGTCAACCCGGCGGTGTGCCGCCTGTGTCGGTTCACTGCCTTTCGCAAAGATTTCGACCGCCCCCTTCTGCCCCTCGCCGTCCTGCTCCGACTCCAGCAGCCCTGTCGACGAATCAACCTTCACAAAGGTGACGCCGTCCGGAATTTCAAACGGCACGACGGGAAGCTGATTCAACGCCTCCTTCATGAAGGCCATCCAAATCGGCAGTGCCGCGCGAGCGCCCGTTTCACTCTCGCCGAGCGAACGACGATCGTCGAATCCCACATAGACCCCGGTGACTAAATTAGGAGCCCCGCCGATAAACCACGCGTTGATATAGTCGTTGGTCGTCCCGGTCTTTCCTGCAATGGGCCGATTGAGCGCTTTCGCAGCCTGGCCCGTTCCCTTCTGCACCACGTCTTCCATCATATTGGTGATGAGATATGCGGTTTCTTTTGCAAGAACCTCCTGCGGTTGAGGCTGCGCCGATTCGAGCAGCTTTCCCGTGCTGTCCGTCGCCACCTTGATGGCATACGGCTCCACACGGGTCCCCTGATTCAGAAAGACCCCGTACACCGACGTCAATTCCATCAAGCCCACTGACGACGACCCCAGGCCCAAGGAAAGGTCGGCCGGCAACGGACTGACCATGCCGACCGAGCGGGAAAATTCGATGACATTCTTGATCCCTACCTTATCGAGCAGCCGCACCGTCGCAAGATTGTGCGAATGCGCCAGCGCGTCACGCAAACTCACCATGCCGTGAAACTTCCGGCCATAATTCTCGGGTTTCCACGTCTTGTCGTCCTCTTCCTGTTCATAGACGACCGGCGCATCGAGAATCTGTGTGGCGGGGCTCAACCCTTGGCTCATCGCGGTCGCATAGATAAGCGGCTTGAATGCTGATCCGGGCTGCCGGTGCGCTTGCACAGCACGGTTGTACTCGCTTCGTGAAAAATCGTAGCCCCCGACCATCGCCCGAATTGCGCCGCTCTTTGGATCGATGGCGATCAGGCCTCCTTCGACGATCGGCGTCTGTTCGAGCGTCAATTGCATCCCGTCTTTAGAAACCTTTTTCATTCCGACCTCGACGACATCGCCGGGTTTGAGGATCTGCTTGAGATTGGGATTCACCACGAAGTTGACCGTTGGATCTGGCCCCTTCAGGAACCGCTTCGCCCAGGCCATATCGTCGAAAGCCAGCTTCGCCGCAACCGATCCGACTTGCACCACGTAAAAATCCTTCGCGACCCTTAACACGATGCCTTCTGCCATATCGCCCGGCTTGAGCGGTTTGTCCTCCGATGCAGGCATTGAAGACTGGAGGGTGCTTAGATCGACCGTTCGCCGAGGCCCACGCCATCCTTGCCGCTTATCAAGTTCACGGACCCCGGCGACGAACGCAGCCTCTGCGGCCTTTTGCATCGAGAGATTCAGGGTCGTGTGAATTTGCAGGCCGCCCTTATACACCATCGTTTCCCCGTATTTCGCCATCAGCAATTGGCGAACATGCTCAACGAAATGCGGGGCAAGGTGCTCACTGCCGGGTCGATGGAAATTGAGCGTCTCGGCCACAGCGGCTTCGCGATCGGCCGCCGTGATGAACCCCGCCTCTTCCATCCGGGACAACACATGCTCTTGCCGCTTCTTCGCCCGTTCGTATGCGGTGAACGGGGAGAACCGGCTGGGAGATTTTGGAAGTCCTGCGAGAAAAGCCGACTCGGCAAGGGTCAGCTCGGAGAGTTTTTTGCCAAAGTACGATTGGGCCGCCGACGCCACGCCATACGATCCCTGTCCGAAGTAGATTTGGTTCAGATAGGTTTCAAGAATCTGTTCCTTCCCGGACACCGCTTCCATTTTATAGGCCAAGACTAACTCCCGAATCTTGCGCTCATACGACCGCTCCGATGACAGAAACAACGACCTGGCCAACTGCTGCGTAATCGTGCTCGCCCCCTCGACCTTTCTGCCGCCATGGCGGATGTTCGTCCAAGCCGCCCGCAGCATGCCGATGTAGTCCAGTCCTGGATGTTCGAAAAAGCGCGCATCTTCCGTCGCGATCACCGCCTGGCTGAGAGATTTGGGAATGTCGGCGAGCGGCGTCAGAATACGGCGTTCAATGAAGAATTGGCCGATGGGCTGCCGATCGTCCGAGTACACGGTAGTGACCAGGCTCGGTTGATAGTTCTGAAGCTGTTCGAGCGACGGAAGGTCCTGCGAAAAGTACCAGATCACTCCCGTGACCGTCGTGGCTCCGATGATTGTGCAAACGGCAAATCCGACCAGGGCGATCTGCCACCAGCGCCACTCCCAGAAGCGCCAATTCCGATGAGGCCGCCGCTGAATCTCTATAAAGCGATCATCGCCCGACATCCGAACAAAACTCCTGTGTATGGTGAATTTGTAGTCAGCGAGGGTGTTGAAAACACCTTACAATGCAACCCTCCAAAACTCAAGCAAGGTCTTCCATCAGGCTACGTGCAGAACCACTCGGACAATCAATACTTCTTCTTGCGCTCAAAACTCTGAGCAGCCATCTCGAATCGCCCCTTCATTCGGCCAAGGCCCGCAGTCCGTCAAAATCATGAACCACAATGCCTGCGAAACTGCGATGCGCTACCGTATTCAGGAGTGTCCGCACGGCTTTCTCCACGTCGGACCGTGGACGCCCCGCAAAGGTGATGCGCTCAGGCCTGACCGTCATGCGGTGGTGAACCCGGAACCCCTCGCGGGGATCATCCTTCGAAAGCGGTGAGGGAAAAGGCGGGAGAATCAATCGACGGTGCAGACGATCCAAGACCGCATCGGCAAGCTGCAGGCGCGACTCTCGCTTGAGCGTCACGCGTTGTTCGACCGGCAACGTAATCGTCTCGACGGCGAGCCACACCGGAATCCCGATAAGATCGCCATACCGCAGCGTATCGTCTGAAAGACTCTTCACTTCGTCCAGATCGGTTCGATAACTCATCACCGCCACTTCATCGACCCGATCCATCACGGCAAAAGCCAACGGGCGTCCTCGCACAGCCACGGTGGTCAGCCAAAACGGCATCACAACCGAGAGATGTGTACGCTGTCCGATCATCTCCTTAATCAGGTCAATGGCATTCAAGTACTGAATCGGACCGGCCTCATCGTCCAGAAATCCCGGCAGAAGATACGGCTCGATGTCGAGCTGCACCCCGGCCAACAGATGAGGCTCCACAAGACCAAACAGACGGCGAACTTTCCCGGCAAGCTGCTGAGGATCATAAATCGCCTCCGGGTAGCCGTCGAGGGCAACCACCTCAATACCGCCTTCTCTGAGTGAGACGAGGAGCCGGACGTATGCTCGCCATATTTCGGGTCCGTCCCCCGAAGCCGGCATCTGAATCATGACCCGCGAAAGACTGTGGCGGCGACAGGTTGAGAGAATGGCGCCCGGATCTTCGATTGCCTCCCGGTACCTCCAAACCCAAACGCCGGATCGGGCTGACTGTTCGAAACCCGATCGGTCTTGGGCCAGGTCCATCTGTTCAATCACCACCTGTGCCTCAGGGTCCTCGGTCGTTACGACCAGGGCCGCGGCCCTTCGCAAATCCAGCGAGCGACCGAGTTCAACCAGCGGGATGGTCACATCGAACGTGCCGCGCACCGTCGCGAACCGCACATTATCCTGTCGGATCGCGGAAGCCCAATCCTCCATGGCAAACGAGATACGACCGAGGGCCCGTCCTCTGAGCCTGATGGTCTTGTATGACAAGAGGTCCAACACCCCTCCGTTCGGCCTCAGTTCAATCCTCTGCCCACAACGACCACTGCCTGCCTCGGCAAACGTCATCGTTACAGTCTTGTCCCCTTCCGGTCGCGACAGCAGCCCCCGGCACACACCAAAGACTCGGGAGTGATTGAAGCCCGTTAGGAGATCGAGCAAGGGCGATATCGGCCTGTCAGAGGTGGAAGGAACGGAGTCAGGGGGCCCGTTGATCGTCACACTTGGAGTCGTTTGCTCTCCCACATAAGAAAGTTCAATGGAGTGGATGTCCGCAGGTATAGAGCCTGTCAGCGGGACTTCAATGGAATAGGCCGGTCCGGCCACAACCACTCCCATCAACGTCCACAATACAAATGCCCATGCGAGCATTTGCCTGACCCTGCGTACCCAGGGACACGTCGTATCCGAACGCACCACGCGACTTCGAGATCGCCTATTGGAGAAAACTCCCCTCATTTTGTGCTGGCCTGTGCTTCCCATTTGGATCCGGTTTGAGAATTGTACAAGTCATCGGTCCGGTTGTCCCTGAAAACTCCAATTCTCTCGGCTTCTGGATTCCAATTGATCTTTGATATACCCCCCATCAATCCCCAGCCGCCTGCAATCCGATATGCCTGTCTCGAAAGCACGTTCCGTGATCCCGAGGTTCCACCACTCAGACCCGCCATAGACCCACAGATTCTTCATGAGCTGAGTTGTAGGCCCTGTCAAGCCATCTCAAAATCTTACCGGGCTCCCCCTCGTTGAGTCATTTATGAATCTTACCGAGGCCCCTTCCGAAGCCGGGGACTGAATGTCCAGCCACGCCAGGGCGTCGTAGCTCGTGGCT
>Ga0315912_10003088_pt1 | contig 16932 bp, 21 predicted proteins | sample VfabasoilMG_FD_204469 | JGI IMG/M metagenome (GOLD analysis project Ga0315912, IMG submission 204469) | Garden soil microbial communities collected in Santa Monica, California, United States - V. faba soil | ecosystem: Environmental > Terrestrial > Soil > Garden | place: USA: California... | reverse complement strand
AAGGTCGACGGCATCGACGTGGAGAAGGGCAGCGACACCCACATCTCGCTCCTCGAGCGCAGCATCGCGACGCAGACCAAGCGCGCCGACGACGCCGCGACCGCGCTCACCGCCGCGCAGACGCTGGCTGGCGAGCAAAAGGCGAAGCTCGACGCGGCCGAGCTCGAGCTCACCAAGCTCAAGGCCCAGGACATGGGCAAGCTCGTCCAGGACGAGCTCGACTTCCGGCAGTCGGTGCTGCCGGCGCTGCCCAAGGGCTACGACTTCACGGGCAAGACCCGCGAGCAGGTCAAGGCCGACGCGGTCGGGCCCGCCGTGATCGCTGAAGCGGCCAAGCTCGACAGCGACGCCGCGCGCGCTGGCTACATCGCGTGCGCCCTCAAGCTGAAGCTCGATGCTGTCGGCAAGACGCCGACCTCGTTGCACACCCCGACGGCCGTCACCGACTCGGCGGATCCGACCAAAGTCAAGAAGCGCAGCGACAAGCGCGCCGACGCATTCAACGCCTCCTTCGGTGGGGCAGGAGACACGAAGTAAATGGCCTCTCTCCTCGTCCCGCAAGAGACTCTCGCGCTCGCCAAGGCGGGCTCCATCAGCAGGCTCGGCGCCATCGTATCCACCTTCACGCTGAACCAAGCGGCGGGCGTCGCCGAAGGTCTGCTCCTGGCCAAGTCCGGTACGGCCGGGCAGGAGTGCATCTCGCCCACCACCGAGGCGCTGGTGAAGTCGTCCTGCGGCTGGAGCGTGTGGCGCCCCATGTCGGAGGACTACGACTCCACCCACCACTACGCCGACAACGAGGCGGTCGGGGTGATGGAGTCCGGGCACATGCACGTGCTCGCCGAAGGCACGGTGGTTGCCGACAAGCCCGTCTTTGCGCGCACCGTCTCGGACGGCTCGGCCAACACCGTGCTCGGCAAGGTGCGAGCCGACTCTGACTACCCCGCGGGCGGCGTCGTGCTGACTCCTGGCGCGTCGCTGACTGCGGCCATCACCACGTTCAGCCTGACGCTCGGCAATGGGCTCACGCAGGAGACGTTCATTTTCACGTCCGACGCGAGCCCCACGGCAGCCGAGGTGTCCGCGGGCCTAGTAGCCCTGATCGATGCGTCGGCCAACTTCGCCGCGACCGGCTCGGCCACCATCAGCATCACCAGCACGACCGGCATCGTGGAGATCCTCGGCATCGCTGGCGACATCACCGTCACCACCCCGGCGCGCGCGCACCGCGTGCCGGGCGCGTTCTTCGATCAATCCCGCACGGGCGCCGGCCTCGTCGAGATCCGCCAAGCCAAGGTCAACTAGTCCGCGCCCGCGCGCGTGAACGAGGAAACGAATGCAACTTCACACGGTCGATCTCGGGTTCAATGATGGCGCCGGCGGCTCCATGGAGGGCGGCGGGGCCGTCCTGCGGCTCGACGCCGACGGCTGCCTGGACATGGACTGGGCGCGCGCCATGCAGGCCCGCGGGAGCTTCGACTTCTGTCGCGGTCTGCCTGCGGGCTTCCGCTCGGACAGCGCAGTCCCACTGGCGCGCGATCTGAACTACGTCCTCGAGTACGTACGCGACCACTATCGGCCGCTCAAGTACGCGACCGTGCTGCAGTCCGAGCCCATCCCCGACTGGGCGGAGCGCTGGGAGATCAGCAAGATCTCCGGCACGGGCTCGGTGCAGCTCGCCTCCCAGGTGGGCCGCCAGGACATCGTGACCAGCGACTTCAGTCGCGACACGGCCACGGGGCGCGTGTTCGAGATCGTCAACGGCTACAAGTACTGGAACCGCGAGCTCGTGCGCGCGGCCATCACCGGCATCAACCCCCAGACCGAGCGCGCCATGATCCAGGCGCAGGCGGCCGAGGAGTTCCTGGACGGCCTGGTCGCCACCGGCCTGGTCGGCACGCAGTACGGCAGCGGCGGCGCTCGCGATATGGGCCTGGGCCTCACGGGCCTGGCCAACGACGCCAACGTGGTCGCGGATGGCATCGTCACGGCGACGACCAAGGCATCCGGTGCGACCGGCGCCTGGACGTCGGCGGTCGCGGCAGACTTCGCGCTCGTGCTCGACGACCTCCACGCCGTGGTGTCTGCCGTGTACACGCGGTCCAAAGAGAAGCACATGGCGGACACCATCGTGATGCCGCAGGACGAGATGAACGCGCTCGTGCGCCTCCGTCCGGCGGGCTACGCCGCCAACGCGCTGAACACCTTCAAGGAAGAGTGGAAGGCGCGCCTCGGCAAGGAAGGCCGCATCATCGTCTGGGACCGTCTGGCGGCCCTCGGCACCATCAGCACGGGCCCGCGCATCGTGGCGCTCAACGCCAGCGACAAGAACGTCGCCTGCTACATCACCGGCAAGCCCTACGGCGTCGACCAGGTGCGCGAAGTCACCCGCGGGTTCGAGGCGAATGCCTCGCTCGTCACGGGCGGCACGCGCATCCTCGACTCGAGCGGCATGGCCTACCTCGACATCGCGGCCTAACGGGACCGCGCTCCGCGGTCCCATGGCAGTCACGCGAGACAGCTTCGTCGAGGCCTTCCCCGAGTTTGCCAAGGCGAACACGGCCATGGTCGTGGCGCGGCTCGCGATGGTCGAGCTCGAGGTGTCGGACAGCTTCGGCGACTCGCGCGACTACGCCGTGATGCTCAAGCTGGCCGATGCGCTCGCGCTCTCCCCCTGGGGCAGGGACCAGCGCATGGTCCCGAAGGGCGTCGACAACGCGTTCAGCTCTACCTACGGCGTCGCTCTGCAGCGCATGCAGGAGGCCAACGCGGTCAGCGCCAGCCGTCTCGGTTCCCCTGAGGACTGCTGATGTCGGAGGAGTGGGACGAGGGGCGCCCCGGTCCGCCGAGCGGCGGCGCCGGCCCGGTCCGCGAACGCCGCCAGCGCCCGGTCGTTCTGCCCAAGGGCGAGATCCTGATCACCGTGGGGGTGCACGGCGACGACGGGGCGGCGGACCACCTGGGCGGCGGGGCCTTCGCGGACGATGGTGCCATCGAGCACTCGTCGGGCCTGACCGTGGCCGACGTGGGCGGCTTCCACGAGTTCGGCGTCTCGCCCTTCCAGCTCAAGAGCGGAGCGGTGCATCCCGGCATCCCGCAGCGGTCCTTCATTCGGGCCTGGTTCGATGAGTCGCAGCCGTTCATCGCCGAGACGCTGCAGTCGCAGATGGCGCTGGTCGTGGCGGGAAAGCTCACCCCCGAGAAGGCGGGCGAGCGGATCGCTCTGGCCTTCGAGGGCAGCGTGAAGCAGCGCATCGCGCGCGGCATCCCGCCGCCCAACGCTCCGGCCACCATCGAGGCCAAGCGCTCGAGCAAGCCTCTGATTGATCGGGGCCAGCTCCGCAACGCCGTGCGCGGGCGCAGCCTCGTGAAGGTGCAGGCGTGACCATCGCCACTAACTGGCTCCTCTACCGAGCGGCCATCGTGACCGCCGTGGAGGCGGCGTTGCCCACGGGCGTGCTCGCCGAGTGCGGCGTCGCGTGGGAGGACGGGCCGCGCCCGCACGCCAAGCATCGCGTGCTCTTGTCGGTGGTGAGCGCCGTGTTCGACGACCGGGACTCGGCCCTCGACGAGGGCGGCGTCCAGCGCCTCGAATCGATGGCGGTCATCACGCTCCAGCTGAAGGCCGAGTCGGCGCACGACACCGGGGATGCCGACGCGCTGTGGCTCATTGAGCAATGCCGACTCGGCCTGCGCAAGGTGAGCGTGCGTGAGGCCCTGGCCACGGCCGGCATCGTGATCCAGGTGTTCCCCCGCAGCACGCGCAACATCGGCGGCATCGCCGACGACCACGCCATGAGCGTGCACTCTCTCGAGTTCACCACCTGCTGCACGTTCGAGCTCACGACCACCGAGGACGCGGGACTCATCGAGCGGATCGGCATCGAGGGCACGCTCGACGACGGCAGCGGCAACGACATCCTCATCGAGATCGACATCTCGGATCCCACTCCGGAGCCACCATGACCTTTGAAGGCAGGCGCAGATCTTTCGGGGCCCCGTCGTTGGCGCGGCCGCAGCTCCGCGGACCGAAGGGCGACAAGGGCGACCGGGGTGTGCAAGGGCGACCGGGGGCGGACGGGGTGCTGTCGCGCGGGGTGTGGCACGTCGAGGACTTCGGCGCGACCCCGCGATCCATTACCGACGAGTCGGCCGTGCCCGACGCGGAGCGCACGGCCAACGTCGTGGCGTTCCGTGCGGCCTTCGCCGCGGCGCTGGGCAACATCGTGAGCCTGGCGACGGACGGCGGCGGCGTGATCTACATGGGGCCGGGCGTGTATCACACGAACGACTCGGTGGGGTATGACCTCACGGTCGATCTCAATGTGTCGGTCACGCTGCAAGGCCTCGGGCAGATCAGCGGCATCTTCTCGAACAACTACGCAGCTGCCGCACTCAAGTTCAGCACGACCGGCGGCAACATCCGCGATCTGCTGGTGCAGGACGTGATGCTTCGCGGAGGCCGGGAAGGTCTCCAGCTCTACTGGTGCGCCTACAGTCACTTCAACCGGATCTACTTCTGGGGGTCGAAGAACTTCGCGCTACAGGACCAGTTCGGCGGCAACAACGTGTTTTCTCAGTGCCGGTTCGACGAGTGTGCGCAGGGCGTCAACGGCATCGAAGCGGACGCCGTATTTTCTGGCGGCTCGCACGACAACTTCACGGAATGCGAGTTCGGCGAGTACTGCGGCGGGATCGTGATCACGACCGGCAACCTCGCGATTTCTAACTCGCGCTTCGACAGTTGCAAGCTGCGGCGCGGGAAGTTCTTCGACTACTCCACAGGCACGGAGAAGAACGTAGACGGCAGCAGCCCGGCTAGCCCTACGCTGTACCTGACGCACCCCGCCGCGATCACGCTCTCGGGCGGCCGGTGTCTAATCAACGCCTGCACTGGCACGAGCATCGCTCGATTTGTAATGGCCTTCCGCGGACAAGAACTCACGCTCAGCGGATGCCGCCTACAGACCGACTCCGGCTTCGTGGGATTCATCGACGTGTGGCCGAACGGGGTTCTGGACCCGTCGATCGATCTGGTGCTCAACATCAACGCCACCACGTTCATGTTCGAGGGGTTGTCGGGGTATCTGATCAGCGACGCAGAGGACGCGCTGCACGACTCGACCGTGCAGTGCCAGGTCATCACGGTCTCCCCCGGAGCCATGACTGCGCTGAGCTCGAGCGCGCCGTCGCTCACTAACCCCGGCAGCGAAAACAACCTGGTCAACATTCGAACGTTCCCCCGCTGAGGGTCAGCGTTAAGCCGTTCTGCCGTGGTTGGCCTATCCGGCCCCCCGTACGATCTCGGGCATGCGGCACGCCGAAGCCTTCCGGGATCACAACAAGGCCCAGGGGCTCTCGTTCCGGGGCCAGGGCTTTAGCGGCATGACCGGCACGATGGCGGCGGCCCTGGCCAACGCGGCGGCCGTGTTTGCGGCGCGCTATCCGCTGGCGGCCACGCATCGCTTTCTCGTCCAGTGGCTCCACCTTCACTACGTGACGCTCGCCGCCTATACGACGCCCGTCACCGCGGGGCGGTCCCTCATCTGCAAGCGCGGCAGCGGCGGAGACGCTTCGAACGGCACGGACATCTCGGTCGTGCGCGACCAGTCGGACTTGACGGCAGAGACCCTGCTCACCGGGCAGGTCGCAACCACGGGCGCTCTGACCATGACCTCGGTCAGCTTCGAGACACCGGTGAAGGCGCGGCTGCTCCTGGCCCAGGCCGGCAACGCCGGCAACGACTACGATGAAATCTGGACCTTCGATGACCCGTTCATTCTTCTGCCGGGTCAGCTCATCGGCATCCTCGCCGGCCAGGCCTTCGATGCCGCGGGCACCTGGCAACTCAACGTCAAGGGCCACGGCGTCGAGGTCCCGTGAGGCCCGGGCTGTCGCTCGGCAGAGCGAAGCGGCGAGACGCCTTCAGTCCCGAGCAGAGCACGAAGCTCAAGGCCTGGTATCGGCTCCAGGCCTCGAACCAGAGTGGCGGCGAGTGGACCGACTGGGTCGACGTCAAAAACAGCAACCCGGGAGCCATCAACGCGGCGCGCCGGCCCGCCGTGACCGCGGCCGCGAACGGGTTGCCCACAGCGACGTTTGCCACCAACGACTGCGTCGCCATCCCGCTCATTGGCGCGAACTACTCCACGACCGCCTTCGGGTTCGGCTTCTGGATGAATCCGGCCGCGTACTCGAGCGCGCAGTCGGTGGTCGTGGTCGGCAACGGCACGGGCGGCGCCTCGGTGCGCGCCTTCGAGTTCGAGATCGTCAGCTCTCCAGGCCGAAGCATGAAGGTGAATGTGTTCGACTCGGGCGGCGCCGTGAAGACCGGCACGTGCGCGGTAAACACATTCCCCGTGGCGGGCACACCCGTCTGGACGCGGGTATTTTACAACTCGCTCGGGGCCGCCGACGCAGACAAGCTCAAGATCTACGCCGATAGCGCGGCTGCGGCGATCACCTTCACGGGCGCGGGTACCCATCTCTTGCGCAGCGCGACCGGCAATCTCCTCGTCGGCAACTACAACAACGGCGTGGCGAGCCAGCCCTTCGGCGGCGTCATCGGTCCCGATATCTACTTCTGGGACGCAGACCTCACCTCGGACGAGGACATCGCCTTCAAAAATTACGCGCGCCCGACCTGAGCGTCGGCGGGCGCGGATCCCCTTGGCAGAGGCTGGCCCGGTGGGTGCCTCGTTAAGTCGTTCTGCCGTGGTTCGCTCGTCCGGCCCCCCATACGATCCCGTGGTGATCCGCACACCCTACGCACTGCCTCCGGTGGGTGCGCCATGACGGGAGCCTGATGTCCGACATCAACGACATCGTCTCGGTCGACATCGACATCAACGACTCGGCGCCCCGGGCAGTCGCGTTTGACACCCCGCTTCTCATGGCGGATTGCCCTTACGTCGGCAGCCGCCTCTACAGCGTGAGCCCCGCGGGGCTCGCCGAAATGGTGGCGGACGGCTTCCTCACCTACTCGCGCGCCTACCAGATGGTGTCGCAGATGAAGAAGCAGTCGGGCGGGGTGGGCGAGTGCTACATCTACAACCGCACGACCCAGCACACCCAAGCGCTGGAGATGATCCCGGACATCACGGTGACCTCCGTGGGGTACGTGATCGCGTTCGACATCTCCTACGGCGGGGTGACCTCGAGCATCTCCTACCAGGTCGTCACGAACACCGTGAACGACATCCTCGACGGCATCGAGGCCCTGATCGACGCGAGCCCGGCGGGCATGGCTGGCATCACGACCACCCCCGACAACGCGACCGCCACCAAGCTCACGCTCATCCCGGGCACGGCCGGCAAGTTCATTCAGATCGACGGCCACAGTCGCGCCATCATGCTCACCGAGGCGGGCGTGGACGGCAGCCTGTCGGCGCAGCTCACCGCGGCCAAGGCGGAACTCGGCGAGGCGGTCTATGGGCTGCTGATCGACAGCTACGCCGAGACCGAGATCAATATCGCAGCGGCGTTTGCCGAGGCGAACGACATGCTGTTCCTCGGCAACAGCGCGGACAACGGCATCCTGGTGGTCGGGACCACGACCGACATCGCCTCGGACCTGAAGGGCTTCGGCTACCACCGGTCTGCCGTTTGCTTCAGCCGGTACATGTCCGACGACTTTGCGGCGGCCCTCCTCGGTCGCCAGCTCGGCCAGGTCCCAGGCTCGAGCGAGTGGTCGGGCCAGGTGCTCGAGGGCGTCCGAGCCGACACGCTCACGAGCGCCGCCCATAGCTCTGCACGCGGCAAGCGGGCCCTCACCTACACCACCACCCGCAGCGTCAAACACACCTGGGACGGGTTTGCCGCGAGCGGGCGCTTCTTCGATCTCACCCACGGCGCCGACGCCTTGAAGGCGGACATGCAGACCCGCGCCTTCCAAGTCTGGATCAACGCCGAGAAGGTGCCGTTCAACGCGACGGGCCTGGCCATGTACGAGGCGCCGGTGCGGGGCGCGCTCGTCGCGGCCGAGGGCACGCCGTCCGCACCCGGTCTGCTCGAACCGGGCTGGGAGGTCACGATGCCCAGCCTCGTCGGCTACAGCCCCACCGACAAGGCGGCGCGGCGACTGCGCACCATCCGCTTCTCCGGCACGCTCACGGGCGCCATCGACTCGCTCGATATCGTCGGGACGCTGAACCTATGATCTTCGACATCAACGGCTGCGAGTGCAACTTCGCCCTGATCCCGCTGAAGAACGGGCTGGTGTCCGTCGAGATCACCCCGGAGGGCCCGGCCTTCACCGATGAGATCGGGGCCGATGGCGAGTTCTGTCGCTCTGCCACCAACGAGTGCCGAGCGACCGCCAACATCGTGCTCAAGGGGTTCAGCAAAGAGAACGCCAAGCTGTCGGCCGCCTGCGGCCTGGACCGTGGCGCGTTCAACGGCGCGGGCGTGGCCCCGTTCCTCTTCAAGGACGGCAACGGCTCGAGCCTCTACGCCACCGACCAGGCGTGGATCATGGGCATGCCGGCCAAGACGTTCGGAGCGACGCCCGGTGACGTGACCTGGGCGATCCGCCTGGTGCTCCGGTCCGCGGCCAACTGGATCGTCGGCGGCAACGGTTAAGCGCGGCTCTTGCCGCACGGAAAGCAATAATTTCCCATGCCCAATCTCACGCCCAAAGCGGGCTCACCGGAGGAGCAGATCCTCCAGTCGTTCGACCACCACGCGCCGGACCCTGACCAGGTTGCGCGCATTCAGTGTGTCCGCGCGGCGTGCAAGCAGTGCGCTTCCCAAATCATGGGCAACGCACCCCCGAGCGCGGACCGGACGGCGGCGCTGCGCAAGCTGCACGAGTGCATGATGACCGCCAACAAGGCGATCGTACTTTCATGAGCACCCAGTTCGATCTCGAGGGGCGTCGGTTCGAGGTGCAGACCTTGAGCCCGGAGGACTCGTGTCTCGGGCTGGAAATCCTCGGCAAGGCGCTGGGGCCTGCCCTGATGTCGTCCCTCTCCGGCGTAGAGCCTGGGATGAGCGTCGAGGAGATCGGCGCGAGGCTGAACTTCTCCGCCATCGTGCCGGCGCTCGTGGGCCAGGCCAGCCAGATGTCCGCGCTCCTCAAGCTGTTCCTCCCGCGGAGCAAGTTCGATCGCGCGGGCAACGGCAACCTGGTGGAGCTGAAGCTGTTCACCGACGAGGTGTTCGGTGGCCGGGTCGATCTGTTGATTGCGTTCCTCGTGCATGCGGTGCGGGCCGAGTACACCTGTTTTTTAGGTGGAAACAGCGCGCTCGCCCAGCTGTTGGCGGGCCTCGCGAGCACCTCCAAATCCCCCCCGGCGCCCACGCCCTGATCTGGAGAATCGTCTTGGATGCGCGCATCCCTGACGGCCTGACGGCGATCCGCCAGAGCTGGTGCCTGCAGGACCTCCTGCATGCCCACGACTGGCTCGACGAGATGGACGCGGCAGAGGCCCGGACGGCGGCGCGGCTCAAGGCGGGGCAGCAAGCCGCTGCCGCTGGCAGAGGAGCACACCCATGAGTGATGCTCTACGCTCCCTGCTCGCGGAGTTCGTGGTCTCCGTCGACAAGGCGGGCGAGCTCGCCAAGGGCAACGAAGCCGTCGATGCCTTGAAGGCGCGGCTCGCCGAGCTCGTGGCCGACTTCGCCAAGGTCAAGGCGCCGGCGCAGCAGGCCGCTAAAGCGGTCGGGGATGTGTTCGCGCGTGCCGCTCAGTCGGCGCAGCGCAACCTGCAGTCCATCTCGGCAGCTCAGCTGGGCGGGCGCGCGGACAACAACGGCTGGGGCGCAGCGGGTGCCATGTTCGGCGGGGCCAAGACGGTTGGGCCCGACCGCAGCGTACTGGACGCCCACGTCGGCGCCATGCAGGGCCCCACTCGGGAGACCCTGGAGGCGGGCAGAGCGGCGGCCGCGGCCTACGCGCAGACCCTCAAGGGTAGGCTCGCGGGCGCCATCGCGGAAGTCCGCGCTGGCTTCATGGGAGGGGGCGCCGGCGGGGGCGGCGGTCTCATCGGCTCGCTCGCGACCGTGCGCAATGGCCTCATCGCCCTGGGGGCGGGCGCTGCGGTCCACGCCGTCAAGCGCCTGGTCGACGGCATCGGCGACATCTCCGAAGGGGCCTCCCGCCTAGGCGTCTCCACCGACGAGTTCCAGCGGCTCAGCGTCTACGCGCGGCAGAACGCGACCGACGTGGGCACGCTCGGCACCGCGTTCCGTACGCTGGCCACGAACGCCGTCGATCCGAGCAAGGAATCGGCCGAGGCGTTCCGGCAGCTCGGCGTGTCCGTGAAGGACGGCGCCGGGCAATTCAAGACGAGTCAGCAGCTCTTCTTCGAAACGGGCGAGGCGCTGGCGGGTGTCGGCAACGAGACGGTCCGCACCCAGCTGGCGCAGAAGCTCCTGGGGCGCAGCGCGATTGCGCTCAAGCCCATGTTTGCGCAGGGCACCGAGGCCTTCCGCAAGCAGCGCGAGGAGATGCTCAAGCTCCGGGTGCTCTCCCCGGAGATCATTGCTGCGGCGGACGATCTCTCCGACAGCTGGGTGGTGCTCAGCGCCCAGCTGCTCGGCAGCGTTGCCCCGGCGCTGAAGAATGTCCTGTTCCCGGCGCTGAAGACTCTGACCGAGTTTCTGGCGAAGGGCATCGAGTGGCTGGGCAAGTGGCTGGAGAAGACCGACACCGCGGCCACGGCGATCACGGCGCTGGCGTTCGCGACCCAGGCCAAGCTCATCCCGGCGCTCGTGGGCGTGGTGCGAAATGGCATCGAGGCCAGCGGCAGCATGCTGAAGTTCGCCGGCAGCGTCGGCAAGGTCGCCCTGAACTTCGCGCGCCTTGCTCTCGGGCTGTTGGTGCTGCAGGACTTCATCACGTTCTTCCGAGGCGGAGACTCGGAAGTCGGACGGTTCCTCGATTCGGTGTTCGGAGAGGGCACGGCCGAGGGCACGCAGAAGGCGGTCAACGATCTGGCCGAGGCCTTCAAAGACCTCTGGAACTGGATGACCGGCAACGGCCAGGGCGAGAAGGTCAAGGCGCTCTTCGGCGAACTCGACCTGTTCTTTCGCACGGTCCGCAGCGACCTGCTTTCGGTCATTGGCATCGGGCAAGGCGGAATTCACGGGGCTGGCGTCGATCAAGGACAGCCAGGCTTTTTTGAGAAGTTGGGCAGCGACGCGTTTAAGGACATCCCGGGTACGGTCGCCTACGAGGAAGCGCACCGATCGATGCCCGCCCCGGGCCCCGGCCAGTATGGGCCGCCGCCGCCTCCGGGCGCGGCTCCGTCCGTGACCGTCGGCGACAACGTGGTCAACATCACCATGGGGCCGGGCGCCTCGGCTACCGACGTCGCGCGCAAGGTGGCGCCCGTGCTCCAGGACAACCGAGACGCGCTCATCGCCGCGTATCCGGGGATCTGATGGCGGAGGATCTCATCCAGTTCGATGGTGGGTTCCTGGTCGCAGATCTGCTGCTGGACTCCTCGGTGGACGACTCGACGGAGCTCACGCGCTTTCCCATCGAGGGCGGCTCGTTCATCAGCGATCACGTGATCCGTCAACCCCGGACGATGTCGATCACGCTCGTGCAGACCCAGACGCCCATCGTGGAGACGACCGGCTTTGCTCGGTCGCTGCAAGCGCTGTCGTATCCGGTGCGCCCCGAGGCGACGCAGTCCAACACCGTGCCGATCCGCCAGTCCGAGTTTCGACCCGCCCCGCTGCTGGCACTGTCGTCGGGCATCCGCTCGCTGCTCTTTGGCGGGCCGCCGACCGAGTTGAAGATCACCGGGCAGAAGGCAGACCAGCCCCCCGCGAGCAAAGACCTCAAGGTGCACGTGCTCGCCGCGGGCTCGCCCCTGGATCGAATCAATGACTTTCACGGCCAGCTGCTGGCTTTGCTCGAGACCGCCGCCCCGGTGATCGTCACGGTCAAGGGCAACTCCTACGTCGATCTGGTGGTCGTGGGAGTGAAGCGGACCGACGCGGCCGGGCAGGTCGGCAAAGCGAGCTTCGCGGTCGAGCTCCAGCAGATCGCGACCGTCGAGACACAGACGGTCGATCTGCCGCCGGTGCCGAAGGCCAAGGCCCCCAAACAGGCAGGGCCGAAGCCACCGACCGAGACGACGGCGGAGCAGAAGGCGAAGCTCACGAGCGTGCTGCTCGGATTGAGCCAAGGCGCGGGGCTGCAACAATGAGCCTCGCGATCCCCACGTTCACCGACGGCACGGAGGCCTACGACCAGAGGACGCAACTCGAGGGCGTCGAGTATCTCTTCCAGTTCCGGTACAACTTCCGGCGCGAGCTCTGGACGTTTTCGATCCAGGCCCTCGACGGCACGGACATCCTCACGGGGCAGACGGTGCACGTCAACATCCCGCTCAACCGTAGGGCCGTGGGTGGCCCGCCGGGGCTGTTCCTGGCCATCAGTGAGACGGACGACCTCGAGTCGCCGACCCTGCAGGAACTCGGCGACCGGGTGAAGCTCTGTTACGTGACCGCGGCCGAAGTCGCCGAGCTGGGGGTCACGTGACGGCGTTCCAGCGGGCGTACCGTCTGACCGTGGGTGACATCCAGATGGATGCTCTCCGAGGCGTAGGTCTCAACGCGCTGCGCATCGCGTTCAGCATCGAGCGCGACATCAAGCGCCATCCGAACAACTGCGAGATCAGCGTCTACAACCTGACCGCGTCTCACCGGGCGGCCTTGGCCAAGCTCGCCAGCGTGCGGGTCCGGCTCGAGGCCGGCTACGTCGACGACGTGGGCACGCTGTTCGACGGCGATCTGCGCTCGGCACGTTCTGTCACCGAGGGCACCGAGAAGGTGACGCGCGTCTCGGGGGGCGACGGGGAATCGAAGTGCCGGTCGGCCCGCATCAACAAGACGTTTGCCAAGGGCACGCCGGTTGGCACCGTGCTGAACGAGCTCGGCAAGGCACTCGGGGTCGGCCCCGGCAACCTCCGGGACTTCACCGGGGCCACGCTCTCGAACGGGAGCAAAGTGCTCACCCGTTCGCTCACGCTCTCGGGCGCCGTGTTCGACGAGATGGAGCACGTGACGCGCTCGTGTGGTTTGCAGTGGTCGGTGCAGGACTCGGCGTTGCAGATCCGCGAAGCGGGGCTGCCCGTCGGTGACCGGCAAGGGCCGCTGCTTCGGAAGGATTCGGGGCTCATCGGGGAGGTGGAAGTCGAAACCGTCGCCAAGGCGGAGCCGGGCTTTGCTGCGGGCTCGCTCAAGGTGAGCGGCGTCTGCCTGCTCCGGGGCGATCTCATCCCAGGTGTGTCCTTCCGGGTGGAGAGCGAGGCCTTCACGGGAAACCTCGTCTGCACGGCCACCGTGCATCGGGGCGACTCCCACGCGGTCGACTCCTGGGGCATCGAGTGGACGGGGAGACCCTACAAGTGAGGCACGCATGAACAGCCAAGTCATTCCCATCGTGCAGCAGGGCGGCTGCGTGCATGCCCTCGGGCACCGGGTCGCGCTCGACAACGGCGGCATCGCGGAGCTGAAGTCTCGCTGCCTCGAGACGCTGTCGCGACTCAAGAATCCGCCGGACGAGATCCGGTTCGAACTGCCGCTGGTGTCCGTCGCGGTGCTGGCTGCCGCGCTGGCGCCGAGTGAGCGCGCGCCCACCCCCTCCGACCGCCACCCCGCGCCGCAGGTCCAGCCGCCGCCGATGGCTCAGACGGCGGAGAAGGGGCGCAAGAGGCGCTGATGCCCGATCCCCGCCAACCGTCCTGGGGGGAGGTGTTCGACACCATCCTCACGGCTCGCCTGCGCTCGGTGCACACGGCGATGGTGGGAGAGATCCGTTCCTACGATGAGGACGAGCAGACGGCAGAGGTGACCGCCGCAGTGAAGCTCGAGTCGACGGACGGGGAGTTCGTGGAGATGCCCCCTCTCGGGGACGTGCACGTGCTCTGGCCCGGAGCGTGGGCGGCGGGCGACACCTGCCTGCTCGTCTTCTCGGAGGAGAGCTTCTCCAAGTGGTGGGACACGGGCAGTGTCGAGCAGCCTGAGGTGCTCCGGCGGCACGGGCTGCATGCGGTGTGCATCCCGGTGGTCGCGCGCGCGGGGCAAGCCGTGCAGTTCGTGGCCCTGGCTAACCTGGTGCAGGCGGCGCTCGACAAGATGCAGTACGCCTTCGACAACCACACCCATGCGACGGCGGCCGTCGGCACGCCTAGCCCGCCGATACCGGTGCCGGCGGTCATTCCCGTCCCGGCCGTGCCCGTGCTTTCGCTGGGGCCAGTGGCGGCCGAGAAAGTGAAGGCGCGCTGATGGCGGTGATCGGTGATCTTCGGCTATCCGACGACGGACGCGAGATCCTGCTCGTGAGAGGCGCGGCGATGGCGCTCCAGCAGATCCGCGCGGGCGCGCAGATCTGGACCGGCACGATCTCGTGGGACCCGGACGCTGGCCTGCCCATGATCGGAACCATCCTCGTGAAGGGTCCGGACTTCCGGGTCATCACGCAGATCTTCCGCCAGTTCCTGCTCGACACCGACGGCGTGCTCAGCGTCGACGAGCTGTCCGTGTCTCTGGACCGACCGAGCCGGCGTTTGACCGTGCGCTTCCGGGTGACCTGCGAGGATGGCGAGAGCGCCAGCGACGAGGTGGCCTTTGCCTTTGCTGCCTGAGGAAACACCATGCCGATAACCGATACCGGGTACGAGCGGCGCACGCTGGATACGGTGCTCACGAGCATCCAGGGATTTCTGCGCGACAAGATCGGCCCGAAGCTGACCCTCACCGAGCGCACCGTCCTCGGCAACGTCTCGAACCTCATGGCGGACCACATCGACCAGCTCGAGGGGCTGGCCGAAGAGTGCTACCACGCCTTCGATCCCGACAACGCGAGCGAAGATCGGCAGGTCGCCGTTGCGCGCCTGACCGGTGTGCCGCGGCGCGGCGAGCAGAAGGGCCTGGTCACCCAGACGCTCGACCTCGACGCCTCGCAGACCTACGCCCCGGGCGACATCGCGTTCCATGTCATCGACGAGCCCACCAATCGCTGGCTCAACCGGGACGAGGTGGTGAGCACGACCGCGGGCAGCTACTCGGCCGTGCTCGAGTCGGAGTTCGCTGGGTCTGCCGCCGTCGCCGAAGCGGGCACGCTCACGGTCATCGCCACGCCGGTCGCCGGCCTGAACTCGGGCACCAACACCGCGGCGGCCACCCCCGGGCAGGACATCGAGGCGATCCCGGCGCTCCGGATCCGGAGGGAGAGCGCGGTCTCCATCGGGGGATCCCGCACGCGCGGCGCCATCCGGGCCAAGCTCGTGTTGCTCGAGGGGGTGCTGTCGGCCGAGGTGTTCGAGAATACCTCCAACGCCACGGACGCCAACGGCATCGGTCCACACGGACTCCGTGCCATCGTCTGGGATGGTGACCCGGCGGCGGCCGACAACGACGCCATTGCGCAGGTCATCCACGATCACCAAGCCGAGGGCATCCTGGCTCAAGGGGCCTACTCGGGCACGGCCCAAGACGCGCAGCAGGGACCGGTCACCAAGTACTTTGACCGGGCGACTGCATCGGGCGTGACCGTCGCGGTGAGCATCGAGAGTGCCACGGGCGTCGCGATTGCCGACGTGAAGGCCGCTATCCTGGCCGCCATGCCGACGCGCGTGGGCAAGGAAGTGACCCGGAACAAGCTCGCCGGCTCCGTCTTCAGTGTGCCCGGGGTGGACGACTGGGTGACCTTCACGGTCAATGGCGGCACCGCCGATCTGCCGGCGGTGCAGAGCACCATCTACCTCCTCGACGAGTCGGACATCACCGTCACCGGAGATGTGAGCTAAGCGCCATGGAGGGAACGACCGCCATCGACACCGCGCTCTCGACCGAGGGTGACGCCGACGGCACAGACCTCATCGTCTTTACCGACGGCACGTTCGAGCACGCGGACGACGCTCCGAGCGGCGCGCTCCAGTACGTCGCCAACCACGAGGAAGTGGCGACGAGAAAGCTGGCGCCGCCCTTCTGGGGCAAGCCGTTCGTCGCCTGGGTGCTCATCGCCTTCATCCGCGAGATCCAGAACCTCGAGGACACCTTCTGGGACATCCTCGAGAGCCGGACCATCGAGAACGCCGACCTCACGCGGCTCAAGGTGCTCGGCAAGATCGTCGGCCAGCCGCGGCACGGATTCGACACCGAGAGCTACCGGCTTCTCATCGAGGCCCGGGGCCTGGCCAACGTCAGCCGAGGCCGAGCGAGCGATCTCTTGGCCGTACTCACCCTCCTGGTCGGGGAGGGGCAGTTCATTCTCTTCGCGATCGGCAATGCCACCCTGTACGTGACGGCGCTTCTGCCGGTGGACGACAACGGCGTGGCGATGGTCGCGGAGATCTTGCCCGATACCCGCAGCGGCGGGGTCGGCCTGCATTTTCTGTACTCCGACGCGCTCTTCGAGGACGTCTTCGTGTGGGGCGACGAGTGGGGCTCGCCCGAGGAATGGGGCTCCGTCCGGAGCCTGTGAGGATCCAACCATGCCAGCAACCAGCATCCGGCTACCGCGCCTCTTTGCGACGAACACCAACTACGCGACGGGTCCCGACGTGGGCACGCCCACCAAGGTGGATCCATCGAGCGACGCCAACGGTTTCATTAAAGGGGTCATCGCGGCCCCGCAGCACGTGAACTATCAGCTGAACGCCGTCCATGGGGCATCACGTCGAGCGCTGGCGCTGGCGCTCTGCAAGCCCCGACGGCTGGGCATCACTTCCGATCAAGCCGGCGGCATTGGCGTGTGCTCCATTGGACGAGGGCTGCCTGCGATCGTCGGCAATGGCCACTCGGGTGGCGTGCCACGAGCGTTCGACGGAGACGTGAACCTGGGCGGCGTGTACGCGAGCATCACCGCTGCGGTCAACGGCGCCGCATTCAATGGCTCCAGCCGCATCGTGCTGGTCGGAGGTGGCGGCAACCGCTGCTGCTACTCGACCAACAACGGATCGTCATGGACGG
>Ga0315912_10003087_pt1 | contig 16940 bp, 13 predicted proteins | sample VfabasoilMG_FD_204469 | JGI IMG/M metagenome (GOLD analysis project Ga0315912, IMG submission 204469) | Garden soil microbial communities collected in Santa Monica, California, United States - V. faba soil | ecosystem: Environmental > Terrestrial > Soil > Garden | place: USA: California... | reverse complement strand
GACATTGCAGGTACGTTTGAGAGAGCGAACCTGCCGTTTTCATCGACCTGCGCCACCGAGTTTCCAAGCGGCAGGCTGTCCTGCGATTGCAGCCCGACCCGAAGACGGTTCATCTGGAAATTGGTAGGTGGCGTTCCATCGAGATAGACCTGCCCCGGAATTTCGACTCCCGGACGAACTGCCAGGTTGATACCAGCGACGCCTCCCGGGCCGACGTCGAGGCGCGTGCGCGTGGAGTAGATCTGGTTTTGCGTCTGCTGAATCGCGATAAGGTTGTAGGCTCCTGGAACGACGTTCGCTATTTCAAAGGTTCCATCCGCGTTCACTGGCGCCAGGGACTGAACGCCGTCGAAGCCACCTCTACCTCCGCCGCCGCGGCCGCCGCCACCTCCCTGTCCGCGGCCACCGCCGGCACTCGCACCGATCCTGGTAAGCAGGACCTGCATACCACCACCGAATGGTCCTCCGCGACCGCCGCCACGGCCTCCGCCGCCGTTGTTGTTATTGTTGTTGTTGGGATTGTTGGCGTTGCCACCTCGACCGCCACGGCCCTGCTGAGCTTGCTGTGCCTGCTGCTGCGCTTGCTGCTGGAGTTGCTGCGACGTGGGCGGGATATCCATCCCGACGACACGTCCACTGATTTTCGCGGTTGGCGTTGGACGCAGCACGAAATCGATGCCGCGAGTCTCCGATGCGGCCGCCACCCGGACCGGAATTGCCGTCTCCGGATCAATGCCACCCGGATAAAACGCTGCCGCGTAAGTTTCTTCCGGGCCATCCTGCTCCACAGGTACTGGAGGGCCGCCTCGGCCACCCCGGCCGCCTCCGCCTCGTTGCGGGCCCTGCTGCGCGCTCTGGACGATGCCGCCTCGCCGCGAATTCGGAATTGCACTTACAAAGTGATCACCGGGAGTTAGCCAATAAAGTCGATACTCACCCAAATCATTCGTTTGAACCTGGCGCTCGCTTTGGAGGGTCCGGGTGCCGTTCTGATAACTGTAGGTGAGCGCCTGAACCTGAATTCCCGTCACCGGTTCGAGATTCTCGTCAAGAATCCGGCCGACAATAGTGCCGCCCTGGACCAATTGAAAGTTGACCGTAGAAACGGCTTGGCCAGCCTGAACGGTCACCGGAATTCCCGAGCCCGTCCAACTGCGTTGTCCGTACTCCTGAGAAAGGAATCCGTCCCGATCGACACGAATGCGGTACGTACCCGCGGCGATGTCGGGAAATGAAAACGATCCATCATCGCCGGTAGTGACGCTGCGCACGCTGCCCGCGCCGCCACCGCGTGGCTGTTGTCCTTGCTGCCCCTGCTGGTTGTTGTTTTGAGTTTGAGCGACTTGTCCAGGCTGGCTCTGCTGTTGCCCTTGCGGAGCTTGCTGTGGAAGCTGTCCCGGGCCACCCTGACCTCGGTTGCCTTGATTTCCACCACCGGCATTCGGCATGAGCGTTACAGAAGCCTTTCGAACCGGCTCTCCGGTCCCGGCCTTCGCAACGGTTCCAGAGATCCTCGACTTGGGTTGTGGTACTGCGGCAGTCGTTGTCGTCGCAGGCGCAGTCTGCCGTTGCTGGGCTACGAGCATGGCGCCGGCCAGCGAAAAGAGGCCAAAGAAGAGGATTGTATTTTTGCTCACACCCAAGGATACGCCAATGGGTACCGCGCGTTACCTTGTTTACAAGTTTTTACAGGCGGAAGGCACTCGGCCTCAATGTGTCATATTGCAGATGCAGTCGGCCAACTGGCGTTTCATCTTGTCCATCTGCTCAAGGTGCTGCTTTCGCTGGCGCCTTACCTCGCCGGCAAGCTCCTGATACTTTCTTTCGAACTCCTGTCGGATCAGCCGCTCCTTCGTGTCGAGCAAAACCTGAATCCCGCGTTTGATGCCAAACGCCTTGCCATCCTCCCGCGAGGATTCACTGATCAGCGTCCTGAGTTTCTCGATTTCGGTGTTCAGAAAATGCTTTTGGCGTTCCAGATCATCCCTGGTATCAGCGACGGAATCACCACTAATGACTCCCTGATTCATTCCAAAAGGACTCGTCTCGAGCGATAGGGGCTGACGGGATGCTTCACTCATGGGAACCACTCCTGAAAATGCGTTGTTTCTACCGGCGTCCGGTACGGCGAACACATATGCAGGTCATGGGCCGAAAGGGATAGAGATCGAAGGGCGCGGCTAGGTCGTTGTCAAACCAAGGAAAGTCCCGATGTGGTAATGCGACCGAACGGTCAGCGGGCAATCAACTTGATGGACCGCACGCACGAGCTTTCAGCGTCAAACTGTCGCGCCTCCGTAGATGCAATCGGCGCACCAAGATGAATTGTGAGCCAAGTCAGAGACTTGAGCGGGGCGCTCGTTCTCAAAGTGACGGAATCCGTCATCGAGTGTTGCCCATTCTTGTCAGAAGGGCGCCACAGACAACACGGACGAAAACCTGTCCATGTTGTCTGTGGCTGATGACTTATCTCTGGCGGCGAAGAAACGTGGGGATTTCGAGGTCAGGGACTTGCGGGGTTACTTTGGGCAAAGCCGGAGCGCCGATGCCAGCGCCGGCGGCCATCGCGGCCGATTCGCCCTTGCGGTCAAAGCCTGTCGCGATGACTGTGATCTTCACCTCGTCTTTCATACGCTCGTCCAGAACGGCACCGAAAATGATGTTGGCATCGCCATCGGCGGCGTCGTGGATGATGCTGGACGCTTCACTGACTTCATGCAGACCAAGATCATGGCCTCCAGTGATGTTGATCAAGACACCGCGGGCGCCTGTAATCGATCCATCCTCGAGCAGTCGGCTTGAAATGGCACGCTTGGCCGCCTCGACGGCGCGGTTCTCGCCGGTCGCCGTGCCGGTGCCCATGAGGGCCATGCCCATGCCTGACATGACAGTTTTCACGTCCGCAAAATCGAGGTTGATCAATCCGGGCACGATAATGAGATCCGATATGCCCTGTACGGCCTGACGCAGGATGTCGTCGGCGATGTGAAACGCATCGAAGAGGCTCGTTCCACGTTCAAGCGTAGCGAGCAACCGCTCATTGGGAATGGTGATCACGGTATCGACGCATTCCTTCAGTTCATGCAGTCCACGATCCGCCTGGGAAAGCCGCTTCTTGCCTTCGAAGGCGAACGGCTTGGTCACCACAGCGACCGTCAGAGCATTCAATTCCGCGGCCAGGCTGGCAACGATCGGCGCCGCGCCCGTTCCGGTACCACCGCCCATGCCAGTGGTGACGAAGACCATATCGGCGCCTTCGAGCGCCTCGATGATCTTGTCCGTGTCTTCCAGAGCCGCCTGCCGGCCGATGTCCGGATTGGCTCCCGCCCCGAGGCCTTTGGTGAGCTTGGCTCCGATCTGGATCTTCACCGGCGCCTTCGATTGTTTCAGGGCCTGAACATCGGTATTTGCGACCAGGAATTCCACGCCTCCGAGGCCGGCTGCGATCATCCGGTTGACGGCGTTGGAACCGCCGCCGCCGACACCTACAACCTTGATGTTGGCGCCCGTACGCAAGCCCTCATCAAACAAGAAGCGAATGTTGGTCTCCGGAAGGTTCTCCGCTACCGTTCCTCTTTTTTCGGCCATAATTTCTCACCGCCTAAATAAAAGTTCTCAGCTTCGAGACGAGCTTTCGCAGGCCCGAGCCCGAGTTTTCATGAAAATCTTGCCGCCTTCGGCGCCTCTCTCCGTACAACACTAAACCTGTAACGGTGGCAAACTCAGGTCCCTGCAATGCAGAAACATGTGAATCTTTTGCTTCGAACAATCCGGAAGAAATTCCGATCCGAACGGGCAAATCGAGAATTTCCTCTGTCAGTTCGACAAAACCCTTGAGCATGGCACCGCCACCGGTCATCACTACTCCGGCGCCTGCCTGGCGTTCGTAGCCGGCGCTGCGGATTTCGTTGCGGACAAAGTGAATGATTTCTTCCGCGCGCGGCTGCAGGATGTCGCTCAAGACCTGCTGCGCGATGGCGCGTGGCTGGCGCGCGCCCATGCCGACGATCTCGAAAACGTTGTCCTGCTCGGTCATCGAGGAGATGGCGCAGCCTTGCTCACGCTTGAGGCGTTCGGCTTCAGGGATGGTCGTGCGAAGCCCGACCGCAATGTCGTTGCTGAAATGTTCGCCCCCGATCGGCAACACGACCGAATGGCGCACTGCTCCATGATGGTAGATCGCCACGCTGGTCTTGCCGCCGCCGATATCCACGAGAACGGTCCCAAGTTCCTTCTCGTCGTCACTGAGAACCGCTTCGGCGGCCGCAATGGGATCCAGCACGGTGTCCTCAGCAAGCAACCCGCTGCGGTTCACCGCGGTGACTACAGTCTGAGCGGCGGTGGTGGAACTGGTGACGATGTGAACGTTGACCTCCAGCCGCGTGCCGGTCATTCCGAGTGGATCGGCGATTCCCGCCTGGTCGTCCACCGTGAATTCCTGGGGAATGATGTGAATGATCTCGCGCTCGGGAGACAGAGCTACGGCACGAGCCGTTTCAATGACGCGTTTCACATCTTCGCCGTTGATTTCGCGGGCGCGCGTGGCGATGGGGGTGACGCCTTTGCTGTTTGAGCTCTTGATATGAGGACCGGCGATGCCAACGTAGACGTGTTCGATTTCGCATTTGGCCATCGCCTCGGCTTCCGCCACGCTTTTCTTGATCGACTCGACGATCGACTCGAGGTTCACGATCGTTCCGCGCTTCAATCCTTTCGACTCAGCCACGCCGAAGCCAATCGGCTCCAGCCCGGAATCGCGCACAGCGCCGACCAGCGTGCAAACCTTCGTTGAGCCGATATCCAGGCCTACAACGATTTTTTCGCGACGTCCCATATCACCTTCTCTTCGCCTTCCGGAGCATCTGTTCTTGGAGTCAAACCAATCTGGCCTTCAAAGCGCAAATCCACCTCAGCTGTGCCCGGGTATTCGTGAACTTTGGCCTTGTATTCCAGGTAACGAATCCATCTCGCATGGAAATCGGTCGAGCCAAGCTTGATCAGCAGCGGGTCGTCCGAAAGCACAATGGAAACTTCGTCGCCCTCGCTGATGTGAACTTCGGACACTTCGTGCTGACTGCGCAGTTCCTTGAGCACGCGGGAATAAAGATCGACGCGGCGAACATTGCCTTCGCGATCATTGGGCCGAAGCCCGTCAAGAATTGGAAAGTGCACCCCAGCGCTGGGGTCGTAGTCGAGGATGGCGGCGTCCGCATCGAACTGGTAGACCTTGCCTCGAAACCTCGCCAGTCCTACCGGTTCACGCTCGATAATCTTGATCGTGATCGTATTCGGAAACACGCGCTGCACGATCGCATGCCGGACCCACTCCATTTGCTCTACGCGCGTGCGAATGGCCTCGAGGTCGATCGAGAAGACATTCCCCTTATCGGGAACGTCGGCCTGAGTGAGCACCTGGGTCTCGGTAACCCGCTTCCATCCGAGTACCAGCACTTTCTTTACTTCAAAGCGCGGCGATGTCCGGAGGTATTGCGTTGTCGTATAGCTGACTCCCCCCAGAAGTACCAGCACCACAACAGCCGTCAGTACCTGTAAGACCTTCCAGATTTTGGCTTTCATGCAGCTCCGTTGTGCGACAACTTCGTCGCCAGCAAATCCGACAGCTTCGTCACGCTGCCGGCTCCCATGACAATTACGGCGTCGCCGGCCGCAGCGTTCGAAGCGATATAGGACTCGACCGCATCGTAATCCGCGGCATGCAGGGCGTTCTTGTGACCGAAACTCTTGATCTTCTCGACCAATGCGGGCGTCGTGACACCTTCGATAGGCGGCTCTCCTGCGGGATAGATATCGAGGAGAAGGACGACATCCGCCAGGTTGAAGGCGCTGGCAAAGTCCTCCATCAGGTGCATCGTGCGCGTATAGCGGTGAGGCTGAAAAACCGCAAAAATACGGCGAAAACCGCCCGATTTCGCGGCATTCAACGTGGCCCGAATTTCGGTGGGATGATGCGCGTAGTCGTCCACAACGACGATCGGTTGGCGGCTTTTGATTTGGAAGCGCCGGTCCACGCCCTGAAAACCGCGCAGCGCGTCTGCAATAACCGCCGGCTCGACTCCCATATCGCGAGTCGCGGCGAAAGCCGCGGCAGCGTTGAGCACGTTGTGCATCCCCGGCACGCGAAGCTCGATTCGCTGAGTCGATCCCCCGTTGAAGCGCAGCGTGAAATTGGAGCCAAGCCCGTCCGCAGCCGTTTCGACGATCGAGACATCCGCCTGGGCTCCTGTTCCGAACGTCACAAACCGGCGCTTCATCCATGGGATGAGCGATTGCACCGCCGGATCGTCAAGACACAGGATCGCGGCGCCGTAGAACGGCACTTTGTTGACGAAGGAAAGGAAGGCAGTCTTGATCTCGGTGAGATCCTTGTAGTGGTCGAGGTGATCGGCCTCGATATTCGTGACCACGGCAATGGTCGGAGAAAGCAGAAGAAACGATCCGTCGCTCTCGTCGGCCTCCAGCGCAATGTAGTCGCCCTTGCCAAGACGCGCATTGCTGCCGATCGTATTGAGCAGGCCTCCCACCACAACGGTCGGATCGAAGCCGCCTCTATCGAGGATGGTTGCCACCATCGATGTCGTCGTGGTCTTGCCATGCGTGCCGGCCACGGCAATGCTGTACTTCAGCCGCGCCAGTTCGGCGAGCATTTCGGCGCGGGCAATCACAGGTGTCTTGCGCCGCTCGGCGGCCATGATCTCGGGGTTATCGCGGCGCACCGCGGAAGATGTAACCACGACGTGAGCCTGACCGATGTTTTCGGCAGCGTGAGTGTAAAAAATCTTCGCGCCCAGTCGTTCGAGAGCCTCGGTGATCGGCGTGGAGCGCAGATCAGAGCCGGAGACCTGATAGCCGAGATTCAACAACACTTCGGCAATACCGCTCATGCCGATCCCGCCGATCCCCACGAAGTGAACGTGCTTGATGCGCTTAAACATTGCGAATCAGCCGCGGATTACGCGGCTAACCTCCTTCTCATCCCGCCCTCTGTTTCACGGCCTTCTCGGCCAAATCCACAATCCGTTGCTCGGCATCGAGCACAGCTCCTTTTCTCGCATTGCGCTCCAGCGTTTCCAGCCGCGGCAAGTCTCCCAACAATGATTGAATCTCCCGCGCCAGCCTTTCACCGCTCAGGTCGGCATTCGCGATCATCACCGCAGCACCGTCTTCGACCATGGACTGCGCATTGCGCGTCTGATGGTCATCGGCCGCGAAGGGAAACGGAACCAGGATCGCGGCACGTCCCGCGGCCTTGATCTCAGCAACGGTGGTAGCCCCGGCACGCGAGATCAGCAAATCGGCTGCGGCATACTGTTCGTGGAATCCATTGAAGAACGCGCGGACGTCGGCTTCGAAACCGGCAGCAGCATAGGCGCTGCGGACCTCATTCACCTGCGCCTCACCCGTTTGGTGAACGAAACGGAGGCGGCCCTTCCAGTCGGAAAGGAAAGGCAAACTGTCCAGCACTCCTTTGTTGATCGACTTTGCCCCCTGACTTCCACCGAAAACCAGCACCTGAAAAGGCGCCTTATGTATTCGTTCAGGAATGGATTTGAACTGCGGACGCACCGGGTTTCCCGTAACCACGGCACGATCGCCGAAAAAGGAGTGCGTCCGCGGGTCGGTAACCGCGGCAAAATCCACCCACCTTCCGAGAATACGGTTGGCGAGCCCCGGCACTGCGTTCTGCTCCATGATCAACCGCGGGTAACCGTTCAGAATTGCCGCGCTCAACATCGGAAAAGACGCATATCCGCCGACACCAATGACGACTGCTGGACGAAATTCTCCAAGTATTCGCCTTGCCCCCAGAATTCCCTTCACGGTGGTCACCAGGTTTCGAGCCCGCGCGCCCCAGCCGATCCCTTTCATGCTCCCGGCCGGCAGACAGCGCAGCGTGTACCCTTCCTGAGGCACCAAACGAGATTCGATTCCCCGCTCCGTGCCCACAAAAAGAATCTCGGAATCCTTTTCCCGGCGCTGGATTTCTCGCGCCACCGCAATTCCGGGAAAGAGATGTCCGCCTGTTCCACCGCCCGCAATGATCGCGCGCATAATTCCCAGATCAGGGCCCCACCCGTCGGGATTGCAAAGAAACATTCAGCAGAATCCCGACAGAAATCAGCATGACCACAAAGGAACTGCCCCCGTAGCTCAGGAATGGCAGCGGGATGCCCTTGTTCGGGACCATACCCAGAACGACGCTCATGTTGATGAAGGCCTGAATGCAAACCGTCATCGTGATTCCCAGTGCCAGGTAGAACCCAAACAGGTCCGGCGCGCCGGAAGAGGCGCGCAAGCCCCGCCAAAGGAACAATCCAAACAGTGCGAGTACAGTTAGCGTCCCGATCAGCCCCATTTCCTCGCCGATCACCGCAAAAATGAAATCGGTGTGCGCCGCCGGCAGATAGAAAAGCTTCTGCAAGCCTTCGCCGTAGCCCAGACCGAACAGCCCTCCGGTGCCGACCGCCACTTTCGATTGGGTGACCTGGAATCCATTCCCCAGGGGATCCGCTTCCGGGTTCAGATATGCCAGGATTCGATTCCATCGGTAAGGGACCAGAAAGACCAGGAAGTAGAACGCAACCGATCCCAAAGGAATGCCGAACAGCGTCGCAACGCCGATCCACTTCATGTTGAGACCCGAAACGTACAACAGCACGGCTGCCGTGATCAGCAGGGCCAACGCGGTACCCAAGTCTCGCTGAAGCACGATCAGCGCTGACAGCAAACCGACAATGACGCCGACCGGCACCAGCGTGAGGCGATCATTGATTTGCCCCTTGCGCCTTTCGAGGAAGTACGCGAGGAAAACGATCAACGCGAGTTTCGCCACCTCCGAGGGCTGGAAGGACAAACCTGGCAGTCGGATCCATCGATGCGTGTTCCCTGTCGCGGGAAGAAAGAACACGACAAGACACAAGCCGACGACAGCCGCCAGCATGGTGAACACAAAGGCGGGCTTCCGGTACACGTGATAGTCCACCTTCATGATCACAAACATCGCCGCCAACCCGAGCGATCCGGCCATGAGTTGCTTGAAGGAAAAGAACATGGCGTCGCCATACTTCGCTTTCGCGATAACAGCCGACGCACTGAAGACCATGATGACGCCCAACACGACCAGTGCAAGAGTCGTCAGAAACAAGGCGTGGTCGGTTTTTTGCATCTTAGGCATTGCGCATCAACTCCTGAACGGCCTTTTTGAACTCTCGTCCGCGATGTTCGTAGTTCTCAAACATGTCGAAGCTGGCACAGGCGGGGGATAACAGAACGACGTCGCCGGCGGTTCCCAGATCGGCGGCTTGTCTGACAGCGTCCGCCATCGATCCAGCCCCGGACGAAGGAAATAGTTTCCCCATGGCCGCGGCGATCTTTTCGGAGGCTTCACCAATCAGCAGGACATGTTTGACCCTGCCTCGCATCGCTTCAATGAGCGGATCATAGGGAGCCCCCTTATCCTTCCCGCCAAGAATAAGAATGAGACTTCCCGGGAACGACTCCACGGCCTTGATCGCAGAGTCCACGTTCGTTGCTTTCGAGTCGTTAAAGAACTCGATGCCGCGAGCAGCCGCCACAAACTCGATGCGATGCTCTACTCCGCGAAAGTCGTGAATTGCCGACGCGAGGGCGCCTGCGGAGACGCCATACTCCGCGGTAATTGCCATCGCGGCCAGAACGTTCTCGATGTTGTGCTCACCGCGCAAACGAACGTCACTCTCCCTCATCACGGCAGCGCCGTTTAGATAGAGATCGCCTCCCTCGCGAAACGCTCCGGACTCCACAACGCGCTTGCGGCTGAACAGGCGTTGCCTGCCTGCACGAATCTCAACGGGTGGCGGGCAGACCTGTGGATCGTCAGCATTCAGCACGGCAACGTTGCCATGTCCCCGCTGGTTCTCAAAAATGCGAAACTTCGAGGCGCGGTATGCGGCAAAGTCCGGGTAGCGATCGAGGTGATCCGGCGTGATGTTCAGCAAAGCCGCGACGTGCGGCCTGAATTTTTGAATGCCGTCGAGTTGGAAGCTGCTGACCTCAATCACATTCACCGTGTGTTCAGTCGAGGTTTCCACCAGGGAGCACATCGCCGTTCCTATGTTTCCGCCCACCTGAACATGAGCGTCCGGGGATTTCTTGAGAATCTCTCCGACCAGAGTCGTGGTTGTGGTCTTGCCATTGGAGCCGGTGATGGCGAAAACGTCACCTTTGAGGTAGCGCGACGCCACCTCCAGTTCGCTCACGATCGGAATTCCTCTCGCTCGAGCTGCCGCAAGGGGCGGAATCCCCGAAGGTACGCCGGGACTGACAACAATCTCATCCGCGGACAAGAAGCGTTCCGTCGTATGTTTTCCAGCTTCCCAGGGAATGCCGAGCGAATCCAGTTCCGCAGTGGTCTTTGGCGACCCGGCATCGGACACAAACACGTCCTCGCCACGGCTTTTGAGAAGCCGTGCCGCTGCCAGTCCGCTGCGTGCCATGCCTACCACGACGATCATCTCAACTTAAGGGTCGATAGACTAAACAGCGCGAAAATCAACGCTGCAATCCAGAACCGAATAATGACCTTCGACTCCTTCCATCCCATCAACTCAAAGTGGTGGTGGATCGGAGCCATCTTGAAAACACGCTTTCCGGTCAGCTTGAAGGACGCCACCTGAATCATCACCGAGAGCGCCTCAATGATGAAAACGCCGCCGACAAACGGCAGCAGGAGTTCCGCCTTGATCACCACGGCAACGGTGCCGATGGCCCCCCCGAGAGCGAGCGATCCTACATCTCCCATGAAGACTTCGGCGGGATGGGCGTTGTACCAGAGGAAGCCCAGGCTGGCGCCGACCATGGCGCCGCAAAAAATCGTCACCTCCGACACACCGGAGATGTATTGAATAGCGAGATACTCCGACAACGTTTTATGACCTGTCACATAAGTCAGAGCGGTCAGAGCGGTTGAAGCGATCAAGGTGCATCCGATCGCAAGACCATCCAGCCCATCGGTCAGGTTCACGGCGTTCGAGGAAAAAACGATGAGCAGCATGACGAACACCATGAACGGCAGATATCCCAGGAAGAACATGGGCTTCGATAACAGGACTTCGCTAACAAGATCCGGTTGCAGGAACTTCAGGAACGGCACGGTGAGTTTTGTGGAATACAACTGGCGGTTCGCCAGATAAAGCAGGAACGTGCCGATCACGAAACTCACAATGAACTGGAAAACAATTTTCTCGCGCGCCGTAAGCCCCAGGTTTCGCTTCTTGCGAATCTTCATATAGTCGTCGGCGAAGCCAATCGCGCCGTAGGCAAGCGAAGTAAAGATCAGCAGCCAGATAAAAGGATTTCGCAGATTCGCCCAGAGGAGGGTTGGAACGAGAATCGACACCAAAATGAGGACACCGCCCATCGTCGGCGTTCCTGCCTTTGACTGGTGAGACTTCGGGCCTTCCTCCCGGATGTGCTGGCCGATCTGGAATTCCTGCAGGCGCCGGATCAGCCACGGTCCCAGGGCGAGACTGATCAGCAGGGCGGTCATGCTGGACGCCACCGTCCGGAACGTCACGTACTGCACGACATTGAGGGCCTTCAACGGCCCCCAGTACTTGCTCATCGGGTACAGGAATTCGAAGAGGAGGTGATACAGCATTAAGACTCCATGCTCGAAAATCGGGCGCGCAGCGCATTGAGCGCCAGTTCGAGCTTCACGCCACGGGATCCCTTGAACAACACAACGTCGCCGGGCTTGACCATGTGCGCCAGCAGTTCCCCCGCTTGCATTGCATCCGCCGCGAAATGCAATCGCTCGTCGTCCACTCCGCCCTCGCATGCTCCGTCAAGCAGGGATCGCGTCTCGCCCTGTATGCCCACGACGATTGCCCCATCGATCCGGGCCGCTTCCCTGCCGCAGGCACGATGGAGTTCGCCGCTCTCCGATCCAAGTTCAAGCATTTCGCCGGCCACGATGATCTTTCGGCTATACCCCTGCAACCTGCCCAGAAAACGGATCATCTCCGTCAGCGCCTTCGGGTTGGAGTTGTAACAGTCGTCAACGACGGCAAACCCTTCCTTGAACTTGATCACCTGACCGCGCATCTTTTCCGGTTTCATCTCGGCAACCGCGGCCCGGATGTCTTCCCACGGAACCTCATGCGTGACCCCGACCGCCACGGCGGCCAATGCGTTTGCAACATTGTGGGTACCCAACAGCGGCAAGACAAAATTCACGTCGCGTCGCCCGTGGTGCACGGTGAATGCGCTGCCGCCCAAACCGAGATCCTCGATCTGCTGGACCTTGAATGCGGCGACGGATTTGACGCCATAGGTGACAATTTTCCCGCTGAACTTGCGCGCCATGGCGCGCACGCGCGAATCATCATTGTTGAGATAGGCAATCCGGGGTTCGACCAGGCCTTCGAGCAGTTCCGCCTTTGCCTCGGCAATCCCATCGATTGAATCAAAGAATTCAAGATGCACGGGGTTCACGTTGGTGATCACGCCTTCGTTGGGCTCCGCAATCGACGCCAGCTTTCGGATCTCCCCCTTGGCGGACATACCCATCTCCAGCACAGCCATCGTTTGACTTCGCTCAACACGCAGCAGGCATAAAGGCAGTCCGAATTCGTTATTGAAATTCCCGATCGATCGCAGCACCGTGAACTTCTTCCCAAGTACCGAGGCGATCATTTCCTTCGTTGTCGTTTTACCTGCGCTTCCGGTTACACCGACAATCGGCTGTCCCCACCGGCGTCTTACTGCGCGAGCGAGATCCTGCAATGCGTCCAGAGTCGAGCCCACACGCACGACACTGAAGTTTGCAGCGGACTCCGCAGGGCTCGAAACGACGGCGCCCGCCGCTTGCTTCTCGATGGCCTGTTTCACAAATTCGTGGCCGTCGAACCGCGGTCCTTTCACGGCGAAAAACAACTCCCCGGGATTCAGCGTCCGCGTATCGATGGAATAGCCCCGGACCTTAACGTTCCCGGGACCGTCTAGAGTCCCGCCGACAGCCTTAGCGATTTCGTCCAGTTGCAAGTTCATCCAATAGTTCCCGGGCTACCTCCCGATCGTCGAAAGGGAGATTCTTGTCGCCAACGATTTGATACGCCTCATGTCCTTTGCCTGCCAGCAGCACGGTGTCCCCCGGCTGCGCCAATTGCAGTGCCATGCGAATGGCTTCCCGCCGATCAGGAACCATCCGGTAGGTCTTTCCTTCGACGCCGCCAGCACGCTGAAGTCCTGGCTCAACCTCGCGCAGAATTTCCACAGGATCTTCGCTTCGCGGATTGTCGGAGGTTGCGATGGCGAAGTCGCTCGCTCGCGCCGCCGCTTCTCCCATCAATGGCCGCTTCGTACGATCTCGATCGCCGCCGCAGCCGAACACCACAAGTACACGCCCGGGAGTGATCTCTCTTGCAGAATCCAGCAGTCGCGTCAGCGCATCATCTGTGTGGGCATAGTCCACGACAATTCGAAACGGCTGGCCGGCCTGAACGAGTTCGAAGCGGCCGGGTACACCCTCCAGTTGGCTAACGCCCTGGCGAATGGCCTCTACCGGGATTCCCAATCCTGCAGCGACTCCGATGGCCGCTCCGATGTTGTAAAGATTCGGTTTCCCCAGCAGGCTTGTTCGCAACTGCAATTCCCCGAGCGGGGAGGCATACACAACGTCCAGGCCGGTCAAGTCGGCGGCCAGCGAATGCCGAACCGGAAAGATGCCTGCGTTGGAGCCCATCCCATAAGACACCACGCGGGAAGGCGCAATCGCTTTCAACTCCTCGAAATGGGGGTCATCGGCGTTCAAGACAAGGACGCGAGGCACCGTTCCGTCAAGACCGGTGAAAAGCCGCTTCTTCGCCAGGAAATAAGAACGCATGTCCTTGTGCAGATCGAGATGATCGCGCGTGAGGTTTGTAAAGGCGGCAACTTCGAATCGCAAGCCTGCGACCCTTTTCAACTCGATGGCGTGAGAGGACACTTCCATCACCGCGTATTTCCACCCTCCCTCAACGACACGCTTGAACAAAGCCTGCAGATCGGGCGCTTCCGGCGTCGTACGTTCAGCCTCCAGGCGGAAGCCGGGGCCGCGGTAGTCGATCGTGCCGAAGACTGCGCAGGGAAACCCGGCAGCCTGCAGCATGGATTCCACGATACGGGTTGTGGTTGTCTTCCCGTTCGTTCCCGTGATGCCGATCGCATGCAGTTTCTCGGCAGGCCGCTCATTGAAATTCGCAGCCAGGGTCGCCAGCGCCGACCGCTCATCTGTCACCTGAATCCATGGCGTGCCGGGATAAGATTCACCAGGCAGCGCGGAAACGACAGCAACCGCTCCGCTGGATATGGCCTGTGGCACAAAGCGATTGCCGTCTGTCTTCAGACCGCGAATCGCCACAAAAACCACTCCCGGCGCCACCCGGCGGGAATCCAGCGTAATGCCCGAAACCTGCACGTTCGTGTTGCCACGCGTGTGCACGACGCTGCACCCGCTCAGCACCGCGCTCAGTAACATTTTTCTACCTCTGCGACAGCTTGAGCTGAATTCGTGCACCCGGTCCCACACGGGAACCGGCGGGGGGAGTCTGGGCTACCACGCGGCCCGATCCGGTGATGCTGTAATCAAGTCCCAACTTCCCAACTTCCACTAAAGCCTGTCGCGACGACTTACCCGAAAAATCCGGCATCAGCATCTCTCCCAACTGCAGGGCATCCGTCGCCGCGCCTGCGGGAGATGTCAGCGATGCTTCGAGCACTTTGAATTCCGGAACGGCCGTCGTCTTCGGTGCTGTGGGTTTGGCTTTCCTGGCCGGAGTCGCCGTATACTTCGGGGCATAATCCGGGATGTCCGTCATCACGCCCCGCGACCGGAGAACCTGCTCGGCAATCCTTTTGAAGACCGGCGCCGCAACTTCCGCGCCGTAATACTTTCCTTTGGGCTCGTCAACGACGACGGCAATCGCAAGTTGAGGGTTCCTTGCCGGAGCAAACCCTGCGAACGAGGCAACATACTTGTGGCCGATATACCCTTTACCTGGAGTGGCCTTCTGCGCCGTTCCCGTCTTACCGGCCGCGGTGTATCCCTCGAGTTTTGAACCTTTTGCAGTGCCATCGGTAACGACGCCCTCGAGCATTTCCTGAATCTGCCGCGCCGTTGTCTCGGACAGGACGCGGCGGCCGGTTGGTTTGATTTCCTTTACGTCGCCCGATGGATCCTGAATCTTCTGCACCATATACGGCTTATAGAGGATGCCGCCATTTCCGAGGGCAGCAAGGAAGCTCACGATCTGCAGCGGAGTGACACTAATCTCCTGGCCTATCGCGATCGAGGCGAACGAGGTTTTCTCCCAATCTTTCAAAGGCCACACAAGACCGGGAATCTCCGCCGGCAGATCCACACCCGTCCGCTGCCCGAAACCCATCCGCTTCACATAAGCGGCGAGACGCTCGTCGCCGACACGCTGAGCCAGCCGAATCGTTCCGACATTCGAGGAGTTCTGGATAATTTCCCCGACGCTGATCATTCCGTAGGGGTTGTGGTCTCTTATCGTCCGCCTGAACAGGGTGATCGAACCGTTCAAACAATCGATAATCTCGTCGGGCGTCGTCAATCCCTCTTCGAGCGCAGCGGCGATGGCGACCATCTTGAAGGTCGAACCGGGCTCGTAAGACAGACTCAGCGATTTATTGATCCACGTGGATGGCAAGAACGCCGCGTGCTCATTCGGGTTGAAAGCCGGAGAGTTGGCCATGGCGAGGATCGCTCCGGATTGTGGATCGATCACGATAATGGAGATCGCCTCCGCGCGGGTTTTGGCCTGCGCCTCATCGAGTTCCTTTTCGACGATGAACTGGATGTTCCTGTCGATCGTCGTGATCAGGCTGGCACCCGGCTGCGGCACTTTGTCTTCGCGCTCAAAGACCTTTCCGTGTGCGTCGCGGAGCATGAGGACGTTGCCGGACTGCCCATGAACCACGTCGTCGTAACTGCCCTCGAGTCCGGTCTGGCCCTCTTCGTCGATGTTGACGTAGCCAAGAACGTGCGCCGCTGTCTTGCGAAGCGGATAAATGCGCCGAAACTCCTTCTTAAATCCCACACCCGGCAAGCCGGCCGCCTGGATCGCGGCCTTCTCGCGGTCACCGACCTTGCGCTTCACCCAGACGAACGTCTTCTTGGGATCGAACAGCTTCAGCAGTCGTTGCTCGGAAACGCCGGTCAACCGCGACAATACTTTTGCGGTTCCCTGCGGATCCTTCAGTTGGGAGGGATGAGCGAAAACAGAGTCCACCTGGATGCTGAGAGCCAGGGCGTTGCCATCACGATCGAGGATGTCTCCTCGGCGAGGCGTGATTTCTAAATTAATCTGCTGCTGATCCTTCGCCTTCTCTACGTAGTCGGCCGATTGAACGATCTGGAGGAAACACAGGCGCACACCGATCGCAATGCCCCAGAAAGCCATGATGCCGACCAGGACACGGACGCGTTTCGCAGGTAGTTTCTCCGTCTTCACCTCACCTCATTGTTTGAAGCAGTCAGTGGCGTTGCCGGATCCGCCGGAGCGGCCGACGGCTCCCCGTTCAACATGACGGTCTGGCCGGGTGCGGGAAGTGTCATGCCGAGACGCGTGCGCGCGAGCTTGTCGATGCGACTAGGCGCGGCCATCAACTCGCGCTCCGCCAGTAACTGCTTTCGGAACTCGATGAGTTCCTCACGCTGCTTCTGAGCGGTTTGGATCTCGTAGCCCGACTGGACCCACTGATATTGCTGCCATCCGTAGGCGAGAAGACCGACCATGAACAGCCCCGCAAGCCCAACGAGCAGAAAATACTGCCGCCGCTGCTCCGCATCGACTTCCTGATGAATTGCCGCGTTGCTGATCCGCTTTTCGCAAAAAACTTCAATTGCCATGGTTCTTCTCCCATACACGCAACTTCGCGCT
>Ga0315912_10003086_pt1 | contig 16949 bp, 13 predicted proteins | sample VfabasoilMG_FD_204469 | JGI IMG/M metagenome (GOLD analysis project Ga0315912, IMG submission 204469) | Garden soil microbial communities collected in Santa Monica, California, United States - V. faba soil | ecosystem: Environmental > Terrestrial > Soil > Garden | place: USA: California... | reverse complement strand
CTGGTGCCCATGTGTTCACCCCTTTTGGTGCTGAGCGCAGTGGGTGTGCAGCGGATCATGAATGAGGTGAGCAACCGCAACGCAGTTCTCAAATCTGCCGGTGTGGTGGGACCCGCGTTGGTCTCCGGCTTCATGGCGCTGCACCTCAATCAGATCATCCTCGATACGCCGCTGGAGAGCGGCAAGGTGGGGCACACCAATCATCTGCTGCGCCACACCAAGGGCCTGCTCGAGGCGCTGCCGCACATTCAGGCCATGGTGCGCAAGCCGGGAGACAAGCTCGTGACTGACTACGGCGGAGTGTATGCCTACGGCACGGACGCGTCTGTGATTGAAATGTGGGGCTTGGCCAACAAGGACATTGCCCTGCGCGGCAATACGGATGGCATCGTAGCCATTTACGGCAAGACGTGTGTGCCTTGTTATGCTGAATTTCAACCCGATTACTTTCACTCAGTGACGCCGCTTTTGCGCGGTGATCAAGACTTTACCAATCCAGCAGTGCTCATCGGCCAAATCTTTCAGGGGCAGGCCATCGATCGGGTGATCGGGCTGCGTAAGAATTACGTGATGGGGCGGGTGCGCAACCCGCGCACAGGCCAGACGCTGTGGTTCATGGAACGCAAGCGCGACGGCGTGAGCTTTGAGCCGCGCCAAGTGGGTGAGCTGGAGGTGGACTACCCGACCCCACAAGCGCGTGGGCGTCGACGTTGAGGCTCAGCGCAAGAGCTCGATGTTGAGCTCGAGCTTGACCTTTTTCCCCACGACGATGCTGACCGTCTCGACCGCGCCATGGAAGACCAGGTCGTAAGCTTCGCGATCGACCTCGCCGCTCAACTCAAAAATCAGTCGCTCGCCGGGGGCTCCCGGTGAGCTATGGCGAAACTTGCCCTCCAAGGTCAAAGGCAACGTCCGGTCACGAATCGTCAGTGGGCCTGTGACGCTGAGTTTTGAACCAGAGACGCGCACGCGTTCACTTGTGAACAGAATGTGTGGGTAGCGCGCGGGGTTGAAGAAATGTGCGCCAACGAGGTACTCGTCGCGCAGTCGATCGGCGGTGTGGACGCTCTTGGTGGCGATATGCGCGCTCACGCGGCTGCTCCCCAGGTCGAGCGGATCCACATGCACATCGGCCTCGTACTCGGAGAAGCTGCCGCGCACCGTGGCGATCATCATGTGCTTGACGGAAAAACCGAGGGTGGTGCGCTTTTCATCGATGCGGAACGACATGGTCTGCTGGAGGTGCTCAGAGCATCACTCCCGTCTGGTTGCAAGCGGGCCCCGGTGGCGGCCTTGGTCGGCGGCCTCGTGCAGACAATGGGCTGGCTTGTGCGGGGAGAGGTGGACTGATACATGGGACTCCATGCAATTGTTGCGACCCGGAGATCGAGCCGAGATTGCACTCAAGGAGCTGCGGCGCCTCGTGCACGGCATCAAAGTTGCGTCCTACGCGGTGGAGCGTTCTTGGGGCATCACCGGCGCGCAACTCTTCGTCCTCCGTGAGCTGTCCTTGGAGGCCGGAGTATCCATCCGACGTCTCTCCGAACGTACGATGACGGATCCAAGCTCGGTCTCGGTCATCGTTGCTCGCCTAGTTGAGCGCGGTCTAGTGACCAATGTCCGCGACGCAACTGACCGCCGCAGGCGCGTTCTGTGTTTGACCAAGAAGGGAACGCAACTCCTGTCGCGTGCTCCGGCGCCGTACCAAGGTCGGCTCATCGCCGCGCTGCGCGAGCTCCCGCCAGCAAGGCTCGCGCTGCTCGCCGCCATGTTGTCCAACGTTTCGGATGCTCTTGGCATAAGTCAGGTGGGCACGCCGATGTTCTTCGAGGCGGAGGGGAGGAAAGTTCGTGGTTCGAGAACCTGATTCCGCGGTCGTGGGTGAAACCCAGGCGGAGCGCACGCGCGTACCCGTCGCGCCTTCGATGGAACCTCTACTGGCGGTCGAGCGGGTCCCCCGTCGTGGTGGTGCCATCTCTCCGCGCACATTGATCATTGCAATTGTAGCTGGAGTCATCGGGCTCACTGCAGCTTGGATTGCTGAGGGACTCACCGCGGGCATCGCCATCGTCACGAACCTCGCATTTTACGGGAGATGGTCGCTTCACGCAGCTTCTCCGGCGGGCAATCGCCTGGGAGGTTGGGTCGTGTTGGTTCCGATGGTGGGGGCGCTCATCGTGGGTGTGATGGCCCGCTACGGGTCGAAGGCCATTCGCGGACATGGCATTCCTGAGGCGATGGAACAGGTGCTCTTCAACGAGAGCCGCATCCCGGCGCGCGTCCTGTTCATGAAGCCACTCTCGGCGGTGGTGTCGATTGGTACCGGAGGTCCCTTTGGGGCGGAAGGGCCCATCATCGCCACGGGTGGCGCTTTGGGGTCGCTAGTTGGGCAGTTTGCCAAGATCACGACCGAGGAGCGCAAGATCCTCCTGGCGTCGGGCGCTGCAGCGGGCATGTCGGCAACGTTTGGCTCGCCGGTCGCCGCCGTCTTGCTGGCGATTGAGCTGCTGCTCTTCGAGTATCGTGCGCGCTCCCTTGTCCCGGTCGCGTTTGCGGCGTCGACCGCGGCGGCGGCCCGCATTGCCCTGGTTGGCTCGGCACCTGCATTCGCTGTGGACGTTCTCGCACAGCCGGCCGCCGGAGCGGTTTTCGCATACGTCCTGATTGGCGCGATCATGGGTCTGCTCGCGGTGGGTGTCACCAAAGCGGTGTACGCTGTCGAGGATGCTTTTGCGCATTTGCCGATCCATTGGATGTGGTGGCCCACACTTGGCGCAATCCCGGTGGGTGTCATCGGCTACTTCGCGCCGCGCACCATGGGCGTGGGCTACGACAACATCGAGCAGATGGTCTCGGGCCAGCTGCTTGGTGCTGGGCTGTATCTCCTCTGCACCGCCAAGCTCGTTTCGTGGCTCTTTTCCTTGGGCAGCGGGACCTCTGGAGGCACGCTCGCGCCCTTGTTCACGATCGGGGGTGGTGCTGGCGCGGCGGTCGCCCAGCTGCTCGGTCTACTCATGCCCCACTCGGGCATCGACGTGCGCTTTGGCGCGCTCGTGGGTATGGCGGCCTTGTTTGCGGGAGCTTCACGCGCACCTTTGGCGTCAGTGGTGTTTGCGTTCGAGACGACTCGTCAAGCTGTGAGCCTGCTCCCGTTACTGGGTGGTTGTTGTGCAGCGTACCTCATTGCCTGTGTCCTCGCGAAGCACTCGATCATGACCGAAAAGATCGCGCGGAGGGGTCGCCCCGTGCCCATGGACTACAGCGCGGACTACCTTTCGCAGGTCTTGGTTCGCGAAATTGGCATCAAGCCAGTTGTGGCGCTCGACGAAAATCAGCGGGTGTTGGACGCGCAAACCTGGCTCAATGGCGAAGGGCTGCAGCATCATGGCTTTCCTGTCGTTCGAGGAGATGCTTTGGTAGGCGTTGTGACGCGCCGCGAGCTCGTCGCCCAGGCGAGCGATCCAAGTCTTTCCGTCGCTCAGCTCATCGCTCGCAAGCCAGTGTTCATTGAACCGTCTGCATCCGCCCGCGATGCTGCAGATCTCATGGCGCGCGAGGCGATCGGGCGCTTACCGGTCTTGGATCATGGTCGGGTTGTAGGTATCGTCACGCGCAGTGATCTCATCGAGGCTCATTCTCGACGGATCAACTCAGAGCAAGCGCGAGGGCGTGTTCGTCGGATCAAGCTGCGCCTGGCGCGGCCGTAACCCGCGCGTACCCGCTGAACAGGGCGCTGGTGAATCGTGCGCTCGGGCGCGCGGGAAGGGGAGAAAGAGTCATGACCGTTGCGACCCAAGAAATAGCAGGGGATGTTGGCATTTTTGAACTGGAGATGCTCAGCGCGGAGCTGCGATCCAGTGAAGCCTATGCGCAGAATGGACAGGCTGCTCGGACCATTGTCCGCACAGCGGACTTACGGCAGGTGTTGGTGGTGCTCGCGGCCGAGAAGACGACTTCAGAGCACCACGCATCCGTGACCGCTTCGTTGCAGGTCTTGACAGGGCAGCTCCGCGTGGAGCTCCCCGAGCGGGGTCTCGAAGTGCAGCGAGCGGGGCTCATTGTATTTGCCGCTGGGACTCAGCACAGCGTGCGCGCGCAGGTCGACAGCGCGTTCTTGTTGACCCTCGGTTGGCCGGTGCACGTTGGGGCGCAATGACCGCGACTCAGTAGTTGATTTGCAGCTGGAAGCGACCTAATACGCCGCGTTCTTGCTCGTAAGGGAGCGCGCCGGCGGTGCGTTCGGCCGCGGCGAAGGCTGACACGAACTCAATGGCGCCGACGGGTTGCCACTCCAAACCGACTTCGGCTTCGCGCACTTTGTAGCTGGGAGCGTTCGTTTCGTGTTTTTTTCCCCCGTCGTACATCATGCCGCGCACGTAGGGGATGATGGTACCCAGGTACTTCTGCTCGATCTTGTACGAGAGGAGCACGTAGCCCCCGTACAAGAACTTTTCGCGCACCTCACCGGTGTAGGTCGGCGTCTCCCCCGTAGTGTCAGTGACCACGTTGGTGAGCTCGGGGCCAATGCCCATGTTGTATTCAGCTTGGATGCCAAAGGGCTGCGGATACAGGATGAAGGCCACGTGGCCGCGTGCGTCATTGAATTCAGTCGCGCCCTCAATCCCAGCGTCCTTCTTGACGACGTATTTGCCGTAGTAGCCACCGGCGCCCACTTCCAAGTACTGCTTGCCGATTTGAAACGGATACGTCACACGCGCCACCACGTGTTTGTTGCCGTTGAGATCGGGCTTGTTGGCGGTTTGGCCGTTGTACACGCCCAGCGCTACCACACCATAGTCCCCCGAGCCCTTGAGGTTGTCTTTGACCAGAGCGCTGAAGCGCTCGCGGATGTGAGCCGGGGCCCAGTAAAAGAAGAGGCCCAGGTCACGCTCGTTGGCCAGAGCACTGTTGAGGGCATCCGAGCGGTCGAGAGGCAGGCGATTTTGGCTCGACTGCATGTTCTCGAAACCGTAGGGCACCTTGGACTGACCGACCCGCAGACGGAACTCCTTACCGGGGGCCGCGATGTCCGCGTACCAGTCACGCATCTGCAGAAAGTTGAGCCCGCTGTCGGTGGCGTTGGCAAAATCCGACTGCAAGTAGATGGAGACGAGGGGATGGATATCTCCCGAAAGAATGAGGCGGGCGCGTCGAATGAAGAATTGACTGGTGCCGCCCATCGACTTGTCACCTTGGAGATTCACCAAGTCGGGGTTACTGGTGGGCTGATTGAAGCGAAACTGGGTGTAGCCGCGCACCTTGATGTGCCCAAAGAAGTGATCGGCGAGCCATTGCGTGGCTTCACCATCTTTGGTCGCCGCGAGGCCCTTGGGTGCCGCGTTGGCGTCAGCGGGTGCCGGGGTAGGGGAGGCGGCGGGGGGCGTTGCCGAGGCAGCGCTCGCAGCCTCGCTGCTGGGGCTGAGCGTCGCTGCCGGAGCGGCCGGCGCAGTGGCTGCGGCACTGGGGGCGGCGACGGGAGCCGTGGAGGTTGCAGAGGAGTCGTCGGCGCCGCCTGGGGGTGCCGTCTCAGCGGCAGACGGAGCAGGCTGTGTGACTGAAGTTACCCGACTGTCATCAGAGGAGCCGGCCGGGGTAGGGACGGGCTGCGCCAGTGCGACGGGGGTAAGCAGGAAAAAAGCGGCCGAAAAGAGCCAAGTGGGGCAAGGACGGGCGTTCATCGCGGCCCGGGTTTTCCTTGTTCAATGTGAAGTTCATGTGACGAAATGGTTCCATTGTCGGAGCGATTGGGTCACGCGCGCCGTCGCAACAAATGAGCGCTCGGCGCCGTCCATTGCTGAACTGACAGCCTCATCGTCGCACGAACTCAAGAGAGCCCGGGTCGTTCGGCGGCGATGAGGTACATGTGTCCCATCGTCTCGAGCACCTGGACGTGCTTGTAGCCCGCCTGCTCGAGCTTGGACTGCTGTTCGAGCACTGTGGCGTAGAGGGCGTGCTCGCGTTCAGCGTCGCGTTTGGGTGATCCGTCGCTGATCAGCAAGAGCCCAGCAGGCGCGAGCAGGGGTAGGATGCGCTCATACAGGGCCAAGTGGTGACTCTTGTGGCGCAGTTCATGAACCGACTGTTGAGCCACGATGGCCTCGAAGGGTCCCCGGAGTGCAGCTGGCCACGAGTGAGCCTTGAAGGTGCCCAGGATGTACGTGACGTTGTCTCGGTCACCCAAGCGCGCGCGTGCGAGCGTATGCATGGGCTCGGAAAAATCGAAGCAGATGTACTCATCCAACTCGAGATCGGTGAGCAGTCGCTCGGCGAGCCAACCCGGTCCCGAACCGAGCTCGAGGATGCGTCGGGGACGCGGCACACGCGCCTTGAGAGTGGCGGAAAACAACGCGCGAAACGGAGCGCGGTGGGGGTGAATTTCTGCTTGGGCGGCCCATTTCCGTGCGTCCTCGGCATCACGCAAGTTGATGGCGCTGACGACGTCCTGGTCGTTGATGCCGTCGGGCGACTTTTGCGCGTTGTGGGCCCTGAGCAGCTGTTCGACGCGCTGGCGCTCAGGAGTGCTGTCGTCGATGACGTCCAGGGGAGTCCTGCCGTCGTAGCGCACCCGGAGAGCAGCCTGTGGAGCGTGTTCGAGCAGTCGCTCGAGTTGCACCACGCGCCCGAAGTGAGCCAGCTCAAACACATCCTGGCTGCGGTCGAGGAGCGTCTGGACCAGCGCAGTGTGATCACCCGCGTTGGCCCAGCCAACGGCCGTGCCGTCGTACGTGGTGTCGCGCAGCCCGAGGGCCGCGCCCCGTGCGAGCAACCACTCTACAGTCTCATTGTGGCCACACAACGCCGCTTGATGCAGCGCCGTGGCGCCGAACCGTCCGCGGGCGTTCACGTCAGCACCGTGGGAAAGGTAGAGTTCGAGCGCCCGGATTTTTCCTTGAGCGGCCCAGGCTTTGAACGACTCGACTTCCTGGGCCAAGTCGGGGTGAGTGTGGAGCGCGCGTTCTGCGGCTGAAAAGTCGTCGTTGCGCAGCGCGATGTAGAGCTCGTCGTCCGGGGTGAGCCGACTTTGCGCGCCGGCCTGGGCAAGGAGCACAACGACTTGTTCGTGCCCGTTGCGCTGCGCGTTCACGAACGCTGGGCGGTGGTCATATGGGTCGACGGCGTCCGGATGGGCGTGGTGAGCAAGGAGTAGCCGGACGCGCTCCAGCAAGCCCTTTTTTGCCGCGTAACACAACTGAAAGTCGATGGTGCTGAGGGTGCCGGGCGACTCCCAATTGACCATCTGACCTTGCTTGAGCCCGCGTGAGAGCAAAAGCTTCAGCCAATCATCATCGGGAGTGAAGATGGTGTTGTAGAGCCCCTGGGCCTCGTTGGGCTCCGCCCCATGGTCGAGCAAGAGTTCAGCCAAGGCGCGGGCATGTTGGTGAGCAGGGTTGCGTTCCACGCCGCCTTCGCCTTCACCCATCACTCCCGTGAGGGCGCTGTAGCGGTAGGTGTCCAGCCACAAGTAATGGGAATTGGCGTCGGCGCCGTGATCCAAAAGGAGCTGCGCCGCGGCCAGGCTGTCTCTTCCATCGGCATCGGGGATGCGGCTGTAGCAGAGGTAGAGCAAGGGCGGCCAAGCGCGCGGGCCACCTTTCGCTGTTGCGGCGGCTGGGTTCTGGCTCAAAAAATGCCGCAGGGCTTGCACGTTCCCCGTGGCGGCGGCGGACAGCACGTTGCTGCTGCTGAGCTCAGGATGAGCGATGAGCGTAGCGCGTGCTTGCTCGATACGGGCTTGGAACGTCTCGTAGTCGCCGTACAGGCAGTTGGTAAGAAACTGATCGACGATCTCGGGGCTCAGCATGGCCCAGCAGGTTAGGCCCACGTGCGGTCTTTGGTCCACCACGCTCACAAAGAGCTATCGAACAAGCCCGCCCGGCACAAGTGCCCCACGGCGACACCAGATGCGACAAGACACCGCTGCGACAGCGACCCGCTCGCGGATGAAACGCACACCAAAAAAAAACAGGGCCGACAAGTGCCGGCCCCTGGATGACAGCACACGGGTGCTCCGCGCGGGGTGCTACGCTACGATCACTTGATCTTGCGGTACTTGATGCGACGCGGTTGATCGGCATCCTCGCCCATGCGGCGTTTGCGATCTTCTTCGTATGCTTGATAGTTACCCTCGAACCATTCCACGTGGCTGTCGCCCTCGAATGCCAAAATGTGGGTGGCGATGCGGTCGAGGAACCAACGGTCGTGGGTGATGACCACCACGCAGCCCGGGAACTCGAGCAGTGCGCCTTCGAGCGAACGCAAGGTCTCCACGTCGAGATCGTTGGTGGGCTCGTCGAGCAGCAGCAAATTGCCGCCCAACTTGAGCAGCTTGGCCAAGTGCACGCGGTTGCGCTCACCGCCGGACAATGTGCCTACCTTCTTCTGTTGGTCGCTGCCCTTGAAACCAAACCACGAGCAATAGGCGCGCGAGGCGACCTCACGGGTGCCGAGTTCAATCACATCTTCCCCGCCCGAGATCTCGTCCCAGATGTTTTTATCGGGGCTCAGCGCCTCGCGTGATTGGTCGACGTAGGAGATTTGCACGGTATCGCCCAGCTTGAGCTCACCCGCGTCGGGCTTGTCCTCACCCACGAGCATACGAAATAGCGTAGATTTGCCCGCGCCGTTGGGGCCAATGACCCCCACGATGCCGCTTCTGGGCAAGCGGAACGATAAGTCGTCGATGAGTAATTTATCACCAAAGGCTTTGCGCAAGTTCTTGGCTTCAATCACCGTCTCACCCAGACGCGGTCCGGGCGGGATGCTGATGTCACCGCCGTCGCGGGCTGACTTTTCTGAGTCAGAGACGAGTTGCTCGTAGGCGCTCAGACGCGCCTTGCTCTTGGCCTGGCGGGCTTTGGGGCTTTGGCGTACCCATTCCAACTCTTGCTTCAGCTTGCGCTGACGAGCGCTCTCCTGCTTCTCTTCTTGAGCGAGGCGCGCTTGTTTCTGCTCCAGCCAACCGGAGTAGTTGCCCTGGAATGGGTAACCGCGACCCCGGTCGAGCTCCAAGATCCACTGCGCGACGTCATCCAAAAAATAGCGATCGTGGGTGACCGCGACGACGGTGCCTGGATACTCTTTGAGGAAGCGCTCGAGCCAGGCCACGGACTCGGCGTCGAGATGGTTGGTGGGCTCGTCGAGCAGGAGCATGTCCGGGTTCTCCAAGAGGATGCGGCACAGCGCGACGCGGCGTTTTTCACCGCCGGACAGCACGGTGATGTTGGCCTCCGGATCGGGCAGGCGCAGCGCGTCCATGGCGCGTTCGACCTTTTGGTCGAGGTTCCACGCGTCCACGGCGTCGATCTTGTCTTGGAGCTTGCCCTGTTTTTCGAGCAACGCGTTCATTTCGTCGTCGCTCATGGGCTCGGCAAACTTGGCGGAGATGGCTTCAAACTCGGTGAGCAGTTTGCGCGTGCCAGCGACGGCTACGTCCACGGCCTCGCGCACCGTAGTGGCTTTGCCAAGATCTGGTTCTTGCGCAAAGTAGCCCACCTTGATGGAAGGATGTGGGCGCGCCTCGCCGGTGAACCCTTCGTCTGTGCCGGCCATGATGCGCATGAGCGAACTCTTGCCGGACCCGTTGGCGCCGATGACGCCGATCTTGGCCCCGGGCAAGAAGGCGAGCGTGACGTTGTCGAGAACCTTTTTGTCAGGCGGGTGGACGCGGGTGACTTCCCGCATGGTGAACACGAACTCAGGCATGCGCGGAAGCTAGAACTCTTGGTGCGCCGCGCCTAGAACCAACTGGAAAATGCTGCAGGGCGGCTGCGAACAGCCTTCCATGGGGTCTAGCAGTTGACGCGCGCTGGGCGCTGGCTGTCGTGGCCACCGGAACGAAACGGCGCATAGCTGTGCTTGGTCTCGTTGCTGGGTGACGCGGGGAGGCTTTCCAAAATCTCCTCGAATAGCTGCGTGCCGAGGCGCCGCACGATAAAGCAGGGTCGTTGATAGAGCCGGGTGAGTTCACGCGTACGCCGTACGGCGTTGTGGCTGTTGACGCCGGTGACCACGATGACCACATCACAGCGTTGCACCAGAGAACTGAGCTCGCGTTCGCCGCTGCCGTTCATGTGGCCCGCATGAAACTCAACGCGGATGTCGTGCCCGAGCGAACGATCGAGCAAATGACGAAATGCTCGCTCCACGCCGCCCACCACACCCAACCTGGTGATGTTGTTCATGCCTGACGACTAAGCACACAGCGTACCAATCGAAAAACTACGGAAACAACCGGGAATAGCGCGGTCCCAGACGCCAACTTGGCCCTTGGCCTGGGCCCGTGACGGGCATCCTTCACGGATGAGCGGATGCGCCGGCTTCAAATTGAGCGAGCAGTTGATTGTTCTTGGCGAGCAGGGTGCGGAGCAATTGGGTGTCCGCGCGGTCGGCGCGGTCCTTGCGAGCGAGTGCTTCTGCCAAGGTTTGGGCCATGAGCGTCGCCTGAGCGCGCAGGAACTGCCGGACGCGGCGCTGCGCGTCGGCCCCCGACTGGGCCACATGGGCGAGCACGAGGACAGGTGAGAGCAGCAGAAAGCCGCGGCTTGGCACGGCGTCGAACTGGGTCGACGCGAGGGCGGGATGGAGTTGCGCAAACACGGCATCGCCCCAGAGCGCGCGGTCCGCGACGCGCTGTTTACGCCAGGCGGATAGAGTGTGGCTGTGGGGTTCGAGGACGCGCAGGCGGCTGACCACGGGCTCGGGTTCGCTGGGCGGGACATGTGTGATGCAATCCGCGCCCCAGCTTTGGGCTTCTTGCCCGCGCTCGGCCAAGACCCAACGTTGCAGCGTGTCGGGGAGCGCCGGGTCAAAAGGGACCGAACGGCAGGACAAGGGCTTGTCGGGGCCATGCAAGCCGCAACCTTGGTCTGCGCTGAGCGCCGGACAACGCGACACGGAGTCGTAGGAAAAGGCGTGCAGGGCTAGGTCGATGTCAAAGTCCGCGCTCGGATGTACATGGTGGAACAGCGCCAGCGCCAGTTGTTGGGTCTCCAGCGTATCTTGGTGCGTGGCGCTGTAGTGCTTGGTCACCGCATCGCCCGGGTTGAGGTGAGGCATTTTGCGCAAGGCCAAACAACCAATCAAGGTGTGCTCGTGGGTGAGCAGTTCGCGCAGCGACAAGCTAGGACCACTGTCGCAGCAGCGGCCACACGCATTGCAGGAGTGGTGAATGTCGGCACTGTGCCAAGAGCTGGTTTGGTTGAGCACGGAGATCTCCTGCTAGAAAATGGCACCCACGGTCGACCGAACGCGAGTGCCTAAGTTGCCGTATCAAGCACTAACAATCACTTCGGCGAAACCCCACGCGATGTGGCGAAGCCACGAGTTGTCGGAAAACCGCCGCTGCCAATCGCGACAGCCTATCCGAGAAGCTAACAATCACTTCGGCGAAACCCCACGCGATGTGGCGAAGCCACGAGCCGCGGGTCACTTCTTTCGCCAATCGTCGTTTGCTGCGGCACCCACCCCGTCACAATGTGAGGGTGGGTGCCTACGCGCAGTCGCAACAATTCTGCTTCATTCCGTTGTTTCTTGCTTGACCAGGGGCCCTAAGCCCCTGGTCTGGTCCTCGGCTCGCTGCGCTCGCCTGCGGCTGCCGCCGCCATGCGAGGTTCCCTTACTCACCAGAAGCCGCGCGGACGCAGGGGCTCTACACCGCCCACACGCTCCATGTACGCGTCCCATTCTTCCACCAGGCTAGCGACCAACTCGGGGTATTGGGCCGAGACGTCGCGCGTTTCCGCAAAATCCGTCACGACATTGAACAACTCCCAGTGGCCGTCGAGCGGACCGTAGGGTGGCTCGGTCCAGCGCGCGCGCCAGCGTCCGTCTGCGCTGAGGATGAAGGCACGACCGTAGGTTTCACCTCCCACTGCTTCGGTGTGGAGCTGTCCGGGGTTGGATGTGGCTACCCATTGCAAGAAGGAGATGCCGGTGACCGGATGCACGAAGCGATCGCGGTAGATCACCTTGCCTAGATTCCTATCCACCTCACCCTCGAGAGCGGGCGGGGCGGGTTCACTCGGCAGGGTGGCTTGACCCAAATCAAGCAGGGTGGCCGTCAAGTCCGTGATGTGAGTGAATTGATGGACTGGCGGTAGACTGCCCGTTTGGCCAGGCAAGTGCACCAGCAAAGGTGCGCCGATGCCGCCATTGCCCTGGAAGCCCTTGGCCTGCGAAACGGGGGTGTTGCTGACCTCCGCCCAACGGATGCCGTACTTGGTATTGCGTGCGGTGTTAGTCCCCGTGTCGCGACCGATGGTGGGGAAAATCGCGTCGGTGACGCTCTGTTCATCGAAGGCCTGAGGATTGCTGGAGCTGTTGGGCCAACCTTCCGCGCCGCTGTCCGAGGAGAAGCTGATGAAGGTGTATTCGTATTCACCAATGTCCTTGAGGTGTTGGATCAGCCGTCCAATGCTGTAGTCGAGGTGATCGACCATGGCGGCGTAGGTCTCCATGTAGCGAGCCTGTGCTTTGAGTTCAGCTTCGTTGAGGCTCTCCCAGTTCTTGATCACGGCGCCTGGGCCGTAGTCGATGTAGCCGTCTGCAGCGTCGTTGACAGCGCTCGTGTAGAGAGCTGCACTGGTGCCGTTGTTGGGCGTGGCGGCGATCCCCGCCACCGATTCAGGGAATCCTGGCGAAGGCGTCAAAGATTGCGGGAAAATGCCGCGATCTTTGAGGCGACGCAGACGCTCCTCTGCGATGGGCGCATAGCCGACATCATATTTGCCCCTGTACTTCTCCAACCAAGCATCCGGCGCCTGCAGCGGCCAATGCGGTGACATATAGGCGGCATAGGCAAAGAACGGCTTGTCTGGATCGGTGCTGAGCCCGTCATCGATGAACTCGATCAACTTGTCGGTCAGGTAGTCGCCGGAGAATGTGCCATCTGCGGGATGACCAGATACACCCGGTCGCGAATAGGCGCCGTCCAAAGTGTACAAGGTAGCGTTGGCGGGAGCGTGCATGAAGTGATTGGGAACGCCACCACCCAAAATGGAGAAACTGCGGTCAAAACCCCACTGATCGGGCGTCTTACCCGAGCCAGTGGTCCCTCCGACCAACCGTGTACCCAAATGCCATTTTCCAGCGATGTACGTGCGGTACCCTGCGTCTTTCAAAAGGTCCGCCACAGACAGCGCACTGTCGTTGAGGTAGCCCTCATAACCGGGCAAGCCGGTGCGCTCGTCGCCAGGTGGGCCCATGGTGCCCTCGCCCGCTAGGTGATTGTCGGTGCCCGAAATGAGCATGGCTCGCGTCACGGCGCACACCGTTCCCACCTGATTGTTGATGATCACCCGGCCGTTGCGCGCCAGTTCATCCAGGTTGGGGGTGTCGATTTCGCTGCCCAAGTAGCCCACATCGGAGAAGCCGAGGTCGTCAGCCAAGATGGTCAGGATGTTGGGCTTGCGGGCCGAAAATGCATACGAAGCGGAACTGCCCCACTCGCCCTCTGCCGCATCGAGCGCTTGGGCGCGGACCTTGACAGTGTGCTCGCCCGCGTTGAGCTGGGAAAGGATCAGCGGACTCTGAGCCGTTTGGTACTCTCCGTCGTCCAGGCTGTACTCGTAGTTGCAGTCACCCGCGGAGCACCCAAAGGTGAAACGCGCGGCACTGGTAGTGACGATCTTCTTGTCTGGCACCTCGCCCCAAATGGCGACAGCGCCGGGGATGGGCGCGTCTTGACCATCGACGCCGTTGACGCCGTTGACGCCATCGACGCCGTTGACGCCATTGGTGCCGTTCTTACCGTTGGTGCCATTCTTTCCATCGATGCCGTTGATGCCGTCGATGCCGTTGATGCCGTCCAATCCGGCTTCGCCATTTTCTCCAGGGGCGCCATCTTGGCCATTTTTCCCGTTCTGGCCATCTTCGCCGTTCAGACCATTCTGGCCATCGCTCCCGTCTTCCCCATCTTCGCCGTCCCGTCCATCGCGCCCGTCTTTGCCATCCACGCCGCTGGCACCTGCGGTGTTGTCGATGTTGCTGTTCCCGCCGTCGGGATCACCGCACGCCACACCGAGCATGAGGAGGACTGCGCTGCCACCAGCGCCCGCGAGCTCCAAACGAGAGCGCGGGTGAGTTTTCGATCTACGATTCGTTTTCATGAGTAGCCTTTCCAAGGGGACAATGGTCGGCCAAGTTCACCCACGCGGTCCGCGGGCGTGCATTTGCTCAGGGGGAAATGCTCTGAGTGATGAGTGAGTGACCGACCGGAGCGTAGCCACCCCAGGGTGACTACGCTTGATACAGCTGCAGAGCGAAGTGTCCCAGGAAAAAAAGCGTGCAGCTGGGCGAGGCGATGTTTGAAAAGGTGCTCGATTCGTCATGATCAGGCTTTCGGACGCTGCACGCAGCGGAAGCCAATGTGGCCAGCTGGAGAATTGGGGTCACCTTTGCCGCGTGAGCCGACCATGTAACGTGAGCAGTACCCCGCCGCGCACAAATACGAGCCCCCTCGTTGCACGCGCTTGGGGGTCCCTGGTTCAGCCGGATCCCGACTCGTCATGGGGCCCTCTGGGTCGAGCACGACGTCAGCTCCTGCGTGGGATGGGTAGGTGTCGTGACGGTACCAATCTCGCGTCCACTCCCAGACATTGCCCGCCACATCATAGAGGCCGTACGCGTTGGGCTCGAAGGAGCCCACGGGTGCCGTGCCGACGTAGCCATCCTGAGCCGTATCGTCCTTGGGGAAGTGACCTTGGAACGTGTTGGCCATGGCGCGCCCGTGCGGTGTGACGTCGTCCCCCCAGGGATACAGTTGCCCAGACTTTCCGCCACGGGCCGCGAATTCCCATTCCGCTTCGGTCGGCAAGTCCTTGCCACTCCAGCGGGCGAAAGCCAGCGCGTCGTCATAGGAAACGTGGACGACGGGATGGTCGTCTTTTCCGGAGAGATCGGTGGCGGGGCCGCCGGGGTGCCGCCAGTTGGCGCCCGCCACAAACCGCCACCAGCTGAGCGGGTTGACCGTGGAGCCCGAGGCTGTCCTGGGCGAAAATACAGTCGAACCTGCGATACGGGACGCCGCAGGAACACCAGGCAACTCAGCCGCCGTGGGCCGGCGCTCTGCCAAGGTGATGTACCCCGTCGCCTGCACGAAACTGGCGAACTCGGCATTGGTGACCTCGGTGGCGTCGATGAAAAACCCCGATACCGCCACGCGATGGACGGGACGTGCGTCATCCATCGGCTCATGACAATGCCCGCCCTGTTCAGGGTTGGTCATGCCCATGGAAAATTCTCCCGCTGGGATCCAGACCATGCCCTCGGGTGCTGGCTGGGGAACCTGCGCGGCCGTCGTCGGGCCTGCCGCTGACACAATGGTCGACTGGGCGTGGGTGAGCGCTCGGCTGGCTGCGCTCGCGAGGACAGATGACAGCGGAGTCGACGTCGCCGTTACTGAAGTGGCTCGGTCTGTCGCCGCTGGGCCGTTGGCGTCATGCCAGGGGCTGGGCTCTGGTTCGCGGTGGCACGCCGTGACCAAGGTCAGAAGAAACCATCTGCGCAAGGGCACTGCCACATCGCGGCCCTAAGCAGGAGCCATGCCAAACTTCACACGAGCTAATTCGTCGTGCAGCAGCGCAGGACCGCGCCGGATCCAGGCTAGGTCACGGAAGGCCGTGAGCATTGACGTGGAGATGTCCGGGGCGTGCAGCGCAGGGCGAGGACTGCTCCATTCACGCGCGGGCGCCCCGGGATGCGCCGGTTTGAAAAGATGGTAGAGGTGCTCACTTTTGCCTGCTCGACTCGCTTATCCCCCCGAGACCTCAGGAACTTTTTCATGAAAAAAGGTGTGCGAATTCTCATCCCCACGCTGGGTGTCCTGGCCGTGGTCGGTGCTTTGGTTGCAATCAAGATCAGCCAGATTGGTCTACTCATCGAGACCGGAAAGGCAGCTCAGGAGAAGGGTCCGCCGCCGGAGACCGTGGCTACCCGACCGGTTCAGGCCGAAACGTGGAAAGCGACACTGTCCGCAGTGGGCAACGTGGAAGCAGAACGGGGCGTCACCATCAGCAACGATTCACCTGGCATCGTCACCAAGCTGAATTTCGACTCTGGCGACAAAGTTACCTCGGGCGCGGTCTTGTTGGAGTTGGAGACGCAGGTGGAGCGCGCGCAGTTGGCGTCCACCGAGGCACGCCTTGAACTCGCGGAAACCACGCTGCGGCGGACCACGGCGCTCAGGGCGCACGGGGTGTCCACGGATGCGGAGGTGGAGTCAGCCAATGCGGAGCTCAAACGCCTGCACGCAGACGTTGGAGCGCTGCGCGCTCAGATTGATCGTAAGGTGGTGCGCGCGCCGTTTGGCGGGGAGATCGGGATCCGGCGCGTCAATTTGGGTCAGTATCTGGCCCCGGGCAGCGCCATCACCACGCTGCAGTCGGAGAAGGAAGACTACGTCGACTTTGCGCTGCCGCAGGAATTTCTCGCTGAGATCAGGGTGGGGCTGCCGGTGCGGCTCGTGGTCAAGCAAGCCAAGTTGGATTTGGAAGGTGTCATCGCTGCGGTCGACCCCAGTGTGGATGAACGGACGCGCTCAGTGACCGTGCGCGCCTCGACCGTAGACCCGGAGCGACGCTTGCGACCAGGCATGTTCGTCAACGTGAGCGTGTTGTTAGACAAGACACGCAAGGTGATCACCGTGCCCACCACGGCGGTGCTGTACGCTGCCTACGGCGACTCTGTCTTTGTCGTGGAGGCAGAGTCAAAGACCAGCCCGCGCCAAGTCGGACGTCAGCAGTTCGTGCGTTTGGGCGAGACGCGAGGCGATTTCGTCGAGATCGAAAAGGGGCTCACTGGAGGAGAGACCGTGGTTTCTGCTGGGGCCTTCAAGTTGCGCAACGGTGCACCGCTCACCATCAACAATGAGATTGCCGTCGATCTCCAGCTGAATCCTCAGCCCAAGAACCGTTAACAAGAATTCGTTGGAGCGTGGGTCCCATGAGTAGTTT
>Ga0315912_10003085_pt1 | contig 16951 bp, 17 predicted proteins | sample VfabasoilMG_FD_204469 | JGI IMG/M metagenome (GOLD analysis project Ga0315912, IMG submission 204469) | Garden soil microbial communities collected in Santa Monica, California, United States - V. faba soil | ecosystem: Environmental > Terrestrial > Soil > Garden | place: USA: California... | reverse complement strand
TGAGGACATGCCCGGCGCTGAGCGGCCCGCGCGCCACGATGGACTTGCGGATGAGTGGACGGTTGGCCCGTTCGCAGTCCGCGACTTCCTTGCGGCCGCTGCCCCTCGCCTGGAAGGCCATCGTCAGTCCATGGACCATGCGTGCCAGTTCTTCGGGGTTGATGGACGCGCGGTGGTCCGGTCCTTCCATGTTCTTGTCCAGCGTGAAGTGCTTCTCGATGGCCACGGCTCCCATGGCCGTCGCGATGATCGGGATCTCGAAGCCCTCGGTGTGGTCCGAAAAACCGACCGGCACCTGGAAGGCCCGGGAAAGCGTCTGCATCACGCCCAGGTTCACCTGGTCAATGTCCGCCGGATAGTTGGAGACGCAGTGCAAGAGCACGATTTCGGGTTTGCCGGCTTCGCGGATGGCTTGCATCGCGGCCGCCACTTCGTCATGGGTGCTCGCGCCCGTGGAAAGGATCATTCCCAGGCCGAGGCGGGAGATCTCCGCCAGAAAAGGGTGGTTCGTGACCTCGCTGGAGGGAATCTTCAACGTTTTCAGGTGCAGATCCTGGACCAGGAATCGCAGGCTCAGGTCGTCAAACACCGAGCACAGAAACGGCATGCCGACGTCCCGGCAATACTGGCGCAGTTCGCGCAACTGGTCATTGGAGAGCTCCAGCTTCCTTGCCATCTCCAGCTGGCCTTCGTGCGAGCCCGTCGTTTCCTTCTGGTACTCCGCCTTTTCGGCGAAGCGGCTGATCTCCTCTTCGGCCACGAAGGCCTGGAATTTCACCACGCTCGCGCCGGAGGCTTTCGTCTGGTCGACGAGGCGTTTGGCGATCTCGGTGCTGCCGTTGTGGTTGACGCCGACCTCGATGATGGAGACGGGCGGCCTGCTCCGCTCGAAACTGAAGTCAGCTGAATCGAAGTTCATGGCTGAATCCCTATCCGCAGCACGGTTGGGTCATCGTGCGTATTATGACTACAATTCAACGTGCTAAACGACAAGTCGATCCTCGTCACCGGCGGCACCGGCTCCTTCGGCCGGCAATTCGTGCGCCAAGTGCTCGCGCGCTACAAGCCTCGCCGCCTGGTGGTCTATTCGCGCGACGAACTGAAGCAGTACGAGATGGAGCAGGTGTTCGACGCGCCGTCGATGCGCTATTTCATCGGCGACGTGCGCGATCCCTCGCGCCTGCGCCAGGCGATGCGCGGCATCGACCTGGTGATCCACGCCGCGGCGCTCAAGCAAGTCCCCGCCGCCGAGTACAACCCGATGGAATGCATCAAGACCAACGTGCATGGCGCGGAGAACGTGATCAACGCGGCCATGGAGAACAATGTGGAGAGCGTGATCGCGCTGTCCACCGACAAGGCGGCCAATCCGATCAACCTGTACGGCGCCTCCAAGCTCGCCTCCGACAAGCTGTTCGTCGCCGCGAACAACATGGCCGGGCAGCTGCGCACCACTTTCTCCGTAGTGCGCTATGGAAACGTGGTCGGTTCGCGCGGTTCGGTGGTGCCGTTCTTCCGCAAGCGGATTGCCGAAGGCGCCAAGTCGCTGCCGATCACCGATCTGCGCATGACGCGTTTCTGGATCACGCTGCAGCAAGGCGTTGATTTCGTCCTCAAGTGCCACGAACGCATGCACGGTGGCGAGATCTTCGTGCCGCGCATCCCGTCGGTACGCATCGTGGACCTCGCCAGGGCGATGGCCCCGGCGCTGCCCACCCAGGTGGTCGGCATCCGGCCCGGCGAAAAGCTGCACGAGATCATGTGCCCCGCGGACGACTCGCACCTCACGCTGGCCTTCGGCGACCACTTCGTGCTGCGCCCGACCATCCGCTTCCAGAAGCTCGAGGTTGACTTCGCACTCAACCGGCTGAACGAGCGCGGCAAGCCGGTCGAGCAGGGGTTCGAGTACAACTCCGGCACCAACCCGCACTTCCTGACCGTCGAGGAGATCCTGCAGTTCAACAAAATAGCCGACGCGTGATCCCCTACGGCCGACAAGACGTCGATGCCGCCGACATCGCGGCGGTGATCGAGGTCCTGCAATCGGACTGGCTCACCACCGGACCGGCGATAGCGCGCTTCGAGCAGGCAGTGGCGCGCCGGGTGCAGGCGGCGCACGCGGTCGCGGTCTTCAACGGCACGGTCGCCCTGCATCTTGCCTGCCGCGCGCTCGGCCTCGGGCCCGGCGACTCGCTGTGGACCTCGCCCAACACCTTCGTCGCGTCGGCCAATTGCGCCCTTTACTGCGGCGCTTCGGTGGACTTTGTAGACATTGATCCAAAGACATACAACCTCAGCGTTGCAGCCCTCGAACACAAGTTGGTTCATTCAACGAAGAAGCCCAAGATCGTCGTGCCCGTGCATTTCGCCGGGCAGCCGTGCGACATGCGGGCACTTGGCGCACTGGCGAAGAAATACGGCTTCGCGATCGTCGAGGACGCGAGCCATGCGGTCGGCGCGACCTATCTCGGCGAGCCGGTCGGCAACTGCCGCTACTCCGACATCGCCGTGTTCAGCTTCCATCCCGTCAAGATCGTCACCAGCGGCGAAGGCGGCATGCTGCTCACCGGCCGCGCGGACCTCGCCGACAAGCTGCGCCTGCTGCGCACGCACGGCATCAGCCGCGAAAAATCGCAGATCGAGGGCGGCTGGTACTACGAGCAGGAAGACCTGGGCTACAACTACCGCCTGACGGACCTGCAGGCCGCGCTCGGCGAGAGCCAACTGCGCCGCCTCGACGAATTCCTCTCGCGGCGCCGCGCGCTGGCCGCGCGCTACGATCGGCTGCTCGCCGATCTTCCGGTGACGCGGCCCTGGCAGCATCCGGACGGCGTGTCGTCGTGGCACCTCTATGTAGTAGCGCTTGAAAGAAATCAAGACCGTCGAAAGGTCTACGACGCGCTGCGCGCCGCGGGCGTCGGCGTCAGCGTCCACTACATCCCGGTGCACCTGCAGCCGTATTACCGGAAGCTGGGCTTCAAGCCGGGCGACTTCCCGCATGCAGAGGCGTACTACGCGCGCGCCCTCACCCTGCCGCTCTTCCCCCGCATGAGCGACCTCGACCAGGACCAAGTCGTCGAGGCCGTCCGAAAAGCCGTCGCTTGAAGGTGGCGTTCCGGGCCGAATCCTCGGCCGCCATCGGCACCGGCCACGTCATGCGCTGCCGCGCCCTGCAGGAGGCCCTCGCCACCCGGGGCGCGGTGGTCGTTTCTCCCGGGGAACAATCCGATTGGCTGGTGGTGGACCACTACTCGCTGGACGAGACCTGGGAGAAGCAGCAGCGGCAGAAGGCGGCAAGAATCGCCGCCATTGACGACCTCGCCGACCGCAAGCACGACTGCGACCTGCTGCTCGACCAGAATTTCTTCCCCGATGCCGCGAGCCGCTACGACGGCCTGGTGCCGGCACGCTGCCGCAAGCTGCTCGGGCCGAGATTTGCGCTTCTACGAAAGGAATTTTCGACCACCAGAAGGAATCTCCGCGAGAGAAACGGAATAGTCAGAAGAATCCTGGTGTCCTTCGGCGGCATCGACGCGGGGAATGAAACCTCCAAGGTCATCTCCCTGTTGAAGCCGCTGCGCCTTGCCGTCGACGTCGTCGCGGGCGCGGCCAATCCGCACGCGAACCGAATCGCACGTGAATGCGCCGAGGCCGGCTTCACGTTTCACCGCCAGGCCACCAACATGGCCGAACTGATGGCCGCGGCCGACCTCGCCGTCGGCGCGGGCGGCTCGACCACCTGGGAGCGCTGCGCGCTCGGATTGCCGACGCTGCAAGTCGCCATCGCCCCGAACCAGGAAGCGCTCTCTGTTGCGCTAGCGGATGCCGGGCTGGTCACTTTTCTGGGTGGTTCGATTACGGTTGAGGCCATCAAGGACGCCATCAACAACCCGGAAAAGCTACAGCAGCAATCGGAACGCATGAAAGCGCTGGTGGATGGCGAAGGCGCAAAACGGGTGGCGGCGGCGCTATTCGCCTCCCCTGAATCCAGGATTTCGCTGAGAGTAGCGAACAGCGCCGACGCCGAGCTCTACTTCGATTGGGTCAATGACCCCGAGGTGCGCCGGCAATCGTTTGACGGCCGCCCGGTCGCCTGGGCCGATCACGCGGTCTGGTTCGGAAGACGCCTGGCGGACGCGGTGCTGCTGGTCGCTGAGGACGAGGTCGGCGTGCCGCTCGGCCAGGTACGGTTCGAATCCGCGGGCGCGTGGCGGGTGAACTACTCGATCGCCGCGGAGTTTCGCGGCGTCGGCCTGGGTGGGAGAATGCTATCGATGGCCATGGCCGAACTTCAGCGCCGCGACCCCGGCGCACGACTCGAAGCCCTCGTGAAGCCGGACAACGCGGCCTCCCGCAAGGTGTTCGCCGCGCTGGGCTTCACCCAGGCCGGCGATACGCTCTTCAAGAAACCAGCATGAAGATCGCCGGCAGGCCCGTCGGCGGGGGCGCCGCCCCCTTCGTCATCGCCGAGATGTCGGGCAACCACAATCAGTCGCTCGAGCGCGCGCTCGCCCTGGTCGACGCGGCCGCGACAGCCGGCGCTCACGCGCTCAAGCTGCAGACGTATACCGCCGACACGATGACGCTGGACCTCAACGAAGGCGCGTTTTCCATCAAGGACAAGGACAGCCTGTGGAGCGGCAAGTCGCTCTACAAGCTCTACCAGGAGGCCTCCACGCCCTGGGAATGGCACGGGCCGCTGTTCGAGCGGGCGCGCTTGCGCGGCATGATCGGCTTCAGCTCGCCGTTCGACGCGAGCGCCGTGGAATTCCTCGAGGGCCTGAAGGTGCCCTGCTACAAGATCGCCTCTTTCGAGAACACCGACCTTCCACTGATCAGGAAAGCTGCGTCCACCGGCAAACCGCTCATCATTTCCACCGGCATGGCGACCGAGGACGAGCTCGCCGAAGCGGTGCGCGAGGCGCGCGGCGCCGGCGCGAAGGACATCGTGCTCCTCAAGTGCACCAGCACCTACCCGGCGAGCCCGGAGGACACCAACATCCTTACCATCCCCGACATGCGCACGCGCTTCGGCTGCGAGGTGGGCCTCTCCGACCACACCATGGGCATCGGCGTGGCCGTCGCGGCGATTTCGCTCGGCGCCTGCATGATCGAAAAGCACGTCACGCTGCGCCGCGCCGACGGCGGTGTGGACGCGGCGTTTTCGCTGGAACCGGAAGAATTGCATTCCCTGGTCGTCGAAGTCGAGCGCGCCTGGCATTCGCTGGGCACAGTGCGCTACGGAGCGACCAAGAACGAGGAGAAATCGCTGGTGTTCCGGCGCTCGCTCTACGTGGTGAAGGACCTCAAGGCGGGCGACGTGCTGACGCACGACAACGTGCGAGTGATTCGCCCTGGCCTCGGTCTTCCGCCCAAACACCTGGATCTGGTTCTCGGCAAGAAGGTCAAGCGGGACACCCCCCGGGGCACGCCGCTCACGCAGGACCTCCTCTGAGTACGCCGCAAATCTACGCCGCAGTCGAGCGCGCCGTCCAGGGCGTCATCCCGGCCGACGGCGCGGCGCGCCAGCACCTCGACATCGGCGCCGGCAACGGCGAGTTGATCCGCCGGCTTCATTCCAGGTTCCGCCTCGAGTCGCAGGCCTGCGATTTCCATGTCGAACGGTTTTCCGGAATCGTTCCGGTGAAGAAGGTGAATGTCGACCGCGAACCCCTGCCCTATCCCGATGCGGCGTTCGACGTCGTCACCTGTTCGGAGGTGATCGAGCACCTGGAGAACTTCCGCGCGCTGCTGCGCGAGGCGCACCGCGTGCTGCGGCCGGGCGGGCTGCTGGTGCTCACCACGCCCAATGTGCTCAACGCGTACTCGCGGCTGCGCTACGTGGCGAGCGGCTTCGCCAACCTGTTCGGCCCGCTGCCTGTCGGCAACGACAAGCTGTACTCGACGGGCGGGCATATCAGTCCGATCGCCTATTTCTACCTTGCCCACGCGCTGCTCGACGCGCGCTTCGGGCGACCCGTGCTCGACATCGACAAGGTGCAGCGCACTTCGGTCGCCTGCCTGCTGCTGCTTGCGCCGCTGCTGGTCCCCGGTTGGCTGCTGTTCTGGCGCCGCGAGGACCGCAAGTACCGCACGCTTACCCCGGAGAACCGCGGCGAGGTGGAAAAGCACGGCTCCTGGCGGATGCTCACCGGGCGGACCATCGTGGTTTCCTGCAGGAAAGGCTAGACCCATGCACGTCGCCGACGCCCGCGCCCGCGAAGTCGCGCAGCGCTATTTCAAGCCTTTCGTCGCGCGCTTCGCGGGCTGCTCGCGCGTGCTCGAGATCGCCAGCGGCCAGGGCTTCTTCCTCGACATGCTGCGCGAATCCTCCATCGGCGCGACTGGAATCGAGACCGATGAAGCGCTGTGCGCCCAGTCCCGCGCGCGCGGTCTCGAGGTGAAGCAGGCGGATTTCTTCGAGTTCCTTGCGAATTCCCCCGAGGGACAGTACGACGGCGTCATGGCCTCGCACATCGTCGAGCATTTGCTGCCGGTGCAGGTCGAGGAACTGTTCCGCCTGCTTGCGCGCGCCTCACGGCCCGGCAGCCCCCTGGTGATCCTCACGCCCAACATCGCCAACCTGCGCCGCGCCGTGGGCGATTTCTGGCGCGACCCGACGCACGTACGCCCCTACCCCGTGTCCGCGCTCTCCAAGCTGCTGCGGCGCACCGGCTGGGAGCTCGCCGAGTCGTTCGAATACACCGACCGCAAGCCCTCGCTGTACAAGGCCTTCATCTATGGCATGAGAAACCTGTTGATCGGCCGCTACTGGGGAGGAGACGATCTTTGCGCGGTCGCGCGGCGGGCGCCGCGTTGAGAATCCTCGCCGTCAAGCTCAACCACCTCGGGGACACGCTGGTCATGACCCCGGCGCTGCGCCTGCTGCGCAACGCTTTTCCGGGGGCGCACATCGACGCCGTGGTGCGCGCCGGCTGCGAAGCGGTGCTTGAGGGCAATCCGGACGTGACGCAGGTGATCACCGTACCCGGCTGGCGCGCACTCGCCACGGTGGTCCGCCGGCGCTATGAATACGCGTTCGACCTTTCCAACTCGGACCGCGCCAAGGTGCTGGTGCTCGCCTCGGGCGCCCGCTATCGCGGTATCAACGCACGCTACGGCGTCCACGGCTGGCGCAAGGAGATCTTCAACCGCTTCTCCTGGTTCGACTGGCCGCGCGAACACCAGGTGCTGCGCGACTTCCGCACCGTGGCGGACGTCATCGGCAGCGACGCGGCGCCCGGCCCGCTCAACCTGAACACCGACGTCGAGGTGGAAACGCCGCCGGCGCCCTACGCCGTGATCCACCCCACCAGCCGCTGGACCTTCAAGCAGTGGCTGCCGGAACGATGGGCTGCAGTGGCGGACTTCCTGGCGTCGAGGGACTTGAAGGTCGTCTTTACCCATGGGCCCGGGGAGAGCGTCGACGCCATCCTGCGGAAATGCCAGACCTCGCCTTCGAGGGCCCAACCCGCTTCCCTGCGCCACCTGGGACGCCTGATCAAGCAGTCGCGCCTGTTCCTCGGCGTGGACACCGTGGCGATGCACATCGCGGCTGCGGTGCAGACGCCCAGCGTGGTTCTGTTTGGTCCGAGCTCGGAGTGGAGCTGGCGTCCCTGGCAGGCGCCGCACCAGTTGGCGCTCGGCGACTGCCCGTGCAAGGCATCGCGGCAATTCACCTGCGACAAGGGCAAGCCCTACCCCTGCATGGAGCGCATCGAGGTGGATGCCGTCTGCGCGGCCGCGTCGAGTTTCCTCAAGTGACCGGCGCCATCGTGTTCCTGCAGCGGCGCGGCCATCGTGCCGGCGCCCAAAGCTGCCTGCTGCGCCTGCTGCGCCAGGCGCCGGTGCGGGCGCTCAATCCGGTGGTGGTCACCGGCGAGGACGCCTGGCTTTCACGCGAATGTGCGCGCGAGGGCATCGCGTGTCTGGTCGAGCCGTTCCCTTCTTCGCGATCGCTGACGGGCCGCCTTTTCAAGAACGCTTTATTTGCCGGCCGCGTTGCAAATCGACTGCGAGGCAAGCAGATCGTGCTGGTACATGGCAATGACCACCTGGAATCGCTCCTGACGATCGCACTCGGCAAAGCGGTGGCGGCGAAGACCGCCTTGTTCCTGCGCTCATCGGCGATGACGCAGGACGATTTCGTCAAATACCGCTGCGCGGGTCACCCGTTGCTAGCCGCGGTGGGCGAGGACCTGCGGGACCGCGTGCGCGCCTGGGCACCGGGCCTCGCCGTCGAGCTGATCCACGACGGCCTCGAGCCCGGCGACTTCCTGCCTGCCAAGCCCCCGCCGGCAAAATTCCCGGAGCGCATTCTGGTCATCGGCTCCGCGCTCGACCAGAAAGGATGGCGCGAAGCAGCTCAGGCGTTGGAGGGTTTTCCGGGGGTGACTTTGACTTTCACTGGAGGCAAGCCTGAATTTCTGCCGGAAAACCCTTACCGCACGTTTCTGGGAAGGACAGAGAAATTCCAGGAACTGGTGCGTGGTTTCGATCTTGCAATCAATCCGAGCTGGCGCGAGAGCTTCGGCATGGCGGCACTCGAGGTACTCGCGGCGGGCGTGCCGCTGTTCTCCACGCGCTGTGGCGTGATCGAGCAGGTGATCACCGACGATCGCTGGCTGGCCAAGCCGCGGGACGTCAGCGAAATGACGCAGAGGCTTCGGGCGCTGGCCGCCGGCTGGCCCTCGACGGCGCTCGATGTGGCCGGATGCCAGCACAGGATCCGCGAGAAATTCACCGTGGAGCGCACCGCGCAGAAGCTGCTGGCAGCCTATGGCGCTATTCGAATAGCGGGCTGAGGCGGGAATCTTTCAGGCAAGCAGCCAGAGCGCCGAAGCCGGCGGCATTCATGTGCGAGTCGTGCCTGTTGTATACCGCGCGTTCGCGGCTCGCGGCCTGCAGGCAGGCCTTGGCGTTGAAGGTCCTGATGCCAGCCTCGGACAGCGCGCGGCTCAGGTCGTCGACGAAGCCCATCGTGACCGCGTCGACCTGCAGGCCCAGCTCGGCGGGATACAGGGTCTGGTGCGCCGGAAACACCAGGAATCCCACGGCAATTCCCTTCGCCTTGAAGTACGCCGCAGTGTTGCGCGCGCATTCGACGTTTCTCGCGACGCTGTCGGACCGGTTGACGCGGTGGGGCGCGGCGACGTCCAGATGCCGCTCGGGCGGGAACCAGCGGCCCAGGGCGAACGCCTTGAACCGGCCCGAAAGAAAGCCGTGCAGGTGCTTGATCCCCGCCTGAAAGTGCTCGAGCCACGGCTGGCGGTCGCGCCCCTCGGGGAGCAGGTAGGACTCGCGGGTCCTCGGCTCGGCCGCGTTTTCGTCGAACTTCTCCAGCGAGCCGGCGCAGTTCCCGTTGGCCGCGTTGCGCTCGGTCAGGGTGAACAGGATCGCGTCGAAACCGTAATCGGGGTGCTTGAGCATCTCGAGGCCGTGCTTGCGAGCGCCGTTGTAGATCGCCGCCGGGTACAGCCGGCACAGGTGCGAGGAAAACACGCCCTCGTCGCCGGTGCCGCTGCCGAAGAGCTGCGAATCGCCGATCAGCAGCACGCGCGGCCGGCGTTCCAGGCGCGATTCATAGCAGGCGACGCGGTTGCCGAGCTCGTTGACCGAAACCCGGTTGTCGGAAACAGGGTTCTGGAACAGGTAGCGCCGCGCCGAGTCGCCGGATTCGCGGAAGGTCTGGGACCGTGCCGCGTGGCCTTCATAGACGAACAGCGAGAAGAACTCCCAGGCCTGGAAAAAGAACGGCTTCGGATAGGCGAAATAAAAGGCGACGACCAGCGACAATGCAGCGCAGGCGGCGAAAAAACTGAGCACGAATCGCCTGGCCATGGTCGCGCGCTTGGGGTTCAGAACTGGAAGTAGAGGAACGGGCTGGGGGTCGACAGATTGATCACGCAGACGGCGAAGAGATAGGCCAGCAGCACCGCGGACACCGGGCTCATCAGCCGGCGCACGAACAGCGACGGCGGCGACAGCGTGAGATAGGGAAGCTCATTCAGGTTGCGGCCCAGCAGGCAGACCGCCGCCGACACGATCACCGTCGCGATCAAGCCGCCGCCCGGCGCAGCGCCGCGGAACCCGTTCATGCCGAGCATGCCCTTGTAGATCTCCAGCGCGGTGGCGATGTTCTCCGAGCGGAACAGGACCCAGGCGAGGCAGACGCCGAGGAACGTGGCCGCCCAGCAGGCGGCCTTGCCCGCCGCGCCGTATTCGCGCCGGCCAAAAGCCGCACGCCAGGCGTGGTTGATGATCAGCAGGACGCCGTGAACGGCGCCCCAAAAGACGAATGTCCAGTTCGCGCCGTGCCACAGCCCGCCGAGCAGCATGGTAACGAGCAGGTTCAGGTGGCGCCGGAACCGCCCGTGCCGGTTACCCCCCAGCGGCATGTAGAGATAGTGCTTCAGGAACGCGGACAGCGAAATGTGCCAGCGCGACCAGAACTCGATGACGCTGGTCGCCTTGTAGGGCGAATTGAAGTTCACCGGCAGGTGGATGCCGAAGAACAGCGACAGGCCGATCGCCATGTCGGAGTAGCCGGAAAAGTCGAAATAGATCTGAAAGGCGTAGGCGAACACGCCGAGCCAGGCGGCGGAGAAATGCGGCGCGCCGCCGTCGGCCACCGACTGGAACAGCGCGTCGGCATGTTCGCCCAGCGGATCGGCTATCAGCAGTTTCTTGGTCAGCCCGGCAACGAACACGATCAGGCCGATCGCAATGACCTCGAAGCGGATCCGGTAGGTCTCGGGCTTCGCGAACTGCGGCATCATCTGCGAATGGTGCAGGACCGGTCCGGCGATCAGGTGCGGAAAATAGGTGACGAACAGTGCATAGTGGATGAAGTTGCGCTCGCGGACCTTGCCTTGCCAGCAATCGACCAGAAAGGCGATCTGCGTGAAGGTGAAGAATGAAATGCCGATCGGCAGGACGATGTGCGGCGCGGCGATGCGCGCGGCATCCAGGCCGTCGAGCAGCGCATTGGCGTTCTCGACGAAGAAGTTCGCGTACTTGAAAAAGGCGAGCAGCCCGAGATTCGCCACCATCGCCGCGTAGAGCCAGAGCTTGCGCCGCGCGCCGCCCGGCGGCGTGAGCTTGAGCCCGAGAAAGTAGTTAGCGCAGAAGGACGCGACCAGCAGGGGCACCGCCTGAACGCTCCACCAGCCATAGAACACGAGCGAGGCGAGCGTCAGCACGGACGCAGCGAGCATCCGGCTGCGCAGGGCCGCCAGGAAGAACAGCGCGAATACCGCCGGGAAAAAGACGAATAGAAACGCGTACGAATTAAACAGCACGGCGGCGAATTCTACCTATTCTTTCGGCAGCACCGGTCCGAACAACTCCCTGATCCTCGGGTTGTTGATGAAGCTGGCGCGCTTCTCGCGGTAGCCTGCGACCAGTTTGGGGTCGCTCATCTGCCCGGTAAGCAGGCTGGTGATGTTGCTGGTGTGCCACAGGAAGCGGCTGATTTCCGTCAGGCTGAGGACTTCAACCGGTCGCGCGGCCCCCGCAAAGTGGGATGGGTTGAGGGAGCCCGCATCGCGCAGGAACACGATCCCCGTCCGGGCCAGGGTGCTCTTGCGTGTCAGCACGAAATGCGTCATCAGCTTGCGCTTCTCCTGCGCTGCCGGCCACCGCTGGTGTCGCCAGTGGCGCCAGGCATCCTTCAGGCGCTTGCGCAGCGGGCGGAACGGATTGGCCTCGCGTTCGAAAGTGCCCAGCGCCGCCAGGTCCAGTTTCTCGACGCGGGAAAAACATTCCAGGTCCCAGCCGTCCTTGAGAAAGATGGTGTCGCTGTGGATCAACCCGATCAGATCGTGCGAGGCCCGGGCGAGGCCAAGGTCGAGCGCGCCGTAGTGCGCGCGGGAGCCGGGCGCCTGCGTCCCGTTGCTGATGATCGTGATTTTTGGAAACTCGGCCAGCATCCGCGATTCAGGACTGTCCGGGGCATTGTCGATCAAGACCACTTCGGGATTGCCGCGCGCAAACTTGAAAATCGAATACAGGCACAGCCGCGTGATCTCGGGTGTCTTGAAGTACGGGACGATGAGGCTGTACTTCATTGGGGGTAGCCGACGATTTTCGGTTCGGGAATGGGAAGAATAAAGCGTCCGCCGCGCTTCTGGTACTCCACTTCGCGGCCGATGATTTCAGCGGCGAAGTTCCAGGCTAGCAGCAGCGCGTAGCCGGGCTGGTCCTGCAACAGCGCCTCGGGCGGACGCACCGGGATCCACGAACCCGGCGCCACCTTGCCCTGCTTGAAAGGCGTGTTGTCGATGATGTAGTCGAGGTCGCCCACCTTCAGGCCGCAGGTGTTGAGCAGCGTGTTGCCCTTGGCCGAGGCGCCATAGCCGATGACGCGTTCGCCTTTTTTCCTGAGATCCCTGATGAGCATGGGAAGGTTGTGTCGAACTGCGTCCACACGTCGCTTGAAGGATTCCCAATTCCCTGGTTCAGAAAGACCCAACTTTCTCTCGCTCTCGAGCGCGGCCGCCACGCTCGCGTGCGCCGGCACGCCGGCGGTGCGGCGGCGGAACTGGAACAGGATCGAGCCGCCGTGGATCGCGTAGTGGTCGGCGCGCTCCAGCACGAACGGCGTGTCGCGCAGCAGCGCTTCGACCGCGCGCACCGAGACGTAGGACAGGTGCTCGTGGTAAATCGTGTCGAATTCGGTCTTCTCGAAGAAGTCCTTGAGGTAGGGCACCTCGAAGCCGACCAGCGTGCGCTCGTGCGCCACTGCCTCGAGGCCCTGCATGAGGTCCGTCAGGTCATCGATATGAGCGAACACGTGCCGGCCGAGGATCACATCGGGCGCGCCCCACGCCCGGCGGATCCGGCGTGCGGTACTCGCGTTGAAGAAGTCCGTCCAGGTGCGGATGCCGTCGCGCTCGGCGAGTTCCGCGATGTTGCGCGCCGGCTCCACGCCCAGCACCTCGCAGCCGAGCGCCTTGAACTTCTGCAGGTAGACGCCGGTGTTGCTGGCGATCTCGAGCACCTTCTTCGGCTGCCCGCCCGCCGCCGCGAGCACCTGCTTCGCCTGGGCCGCCAGATGCTCGTCCATGGTGCGCGAGGTCGAGGTGACGTAGGCGTAGCGCGAATAAAGCACGCCCGGGTCCACGACGTCGGCCAGCTGTGCGAGCGAGCAGTCGCGGCACAGGCGCAGCCGCAGCGGCAAGAAGGTGCGGTAGGCGGCGGTTTCCCGCGGGTCGAGGAAGTCGTTGGCGAGGGCGGTGGCGCCCAGGTCGAGGATGGTCTCGAGGCGCGTCGAGCCGCAGGCGCGGCAGTCCTTGCGTTCGTGAATCATGGCGCCGGAAAGGGTAGCATGTGGCCCTCATCCGGAAAGGGCACCGAATCCATGAGCGCACCCGAAGGCGGCGGCAAAGGCCCCGCGATCAAGCCCAAGGATCCCTACGTCGACCTGGCGGAGCGGATCTTCGTGCAACTCGCCAGCCGCGTGTACGGCACCCTCGCCGGCGGCGACCAGAAAAAACCCGACCCCAAGGCGCTGGCGGCGTTCTGCTACAAGCTTGCCGACGCGTTCGAGGCGGCATCGGATGAAACCCCGCGCCGGCTCGCGGAAATCGTTGCCCGGGACAAGGCAGCGGTCAAGCTGGACCAGGTCGACATCTCGAGCATGTTCGCGGCCAATCCGAATGCAGCGCCCGCGGCGCCGGCACCTGCCGCGGCCCCGGCCAAGAAGTAGCCTGCAAACCTAATGCAATAGCAGGGCTAGTACTTCCCGAGGAAGTCCCGCTTGCCCAGCTCCACGCCGTTATGGCGCAGGATGGCGTAGACCGTGGTGACGTGGAAGTAGAAGTTCGGGTAGGCGAAGGCCATCAGGTACTGCAGGCCCTCGAACTTGACCTCGCCGGCGCGCATCTTCATCACGATTTCCTTCGCTTCGCTGCCGTCGATCTGCGCCGGCTTGAGCGATTCGATGAACGCCACCGTCTTGCCGATGCGCTCCTTCAACTCGGCGAAGGTCTGCTCGGTGTCCTCGTGCTTCGGGATCTCGACCCCGGCGAGGCGCGCCACCGCCCCCTTGGCGGTATCGCAGGCGATCTGCACCTGGCGCGCCAGCGGAAACATGTCCGGGAAGAGCCGGAAGGCGGTCAGCGAAGCCGCGTCGAGCTTCTTCGCCTCGGCGTGGGCCTGCGCCTTGTCGAGCAGGGTGGATAGGTTGTTCAACATGTGAACGAAGCGCGGCGCGCTCGCCTGATACATTGAGATATTCATGCGCCTATTCTACGGTTGGAAAATGGTCGCGGCGGGTTCCGCCCTGCAGTTTCTCCAGGCGGGCCTGATGACGCAGTCCTTCGGCGCCTACGTGGCGGTGCTGCAGGCCGAGCGCGGCTGGAGCAAGACCGCACTGTCGGGCGCGGCCGCCCTGCAGCAGATGGAGGCGGCGATCCTCGGCCCGCTGCTCGGCTGGTTCATGGACCGCTTCGGCCCGCAGGGCATGATCCGCGCCGGCATCTGCATTTTCGGCATCGGCCTGATGCTGCTCAGCCTCTGCGACGCCCTCACCACCTTCTACGCTGCATTCCTGGTGATCGCGCTCGGCTCAAGCCTGTGCGGCTTCTTCCCGCTCAACGTGGCGCTGATCAACTGGTTCGAGCGCTGGCGCGCGCGGGCGCTCTCCTCCATGTCGATCGGCCTCGCCTTCGGCGGCATCTCGGTGCCCCTGGTCGCCTGGTCGCTGCAGACCTACGGCTGGCGCGCCACGGCCTTCTCCTCCGGCGTGATCGCCATCGTCGCCGGGCTGCCGCTCGCGATGGTGATTCGCAGGAGGCCGGAGGATCACGGCGAAACGGTGGACGGGGTTCCCGCCGTGATCCAGGAGAAAATTTCGCAGGAAGAAGAAAAAGACAATACGAGGGATTTCACGGCTCCGGAAGCCATCAGAACCAGAGCTTTCTGGCTGCTCTCGCTCGGCCATGGGTTTGCGCTGCTGGTGGTGCACGCGGTCGTGGTGCATTCCATCAGCCACATGAACCAGGGGCTGGGCTACACCGTGGAGCAGGCAGCGCTGGTGTACACGCTGCTCACGGTGAGCCAGATCGGCGGCGTGCTGATCGGCTGGTGGATCGGCGACCGCTTCGAGAAGCGCCTGATCTGCGCGGCATGCATGCTGATGCACATGGCGGGCCTGCTGCTGCTCACCTATGCGACCATGGTTCCCATGGTGCTCGCCTTTGCCGTGCTGCACGGCGCCGCCTGGGGGCTGCGCGGCCCGTTCATGCAGGCGATCCGCGCCGACTACTTCGGCCGCAGCGCGATCGGCATGATCCTCGGCCTGTCGTTCATGATCATCGTCATCGGCCAGATCGGCGGGCCGATGATCGCCGGCATCTTCGCGGACCTGACCGGGAACTACCGCGTCGGTTTCACTATCCTAGCGGTATTGGCCGGGCTGGGATCGCTGTTCTTCATCCTGGCGCGGCGTCCCGACAGACCTCTAAAGGCCTCTTTGTGAAAAAAATCCTGCTTTGCACGCTCCTGGTCCCGCTCTTGGCCCTCACGGGCTGCAATACCACCATCCCCAAGGAGGAGCTGGAATCGGTGAACTACGGGCCGCGCCCGGTTGGCTGGCAGGAGGCGATCCGCGCCTACCTTGAGCCGCGGGTCCCCGACCTCAAGGTCGCGGTGGTCACGTTCCGCACCGAGCCGCAGGCATTCCTGCAGAAGGAAACCCTGGTGCGCAAGCGCCAGTGGGGCTGGGCGAACTGCGTCTGGGTGTTCGAAAACCACCCGCGCGGCTACCCCGACACCTACCCGATGACCTTCTTCTTCCGCGACGGCAAGATCGTCGAGGCCAATGGCGGCCCGGACGACTCCAACATCGTCGGCGCGCAATACGCGCGCGAGCAGTGCGAACGGCTCGGCGCGCCATTCAAGCCCGGCTAGAATCGCTTTTTCGGGGGAGTGTCGAACATGCACCGCATAGCCATTGTCCTGGCCGTCTTGCTCGCCGGGTGCGAGACCATCAGCAAGGATGAGCTCGCCGAGCTGGACTACGGCCCGCGCCCGAAGGGCTGGCGCGCGGCGGCCATGAACTACCTCGAGCCGAAGATGCCCGACGCCAAGCGCGCGCAGATTACTTTCCCCACCGAGCCGAAAGCGCTGGTGCAGCGCGAGACCCTGCTGCGCGATCGCCACTGGGGCTGGGCGATCTGCGTCCACGTCTACGAAAACCACCCGGATGGCAAGGAGGAGCCCTACCCGGTGGTGTTCCTCTTCCGCGGCGAAAAAATGGTCTTCGTCAACGGCGGCCCCGGCGACCGCAACCCGATCGGCGCCGCCTTTGCCAAGGGCCAGTGCGCCGACCTCGGCGCGCCGCCCATCAAGCTGCTCCCCACCAGGAAGGACTGAAAGCGATGCGAATCCCCTTCTTCCCCATGCGGATCCGCGTCGCGCTCGCCGCCGTCCTGCTGCTCCCGGCGGCCCCGATGCAGGCCCAGGATGACGCCTCCGCCGTGCTCAGGAAAGCGGCGGCCGCGATGGGCACGGAAAACCTCAGGACCCTGCGCTACGCGGGCAGCGGCACCGGCGCGCAATTCGGCCAGGCCTACCACCCGTCCAAGCCCTGGCCGAAACTCAACTACCCGAGCTACGAGCGGCTGCTCGACTACCCGGCACAGGCTTCCATTGAAATCGTGACGCGCAGCCGCGCCGAGCCCACCGGCGGCGGCGCAGTGCCGCTCACCGGCGAAGCGCGCGCCGGCGGCGCGGTCAACGGGGCATATGCGTGGAACCTCGCCGGCCCGGCGCTCGCGGCGACACCGCGCCAGCCCGCGCGCGAGGCGCGCCTGCACGACCTGTGGATCACGCCGCACGGCGCCGTGATGGCGGCGGCGCGCAACAACGCGAAGGTGCGCTTCGTCACCGAACGCGGCCGCGAACTTGCCGCAGTGAGCTTTGCCGAACCCGGCGCCCTCTCGGCCAC
>Ga0315912_10003084_pt1 | contig 16951 bp, 18 predicted proteins | sample VfabasoilMG_FD_204469 | JGI IMG/M metagenome (GOLD analysis project Ga0315912, IMG submission 204469) | Garden soil microbial communities collected in Santa Monica, California, United States - V. faba soil | ecosystem: Environmental > Terrestrial > Soil > Garden | place: USA: California... | reverse complement strand
GGCCAGGGTCGAAGACGCGCTCGCTCATGTTTCCTCGGTGCTGCTGCCGCCGGGAATCCTGCCTCTCGATTCGAGCATCGTGGAGATCGTGGCCGAAGGCCGCATCGCCAGTGTGCCCTTTGCCGGGCTGCGTTCGCCGGCTGACAACTCGCGCAGGCTCGTCGAAACGCACGCGGTGACCATGATCACGTCGCTGCTCGACGTGGAAGAGGCGCCGCGTCCGAGGCACTCGCGTCCCTTCCGGCTCGTGGCGCTCGCCAGCGGTTCCGGCACATTCCGCGCCGCGGTCCCCACCGATCCGGCGCCGAGGCTCCAGGCGGCGACGACCGAAATACGCGATGTGGCCAATCTCTTCGAAGCCAGTGATCGCTCCGCGCGAATAAGGTTGCTCACCGGAAAAGAAGGAGACGCCGCAACGCTTCGCCGCATCTGGAGCAGTGGTGCCGATGTCGTGCACTTCGCGACGCATGCGCTCGCGGATTTGCGCCAGCCGCTGGCGTCCCTGCTGGTGCTGCCCGCCAAAGGCGCTTCCGGCACGCATGCCTACCTGACGGCGGGGCAGGTGCAGGAGTGGCGTGGCGATGCCGACCTCGTCTTCCTGAGTGCGTGCGAAAGCGCCATTGGTCCCGCGCGATTCGCGGGCGGAATGCCAGGGCTGCAGAGCGCGTTCCTGCGCGCGGGCGCACGGGGAGTCATCGCGACGTTGTGGCCCATCGAGGACGTGCTGGCCCGGGAATTCTCCTCGGACTTCTACCGGCGCTTCACGGGAGGGCAAAGCGCGGCGCGTGCCTTGAGCGAAACGCAGCGCGCCTGGCTCGCACCGAAACCGGGTGCCGACGAGGCGGAGCAGCTCCGTCGCCGGCTGACCGCGCTCGCTCACGGCTTCTACACCCGATAAGAATGAGTGACCGCGAAAGATCGGGCACCAGTACCTTGCAATAACAGGTACCGTGCTTTATAAGATTCCGGCAACGACATGGCTGAATCCATCGACATCCAGCTCAAGAAAGGCGTGCTCGAGTTGTGCGTCCTCGAGCTCCTGTCGCAGGAAGACAGCTACGCCTATGACATCGCCAGCCGCCTGGCCGATGGCATCGGCATGGGCGAAGGCACGGTTTATCCCCTGATGCGCAGATTGCATACGGAAGGACTGGTGGAGACTTACCTGGTCGAGTCGAGCTCGGGCCCGCCCCGCAAGTATTACCGCCTCACGCGCGCGGGCAAGGCCGAGCTCTTGCGCGAACGCAGCGCCTGGCACGAGTTCACGCGAGCCGTGAATGCCATCGTCGGAGGGCGCAAGTGAGCGCGCGCGCCGATTTCCTCGCGACACTGCGTGCCGGGCTGCGAGGCGCACCCGATAGCTCGATCGACGAGATCATCGCCGACTACAGCACGCACTTCGACGAAGGCGCCGCGGCCGCGCGCAGCGAATCCGACGTCGCGGCGGCCCTCGGAGATCCCCTGGCCCTGGCGGGCGAGCTGCGCATGGAATTGCGCCTCGAGACGTTCGAAGCGGCACCATCGCCGCGGTCCGCGGCGGAGGTCATCAGCGGCGTCGCTTCGCAGGTGGTCGCCCGGGGCTTCCTCAATGTCGCCCTCCTGTGCCTGGTGGGCCCGTTGCTCGCCTTGTCAGGGCTCGGCATCGTGATCGCCATCCTCTCGGCGGCGGGTTTCGGCATCTGGTTCCTGGCAGACGGTTCGTCGCTGGGACTGCCGGGGGGCCTCGGCACGCCACTGCTCTGCGGCCTCGGGCTTCTGGCCGCCGCGATATCGCTCACCGCATTCCTCTTTCTGGCCGCCAATGCGGTGGTCAGCGGGCTCGCGAAGTACGCGCGCAACCAATATCGATTCCTCACACGTCCGTCCAACGCAGGAACTCCGCGATGAATTCCACGAAACGACTCCTGATCGTCGCGCTCGGCTCGGCAGTGATATCCGCCGGCTGCTTCGGCGGTGCGCATGTGCTGGCCACCTCCAACGACAGTGGCTCCTCGGAAATCATCAGCCGCGAAATTCCCTGGGACGACAGCACTTCGTTGTCACTCGGAGTTCGCAGCGTCGTGCGTTACGTGCAGGCGCCGGGTGCCGGCAAGATCGTCGCGCGTGGCCCGCATCGATCCGTCTCGACGCTCACGGTCGAAGATGGCGACATCCACGACCAACTACTGCATACCGGCGCCACGCTGGAGATCGTGGTCACGGCGCCTGCGATCTCGAGCTTTCATCTGGGCGGCGGCAGCCGGCTCAGCATCGAAGGCTACGATCAACCGAGCCTCCACGTGTCGACCGAAGGCAAGGCGCGGGTCGAAGCGGCGGGACGCGCTGACGTGGTGACTGTGAACATGAAAGGCAGTGGTACGGTCAACCTCGCCAGGCTTTCCGCAAACACGGCCTCGGTCGATATCGGCGGCATGAGCACGCTGGTACTCGCGCCGGCGAACGGCGCCGACCTCAAGGTGAGAAATTTTGCCTCGGCGGTACTGGTGACACAGCCGAAGGAACTCAAGACTTCGCTCGAAGACTCGGGGCGAGTGGTGAACGCGGACTAGCCGGCGCTTCACAAAACTTTACACGCGCGCGAACACCGCGAAACGCGGGGCAGCCAGCATACTTCCGTCAAAACCAGACGGAGTGAATCCCCATGCCCCTTTCCAATCCCAAACATCGCCGGATCGCGTTGATCGCGATCGCGGCGAGCCTCGTCGTCGCAGGCGGCACGATTGCCTACGCGCACAGCGGCGGCGACCACGGTCACATGATGAGCCGCGGATCCGAAGATCATCTCGAGCACATGCAGGAGATGCTCTCCCGCATCGGTGCATCCGATGCGCAAAAGGCGCAGATCAAAGGCATTCTCGAGCCGGCGTTCCAGGAAATGAAGAACGCGCACGAGGCGCACTCGGCCGCGTTCAGGCAGTTCCACGAAGAGATCACCGCGCCCAGCATCGACCGCGCGCGGCTCGAGGCGCTTCGGGCCGGGCAGATCAAGTCGCTGGACGAGGCTTCGAAGCGCCTGGTCACGGCGATCAGCGATGCGGCGGAAGTGCTGAGCCCGGAGCAGCGCGCCGCATTCGCGAAGCAGATCAGCAAGCATCACGGCGGCTAATATGCGCGCATGACCGCACGCGTCCTGCTCGTCGAAGATGATGCCCGCCTTGCCGCGATGGTCGCCGACTATCTCGGCGAGGCGGGTTATCGCGTGACGATCGCCGGCACGGGGGCGGCCGCCACGCGCGCCATCGAGACGGACGGCTTCGATGCGGTGGTCCTCGATCTCATGCTGCCCGATGCGGACGGACTCGACCTGTGCCGCGTCATCCGGTCCAGGTCCGACATCCCGCTGCTGATGCTCACGGCACGCGGCGATCCGCTCGACCGCGTGGTGGGCCTGGAGCTCGGCGCGGACGACTATCTACCCAAGCCGTTCGAACCGCGAGAGCTCCTGGCCCGGCTGCGCGCGATCTTGCGCCGCCGCAATACGAATGGCGCCACCGAAGTCCTGCGCTTCGGCCGGCTGGAGATCGACAAGGGCGCTCGCGAGGTGCGTGTCGACGGCCAGCGCAAGACGATGACGGCGCACCAGTTCGCGTTGCTGCTCGCGCTCGCCGAGCGCGCGGGCCGCGTGCTGTCTCGCGACGCACTCATGGACCTTACGAAGGGCGCCGCCCTCGAAGACTTCGATCGCTCGATCGACGTGCACATCTCGCGGCTGCGCGCGGCGATCGAGGACGACCCGAAGCGGCCGCGGCGAATACTCACCCTGCGCGGCGCCGGTTACGTCTTCGCGAAAGAGCAGGACCGGTAGATGCGGCGGCTGCACCTCAAGTTCTACCTCGCCATCGTCGGCACGCTGATGATGTTCCTCGCGGCCGGCGCCATGATCTGGCATCACTTCTCTTCGCCGCAGGCGGCGCTGTCGGGCATCGAGAGTGCGACGGCGCTTGCAGCCGGGATGCTGGACGATGCGCGCAACGTGGAGCGGCAGCAGGAGATTGTCGACGCGCTGGCGTACCAGCTGCACGCGGAGGTCGCGCTGTACGACGCGTCTGGCGCGACGAATGTCGTCGCCGGAAGCCCGCTGACGCTGATTCCGAAGGAGCTCGCGGAAGCCGGGTGGTTAGTGAGAAAAGGCGGGCCGGTACTGAACCGCGAGCTTTCCGGAGGACGTCACCTCGTCGTGCATCCGAGGCATCGTTTCTTCTGGCACAGCCTGCACATGGTCTTCCTGCTCGCGACGGTCGCCGCGGTGCTCGCGCTCCTGACCTATCCGATCGCGCGCGGCATCACGGCGCGACTCGCCCGTCTCGAAGCGGGTGTGCTGCAATTCGGTTCCGGCAATTTCTCTGCGCGCGTGAAGGTCGAGGGGCGCGACGAAGTCGCGGCACTCGCGAAGAGTTTCAACGAGTCGGCCGAACGCGTCGAGCAACTGGTGCGCGCCCACCAGTTGCTGCTTGCGAATTGCTCGCATGAATTGCGCACCCCGCTGGCCCGCATTCGCATGGCGATCGATCGCGTTCCAGGCACCGACTCCGCGGTCAGCGCGGAGCTCGCACGTAACATCGCGGAGCTCGACGCTCTCATTGGCGAGATGCTGCTTGCCAGCCGCCTCGACGTGGCGCACGGACTCGAGCGTCCCGAGCCGGTCGACCTGCTGGCGCTCGCCGCGGAGGAAGCAGCGCATTTCGATCTGCAAGTGAGCGGGGACGCGGTGACGCTCACAGCAGACCCGACGCTGTTGCGGCGCCTGGTGCGCAACCTGCTCGAGAACGCGCGGGTCCATGCGGGTGGCGCCTCGGATCTGCGCATCGAGAGCGCCGATCGGCACGCGATCATCGTCGTCGAAGACACTGGGAGCGGTGTACCGGCCGCGGAACACGATCGGATATTCGAACCTTTCCGCCGCGCCTCGACCGCCTCCCAGTCGACCGGGGCAGGGTTGGGGCTGTCGATCGTCAGGCAAATCGCGCGGGCCCATGGCGGAACGGTGGAGTACTCCGCGCGTCCGGAAGGCGGCAGCCGTTTCACGGTGACATTGCCGCGCTGAAGGAACCGTTTCGCCGCCTCGCGACACTCACTGCCGTAACAACAACAAGGCAGGAGCCTCTCATGAAAGTTTCTCGACTTCTGGCTATCGCCGGTCTCGTCGCGGCGGGGACCGCGGCCGCGGGTGGCGGCGGCTATTCTTCGATCCTGTTCCGTTTTGACGGTGGCACGGGCAACCAGGTGTTTCGTTCCGCGGCGGGTGCTCCGACGCTGAATACCGTGGCGGGCGTGAACCCGGCCGGCGCGCCCTGGGGCATCACTTCGCTGAACGCCGTCATCAAGACCAACGGCGACATTCGCGCCGTGGGCGAAGGCGTCCTGCTCTGGGGTGCCGACGGTATCGGCTCACGCGCCGGTCCGCGCCAGGTCATCCTTTCGCTGTTCTGCCGCAACGTGCCGGTTCCCCCGGCGGTGTCGGCCGCGCTGATCCTCGCGCCGTTCAACTCCGAGCCCGTCGATCTCGATGAAGACGGTGATTTCGTGGTCCGCGGCAAACTCACGGACGCCACGGGCGCGACTCCTCCGCTGAATTGTGGTGACACCGTCGACAACCGGCCGGTGTTGCTGATCCGTTCCGTGACGCCGGCGACCTCGACCACGCCGGCGACTCCCGGAGCATGGTTCGCCGCGGGCCTGCTTGCAGGCAAGCATCGCGACGGCCATGGTGGCAAGGGCGACTGGGATCGTTACTGATCCTGCGTCTTGTTAGGTGAGCGCCGGCGAGGGATCGCCGGCGCTCTTTTTCGTTCTGGCACCGCATCAGAATCTGCCTATCGCGTCAACGTCCAGAAGGACTACGTAATCCCTGCTATTTGCAGGTGCGGAAACCGCCCGTAGCCTTGGCGACATGGCAGCAGTACCCCAGGCTCTGAACTTCGCGCCCACGTTGAGACCGGACTCGACCGTTCAGTTGCTGTCAGGCAACCGGATGCCGCTCATGGGCCTCGGCACGTATCAGTTGCGGCATCACACGGTCGATTCGGTGACGCAGGCGCTCGCCGCCGGCTACCACATGTTCGACACTGCGGCCGACTACCACACGCAGCGCGGCATCGGAGACGCACTCCGGCATTGCGCTGTTCCGCGCGACTCGATCTACGTGGTGACCAAGATCCAGGAGACCGATGACGCATTCGAAGCGACCCGCGTGAATCTTGCCGAGCTCCGGCTGGACTACGCGGACCTCGTCCTCATTCATCGTCCGCCTGATCGCGGCGTCGGTGAATCCCTCTGGCAGGGACTGCGGCGCGCCAAGCGCGAAGGCCTCGCGCGCGACATCGGCGTGAGCAACTACTCGATCGAGCAGATCGAAGAACTCGTCTATCGCACCGGCGAGTTGCCGACGGTGAACCAGATCGAGTGGAGTCCGTTCGGTCACAGCCCGCGCATGCTCGACTTCTGCTTCGACAACCACATCGTCATCCAGGCGTGGAGTCCGCTGACGCGCGGGCGTCGACTCAACGACGACAAGCTCACCTCGATGGCGGCCCGTTACGGCAAGACGCCGGCGCAGATCCTGATCCGCTGGAGCCTGCAGCTCGGCGTGGTGCCGCTCCCCAAGGCGAACCATGCGCAGCACCTGCAGGAAAACGTCTCGGTGTTCGACTTCGAGATCCGCCAGATGGACATGGTCAAGCTGCGGACGCTCAACGAGCACTACTCCTCGCTGGGCGCGCTGACCTACGTCTAGCTAGCTCGCCGGCCATTCCAGCGCGAGACGCGCACCGCCGAGGCTCGTGCTGGCTTCCGCGATGACGCGCCCGCGGTGCAACGCGGCGATGCGCGCCACGATCGCGAGCCCGAGTCCGAAACCGCCGGTGTCGCGATTGCGGCTGGTATCGAGGCGCGTGAACGCGCGGAAGATGGCGGTGCGGTCGACTTCGGGAATGCCTTCGCCGTCATCCTCGACCACGAGGCGATACAAGTCGCGCTCGCGCGCCACGGTGATCGCGACCTTGTGCTTCGCATAGCGCAGGGCATTGGCGAGGAGATTGCTCAACGCGAGTTCCATGAGTCGCGGTTCCATCCACGCGGTTTCGAGACCGTCCTGCTGGACGGTGCTCACTGTCTTCTCGTGAGGAGGGCAGGACGACACTGCCTGCCGCAACCACGGTGCAATCGGAATCTCCTGGCTGTTCATGCGCAGGCCCGGGTGATCGAGCCGCGCGTAGTCGAGCATGTCGGAGATGAGATCGTCGATCTGCTGCACGTCGGCATTCAGCGCGCGCAACTGTCCGCGAAGGCTTTCGTCCACCTCACCTTCGAGCACGGCGGCCGCGAAGCGCACGCGGGCCAATGGCGTTCGCATCTCATGCGAAAGCGCGGCCGTCATTTCCTTCTGCGACTGGATGAGCTGGCTCACACGGGCCGACATGTCGTCGAGGTTGGTCGCAAGACTCGTGAGCTGCGTGGTGTGCGCGGCGGTGTCGAGCGGTTCGCGGTAATCAGTCGCGAACTTCTGCGATGCCACGGTGAGCACCCGCAGGTCGCGCAACAGCGGCCGCAGCCACAAGCCGACGATGAGAAGGATGGATGCGTAGAACAACACCGGCAGGAAGCGCACGACCGCGCTCTCGCGCACCGGTTCGAAAGGCCCCAGCCGGATCGCGCCGTGCAGGGCGGGGGAGTTCCACAGGTAGAAGATGCGCCCGTCATCGTCCTCGAGCTCATGTGGCACCGACTCCATCGGCGTGGCGCTCGAGATGTCGGCCGCATCGAGTACGCTGATTTCGAGATGGAGTCTTTCGGCCAGCGCTTCTGCCAGGGCAGCGCGATCGGCCGCAGGCGCGGCCGCGAGTTCCGATTCCATGAGCCTGAACGTCGACTCGAGCCAGGGATCCGCGGCGCGTACCTGGCGCGACTGGAGCGCATCGAACCCCAGGTCGAGCAGGATGGCGGCGATCAGCAGGCCGCCGGCCAACACCGCGTAGGAACGGATGAACAACCCGCGATTGCGGGCTGCCAGCCACTCCTTCAAACCGCGATCTCCCAGGCATCGGGCACTAACAAGTACCCCTTGCCCCACACGGTCTTGATGCGAGTGGGCGCCGTGGCATCGTCGCCGAGCTTGCGGCGCAGCTTGGACACACGGCCGTCGATGGAGCGGTCGAGGCCGTCGTAGTCGATGCCACGCATGGTGCGGAACACTTCATCGCGGCTCACGAGCTCGCCGGCGCGATGCGCGAGCAGGCTCAGCAGTTCGAACTCCTGCGTGGTCAGGGATACCGACTGGCCATGCAACCACACCTCGCGCGAAGTCTCGCTGATGCGCAGCGCACCGAGCGTGAGATCCGGCTTGCGTTCCGCCGCGCTAGCGGTGCCGGCACGTTCGGACCGCCGCAGCAACGCGCGCACGCGTGCGAGCAGCACCATGGGATCGACCGGTTTCATGACGTAGTCGTCGGCGCCCGCCTCGAGTCCGATGACGTGATCGAGGTCGGTATCGCGCGCCGTCAGGATCAGGATCGGCACGTCGTGCACGCGGCGCAGCTCGCGGCAGATGGAGAGGCCGTCTTTCCCCGGCAGCAGGAGATCGAGCAGCACGAGACGCGGCTTCTCGCGGGCAAAACGCTCGAGTGCGCGATCGCCTCGTTCCTCGACCGCCACGCGCAGGCCATTCTGGCCGAGGTAGGTCGCGGTCAGTTCGGCGAGTCGATTGTCATCCTCGATCAGCAGGATATCGACGTTGAAGGCGTTCATAGGACGTCCCACACATGCCGCGAGCGCCGCTCCCGCCGTCGATCGGTGGAGCCTACGCGCAACACCTCGATTTTGGCCTCGGCGACGTGCTCGGTGCCAGAGGGTGGTGACAACCAGAAAAGAAAATCCTGGGTCACCTGGCGTTCGTGGCTTGTTTCGCCCGACACCGCGCTCGGCCAGCACTTGAGCGGCGCGGGCAGCGCCTCGTCATTGAGACAGTATTCCGCCGCGCGCGTGCTCTTCCAGCGGATGTCGAACGTGACCGCGCAGGCCGTGGCGTTCTTGTCGAGCACGCACAACAGGGGCTTGACGTTGAGACGCACGGGTGGCGGATCCGCGGCGACGGCTGGCAACGCGGCGAGAACGCCCAAGGCCAGCGCGAGGCGTGTGCGAATCAGAATTGCCACGCGACCCCGGCGAAGTAGCCGATAACCTGGGGCTCGGCGACGATCGGACTCAGGGAGATGCTGTCGGAAAGCTTCTCGTAGTTTGCCGAGACCGCGAGGCGCACGTTCTTCGTGAGGTAGTAGCTGGTGCGCAGGCCGGCCTCCCAGCCAAACCCGCCATCGACCTGGTAGCCGGCTAACGTGGGTAACACCTCGTCCGCATGCACGCCCCAGTAGTAGTCGCTGAGCGCAGCGCTCTTGTAGGAGACGCCGACCGAAGGTGCGATGGAGAAGCGACCGTGGATCCAGCGGTAGCCATAGTCGGCCGAGATTTCGAATCCTTCGTGCGTACCGCTGACATCGTGGAAGGCGCGGAGCGACGCTTCACCCCACTCGCCGTCGAACAGCATCTCGAGACCGAGTTCCACAGCGTAGTCGCGGTCGGGAACCTTGAGTTCGACGGGTACGACGACGCCGGCGCCCGGGCCGCCGGGTGTGGTCGGGCCGACAATCGGAACCTGGCCGCCTCCGGAAGTCATGGTGAAGTTCACGTAGCGCGTATTCGTCTTGCCGAAAAACGCGCGATCGCTGTTGAGTCGCGCCACCACGTTGGTCGTGAAACGCGCGTTGTCGACGAGGGCGAACCCGAGGTCGAAGTTGTCGAAGAACCAGCGCTCGCCAAACCACGCGATGTCGAGATCCACGACGACGGGAATGTCTTCCGACTGGATGAGCGGGTTGGTGCGCTGCCCGTAGCCGAGCCCGATGCCGAAGCGCCAGCTCTTCTCCGCAGGCAGGGAATGCGGGGCGTTTGGCACCGGGGTCGCCGGCTCGACTGTCGTTTCCGCCTGCGCGAACGCCAACGGCATCGCGCCCCAAAGCGCCGTCAGCGCGGCCAGGGTTCGAAGTGTCGGGATTTTCATGGCGTCATTCTAACTTCGACCGTGTTGGGCGCCGCGGCAAGCATCGCGGAAAGCTGTGTGGAAACTGTGAAAAAGTGTCGCGCGCCGGTTGAACACAATTTGACGATTCTCCTCAAGAGTCGAGACAGACGGCGCAGGCTCGCGCGGATAGCCTCGTCGCAGCTGGTTTCCACGGGGAGAAATCGTCATGCGTCGTCCGATCAACTGGGTCGTGTTTTCGATTTCCGTCCTGTTCCTGGTCGCGGGCACCCTGCTCTCGGGCTGCGGTGGCACCGGCACCGAAGACGAGACTGGCGGCGACACACCCGAAGTGTCAGGCATGCTCCGCAAGGTGCGCTCGGCCTCGGAGCTCGAGACCTCGCTCAAGTCATCGCTTCCCGCCGTGCTTGCGATTGCGCAGCCCTTGCCGGCGGCGCCGACGGTGGGCGGCTCTGGCGCAACGAACTACACCGGCACCTACACCGCGGAAGCGGGTGTCGACGAATTCGACCACGTGCGCTACGACGGCACGCATCTCTACGTCGGGCCGGATAGTTCAGCCGACACGCAGGTCGCGCGCGAGATCCGGATCCTGCAAACCACTCCGGCGGCGGGCACCGCCAGGCAGGTGAGTGCGATTCCCATCGAGGCGCGTCAGCAGGTGCACGGGTTCTACGTTTCCGATGGCCGCCTGGTCATGTTCACGAGCGCCATCAACTATCTTCCCTACGTCGATTTCGGAATGGCGCTGTTCCGCTGGGAACCGACCGAACTCGAGGTCCACGTGTACGACGTCGTCGACCCGGCGCATCCCTCGAGAATCCTGCACGCGAAGCTGGGTGGCGTGCTCGTTGCGACGCGTCGCGTCGACGACCGCATCTATCTCGTCAGCCGCTACTCACCCTTTATCCCTGCCGACTCGTCAGGCAAGTCCATGCTCGCGACCATGTCGCTCGCCGATCTCCTGCCGAAGCTGACAGTGGCCGGCAACGTGCAGCCGCTGGTCGCGCCGTCCGACTGCTACGTCACGAACACTGGTAATGCACAGGGCTATCCCGTGCTGACCACCATCACGTCGTTCTCGATGAAGAACCCGCTGTCGTTCACCAGCGCCTGCTACAACGAACACGTCAACGGGATCTACGCATCGGCCTCGGCGCTCTATGTGTCGCAGCCGCTCATGGGCACAACGAGTTCCGGAAGTGCTACGCGCATCCACAAATTTTCGCTGACCTCGGCTACGCCGGCCTACGCTGGTTCGGTGGAGGTGAAGGGCCAGCTGTGGTTAGGCGGCAATTCCGATTTCCGCATGAACGAATACCAGGGAATGCTTCGCGTGGTGACGACCGAATTCACCACGGACGCTGCGGACCAGCAGGACCATCACCTGTTCATAGTCCGGCCGAAGTCCGGTGCGCTGGCGCTCGAAGTCGTGTCGAGCCTGCCCAACGATGCGCGACCTGAAGAGCTCGGAAAACCCAACGAAGCGCTCTTCGGCGTGCGCTTCGCGAACGATCGCGCGTATCTCGTGACGTTCCGGCGCATGGATCCGCTGTACGTGCTCGACCTGTCGAGCCCCACCGACCCGCGAATCGCCGGTCAGCTGGAAATCCCGGGATTCTCGGACTTCCTGCATCCAGTCACGCGCGATCTCCTGTTGGCACTGGGAACCAATGCCGGGTCCGTCAAGCTCGAGCTGTTCGACGTGTCTTCAATCGAGCATCCGCAGTCGCGGGGGGCGCTCACGCTCGGAGGGCCGGGTTCCTATTCCGAAGCGATGTGGGAACGTCATGCGTTCACGTGGCTTCCGTCGGACACCGTCGATCGCGTGGCGATTCCGTTGACGATCTGGCCACAGGTTTCGACCACCTTCGGGAACCCGATGACCTCGCTTCACCAGTTCGAGATCCTGGGCAAGCGGGCCGCCGGCAGCGCGTCCCTGCAGCCCGCGGGCGTAGTGGCTCCGTTCACGCGCGAGGACGAATCCGGCTACTCGGTAGACGCACGCTCGTACATTCACGGCGACACGGTGTATTTCGTGCGGGGCGACGAGGTGTGGTCCACCTCGTGGTTTGCACCGTCGGAGGTGCAGGGACCCTTCTGAGGAGCGAGGCCCTCCCGGCACCGACTGGGAGGAATCGGCGGCCGAGGGGCCTCACTATCGACCTCAGGAAATCTTGTAGTACGCCTTCGCGCTCTGGCTGTACGCCGCCGCTCCATCGCCGCGTGTCAGCTTGTCGAGCGAATCGGCCGGGGCGGACTTCAGCTCGTCCTTGGTGAACGGCACCACGTAGCTGTCTTCGCTTTCCACGTAGTCGAGTGCCGACCAGGGCACGGGGTGGTACTTCTCGTTCATCCCGAGAAAGCCGCCGAATCCGACCACGGCGTAGACAATGTTGTTAGACAGCTTGTCCAGCACGATGTCTTCGACCTGGCCGATCTTTTCACCGGCTGAGTTCTTGACGCTGGTGCCAATCACTTTCTTGGCGCGAATCACCTGGGTATGTCCGGATGCGGTCGTCATGGGGATGCCTCCATCGGGGATCTGTGCGGGGGTGTGATGGTAGGGAGGCGAGGGAAACCGCCCCATCGGCGCATGGCGCGGCGTCGTGTCAGATGAACCGCAACCCGCGTGGGCGCCCCCGTGTATAAAGTGCAAACGGAGGCTCCCCAGTGAACACGCCCGCACCCACGTTGACCGCGCTCAACGGCATTCGCTTCTTTGCGGTGTTCCACATTTTCCTGCATCACATCTGGTCGATCCGTTTCGAATCGCCGCGCGGCGAGGGCCCTTGGGCGAATGCCTATTCCACGCTCGACAGATTTCCGGACTGGGTGAACAACCTGCTGTCGCACGGCTACCTGGCCACGAGCTTCTTTTTCCTGCTCTCGGGTTTCATCCTGTCGTACCTCTACTGGACCCCGGGCGGGGAACTGTCGACCACTCGCCAGCGCTTCTGGTGGCAGAGACTCACGCGCATCTATCCGGCGCATCTCATCGCGCTCGGCATCACGTTCCTGTTAGCCGTGCCGCGCTTCATCTTCGATCCGAACGCGCCGGACATACCACTCGCCGTCGCGAGTGCCGTGGCGACCGCGACGCTGACCCAGTCCTGGTTCGCGCCGCTCGTCCCCGTTTTTAGCTGGCCGACCTGGGCTCTGTCGGCGCTGGTATTTCTCTACGCGATCATGCCGTGGCTCATGCGCGTGCTCGGGCGGCTCTCGCGCCGCACGCAGATCACGCTCCTCGTGGTGAGCCCGCTGATCTCACTCGCGCCCACGCTCGTCTTTCTGCGGTTTTTCCCGGATGGCGCCGAGAACCAGCAGAACTGGCAGATCTTCATCGGCTCGACGCCGCTCTTCTGGGTGGCGCAATTCGTCGCCGGCATGCTGCTGTCGCGCGTTTTCGCGATCAGCCGGTTCGAGCATGCATGGCGCGAAACATCGAAGCCGTGGATTTCGCCCGGCGACCTGGCGCTGGCCGCGGTTGTCATCATCAGCCTGATGCCGCCACACGACGAGGTCTGGCGACTGATCCTTCGTCACGGCGCGCTGATGCCGCTCTACCTGGTGGCGATCCACGATCTCGCGTTGGGTCGCGGACTCGCGGCGCGCGTGTTCTCGCTGCCCGGCATGTCCTTCCTGGGCCAGCTCTCGTTCTCGATCTTCATCTGGCAGAACCTGTTCATGATGTTCGGGTTCATGAGCATCCTGGCGGCGCCGCAGGTTCCGGACATCTCGTTCCTGGTCGCGGTCCTCGGACTCCTCGGGATGTCGATGATCAGCACCTTCTTCATCGAGAAGCCGCTGGCGCGTCGCCTGCGCAACCGTTATCCGGACGTCAGGGGATCGGCAGAAGCCCCTGCGGCGGGCGGCCACGAAGCGAGCTGAACATCACGGCCGGCGAGAGCTGCGTCCACGCAAGCTCGGGCACTTCCGAATCGGCCAGGCCATCGCCGTTGGTATCGACCGATACCAGTACCGTCGCGCTGTTGGTCGCCGCCGTACCTTCCTCGGAGAGCCGCGCCGCGGAATTTGCCGCGCCGGTGAGGCCCAGGCGCCCCGCACTCGGATACGAGCCGATGGTCCCGGTGAGCGACAGCGGCGTGCTCACGCGAAATTCCCCGGCGTTGCCGGGTCCGACCAGTGTTCCCTGCAGTAGATAGTCGTAGCGCATCGTGTCGTAGCGCTGCAGGTAGTCGACGACGAGGTTGGCCACGCTCTGCGTCTGCCCCGCCTGCGTGTGGCGATACTCGCCGAACGTCAGTACGTAGTGGTCGAAGTCGCTGGTCCAGGAGTAGTCGAGACTGCCGTTGAAGTTGATGGTCACGGGCTCCGCACCCGTGACGGTCGACGTCAACGCGAGATCGATGATCTGCACGAGCAGGTCGTATTCGCGGCCATTGCCGAGCGGGCCTGCGGACGTCACCTGGATACGAACGGCGCCCGTGGCACTCACTACATCCGTCACGCAGCGATCCAGGAAAAGGCTGAGCGTGTCGTTCGCATTCAGCACGCCATTCCCATTGCGATCAGTGAGGGTGATGGATGCCACGCCCGAGACCGGGCAACGGAAAATCGGCGAAAACGGAACGAGGTTGTTCACCATTCGATCGGCGACATCGGCGCCGAGCTTGGCGTACTGGAATGCGGAATCACCCCACTCGAGCGCATTTCGCATGGCGCCCTGATAGTTCGACGCGTCGAGCGCGAGCTGCACCGGAGCAGGAGGCGGCGGTGTCGCCACCGGCGCGGCGTCGCCATTGCCGCCACCACCCCCACAGGCATGCAGCGTCGCGAGGCTTCCAAGGATCAGGGTTCGTGAAAATCGCACCATGGCGCGGAAGCCTAGTCCCGCCGCGCCCGTCGGCGCAATTGTCGCCATTCCAGAACCTGCAATTGGACAGAACGCGCGTTGCGCCGCGTTCAATCGATTGTCAGTGCGATTTCATCCGAATGAAAATTCGATTCCCGGCAGGCGACGCGCAGCGTGCCCGATGAACGTCGCAGCGCATTCGCGGGGATTGTCATCCTGAGAGCAGTGGCACGGCAGGATGCGAGCTCACGCCAGTGCTCGTCACCATGGGGGCGATACAGTGCCACGGCGCTGGCGCACAACGCCGCCCGATATCGAAGACGCCATTCGAGCACCGCGTCGTCGAGCGACGACCAGTGCAGCGAGTCCGAATCGACGATGAGCTCGATCGGCCCGAGCACCGCGTTCGCGATGTTCAGCATGTTCCCCGTGTGACACTGGCCGACGAGTTCTGGGCGCGGCGTGCCGCTCGCGATCAGGTGTTCCTTGAGCTCGTGATATCCCCAGCCCGGATTCACGGACTTCAACAACGCGGCGCAGCCGCTGACATAGGGAGCTCCCATCGCGGCACCGACGAACACGGCGTGTCCGTTGCCGCGCCAGTGCGGGACGCGCGCAAAGGCAGGCGCGGCAAGATGGGCGGAATCGCGCGGGCAGATGGCGAGCGGCCGGAAGTTCTCGTCGACGGAAAGAACGTTGATCTGGTTCGGCGATTGGCGCTGCGCCTCCATCGCCGTACACACCACCAGCACGTTGCGTGCCGCCGCATATTGAATGGCGCGCTGCACCGTGCTCGATGCGACGTTGCCTATCGGCGAGACATTGACGATGCAGGCACCCATCTCCACCGCGTATTCGATGGCGTGCGCCAGGTCCAGTGCCTGCGGGCCCGTGCCGGTGGTGAATCGCACCGGCAGGAGGCGCGAGCCCGGCGCGACACCGGAAAAGCGCTCGACATCGCTTTCTCGTCCGGCGGCGACGCCGGCTGCCTGCGTACCCGGCAATTCCAGGCTGCCGATGGACGATTCATGCTGGGCGTGGCCGTTCCTGATGTTAGGCGCCACCAACGGATGATCGAGCTGCACGCCTTCATCAACGATGCCGATGACGACCTCGGGGTTGCCCCGGGTTCGCGTCCACGCGCGCTCGATCCCGAGCCACTCGAAAGCGGCGCCGAAGCGGCCCTGGTTGGCCGCGCCAATCATCATGGGAGATCCCTTCGCTTGAGACGGCCTTGTTAGAGGGCCGCAAGACGCTCTCTGCGACGAGAGAGCGACCTATGACACCGCGATCAGGGTTTTACGAAACTGAAATCGAGAGGTTCTTCGTCCGACGCCTGTTTGCGTACCTGCAGCGAATAGGTGCCGGGCCGGAGCTGATCGCTCTCGATCATGACTTCCAGCGAAACAGGCGAAGTCGGGTGCTGGCTGTAAAGCGTGGCGACCGTTTCGACTTCCTTGTTTTTTTCGAGCCGGTCGAGCGCGATGGTGTAGTGATGGGCGAGGTCGAACAGGCCGACGATCTCGACGCGCACGCTGCCGTCTTGCAGGAGCGCAACGCTCTCGTCGCCGCGCACCAGTGCGAGCCGCAGGGTCGACCCGCTGCGCTGTTCATCGCGGGTCACCGCAGCCATGACGGGTTTCGTGGCGTGCGGCACGTGGTAGGTCCACACGTAGTAGAGGCCAAAGAGGGACAGCAGGATTCCGGCTGCCGCAGCCACACTCCAGCGGGCCACGTGCGGATTCGACCGCACGAATTCGGCCGTGGATCCGCGCGCCACGAGCGCAATGCCCGCCTTGAGGCGCTGTTCATATTCGACCTGCTTCGCGAACTCGGTATTCACGAGGCAGTACTCTTCGAACGCGCACGCCTCGGCCTCGCCCATGCGACCCGACACGTACTGCTCGAGGAGGTGCTGATTCACAGGCCGGAACTCAGCAGGTCGCGCATGGCGAAACCCCGCTCTTCGAGTATCTGCCGGAATCGTTTACGTGCACGACTCAAGGCCTGGTTGAATGCCGCTTCGGTCAGATCCATCTCCTGACAAATGATGTCTTTGTCATGATCGTCGAGATAAAAGCGTTTGAGCATCAGGCGATCCCGGG
>Ga0315912_10003083_pt1 | contig 16953 bp, 30 predicted proteins | sample VfabasoilMG_FD_204469 | JGI IMG/M metagenome (GOLD analysis project Ga0315912, IMG submission 204469) | Garden soil microbial communities collected in Santa Monica, California, United States - V. faba soil | ecosystem: Environmental > Terrestrial > Soil > Garden | place: USA: California... | reverse complement strand
ATCGTCGATCTGCCCGACGTTCACCACCAGCGACGCCGCCGAGCGGTTGAACTTCGGATCCGAGACGAGGAGGACGCGCAGCCCATTGTCGAGCACGAAGCGGCGGAACACCGCCTTGTCCGTGGGCGCCTGGACCTTGGGCGGCAGGCTTGCGGCCGCCGATGCGGGAGCGCTGGTCTGGGCGGCGGCGGAAAACAAAAAGGCCGCCGCGAGGATCGCGGCGGCCGAGAGGATGCGGTTCATGCGGGGAGCCCTCAGGCGGTGGCGGCGGCTTTCCTGTCGCTGCCGGTTTTCTCGGTCTCTTCCTTCGGCTCGGGACGATCCACGAGCTCGACGAGCGCCATCGGCGCGTTGTCGCCCTTGCGGAAGCCGGACTTCAGGATACGCAGGTAGCCGCCGTTGCGGCTCTTGTAGCGCGGGCCCAGCTCGTCGAAGAGCTTCACGACCATGTCGCGGTCGCGCAGGCGGTCGAACGCAAGGCGCTTGTTGGCGAGCGTGGCGTTCTTGCCGAGCGTGATGATGGGCTCGGCGACGCGGCGCAGCTCCTTCGCCTTCGGCAGCGTGGTCTTGATGGCCTCGTGCTTGAGGAGCGACACGGTCATGTTGCGCAGCATCGCGAGGCGATGGCTGCTGGTGCGGTTGAGCTTTCGAAGCCCGTGGCGGTGACGCATTTTTCTATCTTCCTTTCACTCTCTTGGCCTATCCGGCCTTGTTGTTGTTATGGGGTTGGAGGGGGTGCAGTTACTTGGTAAGGCCAGCCACCGGCCAGTTCTCCAGCTTCATGCCGAGAGTCAGGCCCTTCGATGCGAGCACTTCCTTGATCTCGTTCAGCGACTTGCGGCCCAGGTTCGGCGTCTTCAGGAGCTCGTTCTCCGTGCGCTGGATGAGATCGCCGATGTAGTAGATGTTCTCGGCCTTGAGGCAGTTGGCCGAGCGCACCGTGAGCTCGAGGTCGTCCACCGGCTGGAGCAGGATCGGATCGACCTGCGGCTGGGCGGACTCGACGCGCTCTTCGCTCGTCGACTGCAGCGACGCGAAGACCGAAAGCTGGTCCACGAGGACGCTCGCGGAGTAGCGGACGGCCTCTTCCGGCTCGATCACGCCGTTGGTCTCGATGTCGATCACGAGGCGGTCGAGGTCGGTGCGCTGCTCGACGCGGGCGCTCTCGACCTGGTAGCTCACGCGGCGGACCGGCGAGAACGAGGCGTCGAGGAGGATCGAGCCGATGGAGCGCGAGTCGTCCTGGCGGCGGGAAGTGGCCGGCACGTAGCCGCGGCCCTTCTCGATCTTGATCGTCATGTCGATCTTGCCGCCCTGCGTGAGATGCGCGATCACGTGGTCGGGGTTGATGATCTCGACGTCGTGCGTCTGCTCGATGTCGGCAGCGGTCACCGGGCCGGGCGTCGCCTTCTTGAGCTTGAGCGTGGCCTCGGAGCGGTTGTGCAGCTTCATCACGATGCCCTTGAGGTTCAGGATGACGTCGACGACGTCCTCCTGCACTCCCTCGATCGTGGAGTACTCGTGCAGCACGCCGGCGATCTTGACCTCGGTCGCGGCGTAGCCGGGCATCGACGAGAGCAAGATGCGGCGAAGCGCATTGCCCAGCGTGTGCCCGTAGCCGCGCTCGAAAGGCTCCATCACGACCTTCGCGTGCGTCGGCGAAAGGTTCTGGACGTCGATGATGCGGGGCTTCAAAAAAGTCGTGGCGTTGCTTTGCATTCGGAAATACCTCGGAACAGATGCGTTTCGGGAAGCGAGCTGCTACCGGTTACTTCGAGTAAAGCTCGACCACCAGCTGTTCGTTCACGTCGGAGGCGAACTCCGCGCGGTCGGGCAGGTTCTTGAGCGTGCCCTTGAAGTTCTTCGGATCGACCTCGACCCAGCTCGGGAAACCGTTTTGCTCCGCCAGGTCCAGGGAGGCCTTGATGCGGAGCTGCGCGCGCGATTTCTCGCGCACGGCGACGACGTCGGTCGCGCGAAGCAGGTACGACGGGATGTTGACCGGCTTGCCGTTCACCTCGATCGCCTTGTGGGAAACGAGCTGGCGGGCTTCGGCGCGCGTGGAGGCGAACCCCATGCGGTAGACGACGTTGTCCAGGCGGCTCTCCAGCATCTGCAGGAGGTTCTCCCCCGTGGCGCCGCGCTTCTGGATCGCCTTGTCGAAGTAGGTGCGGAACTGGCGCTCGAGCACGCCGTACATGCGGCGGATCTTCTGCTTCTCGCGAAGCTGCGTGCCGTATTCAGAGATTCGCGTCGACTTGGCGCCGTGCTGGCCGGGGCGCGAGTCGAGCTTGCACTTGGTGTCGAGCGAGCGGCGCGCGCTCTTGAGGAAGAGGTCGGTGCCTTCCCGCCTCGAGAGCTTGCACTTGGGTCCGGTATATCGAGCCATGGTGTGTTTTCCTGGTGTCCTTGTTACATCCGGCGCCGCTTAGGCGGGCGGCAGCCGTTGTGCGGAACGGGGGTGACGTCGGCGATCGAGACGATCTTGAGGCCGAGCGCGTTCAGCGCGCGGACGGCCGACTCGCGGCCGGGGCCGGGGCCCTTGATGCGCACCTCGAGGTTCTTCACGCCATGCTCCTGGGCGGCGCGGCCCGCGGCTTCGGCCGCGACCTGCGCGGCGAAAGGCGTGGACTTGCGCGATCCCTTGAACCCGGCGGCGCCCGAAGTCGCCCACGACAGGGCGTTGCCCTGGCGGTCGGTGATCGTGATGATCGTGTTGTTGAAAGACGCGTGCACGTGCGCGATGCCCTCGGAGACGACTTTCTTCGCCTTCTTGCGGACGCGCGCGGCGGCGGGTGCCTTGGCCATGATTCCCTATCCCTTCTCGATTAAGCCGCGGCGGCCTTGGTGAGCCGCACGGCCTTGCGCGGGCCCTTGCGGGTGCGCGCGTTGGTGCGCGTGCGCTGTCCGCGCACGGGCAAGCCCTTCTTGTGGCGCACGCCCCGGTAGCAACCGAGGTCCATGAGCCGCTTGATGTTCATCGACGTCTCGCGGCGCAGGTCCCCTTCCACCGTGAACTTCGCCACCTGCTCGCGGATCTTCTCCATCTCCGCGTCGGTGAGGTCCTTGATCTTCGCGGTGTGCTTGACGCCCACGGAGTCGCAGATGAGGCGCGCGCGCGAGCGGCCGATGCCGAAGATCGCGGTGAGCGCGATCGCCGCGTGCTGCTGGTTCGGAATGTTGATGCCGGCAATACGTGCCATGTGTGTTCCCTTATCCCTGGCGCTGCTTGTGGCGCGGATCGGTGCAGATCACGCGCACGACGCCCTTGCGCCGCACGATCTTGCACTTGCGGCAGATTTTCTTGACCGAGGCCTGCACTCGCATCGTCTTCTCCTTACTTCGCGCGGAACGTGATCCGCGCCTTCGTCAGATCGTAGGGCGTGAGCTCCACGGTCACCTTGTCCCCCGGCAGGATCCGGATGTAGTGCATCCGCATCTTCCCGGAGATGTGGCCGAGAACCACGTGCCCGTTCTCCAGCTTCACCCTGAACATCGCGTTGGGGAGCGTTTCCACAATCTCCCCCTGCATCTGGATCGTTTCTTCCTTCGCCATTCTTCGCCTAGCGCATCGTCAAGCCGGGACCGCCCTTGAAGTTCGCCTTCTTGAGCAGGCTCTCGTACTGGTGCGACATCAGGTAGGCCTGGAGCTGCGCCATGAAATCCATCGTCACCACGACCGTGATCAGCAGCGACGTGCCGCCGAAATAGAACGGCACGTTGTACTGGCGCTGCAGGAACTCGGGCAGCAGGCAGACGAGCGTGATGTAGATCGAGCCGACCAGCGTGAGCCGCGTGATGATGCGGTCGATGTAGCGCGCCGTCTGCTCGCCCGGCCGGATTCCCGGCACGAACGCCCCGCTCTTCTTCAGGTTGTCCGCCGTCTCCTTCGAATTGAAGACGAGCGCCGTGTAGAAGAAGCAGAAGAAGATGATCGCGGCCGCATACAGCACGATGTGCAGCATCTGGCCCGGGCCCAGCGCGCCCGCGAGGTCCCTCAGCCAGACCATGTTCTCGTGCGACCCGAACCAGCTCGCGAGCGTGGCCGGGAAGAGGATGATCGACGAGGCGAAGATCGGCGGGATGACGCCGGACATGTTGAGCTTGAGCGGCAGGAACGAGCTCTGCCCCCCATAAAGACGGTTGCCGACTTGCCGCTTCGCGTAGTTCACGAGGATGCGGCGCTGGCCTTTCTCGATGAAGACCACGACCGCCGTCGTGAGGAGCACCACGGCGAAGATCAGGATCGCGATGAAGACCGACATCGCGCCCGTGCGCACGAGCTCGACCGTGCCGCCCGCGGCCGCCGGCAGGCCCGCCACGATGCCGCCGAAGATGATCATCGAGATGCCGTTGCCCAGGCCCCGCTCGGTGATCTGCTCGCCCAGCCACATCAGGAACATCGTGCCGGTGGTGAGCGTGATGACCGTCGTGAAGCGGAACGCGAGGCCCGGGTCGATCACGAGGCCGGGCTGCGATTCCAGCGCGATCGAGATGCCGAGCGCCTGGAAGAGCGACAGCACCACGGTGCCGTAGCGCGTGTACTGCGTGATCTTGCGGCGTCCGGCCTCGCCTTCCTTCTTCAGCGCGTCGAGCGTCGGCGACACCACCGTCATGAGCTGCATGATGATGGAGGCCGAGATGTACGGCATGATCCCGAGCGCGAAGATCGAGAAGCGCGACAGGGCCCCGCCCGAGAACATGTTGAACATGTCCAGGATGCCGCCGCGCGTCTGGTTGAACAGGCGCGCGAGCTCGTTCGGATCGATCCCCGGCACGGGGATGAACGTTCCGATGCGATAGACGACGAGCGCGAGCACCAGGAAGATGAGGCGCCTCTTGAGGTCGCCGAGCTTGCCGATGGTCGCGAAGGGGTTAGACGCCAATTTCCGTGTTTCTCCGTTGATTCCTCAGGCCGCGGCCTTGGCCTTCTTCTGCAGCTTGCCTTCGCGCTTCACGGCTTCCACCGCCGCCACGCTGCCGCCCGCCTGCTCGATCGCCGCCTTCGCGCCCTTGGAGGCGAAAATGCCGGAGACCTTGAACGCTTTCTCGACCTTGCCGGCGAGGATGATCTTCGCGCGGTCCGCGTCGGCCGGAACCAGGCGCGCCTTCTTCAGGCCCGCGAGGTCGATCGCCTCGGCGCCGACCTTCGCGAGGTCGCCCGAGCGCACTTCCGCAGCCTTCGTGATCGTCACCGCGAGGAAGCCGCGCTTCGGGAGCCGCCGCTGGAGCGGCATTTGCCCGCCCTCGAAGCCGACCTTGTGGAATCCGCCGGCGCGCGATTTCTGGCCCTTGTGGCCGCGGCCCGCGGTCTTGCCCAGGCCCGAGCCGATGCCGCGCCCGACGCGCTTCGCGTTCTTGCGCGAGCCCGCGGCCGGCTTGATGGTGTTGAGTTCCATGCTCTAGCCCTCGACCTTCACCAGGTAGCTCACCTTGTTGATCATTCCGCGATTGGCGGGCGTGTCGGCCACTTCCACCGTGTGCTCGCGATGCCGCAGTCCCAGGCCCTTCACGCACTCCCGATGCTTCGAGATGGTGCCGGTGAGGCCCTTTACCAAGGTCACCTTGATTTTCTTGGGCTGGCTCATGCGATCTCTTCGACTTTCTTGCCGCGCTTGGCCGCGATTTCCGACGGCCGGCGCTGCTGCAGGAGGCCGTCGAGGGTGGCGCGCACGACGTTGTACGGGTTGGTCGAGCCGTGGCACTTGGCCGAGATGTTGGTGACGCCCATCACCTCGAAGACCGCGCGCATGGCGCCACCCGCCTTGATGCCGTTGCCCTCGACCGCGGGCTTCATCATCACGCGGGTCGCCCCGTGGCGGCCGATGACGTCGTGGTGGATCGTGCCGCCCTTGAGCGCCATCTTCACCATGTTGCGGCGGGCCTGCTCCATCGCCTTCTGCACGGCGACCGGCACTTCACGCGCCTTGCCCTTGCCCATGCCGATGGAGCCGTCGCCGTCGCCCACCACCGTGAGCGCCGCGAAGCCCAGGATCCGTCCGCCCTTCACCACCTTGGTGACGCGGTTCACGGAGATCATCTTCTCGCGCAAGCCGTCGGAGCGTTCGTCGCCGCCTACGTTGCGCTGGTCCATTTTCGCCATGGCCTAATTCCCTAGAACTTGAGTCCGCCCTCGCGGGCGGCTTCGGCCAGCGCCTTGACGCGGCCGTGGTAGCTGAATCCGGCGCGGTCGAACGCGACTTCCGTCACGCCCGCCGCCTTCGCCTTCTCCGCGATGCGCTTGCCGACCTCGGCAGCCGCTTCCTTCTTCGCGCCGTTCGGGTGCGAAGCGCGCACGTCCTTCTCGAGCGTCGAAGCGGATGCGAGCACCTTGCCGCCCGTGGCGTCGATCACCTGGGCGTAGATGTGCAGGTTCGTGCGGTGCACCGTGAGGCGCACGGCGCTTTGCCGGCCGATGCGCACGCGCGTTTTCGCGGCGCGGCGCTGTCTGGAGATCTTTTTGTCCATGCTCTCGCCCTTACTTCTTCTTGGTCTCTTTGATGACGACCTTCTCGTCGGAGTACCGCACGCCCTTGCCCTTGTACGGCTCGGGGCTCTTGTACGCGCGGATCTCGGCAGCGACCTGGCCCACCTTCTGGCGGTCCATGCCCTTGATGACGATCTCGGTCTGCGTCGGCGTCTCCGCCTTCACGCCCTCGGGCAGCTGGTGCACGATCGGGTGCGAGAAGCCGAGCGACAGGTTCACCTTGTTGCCCTGGGCCTGCGCGCGGTAGCCGACGCCCACGAGGTTCAGCTTCTTCTGGAAGCCTTCCTTCACGCCCTGGACCATGTTGGCGACGTTGGCGCGCATGGTGCCGGAGAGCGCGTTCGCTTCCTGGCTCTCGTTGGCGACGGCGAAGACGACCTTGCCGTCCTCGACCTTCACCGTGACGCCGCTGCCGATCGGCTGCGTCAGCGTACCGAGCGGGCCCTTCACCACGACCTCGGTCGCGTTGACGGTCACCTGGACCTTGTCGGGAACGGCGACGGGTGCTTTTCCAATGCGGGACATGTGCGCGCTCCTTAGACGACGATGCAGAGCACTTCGCCGCCGACGCCCGTGTCGCGGGCACGACGATCGGTCATGACGCCGCGCGAGGTGGAGACGATCGCCACGCCCAGCCCGTTCATGACGCGCGGGATGTCGTCGCGGCCTTTGTAGATGCGCAGGCCCGGCCGGGAAACGCGCTCGAGCTTCTCGATCACGGGCTTGCCGGCGTAGTACTTGAGGCCGATCTCGATCACGTTCCTGCCGTCGATCGTGCGCACCGCGAAGTCTTCGATGTAGCCCTCGTCCTTCAGGACCTGGGCGATGGATTGCTTCACCTTCGATGCCGGCACCAGAACGCTGGCCTTTTCCGTGGCCTGGGCGTTGCGGATGCGCGTCAGCATGTCGGCGATGGGATCACTCATGCTCATATTCAGGCTCCTACCAGCTCGCCTTGATCATTCCGGGGATTTCGCCGCGCATGGCGATCTCGCGGATCTTGTTGCGCGCCAGCCCGAACTTGCGGAACGTGCCGCGCGGGCGGCCCGTCATGGCGCAGCGGTTGCGCAGGCGCACGGGAGACGCATTGCGGGGCAGCGACTGCAGCTTCGCGCGGGCCTCGTCGCGGGCCTCTTCCGTCGCCTTCGGGTCCTGGATGATCGCGAGGAGCTGCTTGCGCTTCTCCGCGAATTTCTTCACGGTGGCGCGGCGCTTCGCCTCGCGGTTGATGACGGCAAGCTTGGCCATTACGTCCTCTCAGTCCTGAACGGGAACCGGAACGCGGCGAGGAGTGCCTTGGCTTCCTCGTCGGTCTTCGCGGTCGTGGTGATGGAGATGTTCAAGCCCCGGAGCGCGTCGATCTTGTCGTACTCGATCTCGGGGAAGATGATCTGTTCCTTGATGCCCATGTTGTAGTTGCCGCGGCTGTCGAACGCGCGGCCGGACACGCCCCGGAAGTCGCGCACGCGCGGCAGCGCGATCGTGACCAGGCGGTCGAGGAACTCGTACATGCGGCGGTTGCGCAGCGTCACCATGCAGCCGACCGGGTAGCCCGAGCGGATCTTGAAGGCGGCGATGGACTTCCGCGATTTCGTGACGACGGGCTTCTGGCCCGCGATCTTCTGCAGGTCGCCCGCGGCGTTCTCGAGGATCTTCTTGTCGGCCACGGCCTCGCCCACGCCCATGTTCAGCGTGATCTTCGTGACGCGCGGCACCTGCATGCGCGTCTTGTAGCCGAACTGCTTCATCAGCGCCGGGACGATCTGCTCCTTGTACTGCACCTGGAGGCGCGGGGGCTGGGTCGGGGCGGCTTCCTTCTCGGCGGGCTTGGCCGCCTTCGGCTGCTTCGCTTCCTTGCCGGGCTTCGCCGCGGGCTTCGCGTCGGCGGAGGGAGGCTTCCCCGCCGGCTTCGCGCCCTTGTCGTGCTTGGCGTCCTTCGCGTCCTTCTCGCTCTTGTCTTTAGCCATGATCTAACCTCAAACGTCCACGACTTCGCCGTTGGACTTGAAGAAGCGCACCTTGCGCGGCGGGTTGCCGCCCTGCGCTTCCAGGAACTTGAACCCGACGCGATCGCCCTTGCCGGTCGCGGGGTTCAGCAGCATCACGTTGGAGATCGCCAGCGGCGCCTCCTTGTCGATGATCCCGCCGGTCTGGCCCTTCACGGGATTGGGGCGCTGGTGCTTCTTCACGCGGTTCACGCCCTCGATGAGGACCTTCCCCGCCGGAAGCACGCGAAGCACCGTGCCGCGCTTGCCTTTCTCGCGGCCGGTCGTCACGACCACCTGGTCGCCCTTGCGGATCTTGTTCGCCATTACAGGACCTCCGGCGCGAGCGACACGATCTTCATGAAGCGCTCGGTCCGCAGCTCGCGCGTGACCGGCCCGAAGATGCGCGTGCCGATCGGCTCGAGCTTCGGGTTGAGCAGGACCGCGGCGTTGGTGTCGAACTTGATCAGCGAGCCGTCGGGGCGGCGAACGCCCTTGACGGTGCGCACCACGACCGCGCTGAGGACCTCGCCCTTCTTCACGCGGCCGCGCGGGGCGGCGCTCTTCACGCTCACCTTGATGATGTCGCCGATGCCGGCGTAGCGGCGCTTCGAGCCGCCCAGCACCTTGATGCACATCACCGAACGCGCGCCGGTGTTATCGGCGACGTCGAGAATCGATTGCATTTGAATCATTTTTCTCTCTCCAACTTGACCGGGCCGAGCCCCGCCAGTCTTGGATCCGTCTTCCCCACGAGACGCCGGCGCCGGATGGCCGGGGGTCCCAGTGAGCTGGTCTGGAACGGTCGCTTTCGCAACCGCGTTTTTTTTCGCCCGGGCGTTTTCTCTTCAGGCTTCGGCTGGCGGCCGGGCGGCCCCCCGGGTCACCCCAGGGCTTGAAACAGGACTTCCGGCCAACGAAGCCAGGGGCCGGAAGGGCAAAGACAAAGATTATAGCATTTTTCGGACCAACCCCATCAAGATGGGGGCCCCGTCGAGCCAAGAACCCTACTCGGGGCGCGCGCGCTCCACCACCCGCGCCACCGTCCAGGACTTGGTCCGGGAGATGGGGCGGCATTCCTCGATCACCACCGTGTCGCCCAGGTGCGCGGCGTTGGCCTCGCTGTGGGCGTGGTACTTCTTCGAGCGGTTCACGACCTTGCCGATCACCGGGTGCATCATCTGGCGCTCGACGAGCACGGTCACCGTCTTGTTCATCTTCTCGCTCACCACCTTGCCGGTGAGCTGGCGCTTGGATCCGGTCTTCCCAGTCATTTGGCGCTCGCTTTCGATTTCTCTTTGAGCAGCGTGTGCACGCGCGCGATGTCGCGGCGCACGCGCTCGATTTCGCTGTTCTTCGTGAGGCTCTGCGTGGCGATCTGCATGCGCAGGCCGAATTGCGCGCGGCGCAGCTCCAGCAGCTCCTTCTGCAGCTCATCCACGCTCTTGCCGCGCAGTTCGCTTGCCTTCATGGTCATGTCCTCTTTAGCCGATCAGGCGCTGCACGAACGCCGTGCGCAGCGGCAGCTTGGCCGCCGCGAGCGCGAATGCCTCGCGGGCGAGCGCCTCGTCCACCCCGTCCATCTCGAAAAGCACCTTGCCCGGCACGATCTCGGCCACGAAATACTCGGGCGAGCCCTTGCCGTTGCCCATGCGGACCTCGGCCGGCTTCTTGGAGATGGGCTTGTCGGGGAAGATGCGGATCCACACGCGGCCGCCGCGCTTGATGTGGCGCGTCATCGCGCGGCGCCCCGCCTCGATCTGGCGCGCCGTGAGGCGACCCCGAGTCAGGGCTTTCAGTCCGAACTCGCCGAAGGACACTTTCGCGCCGCGCGTGGCGACGCCCTTGTTGCGGCCCTTCTGCTCCTTCCGGTATTTCCTTCTAGCCGGCTGCAGCATGTTTCACTCCCGGTTTGCGTGTTTTCTTCTCGGCCTCGGGCGGGGGCGCGGCGGGTTGCTCACCCTTGCCGAGCACCTCGCCCTTGAACACGAGCACCTGGACGCCGATCGTGCCGTAGGTGGTGCGCGCTTCCGAGAAGCCGTATTCGATGTCCGCGCGCAGCGTGTGCAGCGGCACGCGCCCCTCGCGGTACCACTCCGTGCGCGCGATCTCGGCGCCGTTCAGGCGCCCCGCGCTCGTGATCTTGATGCCCTGGGCGCCCAGGCGCATCGCGTTCTGCATCGCGCGCTTCATGGCGCGGCGAAACATCACGCGCTTCTCGAGCTGGCCCGTGATCGAGTCGGCGATGAGCTGCGCGTCGAGCTCCGGCTTGCGGATCTCCTCGATGTTCACGTGCACCGGAACGCCCATGAGGCGCTGGAGGGCGTTGCGCAGGCCTTCGATGTCCTCGCCCTTCTTGCCGATGACGACACCCGGGCGCGCCGAGTAGATCGTGATGCGCGCGTTCTTGGCCGGGCGCTCGATCACCACGCGGCCGACGGCGGCGTGCGACAGCTTCTTCTTCAGGTACTCGCGGACCTTGATGTCCTCTGCGAGCATCCCGGGGAAGTTCTTGGAGTTCGCGTACCACTTCGAGCCCCAGTTGCGGTTCACCGAGAGGCGGAAGCCGGTCGGGTTGATCTTCTGTCCCATGACTAGTCCTTTTTCCCGTCGCCGACGGTGAGGAACACGTGGCAGGTCGGCTTCACGATTCGGTTGCCGCGGCCCTTGGCGCGCGCCTGGAAGCGCTTGAGCACCGGGCCCTTCTCCACGTAGATGCGGGTCACCTTCAGCTCGTCGATGTCGGCGCCGTTGTTGTGCTCGGCGTTCGCGATCGCGCTTTCCAGCACCTTCTTGATGATCTTCGCGCCCTTCTTCGGCGTGAAGGTGAGGATGTTGAGCGCCGAGCCGATCGGCTGGCCGCGCACAAGGTCGGCGACGAGGCGGCCCTTCTGGGCCGAGAGCCTTACGCCGTAGAGTTTCGCTTCGACTTGCATCGCGTTGTCTCCTTACTTCTTCGGAGCCGCGGCCGGAGCCGGGGCAGCGGCGGGCGCGGCGACTTTCTTGTCCGCCGAGTGGCCCTTGAAGGTGCGGGTGAGCGCGAATTCGCCGAGCTTGTGCCCGACCATGTTCTCGGTCACGTAGACGGGAATGTGCTGCTTGCCGTTGTGGACGGCGATCGTGAGCCCGACGAAATCCGGGAGCACGGTCGAGCGGCGCGACCAGGTCTTGATCGGGCGCTTGTCCTTGGAGGCCTGCGCGGCATTCACCTTCTGCAGGAGGTGCCCGTCCACGAACGGGCCTTTCTTGACTGAGCGTGCCATGGTTGTCCCTTACGCCTTCTTGTGGCGGCTGCGCACGATCATCGTCTGCGTGCGCTTGTTGGTGCGGGTCTTCTTGCCCTTCGCGGGCTGACCCCACGGGGAGACCGGGTGCCGGTTGCCGCGCGTGCGGCCGCCGAGCGGGTGGTCCACCGGGTTCATCGTCTCGCCGCGGACCGTCGGGCGGATGCCGCGCCAGCGGTTCGCGCCGGCCTTGCCGATCTGCCGCAGGTTGTGTTCCTCGTTGCCCACTTCGCCGATCGTCGCCCGGCAGTTCACGTGCACGCGGCGGATCTCGCCGGAGCGCATGCGAAGCTGCGCGTACTCGCCTTCACGCGCGAGGAGCTGGACACCGGCGCCCGCGGCGCGCGCGATCTGCGCGCCCTTGCCCGGCAGCATCTCGACGCAGTGCACCGTCGTGCCGACCGGGATGTTGCGAAGCGGCAGCGCGTTGCCCGACTTGATCGGCGCTTCCGAGCCGCTCTCGATCTTCTGGCCGACGACGAGCCCCTTGGGCGCGATCATGTAGCGGCGCTCGCCATCCGCATAGCAAAGGAGCGCGATGTTCGCGCTGCGGTTCGGATCGTACTCGAGGCGCTCGACCGTGGCGGGAATCCCGTCCTTGTCGCGGCGGAAGTCGATGATCCGGTAGTGATGCTTGTGGCCACCGCCCTTGTGACGGGTGGTGATGTTGCCCATGGAGTTGCGGCCGGCGCGCTTGTGCAGCGCTTCGACCAGCGGCGCGTGCGGCGCGCCCTTGTGCAGGTCGGGATTGACGACCTTCACCATCGCGCGGCGACCCGCGGAGGTCGGCTTTGTCTTGACGAGTGCCATGTCAGGCCACTCCTTCCACGAAGTTGATGTCGCCGTCGCCCTTGAGGCTGACGTAGGCCTTGCGGGTGTCCTTGCGGCGGCCGATGAAGCGGCCGTGGCGCTTTTCCTTGCCCTTCACGTTCACGACATTGACCGTCGCGACCTCGACCTTCTGCTCCTTGAAGAGCAGCTCCACCGCGGCCTTGATCTCGGCCTTGGTGGCGTCGGGGAGCACCTCGAAGACGACCTGGCGGTGCTTCTCGCCCACGAGCGTGGCTTTTTCGGAGATCACCGGGGCGACGATGACCTTCATCAGGCGTTCGGCATTCATGCGAGGGCCTCCTCGAGGGTCTTCACCGCTTCCTTCGTGACGAGGACCTTCGTGAAGCGCAGCAGGCTCACGGGATCGGCATGCCGCGCTTCGAGCACGAGCACGTTCGGCAGGTTGCGGGACGAAAGGTACAGGTTCTGGTCGAGGCGGTCGGTGAGGATGAGCACGTCGTCGATGCCCATGGAGCGCAGCTTCCCGGCAAGGACCTTGGTCTTCGGCTCGCCGACGGTGAAGCCGTCGACCACCGAGAGGCGGTCTTCGCGGACGAGCTGCGAGAGGATCGACGCCATGCCGGCGCGATACATCTTGCGGTTGATCTTGTGCGTGAAGTTCTCGTCGGGCGTGTTCGGGAAGATGCGTCCGCCGCCGCGCCACAGCGGGCTCGACGTCATGCCCGCGCGCGCGCGGCCGGTGCCCTTCTGGCGCCAGGGCTTGCGCGTCGAGTGGCGCACTTCGCTGCGCGTCTTCTGCTGGCGCGTGCCGGAGCGGCCGTTGGCCTGGTACGCGACCACGATCTGGTGGATCAACGCCTCGTTGAAGGCGCGACCGAAGAGGGCCTCGGAAGCCGGCACCGTCGCCTGCGCTTCGCCCTTCTCGTTGATGACCTTGAGTTCCATTACTTCTTCCCTCCCTGCTTCGGAGCCTTCGCCTTCACGCTCGGGCGGACGATGACGGCGCTGTTCTTCGCGCCGGGCACCGAGCCCTTGACCATGAGGAGCGAGCGCTCGGCGTCCACGCGCGCGACTTCCAGCAGCTGGATCGTGCGGTTCACGTTGCCGAGGTGGCCGGACATGCGCTTGCCCGGGAAGACGCGGCCCGGGTCCTGCGCCATGCCGATGGAGCCGGGGCTGTTGTGCGAAATCGAGTTGCCGTGCGACGCGCGGTTCGACGAGAAGTGGTAGCGCTTGATGACGCCGGCGTAGCCCTTGCCGATCGTGGTGCCGGAGACGTCCACTTTCTGGCCGGGCTGGAACATGTCGACCTTGAGCTCCGAGCCGACCTTGAGGTCGCCGAGCGCGTCGGCCGCCACGCGGAACTCGCGAAGGTCGGTCGGCGCCTCGACGCCCGCCTTGGCGAAGTGGCCGGCCTGGGCCTTGCTCACGCGGGTCGCGCGGCGCTTGCCGAACGCAACCTGCACGGCGGAGTAACCGTCCTTTTCGGTGGACTTCACCTGGGCGATGCGATTGCCGCTGCAATCGATCACGGTGACCGGCACGGATGTGCCGTCGTCCTTGAAGATGCGCATCATGCCGACCTTGCGGCCGACGAGACCGAGACTCATCTTTCTTCCTTTCTGTTTAGGCCCGCCGGAGCGTGCAGTTGCCGCATCCAACGAGCTGCCGGCTGCAATTGGCCGGCCCATCACCTTGTGTGCCCCTCCCCCGGAACCGGAAGGGAGCGCAGAAAAGCTCTAAATTATAGCTTGATTTCGACGTCCACGCCCGCCGGCAGGTCCAGCTTCATCAGTGCGTCCACGGTCTTGTCCGTGGGCTCGATGATGTCCATGAGGCGCAGGTGCGTGCGGATCTCGAACTGGTCGCGCGACGTCTTGTTCTTGTGCGGCGAGCGCAGGATGTCGAACCGCTCGATGCGGGTGGGCATGGGCACCGGGCCCTTCACCACCGCCCCGGTGCGCTTGGCCGTCTCGACGATCTCGAGGGCGGACTGGTCGATCAGCTTGTAGTCGAACGCCTTGAGGCGGATGCGGATCTTCTGCTTAGCGATTGCTTGAGCCATGTTGGGACCTATTCCAGGACTTTGGTTACGACGCCGGCGCCGACGGTGCGGCCGCCTTCGCGGATGGCGAAGCGCAGCTTCTCTTCCATCGCGATCGGCTGGATCAGCGTCACCACCATCTTGATGTTGTCGCCCGGCATCACCATCTCGACGCCCGCGGGCAGCTCCAGCGACCCGGTCACGTCCGTCGTGCGGAAGTAGAACTGCGGCCGATAGCCGTTGAAGAACGGCGTGTGCCGCCCGCCCTCTTCCTTCGACAGCACGTACACCTCGCACTCGAACTTCGTGTGCGGCGTGATCGAGCCGGGCTTGGCCAGCACCTGGCCACGCTCGACTTCCTCGCGCTTGGTGCCGCGCAGCAGGATGCCCACGTTGTCGCCCGCCTGCACCTGGTCGAGGAGCTTGCGGAACATCTCCGTGCCCGTGCACACCGTCTTCTGCGTCGGCGACAGGCCCACGATTTCGATCTCGTCGCCCACCTTGCAGATGCCGCGCTCCACCCGCCCGGTCACCACCGTGCCGCGCCCGGAGATCGAGAACACGTCTTCCACCGGCATCAGGAAGGCGCCATTGACCGCCCGCTCCGGGGTCGGGATGTAGCTATCCAGCGCATCGGCAAGCTTCATGATCGACTGCTCGCCCAGCTCGCCCGGATCGCCCTCGAGCGCCTTCAGCGCCGAGCCGATGATGATCGGCGTCTTGTCGCCGGGAAACTGGTACTTCGACAGGAGCTCGCGCACCTCGACTTCAACGAGCTCCAGCAGCTCCTTGTCGTCGACCATGTCGGCCTTGTTCATGTACACCACGATGTAGGGCACGCCCACCTGGCGAGCCAGCAGGATGTGCTCGCGCGTCTGCGGCATCGGGCCGTCGGCCGCCGACACCACCAGGATCGCACCATCCATCTGCGCCGCGCCCGTGATCATGTTCTTCACGTAGTCGGCGTGGCCCGGGCAGTCCACGTGCGCGTAGTGGCGCGCCTTCGTCTCGTATTCCACGTGCGCGGTGTTGATCGTGATCCCGCGCGCCTTCTCTTCCGGCGCGTTGTCGATCTGGTCGTACGCCTTCGCCTCGCCCCCGAACTTCTTCGAAAGCACCAGCGTCATCGCCGCCGTCAGCGTCGTCTTGCCGTGGTCCACGTGACCGATCGTCCCCACGTTCACGTGGGGCTTCGTACGCTCGAACTTGCCCTTTGCCATGATCTTTCGTCCTTTTTCAAAACTTGGTGCCCATGAAGCGGATTGAACGCTTGACCTCTCCCTTACCAAGGGAGTGCTCTGCCACTGAGCTACATGGGCCGATACGCTGGAGCGGGTGAAGGGAATCGAACCCTCGTCGTAAGCTTGGAAGGCTTCTGCTCTACCATTGAGCTACACCCGCGAAAGCCCGAATCACCCGGCGATCAGCTCGCCCAAACCACTGAAAACAAAGAAGGAAGCATGTGGTGGAGAGGGTTGGATTCGAACCAACGTAGGCGCAAGGCCAACAGATTTACAGTCTGCCCCCTTTAACCACTCGGGCACCCCTCCGGGAAACTCTCAATTATCCACGATTTTTGAGCTTTGAACAAATAAAACAGGCACTTTAGGGCGCAAGGGAGTACGCATGAGGCGTGGGATCGGACCGGACGCTTGGTGGGTGGCCGTGGCGCTCGCGGTCTCCCCATGCGCGCTCGCGCAAACCGTCCCGTGCAAGCCCGTCGCCAGGCTCCCCGGAATCGGGTTCTGGGTCTGGCAGGACACCTTTCGCAAGGTGACGCCGGGCTCGCAGGTCGACCTGGGACCCGACATCATCGGACCGTTCGGGATGGGGGCGCAGAGCTGCAACCAGTCGGCCCCGTTCACGTCGCTCTGGAGCCCGGGCGGCCAGACAAGCCGAACGATCACCGTGACCGCGCCCCCGTCCGGTGTCCAGCACACCTACACGTTGACCACGACTTCGGCGGGCGAGACCCGGACGGGCACCATCAGCTTGCTCGGACTCAACGCCGGCGGGCCCGTCTGCACGCTGAACGCTTCCACGACCATCCTGACCGTCGGCCAGCCCGTCACCGTGACGGCCTCCTGCTCGCCGCCTTCGACGATTGGATCGTGGACGAGATACTCGAGCGACACCACCGGCACGGCCACATTCAGTTTCGGTGCTCCGGGCGGCTACACCACCGAGTTCCGTCCGCACAACACGTTCCTCGAAGGGGAATCGGTCGCGGTCGGCTTCACCGTCGTCGCCGCGGCGCCGTCCAACGGCGCCATCGGTTTCTCGACACGGACCACGGCACCAACCGCGGGCAACCTGCAACCGGTGATCCTCTCGGTGCGGCGAACCGGCGCGGACGCCTCG